>Ga0307374_10006081_pt1 | contig 19182 bp, 17 predicted proteins | sample OX3MG_FD_202532 | JGI IMG/M metagenome (GOLD analysis project Ga0307374, IMG submission 202532) | Soil microbial communities from Risofladan, Vaasa, Finland - OX-3 | ecosystem: Environmental > Terrestrial > Soil > Coastal area > Acid sulfate soil | place: Finland: Risofladan, Vaasa | collected...
GCTGCTTTGTAGTGGTTGCCATTTCCCGCTACGCCTCCACCACGTACCTATAGTAGATCGTCTCTCCCGCGGTCTCGCTCGCCCTTGTGACCTTCAGGAAGTCTCCTGGCTTTGCGCCGATCGACTTGGCGGCGGGGTCGGTGGACAGGACGAACGGGAACTCGTGCGGCGACGAGTTATACTTCTTGAGGATTGCCGCGGCCTCGTCGGGAGGCATGAGCTCGTGCTTCGGCACGAGAAGATGGTCTGTGATTTTGAAAGGAAGCTCCTCCTCCTTCTTCTTCGCCTTCGTAGTCTTGGCTTTCGTCGGCATCAGAAAGTTGCTCCTCCATTCATATTTGACCCTAAGATAGGTCTAGAATACACTCTAAAGGACCCAAAAAAGGCACGCTTGTGGGAGTTATTTAAGAATTTTGCATGCCCCTGAGCGTCGCCCTTCCGAGGCATCAAGTCAGGTGGCGAGCCTGTTGAGGGTGTACGGAAGGACGCCTCCGTTCTCGAAGTAGGTCATCTCCGCGAGGTTGTCAATGCGCGCCCTCAAATTGAAGCTCACCTCTCTTCCATTCGACTTCGCCGTCGCCTCCAGCGTTGCGCCCGGCTTGAGACCTTTCATCCCGCTGATCGAATACGTCTCGTCGCCCTTCAGACCGAGCGTCTTCGCACTCTCGCCGGGCGCGAACTGCAGTGGAAGGACCCCCATCGCGACTAGGTTGCTCCGGTGGATCCTCTCAAAGCTTTCCGCTATCACCGCCTTCACGCCGAGGAGCCTCGGACCCTTCGCTGCCCAGTCGCGCGAACTCCCACCCCCGTACTGCTTGCCCGCGATGACCACCAGCGGCACCCCGCCCTCCTGATACCTGACAGCTGCGTCATAGATCGTCAGCACCTCGCCGCTGGGGAAATGCATCGTGTACCCGCCGACCTTCCCGTCCGCGAGCAGGTTCTTGAGACGGGTGTTGCTGAAGGCGCCCCTCACCATCACCTCGTGGTTCCCCCTCCTGCTCCCGTAGGTGCTGAAGTGGACGAAGTCGACTCCGTGGTCGAGCAGATACTTCGCAGCCGGGCTGTCGATCTGAATGGCGCCGGCGGGCGAGATGTGATCGGTGGTTATCTTGTCCTCGAGCAGCGCGAGCGCACGAGCGTCTACAAGGTCGGAGTGAGCGCCCTTCCTGGAGTCGACACCCTCTTGGGAGGTGAACCAGGGCGGATTCCTGACATACGTCGACGACTCATCCCAGGGAAAGGTCACGCTCGCCCTCGACGAGAGGGCGTCCCACTTCTCGTCGCCTACCAGGGCGTCAGCGTACCTCCTCACGTAGAGGTCGCGGCTCAAGGATCTTTCCGCCACGTCTTTGATCTCCTTCAGGCCAGGCCACAGGTCCTTCAGGAACACCGGCTTGCCGTCGTCCTTCCCCACGCCGAGCGGCTCATTGAAGAAGTCAAAGTCGATGTTACCCGCTAGCGCATATGCCACGACGAGCATCGGCGACATCAAGAACGCCCCCTTGGCGAGAGGGTTGATGCGCCCATCGAAGTTCCTGTTGCCGCTGAGGGCGGCGACCACGTAGAGCCCCCCCTCGGTTATTGCCTTCTCGATGGCGGGCGAGAGCGGTCCGCTGTTGCCGATGCACGTGGTGCATCCGTACCCTACTAGGTAGAACCCGAGCCGATCTAGGTAAGTGAGGAGCCCCGACCCCTCGAGATAGTCCTCTACGACGGTGGAGCCAGGCGCCAGGCTGCACTTCACGAAGGGTTTCGGCGAAAGGCCTTTGCGGACCGCGTTCCGCGCCAGCAGGGCAGCTCCGATCATCACGGTCGGGTTCGATGTGTTCGTGCAGCTAGTTATCGCCGCGATGATCACCGAGCCGTCAGCCAACCCCACCGCGCTCTGCCCAGTTCCATCCTGCTGGACCAACATCGGGCGTTCGACCTGCACCGCTCCTCGTCCCGGGGAGCCCAGGCTTGCGCTCTGGTGAGTCGCCGCCTGCCGCGACCTCGCCTGCTCCCCGGCCAGCGACCGCGCCAGCGCCGGGACGCTCCTCAGGGCCCGCCTCTCCTCCGGATTCCGGGGGCCTGCGACGGAAGGCTCGATCCGGGCCATGTCCACCTCAAGGACCTCGGAGTAACGCGGCTCCGGCGAGTCGAGAGTTAGAAAGAGCCCCTGCAGTCTGCAGTACTCCTCCACCATTTTGATGTGCGCCTGGTCCCTCCCCGTGTCGTAGAGATAGCGCATCGTGGCACCGTCCACCGGAGAGAACCCGACAGTGGCGCCGTATTCAGGGGACATATTGCCGAGCGTCGCCCTGTCTGGGACAGAGAGCCTCAGGTAACCCTCTCCGAAGTACTCCACGAACGCATCTACAACGTTCTTGCTCCTCAGGAGCTCCGTGACGGCGAGCACGAGGTCAGTTGTGGTCGCGCCCTCCTGAAGCTCGCCCTTGAGCTTCACCCCAACCACGCGCGGGATTGGAATATGGCATGGCTCGCCCAGCATGGCTGCCTCCGCCTCCATGCCTCCCACGCCCCAACCGAGCACCCCCAAGCCGTTCACCATCGGCGTGTGGGAGTCAGTCCCGACGACCGTGTCGGGGCAAGCGAACCGCCTCCCGTCCCTCTCGCCCACGGCGACGACGGTCGAGAGGTACTCGAGGTTGACCTGGTGGCATATCCCCTTCCCAGGGGGGAAGACCCTCATGTTCTTGAAAGAATCCTGAGCCCACTTCAGCAGTGCATATCTCTCGGAGTTCCTCTCGTATTCTTTCTCGATGTTGTACTTGAAGGCGACCGAGCTACCCCAGCTGTCGACCTGCACGGAGTGGTCGATGACCAGGTCGACGGGCGCGATCGAGTTGATCTTTCCCGGGTCTCTCCCCATCCTCGACATCGCGTCCCTCATTGCCGCGAGGTCCACTATGAGAGGGACGCCCGTGTAGTCCTGGAGCAGGACCCTGTAGGGGACGAAGGGCAACTCCGAGCCGACGCTCCTGGGCCACTCCAGCAGCCGGTTCGCGGCATCGGCCGCGCCATCCACGGTCTTGGAGTGCCGGACCGCGTTCTCAAGGAGAATCTTGATCGAATGGGGGAGACGGCTGATGTCGTGCCCCCTCTCGGAGACCTTCCGAAGGTTGTAAAAGTCCACCCTCCCCTTGTAGGTCTCGAGCCTGTCAACGGCAAAATCGAATGACTTTTCGCCGCCGGTCATCAAAATCCTGGGCCGGCCGGGAGTATTTAACGCGTAAGCCGGGCGCGACGGCCTTTCAGGCTTGCCTTGTCTAATCCTTTTATTTCCTCATCCAGGCGCAGGGGCTATGGCAGGGGGAGACTGGGAGGTCAGGGGACTATTCGGGAACGAGTACGCCCTCGAGCGCGCGGTCGAGGAGATCAAGAAGATGGACAAGGTGCCGGAGTTTGCGGTCCTGGACAGGAGGAACCTCAAGGTCGTCCTCTCCAAGAACGACTCCGAGACGAAGGCGTTGGTCAGGAACATCATCACGATCGCCCACGGCTTCGTGGAGAGCGACGCCCCCCTGGGCGCGTTCGACAAGAAGAAGGCCGAGCTGAAGGCCAAGAAGCTCAAGGCCCAAGAAGAGAAGCGGAAGAAGGAAGGAGCGAAGTCGCAGCACTAGGCCGTGTAGTTGGCGTATAAACGAGGGAAGTCGCCGATCAGGAGAAGGTTCACCTTCTGCACGTTCATGTAGGGGCTGCCGAATATCCACCACACTCCCTCGATGTTCTGATTCACTATCCCCTGCAGCGTGGTGGCGGGTATCCCGGTGGCTTTGCTTATGCCCGGGATTTGAGACTGAGCATCCTGCAGGGTGATGTCAGGGTCGAACCCGGACGCGGAGTCGTTCCTGAGGTGGAAGAAGACGGGCAGGGTGTAGTCAGTCGAGTTGACCGCGATGACCGAGCCCACCGCGTGCCCGTTGAGGGACGCGAGCTCGCCGTTCGCTTGATACGGGAAGACGAGCTGCGCCACCCCGGTGACCACGAGCGGGAAGAGTATTCCGCACAGGAGGAGCGAGACCACCGCGACGGTGATTATCGGCCTTACGTGGCTTGACCTGTTCCCTTGCTTGGTGTTCGACTCTCCCATGCTTGTTCGCCTACAGGACCGAGATCAGCACATCGATCGCCTTGATTCCCACGAACGGGACGATCACGCCGCCTACCCCATAGATCAGGACATTCCTCAGGAAGATGGTCATCGTATCGGCCGCCTTGAACGAGACGCCCCTCATTGCGATCGGGATTAGCATCGGTATGATGATCGCGTTGAATATCAGCGCGGAGAGCACGGCCGTGTGCAACCCTAACCCTAGGATGTTCATGGCCTGGAGTTTTGGGATGGTCGTGGCGAAGACGACCGGCATGATTGCGAAGTACTTCGCAACGTCGTTCGCTATGCTGAAGGCGGTGACGGCGCCACGCGTCATGAGGAGTTGCTTCCCGAGCATGACGACGTCGATTATCTTCGCGGGGTTCGACTCCAAGTCCACCATGTTTGCGGCCTCCTTCGCCGCCTCCGTCCCGGAGTTCATGGCGAGCCCGACGTCCGCCACTGCCAGGGCCGGGGCGTCGTTCGTCCCATCCCCGATCATCGCGACTATCCTCGACTGTGCCTGCTCCTTCTTGACTATCTCGAACTTATCCTCCGGCTTGGCTCGGGGAACATACTCCGTGATCCCGACCTCAGAGGCGATTGACTTGGCGGTAAGGGGCTGGTCCCCGGTTATCATAACCGGTCGTATTCCCAAGGTCTTTACCGCCTGAATCTTCTCCTTGATCCCTTCCTTCATCACGTCCTTCAGCCTAATGACCCCAATCGCTTCCCCGTTGCGGGAGATTGCCATTGGCGTCTCGCCCGCGGATGCTATGCGGGTAACCGTTGACTCGAAGTCCGAGGGGACCGAGGTTGCGGAGTCCTTGATCGAGTCGGGCGCTCCTTTGGTGATGACGAGGAGGTCTCGGGAACCGTTCTCATCCTCGTTTCTGGAGGCATACTTCCTGCTGAACCTCATCCTGGCTTCTCCGGACTTGTCAGCCTTTGCAGGGACGAAGCCTACCCCTCGCGATATCGTCACCCCGCTGGTGCGGGTGCTCGCCGAGAACTCGGAAAACTCCGAGAGCGCGAGAGCGTTGAGCTCTCGAGGAACGAAGCCTTGCTCGTACGCGAGATTGATTATGCTCCGCCCTTCCGGAGTGTCGTCCGCCCAGGACGAGAGGAAGGCAGCCTCCCCAACCTCCCTTTGCGTGTGCGCCTGAAGCGGGACGAATTCGATCGCCCGCCTGTTCCCCACGGTGATGGTCCCCGTCTTGTCGAGCAAGATGACGTCGGCGTCACCGGCCGTTTCTATCGCCTTGCCCGACTTGGCGACGATCTTTCTGGCGTAGAGCCTAGATATTCCTGAGAGGCCTATCGCGGGAAGCAGAGCGCCTATCGTCGTCGGGAGGAGGCAGACGTAGAGCGCGATGAGGACTGAAAGGTCACCACCTAGGTTGAGCGCAATCGAGAGCCCGAGAAGGGAGCCGACGATGATTGTGAAGATCGCCGTCAGCCCGATGAGCACGATGGTGACTGCCTGCTCGTTCGGAGTCTTGGGCCTCTTCGACGACTCCACCATCTTGATCATTTGGTCGACGAATGTCTCGCCGGGGTTAGCAGTGACCCTTGCAGTCAGGGCGTCGCTGACGACTCGCGAGCCCCCAATCAACGCGTCCCCCGGCGCCTTCTTGACGGGGGCAGACTCGCCCGTCATGAGCGATTCGTCCACCATGGCTATCCCCTCGAGGACGTCACAGTCCAGCGGGACGATGTCATCTTTCTCCACTAGGACAAGGTCGCCTTTCCTGAGGTCCTTCGAGGACGCCCCCACTATGGTCTGAGACCAGCCTTCCCTGACTACCTTCTTGCTGGGGACCTCGCTCTCCAGCTTGCGAAGGCTGCTCGCTGTGTTCTTCGCCTGCTGCTCTGCGAGCGAATCGGAGAGGGTGCTGAACCATACAGTGATCAGGAGTATGAGGGCGATCTCGACGTAGTAGAGCCTCTCGCTCACGCTGGCGACGGGCACAAAACCTTGCGGGTAGGCGGACATCGCCGCGACGACGAAGAAGGTCATCTCGACGATGAGCATCACGGGGTTTGAGATGAGCCGGGTCGGGCTGAGTCTGACCAACGAATCGGCCAGGACCTTCCCTGAGACCACCGACAGCGTTCGGCCGCGCCTGACGACCTCTGATGTTCCGCCGACCTTCGCGCTCTCGCTACCCAAGCCCATTCACGTTCCCCTGGAAATACGAGAGTATCGGCCCGAGCGCCAAGAACGGGAGGAAGGCGAGCACGACGAGTATGACGATGCTCCCCACCAGGACCAGCGAGAACGCGAGACTCTCGGTCTTCAGTCCTCCGAGCTCGCTGCTCCTTTTCCTCCCTATGACCGACCCCGCGAGCGCAAGCATCAGCCCTATGGGGGCGTATCGCCCGATGAAGATCACGGCGGCCGTTGAGACGTTGAAGAACAGGGTGTTTGCCGAGGCTCCGAGGAAGTCTGAGCCGTTGTTTGCGGCTGCGGAGGTGAACTCCCAGAGCACCTGGGTGAACCCCAGAGAGTTGCCTGCCTGCCCTACGGCCGCGGCGGCGCCCGAGGCGTAGGCAAGCATCGTCGGCACGAGTATCAAGATGGGGTGGATCAAGAACGCGACGAGGACGAGCTTCACGTCGCGCGAGTTTATCTTGATGCCGAGGTACTCGGGCGTCCTCCCTGACATCAGCCCCACTACGAAGACGGTTATGACGATGTACATGATCATGTACGCAAGACCCACCCCCTTTCCGCCCGGAGCCGATTGGATCAGCATCCCCATGAAGCCCCCGAGGATTACCAGGGGGTGCATCCCGACTAGCGAGGAGTTGACCGACCCCGTCGTGACAGCGGTCGTCACAACCGTCCAGAACGCGGAGAAGAATCCGCCTATCCTCGTCTCTATCCCAGGACCCACCTGGGGCATGGTGGGGACGAACGCGATCGCGAGGTCGATGATGAAGAGCAGGTAGGCGCCGATGAGCACGGGCCTCGACTCGCGCTTCTTGCCGAGGAGTTCGCCAAAGACGAAGACGAGCGCCGTCGGCAGCAGGAGCATGAGGCAGATCTCTAGGATGTCCGACTGGGGGCTGGGGTTCATGAAGGGATGAGCCGAGTTCGCCCCGTAGTATCCTCCGCCGTTGGTTCCCAGCTGCATTATCGAGACGAGCGAGGCCACGGGCCCCACGAGGACCGATCCGGTCGCGCCCTCCACCGTCTTGATCGGGGCGTAGCCGCCGATGGTCTGGGGGACACCCATCCAGACCAGAATCAGCGCGGCCACCAAGCAGAAGGGTATCAGGAGCCTCGTTAGCGACCTGACGAAGTCGACGTAGAAGTTCCCCATGTCCTTGGAGCCGACGACAAAGCCGCGCACCATCGCGACGCCCATGCAGATGCCGGTGGCCGCCGAGGTGAACTGCAGGAACTGTATGGCCCCCATCTGGCTCAGGTAGGAGAGGGTCGTCTCCCCGTTGTAGTGCTGCAGGTTGGTGTTGGTCGCGAACGAGATGACCGTGTTGAGCGCGAGGTCCCAATGCAGCCCCCCGAAGCCCATCGGGTTCAGGGGGAGCACCCCCTGGAGGGTGAGGATGGCAAAGGCTATCGCCATCTGGGCCACGTTGAGCAGCAAGGCCGCGAAGAAGTACTCCTTCCAGCCCATCCCGCGGGCGGGGTCTGTCCCGGTCAGCCTGTAGATCCAGCCCTCAACGGGGTCGAGGAATCGGTCGAGGCGGCTCGGTCCCTTCGTGTAGACCTTGGTGATGTAGGGGGATATCAGCCACGCTACGGCCATGGTGCCTCCGAGAATAAGGAATACCGAGAAGAGTTGTTGTGTGTTTATCATTCACTTACACCGTCCTCCGTTGCGGCGGGACCGCCTCCGACCCCCCTACTGACGCGATGGCTTTGCTTTCTGCGGCTCGATGACCCGGTATGGCTCTTCGACGCACCGAGGACCCTTGTAGGCCTTCAGGACGACGGAGCTCACGGTACTCTTGACGCCCTTGATCTTCATGATCTTGTTCTTCAAGACCTCCCTGAACTCTTCGATGTCCGTGGCGGAAAGAAGGGTAACTATGTCGAACTCGCCGGTCACCTCGTACAGCTCCTCGAGGTTCTCGAGTTTTGTCAGCGCCTGCACAACGTCGTCCATCAAGGACGACTCCACGAAGATATCCACGAACGCTAGAAATCGGGCCAATTCATTGCACGGTAATTTTCCACGCCTTCGACGATTGTCTTATAAGGCTTGCTGAGCTCATACGACGATTGTCTTAGGTCGTGCGGGGAAAGAATCGACTCTTGCAGTATTCCTCTTGAAGCCCACGCCTCGAAAATCCCTCGCGAGTTCCCGCAGGTCCAGGGCGTCAAGCGGAGCGAGGCAGCGCAGCCATGAGCGCTCCTTTCACGTCTTCCACGAGGTCCTTGGTGTCCTCGACGCCCACGGAGAGGCGGATCAGGTCGTCGGTAATCCCCAAACTCCTCCTTTCTTCAGGGGGAAGCGAGCCGTGGGTCATCCTAGCGGGGTGCTCGGCCAGAGACTCGACGCCCCCCAGGCTCTCACCCAGGGTGAAGACCTTCAACGACGCCAAGAACTTGGAGGCTGCCCTGTAGCCTCCCTTGATCCTGAACGCCATCATCCCTCCGCCGGCCGACATCTGCCTCCTCGCCACCTTGTATGACGGAGACTGCCTCAGGAAGGGGTAGTACACCTCCTTGACCCGCCCTGTGTCCTCGCAGAGCGCCTCCGCCACCGCTGTGGCGTTCTTCGAGTGCCTCTGCATCCTGAGGTGGATGGTCCTGAGCCCCCTAAGCGCTAGATAGCAGTCGAAGGGCCCAGGGACCGAGCCCGTGGCGTTCTGGAGGAACTTGACCTTCTCGTAGACCGCCTGGTTCGAGGTTACGACCGCTCCGCCCACTAGGTCGCTGTGCCCGCCGATGTACTTGGTCGTGCTGTGCACCACGATGGTCGCGCCGAGCTTCAACGGGTTCTGGAGGCACGGCGAGGCGAAGGTGTTGTCGACGGTCAGGGTCAGGTCGTGGCTCTCGGAGACCCTCGCTATCTCCTTGATGTCGAGTACCAGCATGAGCGGGTTGGTGGGGGACTCCATCCAGACCATCTTCGTGCTCGGCCTGATAGCCCGTTCGAGGTTTCGGGGGTTCCTCGCGTCCACCCTGTCGAACGTGACCCCGAAGTTCCTGAAGACCTGGTTGAAGAGCCTGAAGGTCCCGCCGTAGACGTCGTTGCAGATGATCACGTGGTCTCCGCTCCGGAGGAGCCCTGCCACGGCGGTCTCCGCCGCGAGGCCCGATGCGAAGGCGAGGCCGTACTTCCCTCCCTCGAGGTCGGCAACCGCACTTTCGAGCCTCTGCCTCGTTGGGTTCCCTGTCCGTGAGTACTCGTACCCCTTGGTCTTGCCGATCTCCGTCTGTGCGAAGGTCGATGAAGTATAGATCGGCGGGGTGACCGCGCCGGTGAGCTCGTCAGGTTCGTTGCCGACGTGGACTGCACGTGTGTCGAAGCGCACGGAGGATGTGCCTATCCGCGTGGATTTATCCTTGCGAGAGCCCGTGTTTCTTCAGCCAGACAGGGTTGTAGATCTTGCTCAGGTAGCTCCTGCCCGAGTCCGGGAGTAGGACGACGATGAGCTTCAGGCGTGGCTTCCGCTTGGCGAGCTCAAGGGCTCCAGCCACAGCAGTCCCCGACGACCCGCCCGCGAGGATGCCCTCCTCCGTCGCGAGCTTGCGGGCGGTCGCGATGCTCCTGGCGTCGCTCACAGTGATTATCTCGTCGACGACGCTCGGGTCGTATGAACCCGGGACGAAGTCCTCCCCGACGCCTTCGACGAGGTAGGGGTGCAACGGGTCGTTCGTCCCGTGCTTGAGGTTCCCATATATGGAGCCCTCAGGCTCCACCCCCACGACGAGCAAGGACTTCTTCCTCTGCTTCAGGTATCTGCCAGCTCCCGAGATGGTCCCCCCGGTCCCGACACCAGCCACGAAAGCGTCGATCTGGCCGTCAGTCTGGTGCCAGATCTCCGGGCCTGTCGTCTCGTAGTGGGCCTTTGGGTTGGCGAGGCTCTGGTACTGGTTGGGCATGAAGGAATTCGGGGTCTCCTTCTGCATCCTCCTGGCCACGTTCACGTAGTGACGGGGGGAGGACGGGGGGAGCTCCGTGGGGGCGACGACGAGTTTGGCCCCGTAGGCCCTGAGCAACGCCCTCTTCTCCTCGCTGACCTTGTCGGGCATCGTGAAGATCACTTTGTAGCCCCTCACCGCCGCGAGCATCGCCAACCCGACCCCCGTGTTCCCGGACGTCGGTTCGATGATGGTGCCGCCTTTCTTCAGCAGGTGCTCCTTCTCCGCATCAGCCACCAGGTAGGAGGCTATCCTGTCCTTCACGGAGCCACCCGGGTTCATGAACTCCAGTTTCGCGTAGATCCAAGGCTTGAGCCCCCGAGAGATTCTCTTCAACCTGACGAGAGGCGTGTTGCCGATTGCGTCGAGAACGCTCTCCCCTAAGCTCACTTCGAAGCCTCCCCCGCCCATTTGTTATAATCCCTTCGCGAGGGCGAGGAGGACGCAAAGCTGTTAAATCGAACGCGCGGCGGTCGGCGTGCCGAAGCTGCGCGGGGGTCGCCAAGCCTGGTCAACGGCGTGGGGCTTAGGACCCCATCCCTTAGGGGTTCGTGGGTTCGAATCCCACCCCCCGCACACCTTTCGCAAGAGACGATCGGCAAAATCATTTAAGTCCCTAATGTCGGGAAAAGAGGATAGAGGAGCGGTCCATGAATAGTCAAAATTACAGCACTACCTTTACGGTAGACCGAACTCCGAAAGAAGCCTTCGATGCCATCAATAATGTTCGTGGATGGTGGTCAGGAAATATTGAAGGTAGCACCGACAAACTTGGTGATGAGTGGACGTATCGTTACGAAGACGTCCATTACTCCAAACAGAGAATAACAGAATTGATTTCTGGCAAAAAAGTGGTTTGGCTTGTTCTAGATAGCTATCTTAATTTTGTCAAAGACAAAAGCGAGTGGAATCGGACAAAAATTACTTTTGAAATCGCTAAAAAGGGTGACAAGACCGAGGTCCGCTTCACCCACGTGGGCTTAGTTCCTGAATACGAATGCTATGGCGCCTGTTCAAACGCATGGGGCTCTTACATTAGCGGTAGTTTACGGAAGTTGATTACTGCAGGTAAAGGGCACCCTAACCCGAAAGAAAAGGCGCAGCGGGCCCCAGCCGGAAAGAAAAAGAGATCCATCACAAAGTGATTTCCCTCGGTCAGGCCGTGAGAAGTCTTCTTTCCTGGTGGTTCAGAAAGTTGTAAAGAGACAATTGTCCTTCCTGAGCCGCCAAAAATCCCTATCCTATCTTTACTTTGACGATAAACGTCTCGTGTCCGCCGCTGAGGTTGAGCGCCTCTTTGGGGAAAGTTGGAATCTGAACTTAAAGTTCAAATTGCAAAACCCTCCCCCCGCAGCATGACACCCTAACGACGGTAGAAGCATAGCTCAAGTCTATCCATTTTGGGAACGTGGCGCTTATTAGACAGCGCATACCATTGTGGTGTGCGAAATGACTGCGAGACGAAGCAGGTACGAAGAGATCTCCAGGAAGTTCAATTCATTAACTCAGGAGGAACGGCAAATCCGCGCGCGAGAAGCCGCCAAGGAGTTCGCTAAACTTGTCGGACGAAGACCTCGCGGTAGCGTGCAAAGACCTTCGAAAGATTGAGAAGGAACTCGCCTTCGAGGTCGTAGAATCATATCAAAGCAGACGCATGCAGGATTTCGCAGATGCTCTTCTAACCTTGCAAGCCTTAGTTCAGACAGTCAACTCGCTCTGCGGCTAATTCGCTCTTGAACGAGAGTTCAGAAGGGAAAGCCCTCCGGGAGGTTGGGATTTGAACCTAAAATGCGATGCGCACCCCCCGCACCAATTCGGAGCGCGGGGGTCAGCGCCCCATGGGGCGCTAAGGGCTTAGCCTGCGACCCCCGGAGTGAGGCGCTCCAGTGTCCGACATGGTTTTGAATTCCATAGCTCGTTATATACCGCGGATGCCGTTTGGCACCCGTCTCATGAGTCGTCCCACCGACGGCCTTCAAGGAGAGAGGGGGTGCAGAGTGCTGTGACCGGTGTCGAATCGTTCGCAACCACTCTGGTAGCCAATTCATCGGTCCTCGGGAGCCAGTTGATTTGAGATTCCAGCGCAAGTCCATCTTCTCCATTGCCCTCGCGACCGCGATGTGTACGGCGCTCTTGTTTTCCGCGAACGCTTCGCACGCGGCGTCGTCGTACGTCATAAGTCCCACGGACCCGGAGGTCGGCTCCGTCTGCGCTAGCCTTGGCGGAGCTTGGGACGGCTCGAGCAAGTGCACTCTGGGCAGAGATTTGACCCTGAACCAGGGCGATTCGCTGGTGGTCGACCCCAACGCCGTCCTCGCGATAGCGGGGGGCTTCACCGTCAGTAACGGAGGCGCCATCGAAGACTTCGGCGCGATCACCACGGCGGCGGGAGGCTTCCTCAACAACTCAGGCACGATCACCGCCTTCATCGCCAACGGGACAATCGTCAATCGCGGCACGGTGACAAACGGCCCGGGCGGGTCGCTCAGCGTCGAGCACCCCCAGCAGACCGCCGTGGAGGTGGGCTCCTTCAACTTCACCAATATCGGCACCTTCGATAACCTCGGGAGTTTCGTCGATTTCGGGAATTTCACTAATGGCGCCAAGGCCTCGATCGCGAACTCCGGAAGTTTCAGCCTCTCATCAGCTACCATCAACATCGGGAACTTCAGCGCGCCGCTCGCGACCAACGCGGGGACATTCACAAACTCGCCGACTGGCACTTTCACCGTCGACGGGGCGACTTTCAACAACACCGGCACGTTCACAAATCCTGGAACAGTCATAGAGACGCAGAACGTTTACAGCGTGATCGAGAACTTCGGGACGATCACGAGCAACGGCACGGTTGCCGACACCAGCTTCCTTCGCAACAACGGCAGCCTCACCAATGCGGGCACGATAACCACTCTAGTCGGCTGCGCCGTCGCCGCGTGCGGCTCGCTCGTGAACAACGCATTGCTCATCAACACCGCAAGTGGCACCATTGAGAACGGAGGCAACTTCGGCAACAACGTCAATGCCACCTTCACCAACTACGGCAGCCTGACCAACGCGCGCGTATTCATCAACAACCCGAACGGGACCGTCATAAACTCGGGCACGATCGTCAGCTCAGGCACCCTTTCGAACTTCGCCTCGATCTTCAATAGCGGCTCGATAGCCATTTCGGGCATCCTCTTGAATTCCGGCTACATCGGCAATAATTCCAACGGCACGATCACCAACTCGCGAACGATCACAAATACCGGCAGCATCGAAAACTCGGGCACTCTCACCAACGCTTGCGGGGGCGTCATTGACGGTCCAGGAACCATCTCAGGCAACCCGGTCACGACGTCTTGCACAACCACCACAACCAGCACGCCGGTGCCAGAGTTCCCGACCGAGGCGCTCGCTCCTCTGATGCTCTCGGTATTGATCTTCGTCGCATTCCTCGCTAGGAAGGTCTCGGGCACCCGCCCTAGCCCTCACGCTGCATCTTAGGCAGAAAGACCACTCGCGTGGCGAAGATTATGGGGAGAGTGACCTAGGCATCCTGAGCCTTCAGGTCCCTCATCATCTGGTCGAACTGGTCCTTGTTGATCTCTCCCTTCGCATACCTCTGCCTGAGTATCTCCGTTGCACTCCCGTAGCCCTGGCCGCGCCAGTAGCTCCGTGAGTAACCCCCGCGCCAGCCCCAACCCCATCCCAGCCCCCAGAAGAGGCTGCGGACGACGAAGAAGATGACGAAGAAGAATACCAAGAAGCCGAAGGGAAAGAAGAATGGGAACGGGTAGTAGGCGTAGGGCCGCGCCGGGAAGCCGTAGAAGAGCGGGACAAGGAAGAGGCCCGCGAGGAGTAGGATGACCAGGCCGCCTCGCTCAAGCTGAGACGTGCCTCATCAGGAACTCTACAGCCTCCGAGTAGCCGGCGATCCTGTTCTTCAGCTTGACCAGGCCGTGGCCCTCGTCCTCGAACTTCATGAGGCGCGCCTCCCTTCCGTGCCTCTTGAGCGTCTCTGCGATCTGCTCCGCTTCGCCGATCGGGACGCGCGGGTCGTTGGTGCCGTGGATTATGAAGAGCGGAGACTTGATGTGCTGGGCGTTGTTGTTGGGCGATATCCTCTCCAAGAAGTCCTTGTCAGCCTCGGGATCACCGTATTCCACTATCCTCAGCTTCCGCCTCCACGGGCCGGTGTTCTTGAGGAAGGTGACGAAGTTGGAGATCCCGACGATGTCTACCCCCGCCGCCCATGTGCCCGGATTGGTGTACAGGCAGGCGAGGACCATGAACCCTCCATAGCTCCCTCCCCACGCGACCACCTTCGTCCCGTCGATGGGGTACTTCTCCAAGACGTGCCGGAGCGCCTGCTCGACGTCTTTGACCGTGTCCATTCTCCCCATCACGTCGTCGAGGTGGGTGTACCGCCTCCCGTATCCGGTGCTGCCTCTGAAGTTGGTCGCAAGGACTCCGAAGCCGAGCTTAAGGAAGAACTGGATGAGCGGGCTGAATCCAGGCCTGAACTGGGACTCAGGCCCTCCGTGTAGGAGCACGATGAGAGGGAACGGTTTGGCCGCCGCCTTCGGAGAGTAGAGGTAGGAGGGGACCTCGAGCTCGTCGAAGGAGCGCGTCTTGACCAGCTGAGGCTCGACGAAGCTCTCTGCCGGGATTCCGCAAGTCGAAGAGGTCGTGACTCTGGAGAGAATGCCGCGAAGAGACCTCTTGTCTTCGAACTCGAAAGCCCAGACGTCGGAGTTGGCCGACGAGGAAGAGAGCGAAAATGCGAGCTTCATCCCATCGTCTGACCAATCCAGCCCCCCGACAAGACCCTCTGGGAGCGCCAGCTCCTTCTGGACCTTGTTAGGTAGGTCCCAGATCATCAGCCTGGACGCACCCCCCTCGTTCACGGTGAAGGCGAACGTCTCTTTGTCCTTCGTCGCCGAGAGCCCTTCCACGTCCCAGTCCTCGGCGTAGACATACTCGAGCGAATGGGAGGAGACGTCGATCCTCGCGATGGCTGCGAACTCCCGGCCCTTGTCCGTGACGCAGTATACGTACTTGCCCGTGGCGTCGAACGTGGGGGAGTAGAACGCGGCGTCCCCGGTGTGGGGGGTGAGCAGGTCGGCGCTCTTGTCATCGAGCTCCAGCAGGTAGAGGTCGTGGTCGAATGGCGCGTGGGTAACCTCGAAGAGGATCTTGGAGCCGTCGGGGCTCCAGGTCACCGGGTAGGCGTTCCCGTCGTATCGGTATACCAGCTCCTTGGACCGGTCGTCCAAATCTTGGACGTAGATGTCGAAGTACTCCTGGCTCCTGGCGTTGGAGGAGAAGGTTATGGCGTTCTCGTCGGGAGACCAGTCTCCCCAGTTGTGGATCACATCCGGTTCGTCCGTGAGTTTGACCATAGAGTCGCCCCCTCCTTCGAGCATGTGGATCTGGAACCGCTCGTTCCCCCCGTGGTCAATCCCGAAGGCTATCCGCTCGCTCTTTGGCGCGAGGCTGAGGAACCCGACCCTCTCTTCATCCAGGGTGATCTGCTGCGGGGCGCGGGGTCCGGAAAGGTCCGTCCTCCAGATCTGCGGGACCCCCGTGACGTCCGAGAGGTACGCGAGCCTCCTGCCGTCCGGGGAGAACTCGGGCGAGTATGCCGACTTTATCGAGAGATAGCGCTTGAGGCTGTACGCCACCGCCTCGGCGCTTGGGAGAGGCTCCAACGGCCATGCATGTATGCTCGGGCGCTTAAAGCTCGACGGCCAGGGACATTGCCTACGCCGGCAGAGCGGCGGTGGCCACGTCGGTCGCGTTCTGCATCTCCATCCCAGGGAGGTAGACTATCGAGACGCTCTCGAATGCGGAGCTGGGGCTCTCCATCAGGACAGTGAAGAACTGCCCGTTTCCTGAGCTGTCGGCCTCGAACTCGCTGAGGGTGGCGTTGGAGCCGGCGATGGGGACCGTCGCCATCTGACCGCTGTTCTGAGCGGCCTCCACGATATAGTTGCCCATCGATGCAGACTCAAGTCCGGTCGCGTGCAGAGTCAAGGCGTAGTCCCCGTTGCCCAAAGAGGCGATGATGAGCCAGCCACTCCCGAACATCTGGCCGTGGGCCGGCACGAAGGAAATCGCCGCGGGCGCGGCGGACTCGTTCATCGCGCCCGACGTCGAGGCTGAGTGGCTCATCGTTTCCGTCATCGTGACCGTCGAGGTCTCTCGCATTGTTGACCTTGTGCCGTAGAGTACGAAACCGCTCGCTGCGACCACGAGAATGATGGCCACCGTGACTCCGAAAGCCGCAGTCGTGACTGCTCGACGTTCACTATTGGATTGGAGCACCGGCGTTGTAGGAGGCCAAAAAATCCATTTATCGCTTTTTCAACCTTGCATGCAGATTCGTTGCAAATCTCACTCTAGCTCGAACTTGAGATTCCGGCAAAGCTCGTCGAAGACCTCTATGTGAGCCTCCATCCAAGGTGTGAGGAAGTAGGTCAGCCCGTAGTGCTCTCCGGTGGAGTCGACGAGGGAGTTCTTCTTCAGGACCTCGATGTGGTGTTGTATCGTCCTGTATTCGACCCCGAGCCTCTTTGCGAGCTGGTTCATGTTGCCTGGCTGGACTCGGAGCGCGTGGATCAACCGCGCTCTCATCTCGCCGCCCCGGGTCGCCCCCAGGAGATACCACAAGAGACGGCGGAGGTCCTGGTTGTCCGGCACGACGGCCGAAATCCCGCGACGCTATTTATCCCTGAGTGGAGAGAATATGAAATATCCTTAATACTCCGGATAGGAATCGCCAGACAGACTCGAGAAGGATGGACCCGATGATGGATGTGGCAGTCGTCTTCTCGACGCTCAACGCCGTGCTACTCGTTGTCCTGCTCTACGTGTTCGCGGGAATCGCTGTCCGGAGCCGCGCGTCACACTCCGTAGGCCTGATGTTCTTTGCCCTGCTACTGCTTGCTAACAGCATCCTCACCGCGTACTCATACGCGACCATGGCGCCCTTCTTCGGGAGGGAGGCGCTCCCCTTTCTCTCGACGATGTCAGTCCTCGAGTTCGTGGGACTGGCCGTGCTCCTCAAGATTACGCTGTGACCGGATCAGCTTGAAGTGACGCCCACGTCGACGATTGCGTAGCCGGTCGCCCCTCCTGGGAAGGGTGCGGCCATGGAAGCTGTCTGCACTGCCCCCGTCTTGTCCGTGGCTCTGACCGCTATGGAGTAGTGGCCCGCGGCTGGCGGGTTCCAGTCAGCCGTCCAGAGGACCCAGGTATAGTCCGAGAGCGGGTCCTTTACGCTTGCGAGCGTCCACGTGTTCCCTCCGTCGGTGCTCACCTCCACCTTCTCGATGCCCCTGTCTCCTGCGAAGGCCACCCCTGCGATTGGGGTCAGGCCCAGCGGGACGTTCGCCGACCCCGAGATTCCGAAGCGGTCAGCCACCTGGGCAGTACCCGGCGTCACCACGAATGAGCCGGTCTCGTACTGCGCCTCGTTGATCCACCCGCGCACCTGCCAGTACCCCTGGTAGGTCTCGGCCACGACCTCGATGCTCGTCACCCACTTGCAGTTCATCATGCCGTAGAAGCCAGGGACTATCATGCGGGCCGGGAAGCCGTGCTCCGCAGGTAGGGGTTCGCCGTTGATCTGGTATGCGAGGATTGTCCCCGGGTCCATAGCTTTCTTGATTGGTATGCCCACGCTGTAGCCGTCGGTGGCCTTGAAGACCACGTAGGTCGCACTGGGATCCACTCCCGCCATGTCTAGGATGTCGCTGAATCTCACCCCGGTGAACTTCGCGCTGCTTATCAGGTCTCCGTCGTTGTTGTTGCTAACGCACTCCAGTGTGTTGTATTGCTCCTGCGATTGCATCGCGATAAGCTGGTCGTAGTTCAAGGTCTGCGGTTTCGCGACGAGGCCGGTCAAGGGAAGAGCCCAGCTGCTAGAGCTGACGTTAGGGGGGAAGATGTTGACGTCGACTCGGTAGAACTGGCCGGTGGGCGTGACCTCCTGTGAGTAGAGCGAGCTTACTGCGTCCGCCCTGCTTACCCCGGGCTTCGGAAAGAGCAGGCCTACGCCGTAGTAAAGGAGGACGCCAGCGACAGCCGTCGCGAGCCCCGCCTGAATGACCAAGCGCCTTTTCCTGTCGAATTTCTTCTTCCCTCTTCCTCCGGAGCCCTCCCGACCAATCGGCTTCAGGGGCTCACAGAGAACGCCTGTCTGTGCCGGGGCGTACCTCTCGCCGGCGACGAGGACCACTCCATAGGCGAGCTGCGGGGGAAGGGTGGTGAGGACGACGGTGGGGAGCGGCTGGGGCGAGCTGAGGACCTGCGTGAAGGCGAGGGCGACTACCGTGAGGATGAAGAGCAAGCCGTAGGCGGCGAAGGTGTATATCGAGACGCGGTCTCCGTACTCCTTCCTCCCGCCGACTGCGGAGAGGAGAGACGCGAGGGCGCCGTAGAGTACGAGGTTGATGATTATCGCGCCCGCGAGCGCAGAGTACTTCGCGAGGTATTGGAGGTTGGTCACCAGGACCGACTCCACCGAACCCGGGGTGTTCGTCACGAGCGCGCCGACCGCCAACTCGGGCAGGAACACGCCGCCGAAGTAGAAGCGGATGAAGAGGGAAATGGACATGGCGACAGCACCTGCACCCATGCCTAGGAGGAACCTCCTGAGTCTTGGCCTCAACTTTGTTCACTTTAGCCGGCCAACGCAGGCACGCCTGAGATCGGCAGCTATCGCAGCCGGGGAGGAACTGAATATTAACGATTTTTCAATATCTTCGCCAAATCGAAGGAGAAAACCCTTATGAGACTGTAAGGCCATGTCCCAGATGACCGGTATTCGGTGAAGCAAGGCCGGGACCTTGAAAAGAGATCGTCCGACAATGCAGAAAAGCGAAGAGATCGGCAGGAGCCAAAAGAGCGGTCAGGCCGCCAAGCACAGGCTCTACACGTTCACGGTCGGGATATGCGCCACCGGGCATCCTCAGAC
>Ga0307374_10006082_pt1 | contig 19181 bp, 16 predicted proteins | sample OX3MG_FD_202532 | JGI IMG/M metagenome (GOLD analysis project Ga0307374, IMG submission 202532) | Soil microbial communities from Risofladan, Vaasa, Finland - OX-3 | ecosystem: Environmental > Terrestrial > Soil > Coastal area > Acid sulfate soil | place: Finland: Risofladan, Vaasa | collected...
AACGATGAATGCGCGGCCGGCTCGATCGGCGCGCTCGTGAGCACCACGCGGCTCACCAGTTCCGGAAGCTACACCGGGACGTATGAAGCCACTGGCAACCGCAACGACGTGATCCACGTCTATAGCGCAGGCTATAGCTGGCCCTCGACGGTGAACAGTGGGACCCCGGCCTTTATGTTGAGCTGCAACCACGTTTTTGCCAACGAGAATGCCGCGACGAGCGCCGACCAGCAGGACCAGCCCGGCAGATATGACAACAGCTGCAACACCGGCAATGGCGTCGGAAAGCTTTACGCCTGGAATTATATCGATAGCCATCATAACAACTACTACGACGCGGCGCTCGCCGAGTGCGATCCAGGCCTTTCGGGTGGCTGGACACCCACGATGTCGCCGGACGCGCAATACACGCCAACGAACACCGTCGTGTCGCCGTCTTTAGATTTGTCGGTACAGAAAGTCGGACGGACGACGGGATATACCAACGGCACGATCGCAGGCATCAACGTAACGATCACTGTTGGCTATACGCATTTTCACGCAAAATTCGTCGACCAGATTTATATCGCGAGCGGGACGTTTATCGAAGCCGGCGACAGCGGCTCGATGATGGTCGATGGAAACGACAATCCGGTCGGACTCAACTTTGCCGGATCGAGCACCGCTTCCTTCGCGAACCGAATGGACCATATCGCGCATGACTTCGGTCTGTCGTTCGTGACGGCTTCTTTCTAAGGCATCATGCTTCGAAATTAATAAATGGCCTCTGCATTTTTGCAAAGGCCATTTATGTTTTAAGTCCGGAAGCACGTCATTGCGAGGAGCGTTCGGCGACCGAAGGGAGCCGAACGCAACGAAGCAATCTCCCGTCAAATAAACGGATTGCTTCGTCGAACGAATCTCCCTTCGGTCGATTCGTTCTCCTCGCAATGACGATAAAAACTAACTTCATCGAAATATGGCATTAACCCGATTTGGCTGGCTACCCATTCTGGCGATTCTCGGTTCCTGCGCCCCGAAGCCCGCTGATAATTCCACCGCTATGGCGCAAATCTCGGCCGATTCGTTGAAGCCCGTTTCCAAAGTCCTCTCGGAGCATACCGACACTTGGATGAACATTCCCGGCGTGACCGGAACCGGAGAAACAAAGAAGGATGGCAAGCCGGCCATCCTTATCCTCGTCGACTCGAATACAGATAGCCTTCGCTCCGAGCTTCCGTCCACCGTGGAAGGATACCCGGTGATTATTCAAGAGACGGGGGAAATCCGCCCGCTGCCAGCGAAATAGAACCAAAAAAATTGTGTGGCATCGGGAATATATTCCCGATGCCACACAGCGGCTTCGTAGCATGACCGATCATGCGCGGAGGAATTTTCGCTATTATTTCGATGCCGTCGGCGCGCTCGGCTGGAGTTGCGCGGAAATCGCCGTTACGACCGACTGCGGCAGCGGCGCGTAATAGAGCGCCTCGTTATCGGCCTGGCCTTTGGTCACGGCCCAGAGCATGAATTTCTTCACTTCTTCCGCCTTCGCTCCGTTCGGATAGAAGATGAGCCAGCTAAATCCCGTGATCGGGTAGCCTTGCGGGGCGCTGGTGTTCGTGATGAACTTCGTCATGTTCTCCGGCATCGGGAACGCGGTCGCTGCCGCGGCGGCGGAGGCCACGCTCGGAGTGATAAAGTTACCGGAGGAATTTTGCATATCCGCATACGGAATGCTATTCTGCACCGCATACGCAAGCTCGATGTAGCCGATCGAATTGTCATGCTGCTTCAAAATTCCCGCACAACCTTCGTTGCCCTTTCCGCCAAGACCGTTCGGCCACTTGACTTCTTTACCTTCCCCAACCGTGCTCTGCCACTCCGGGCTTACCTTCGAGAGGTAATCGGTGAAGATGTTCGTCGTGCCGGAACCATCGGAACGATGCACGGTGAAGATCGCGGCATTCGGGAGTTTCTTGCCCGGGTTCAGCTTCATGATTTGCGGGTCGTTCCATTTCTTGATCTTGCCAAGATAAATATCGGCAAGCACCGGGCCGCTAAAATGCAACCCGCTCTGCATGCCCGCTACGTTATAGGAAACGCAGACCGCGCCGATGACATCGGGAACATGGACAACGGGGTCCTTGGCGCGCGCCAGCTCGTCCGCGTTCATCGGAGCGTCTGAAGCGCCGAAATCGACCGTGCGATCGATCAAATTATTGATGCCCGCGCCCGAGCCGACGGACTGATAATTGACCGGCACGCCGGTTTCTTTTGTATATTCCGGCGCCCAATGTGTCATGATGGGATCGACAAACGTCGATCCCGCGCCCGTGAGGCCGGTCGAGGTGGTTGCCGACGCCGTGGCAGCTGTCGAATCGGTGGCGGAGCTATCCGCCTTTTTCGAACATCCCGCGGCAAGCATCATCGAGGATGCGAAGAGCGCCGCGAGCAGCGTAGAACTAAAAAGTGATGTATATTTATGCATGTTGATCGTCAGTGATTCGGTTAATTCGTGAGTTAAAACTTGATGAAATGAAACCGATGAGAACGGTGTAGCGCAAACTTAAAGTTTGCGATTTTGGGGGTCGCAAACCGAAGTTCGCGCTACACCATCCTTCATCCATTAACTAAGAGTAGGTGCTCAAAACTTTGCCCAGAATGTGAGCCGCAGAACGGTAATCGGTTCGTAGCTGACCCCGGCGGAACTTTTATCCGTGAAAGAGTTAATCTCAATGTTCGGATCGACATGGACATTCTGCACATCGGCATCCGGGATCCAGTCCAGGCCGGCCATGATGAAGCTCTCTTTGCGGCCGCTCGAATTGTCGTTCGCCTTCGTATTCGGATCGAACATGTCATAACGGGCGAAGGCATTCAGGCTCTTCGGGATGATCTGCCCATGCGCGAAGACGGAAAGCCCGCTCTCGACCGCATCGCCACCCGGATCCGACTTGACTGCGGTTTGCCCCCCTTTAGTATGGTTCGCATAAACCACTCCAATGGTGATCGGCTTCGAGGTGTAAGCCGCGGCGATCTTCCAGAGGGAGTTCGATGCCGAATAACCGGAATCGAGTCCGCTGGTCGCGGTCGGCTGCCCACCGTCATCCCCGGAAACATCGATCACGATATGTTTATCGAGGAGCTTTGCGTAGAGTTCGCCGGCAATAACTTTGTCTCTAAAGTTCTCGATTTTAGAACTATTATTGTGATTCACTAATGCAACAGAATAGCCGAAATCTTTGCCCGCGTCGAAATTACCCTGGGCCTGGATGCCGAGGTCATTCGAGCCAGTCTCGGTCATGCCACGCATATCGAGGATTGATTTCTCGACACCGCGATAGCCCATGAGGCCTTCATCCATCGAAAACAGATTCATGGCCTGCTGTCCGAAAATGACATTCGCCATCGGAATCCAATTCCCGAACGTCAGGCTTGCCTCTTTCACGTAAAAACCGCTTTTGCTGTCGCCGAGTACATCTCCGCCGACGTAGGCGCTTTCATGCTCCATCAGGACTTTCGCGGTGATGTCTTTCGAGTAGTAATAATTCGCTCCGAATTGCACGCGGCGCATGTCGAACGCCTGGTAATTCTTCGTGTTGGCCGTCGTGCCGCCGGTGTTGCTATTCGGCTCGTAGTAGAACTTCTTGCCACCGGATGGGGCCGTGTCCGCCGAAAGCATGTAATAATAATCGGCGAAGATCTGTCCGTTGAACGACCAATGGGGTTTGAAAACCGTCGAATCGCTCTGCGCGGAGGCGGAAGCGGTAAACCCGGCGGAAAGGATGAGAACTAAAGCGAAAACAGGTATTAATTTTTTCATGAGTAAAGTAAAAAAAGGCGTTGTCCGCCCGAAGAGGCGAAGCTGAGTAAATTGTGAACTGATTAGAGCGAGAATACGAAATCGCAACCGCGTATTAACCTCTAACACACTGCAAAAATAGGGATTTGGTCATTACTATATTATTACGCAACCATTAAGTGACCGATAAACCCATGTATTCGGCGCATCGCCGCTCCCTGGCTTGCGCGAATCGCTTGGCGCAGAACGCGAATGCCGCTGTTACTTTTCAGGCCGAGAGGACGTAGGAGCGTGAATGAAAACACTGCTGACCGCACTTTTCTTTTTCTTCTTTCTCGCGAGTCTGGCGCTTCCGGAACTAACGTTTCCGGCGTTGGCGCAATCCATGACGATCACCGGGACGATGCATCGCTCGTCGCTCGAAGGGGGCTGCTGGTACCTGCAAAGCGATGTTGATCGTGGGCGAGCAAGCGGCAAGCAATTCGAACTCACGGGCGATACCGGCATCGTCTATCCGCTGCGCGTCGAAGGAATGCATGTCGTAATCGAGGCATCGCCGGTGAAAGATGCGGCATCGACGTGCATGATCGGAGAAATCGTCCGAGTGACCCGGCGGCTCGATACCGTGCGCTACCCGACGGACCTTGCCATTATGGCTATTGAGATCGATGGCACGGTCCACCGTACGAAATCGGGCGTGTGGTACGTAAAAACTTCCCACGGCCGCGAGTACGAATTCGAGAAATTGCCGCCGAAAGAATACCGGCATGTGGGTGCGGCGCTGCACCAGAAATATCGCGTCCTGCTCGATAAAAAATCGACGAAGACCGGGAAGGACGGGGTGATCCTTTCGGAATCACCGCATCCTGCAAAGCCACTAATAAAGCAGAGGAAATACGATATTCGATAGGAGGCGAATGTCGGTTCCATCCTGAAAACCCTTTCCATCCTGAACATCCTGGTCTAAAATATGAAAGGCGAATACTAAATATAGTACTCGCCTTTCTGTTCTCTCGCCCTGTTCTTTATGTGACTGTAGGAGGTCAAGATGATCGGATGAATGTCATCCGTGTGAGAAAAGACTCTTTTTTAAGAGAGAGTAACTCTTATGCCTTCCCTTATTACAAATCGGTTGCCAATATGCTCCTGCACAATAAAATGGCCAATCCCGCTCGATTTCGAACTTCGCCCCATTCCGTTCTGAATTTCCGATTCCATTATGGAAAGAAATTCATGGGCTTTCGAGGCGTGGCGGATGGCGCCCTCGCCATCCCGGAGATCGAGTGTGGCGAGGGAAGCATCGTGGGCGATGCTGCCACACTCCACGCGAGGGATTGGTTACACCAGTACCTTCGCCGCCCAGAGCGCGATGACGATCGCGCCAAAGAATATGCGGTAAAATCCGAATCCGGTGAATGGATGCCGCTGCACATAACGAATAAACCACGCGACGACCGCCAGCGCGACCACGAACGAAGTGATGAAGCCGAGCATAATCATTCCGATCATATCGTGCGTGAGAAGGTGACGGTATTTCATCAGCTCATACCCGGAGGCGGCAATCATTACGGGAAATGCAAGCAGGAAGGAGAACTCGGTCGCGGCCGCTCGCTTGACGCCGCGCAGCATTCCGCCGATGATCGTCGCCGCCGCGCGGGAGGTGCCGGGAATAAGCGAAAGCGTTTGTGCCAAACCAATGACAAGGGCATCCCGCGTCGTCATCGTATCGATGACGATCTCGCGATTATCTTCCCGCGTCGATTTTTCGATAATAATAATGATGATACCGCCGAGGACCAGCGCAATCCCGATCGTGAGTGGATTAAAGAGGTAGGTGGTAATCCAGTGATGTGTGATGAGCCCCACAATTGCCGCTGGCAGAAACGCGATAAACAAATTGGTGCGCAAGCGCCCCGCCTTCGTTTCGAGCGATTTGGAAACGAGACTGTCCACGAGCCGCTTGCGGTAGAGCACTCCGATCGCGAGGATCGCGCCAAGCTGGATGACGATTTCGAACAGTTCCGCTTTGCCGGCGCTTTGCAACATCGACTGGAAGCCGAGCAGCCGGTCGAATACGATAAGATGGCCCGTCGAGGAAACCGGAAGAAATTCCGTCAGCCCTTCGATGACGCCGAGAATGATTGCGATCAAAGAGATAGAAAGAGGCATTCGTTTGAACCGTGATTATGAGGTTTTTGCAGCCGCGCCCTTTAGGTCACGGCAAAATTATCCATGCGGAACAATCGCCGTGGCCTAAAGGTCACTGCTACAAAAAGTCAGTGAGCAGCACCGGGGATTCATCGCCAAGCAACTTTGCGTTAATGGCCCACTATGACATTTGGCAAAGCGATCCGCAAAGAGTGGCTTTTAGATGACGATGTGATTTTTTTGAATCACGGTTCCTTCGGGGCATGTCCGCGCCCGGTGCTGGCAGTGCAGCGCGAGTGGCAGGAACGAATGGAAGCGGAACCCGTGCGATTCATGACGCGCGAATTGCCACAGCATCTGGATGCCGCAAGAGCAGAACTTGCAACCTTCGTCGGTTCGCGCGCGGAAGACCTGGTATTCGTGCAAAACGCGACCGATGGCGCGAATGCCGTGCTTCGCTCCTTGCTTCCATATTTCAAACCGGGCGATGAACTGCTGACTGCGAGCCATGCCTACCGCGCCGTTCGGCAAACGATGGTGTATGTTGCAGAACTCAGCGGTGCCACAGTGGTGGATGCTCAGGTTTCCTTTCCGATAGTAGATGCGGATGAAGTGACGGACGCCATCGCTCGCGCGATTACACCGAGGACGGCCTTTGCCGTAATCGACCACATCACCAGCCCGACCGGCGTGATTTTTCCCATCGAGCAAATCATCGCACTCTTTAAGGAGCGCGGCATACTCGTGCTCATCGATGGCGCGCACGCGCCGGGGCAGATCGACCTAAATTTGGATACGCTCGGCGCCGATTATTATATTGGGAACTGCCATAAGTGGCTCTTTGCACCAAAAGGCGCGGCGCTACTGTGGGTGGATAAGAAGCATCAGTCGAAGATTCATCCCACGGTGATCTCGCATTTCCTGGGAGGAGGATATCAGGCGGAATTTGCCTGGACGGGGACGCTGGATCCGACGGCCTTCCTTAGCATTCCCGCCGGGATCGAGTTCCACAAAAAGCTCGCCGCAGTTGGAAGCCGCGAGTATACCCGGAAGATGCTTCTCGATGCGCGACGCGAAATATCTGCCGCGCTCAGTGTGCCGGCTGCTGCTCCGGAGGAGATGCTTGCTAATCTATGCACATTTCCACTGCCACACGATCCCGATGCGACGGACGAACGCGTTCAACACTTGCATGACGTGCTCTTCGATGAGTACCGTATCGAAGTTCCCGCGATGAATGCGAATGGGAAGCTTTATGTGCGAGCTTCCTCGCAAGTCTATAACGATCGTTCGGATTTCGATGCGCTGAAATTTGCGTTGGTCGAGCTTGCCGGGGCTGGAAGCATTGTCTGAACCTTGATTTTAAAAGATTTTAGAGATTAAGAAAGATGTCGATTGTCATTCCCGCGAAAGCGGGAATCCATAAGGTTACCTGAGCGATGATGGTCTGGATTCCCGCGTTCGCGGGAATGACACGAAGCCATCCGCGTAATCCGCCCTAATCCACGTCATCCCGGTTCAGACATTTTCTCCACCATCTGCTTCACCTCCTCGTATTCCGGCGTGCCCGCAAGGGATACGATGCCTTCTTTCTCATCGGTCAGAAATTCCTTCAGCTCGCGAATATTTCTATATCCCGCCTCGATCGCTTTGCGGAAGGTACGGAGCGCTTCCGTTTTGTCGCCAAGCTTGCCAAAGAGGCCGGCCATGTTGGAGAGTGAACCGCCATCCTTCAGATTCGTAAGCTGCATCGCCGCGGCATGGGCGTCCTCGGTCCTGCCGCTATGGAAGAGCAGGACCGCATGAGCCATTCGCACCTTTTCGTCATCGGGATGGAGCTTGAAATGACGCTCGAAAATCGGAAGCGCAACCGTCGCCCAGTGACAACATTTCTCCCGTTCTCCGGCATCGTAGCAGTTCTCCACAAGATTCCACAAGATGGCGAGAGAATCCGCGTTCAGACGGACCGCTTCTTCATACGGAGCGATGGCTTTGGCAGGTTGGCCGGTTCCGTTATAGAAAAATCCGAGCGCGAAATGACTGTTGGAATTCTGCGGGTCTTTCCGGATGTACTCTCTTACAGCTTCCTCCGCTTCGGCAAGCTGACCCCGATGCATGTAAATCATCGAGAGAGGATAATAGACCGCAAAGAGATCGGGTTTCAGCCGTAGCGCTTCCTTGCAGAGCGTTTCCGCTTCATCTAAGAAAGCGGGTGTCCGGTCGTACGAGCGGTAGAGCGCTACGACCGCCAGCGCCTTGAGCTGATACGCCCGCGCATATTCGGGATCGAGCTTGATCGCTTCGGTAAGCAGTTGAACGGCAAGCTGGAAGCCCTCCTTCGTCTGGCGAGAAAAATACTCCCTCGCCTTCAGAAGTAATTCAAACGCCTCAGCATTTTCGGTCCCGCGCTCGGCGAGCTTCTTCTTTTCATCGGAAGCGAGATGCACTTTCAGTCCTTCAACTACTTTCCCGGCTACTTTCTCCTGAATATCGAAGATGTCGTTCATCGTGCCCTTCATCGAGTCCTGCCAGAGATGATCTCCGGTTTCGATGTCGAGAAGCGCCGAAGTAATTTTTATTTGATCTCCGAACTTCCGAACGGAGCCCTGAATAAAAAATCGGATGCTCATCTCTTTTGCATACGTTGTGAGATGTCCCTTGAAGTTCTTAAACTCTTTCGTGGTCTGCTGGTCTGTGACACGCAATGCCTTGACGTTCGAGAGCGCCGAAATAAGTTCCGTAGCAAGACCATCCGCAAACCATGCGTTATCCGCCGTTGGCGAGAGGTCTTCGAAGGGCAATATCATCAAAGATTTCCGCCCATCGGTCTCCTTCACGATCTTCGGCGGCTGTGGCGCGCCGGTGGCTTCGAGACCCAGCTTCGCTAAGGCTCGGATGACGGCATCTATGTTCGTCATCGGTGCGCGCTGGATGCCGGCGAGGTGATAGCGAAGTTCTTCGCTTAGGGCAACCGGCTCTAAGTCCAGCGGAAGAATTTTCTTTTTTTGCTCCGAGGCTAAGGAAACTTCCTTGTGAACGTTCGTGGATTCGTTGGACGAAGTGGACAAGAGCACCACGAACGCTTTGCATTGATCAATAGCCTGCACGATCTCTTTCGACCAGCTCGTAGCGAGGTCGATTCCCGCCTTATCGATCCAGCACGAAAGTCCGGCCGAGGAGAGCAGCTCCGCAAGCTGCTCGGCCTGTGCGGAATCCTTCCGGGAATAGGAGATGAAGATGTCAGGCATAGGCGAGTGGACTATGATGGTCGCCTGATGCGACAATTATCCGTTCACATTTGTGCCCGGAACAAAAAGCCCTCGCTCCATTACCCACTGAGGTTTGGAGCGAGGGCGAAGGAAAACAGTTTCGAGGTTAGTTCGTAATCACATTTGCATCGAAACCGCCATTCGTCACGACGACCGAATCGGTTAAACTTTGCACGCTGGTTGCGTGGAAATTAAACGTGCCCGTAATATGCGTCGAACTCGCGGCAGTCACGTTGACTGATCCGCTCGTGATAATATATTGCGTCAAAGTGCTACCCTTAACGAACTGGCCGGTAAACGCACTGCTCGTCGAGCCACCGACCGTATACGTCCCTGTCTTCGGCGCACCTGGCAATACGAGTTGAAGCATTTGACTTTTGGAATCGAACTCGCCAACCTGGGTTATTCCGCCGGCAGAGAAGTAAGCGGCAGTCGTTGGCACGTCCGGTGTCCAAACCGTGCCGTTGATCGTGGCACCGTTCGATGGCGCTGCCGGTGTGTTATTGCTGGTGCTGCTCGAACAACTGGCGAGAACACTCATTCCAAAAACTGCAACGAAAAAAATAGTTGATTTCATGGTTGATAAATGATTTGTTGAAGAATGGACAGTAAGCACTCACACCTCATTGTGACAATGCGAAGTTTTTTAACAGGCAAATGAGACTCTCCATTCCTGATAGGAGTCCTAATTTATTTTCCAGAAAGGCGTTCAATGGTCTGCTTTACAAATCCATCGTTGGCTTCGAGTACTCTCTCCGCTTCTGCTTTCGAGCACTTCGCCATTTGCATGATGATGGCGGTCTTTACATGCCCTCCACTCGCTTGTAAAAGTTCCCCCGCGCGCGGGTACTCGCACTTCGTGGCGATCATCACGATGCGTTTCGCGCGCTCTTCAAGTTTTTTATTCGTGAGCTGAAGATCGACCATCATGTTCTCGAAGACTTTGCCGAGGCGCACCATCGCGGTCGTCGTTATCATCGTGAGCACCATTTTCTGCGCGACTGCGGATTTCATGCGCGTGGAACCCATCAGCACTTCGGGTCCGACGACGGGACAGATCGCTTCTTTCAAAAACGGATAGGTGAGCGATTCCCGCGGATTTGTCGTAAGCAAAACGGTGAACGCACCGATTTCGAACGCGCGTTCGAGGGCGCCCAAGACGAAGGGCGTCCGCTTGCTGGCGGCGATGCCGATCACGACATCGCGGGCGATCACGCCAACGCGCTCGATTTCCTTCGCGCCTTTTTTCGGATTATCCTCCGCGCCTTCCTGCGATTGAAAAACGGCTTTGTTACCGCCCGCGATAATGGCTTGCACGAGTTCCGGCGGAGTTCCAAAAGTCGGTGGGCATTCGGCGGCATCAATAATTCCCATGCGTCCGCTCGTCCCGGCGCCCACATAAAACAGCCGTCCGCCGAGCTTAAATCGTTCCACTACTTCCTCGACGACGGTGGCGATGTAGGGGATTTCCGCTCGGACTGCTTCGGCAACTTTTGCATCTTCGCTATTTATAAGTGAGAGAATTTCCTGAGTGGAGATTTCGTCCATACGGGTCGATTCCGGATTTCTTTGCTCTGTCGCAAGCGCCCGCACTTCATCAAAAAGAAGCTTATTCATTGTTGAAATAAATATAAAATATGATAATTAATTTTGATAATTCATACCTTATAATTCATAATTGCCCGGTTGTTCCACGTGGAACATTGATTTTGTTATGGCATTCATTAAGATTGCAGCATCAGATGGCGTAACGCCTGCCAACCTCGAGGCCTGGCCGACCGTTCGCGGCTGGATTTTTAGCAGGACTTCCCTTGCCTCCCTGCTTACGGAATTCAGCTTTTGAAAATCAAAACCGATGGGAATGTGCTTCTCTTCGCTCTCTTTCAGCCGTCCGATTTGCTGCAAATGCCGTTTTACATAACCCTCATAAATTATTTCAATCTCAACTAATTCTATAACATCGGGCCTATCAAGCAAAGCTAATTTAATTCCATCATCGCCGCTATCCTGAAGGAATTGCCGAAGCGATCTCTGCCTGGACTTAATTCGATTCTTGACCGAATCTCGAACAAGCGGCGAAGTGCTGACCGTGACCCGCTCAGTCTCCGTCCAATCCAGCGCAATTTTGATGAGCTTCCGCTTCCCATCGACCTGATTCCATTCCTCTCTTGAAATCAAGCCATATTCTATGGCGCGGTCCGAAAGGCGAAGATCGGCATTATCCTGACGGAGCAATAACCGATGCTCCGCGCTCGAAGTAAAAAGGCGGTATGGCTCTTCCTGAATCTTATTGATAAGATCGTCGATCATTACACCGATATATGCCTCATCGCGGCCAAGAATAAATTCCGGCTTGCCACAAAGCTTTGCGGCTGCATTAATTCCTGCAATCAATCCCTGACCGGCGGCTTCTTCATAGCCCGACGTTCCATTTACCTGTCCCGCAAAATAAAGACCCTCTACTTGCTTACTTTCGAGCGTATGATGAAGCTGATACGCGGGGAAATAGTCATACTCAACTGCGTACCCAGGACGAAGCATTTCTACCTGCTCCATGCCGGGAAGCGTCCTGAGCGCAGCGAGTTGAACATCTGCTGGAAGGCTCGTTGAAAAGCCATTTACATAAACGACGTCACCATCTGCCTCTTCTGGCTCCAGAAAAATATGATGCTCGGACTTTTCGGCAAAGCGGACAATCTTATCTTCTATAGATGGGCAATACCGGGGGCCTTTTCCATGAATTAGCCCTGTGAACATTGGGGAGCGATCGAACCCCGTCGCCAGGATCTCATGGGTCTTAAGGGACGTGTGCGTAAGCCAGCAGGAAATCGAATTAATTGGCCGCTTCTTTGATCTTGCTGAAAAAGGAATTGGCGGATTGTCGCCATGCTGGACTTCAAGTCCGCATGTATCTATAGATTTAAGCGAAACACGAGGGGGTGTACCGGTTTTGAGGCGAGCAGTTTGCAAACGCAAAGCGCCTTCCGGCTCTGTTCGAAGCGTTGCGGCACGTTCACCGAATCTTCCACCAGCTGATTGTGTGAGGCCTGTGTGCATCACTCCGTTCAGAAAAGTCCCGGCGCAGATAATTACGGCGCTTGCTCGTAATCGCTCACCAGAGGCGAGAATTACGCCAGCAACTCGCGAACCATCAATCCAAATCTTTTCGACCGATCCTTCATAGATGATCTCCGGATCTAGTTCGCGCAGTTTCCTCTGGGCGATCTTCGGATATTCGCTGCGGCTTACCTGGCTTCTCGGCGACCAAACGGCCGGACCTTTCGAGCGATTCAGCATCCGGAATTGCAGCGAGCATTCATCTGTGATTTCGCCCATGAGGCCACCGAGAGAGTCTATTTCCTTCACCACTTGTCCCTTCGCCGTACCACCGACCGCGGGATTGCAAGATAGAGTCCCCACCTTTTCGGCTGACATTGAGACGAGCCTAACCTTCAGCCCCATTTTATGGGCAGCATTGGCGGCTTCGATACCGGCGTGTCCGCCGCCGATCGCTAATATGTCTGCAAAGTGTTCCACGTGGAACATGCTGGGTAATGAAGAATTATGAATGATGAATTATGAAAATATTATTTACCTATGCACATTTCGGCAAAGATATAGTTTAGGCTGTCTTCGTTGATGTTCATTCCGAGAATATTAGCAAGCGTTGTGGCGGCGTTTCGCAATTCTTCGGCGAGCAACACTGGCTCGAGTTCTATGTTGATCTCGTTTAACCTTAGAGAAATCGATTGAAGATCCGCTTTTTCGGAAGCACTAAGATTGATTTGGCTAAACTCCGATGAGCGCCCATGTAGTTCGGCGGTAAGCCAGTGATGAAGATTTTCAATACCCTGTCCAGTGAGGGCAGAAATATGAAGATGCTGGTCCCACCCATCCACATCCGTTTTGTTATGCAAAAGCACATCGCCATTCATAAGCTGCGGAGCGCGATCGAGTGTGTCGGTGACGCGAAATGAAATGTCGGCGTGGTGTGCGGCGATAGCGCCGAGCGCAATACCGCGAGCCTCAAGAGATTCCTCAGCCTCCCGAATTCCCGCCGTGTCAATCAGCTTGACGCGAAAGCCATCGACATTGATAAATGCCTCGACGTAATCGCGCGTCGTTCCAGGCGTTTCGCTCACAATGCTTCGCTCAAAATTAAGCAGCGCATTAAAGATGCTGCTCTTCCCAACATTCGGCGGACCCGTCAGCGCGACCGTGAAATAGCCTGTATTCTCGCGGCGATTAGCGCTATCGCGGACGAGAGATTTCAGCAAAGCCAGCACTTCACCAATCCGGTCATCAAAATCGGTAATATCAACATGATCGGAATCCCCAAAGTCAATCTCTGCATCGATTCGCGCGATCAGGCTAATGAGCGCGCTGTATGCGGCTCTCAGCCTCTCGAACTTTTCCGAAAGCGCCAGCTCCGCACCGCGAAGCTCGCGCTCCGATTGCGCGTTCGCTTTGATGGAAATCAGCTCCGCTTCCTCGATGCCGATTTTGCCATTAAAGAACGCCCGTCGCGAAAATTCCCCCGGCTCCGCCTGCCGCGCGCCGTTCGCAATGAGCAATTCGAGAATCTGCTGTGCGATAACGGGCGAGCCATGACACGTAATCTCGCACAAATCCTCACCCGTAAACGAGCGCGGCTCGCGGAAGACGTGGATGAGGACGTCGTCAATAAACGCATCGCGTGTAGCGCAAACTTCAGTTTGCGATCCGGTGGCGCAGTCGCAAACTGAAGTTTGCGCTACGCGGGGGTTCTGAATAGCCATATAAACCGAACTTCCTCCCCGCGCCGCCCACAGCGCCTCCGGATTGCTCACGATTTTCGATAGAATACCAATCGCATCCGCGCCGGATATGCGGAGGGTAGCCAGCGCCGAACGGCCTTCGGCCGTGGCTATGGCAGCAATCGTATCGTGAAATTGTGTGAGCGACATGGCGAACGTCTAATTGCAGACGGGCAAGAATCGCTCCCGCATTAAGAGACTTTCGACAGCGCCCGCTGAAATTCCTCCCAGCTTAAATCGAGGCGCTCCTGGACGCGGCCATAAATCAGCGCGGTGTGAATCATTCGGTCCCCGAATTCCTTGCGGGCTTCGTGGAGGACGAGGAGGATGGTCCGCTCGACTTCGGTGAGGCCATCTCGCACGTCGGGAATGTTTGGGTAGCGTTCCATGATTTTTCTTGTAGCGCAAATTGTAGCGCGAACTTAGTTTGCGACCCCGACGCCGGATCGCAAACTGAAGTTTGCGCTATATGGGTTAGGATGTGGGTAAATGAAAAAACAAAGAATCTATGGCCTGGTCGTTCTCGTGATCGCGCTCATCGCGATTATATGGTACGTAAATCAGCCGAATGAAATTCCGCAGGTTAGGGAATTAGGGATGGTGCCGGAAACGATAGGCGGCGTAGGAGTCGATGGCACGGGCGGCGACCGGGAGCTGAATCGCGAGAAAAACCGCTTCGACGCTCCGAAGAATTTCGCCGATCTTGATGCCGAGGCGGTCCTTAAAATTCCCGACGCGCTTCTGATCGAAGCGGGCCGGAAGAAGCGCGAATATTGGTCCGGCGATGCACGAGATTATGATTCCCGGGAAGAATCGCAGGGCGTGCGCCTTACGGGGTATCTTATTGCGGTACGCGAATCCGGTCCCGAAAGCTGCAACGGATATTCCGATTCGCTCCGCGATTTTCATATCTGGATCGCGGATAATCCCAACGCGTGGAAAGCGGATGCCGTGATCGCCGAGATGACGCCACGCTGGAAATCGGTGCATTCCGAATGGCAGTTGCATGAACTCGAACGGCTTGCGGAGCGCCATGCGAAAGTCCGCGCTTCCGGCTGGCTGATGTGGGACGAGGAGCATCCGGATGAAGTTGGCAAATCGCGCGGCACGCAATGGGAAGTGCATCCGGTAACGAATTTCGAAGTCAATTCCGGCGGCGAGTGGGAAACCTTACAGTGAGAAATAATTTGTGGAACGGGGTCACATTTTTAGGCTTCAGCGCGTTCTCATCGCAACAATTAACAACAAACCCATTTTGACCATAATGAAATATTTTCTTCCGTTCCTTTTCGTTTGTTTCTTAACTTCGATGGCTCTTGCGTTGAGCGCCAACGCTCAGCCGGGCATGATGCCAATGCGAAATTTTCACGCGCCCGTAACGCATGGGCCTTATAAAGACAGCGTCGAGTTCAAAACCGAATTTGACGTGCTCTATCCGCTCATTCGATCCACGCCGAACGTCAGGGAACGCGCGGAGATGATGTTTGCCCGGATGGCGCCCATGCTCAAGGCGCGCGGCATCGACTCCGCGAAAGCCTACGATACCGCGATGAAAGCAATCGATCCCATGATGGATAAAACGATGCTCTTCGAGGCGTACCGCGCGGAATTTTCCGCGGACGAACTCAAGCCGCTCGCCGCTTTTTTCAAAACGCCGGCCGGCAAACATTATCTTGAAGTGGAACCCCAGCTCGCCGCAGCGCGGAATGGAGATCTCGACCGCTACATCGCGCGCACTATGTACACTTCCATCCTGCCGATGATGAAACCCATGCCTCCTCGCCCAGAGGGTGTGATGCCACCTGCCCCGCCGCCTTCGAAAAAGGAGACGCCCGATAATCTCATTCCAAAGTAAAATGTCAGCTGGCCCCATCGGCGTGTTCGATTCCGGCATCGGCGGGATGACCGTCGTGAAGGAACTATTTTATACGGTGCCGGACGAATCCATCGTCTATTTCGGCGATACGGCGCGCCTGCCTTATGGATCGAAATCGGTCGAGACCGTGCAGCGCTATGCGCGCGAGGATACGGAACTTTTACTTTCGTACGACGTGAAGATGATTGTCGTCGCCTGCAATACGGTAAGCGCCACCGCTTTAGGCGAAGTCGAACGCATGGCGCGCGGCATTCCGGTGATCGGCATGATCGGCCCCTGCGCCGCCGAAGCCGTTCGCACGACGAAAAGCGGAAGAATTGGAATAATCGGTACCGAAGCGACGATTGCCAGCGGGGCCTATGAGGCGGCAATCGAAGAGGAATCGAGCCGAGCCGGGAAAACCTGCGTCACGCTCATCGCCGCCTGCCCGCTCTTCGTCCCACTCGCGGAAGAAGGCTGGACCGATCAGATCGCGACGGAACTTATCGCGGAAGAATATCTGAAGGGCCTGCGAATGAAGGATGTCGATACGCTGATTTTAGGATGCACGCATTATCCGGTTCTGGGCGGCGTGATTCAGCGGACAATGGGCACGCGCGTCCAACTCGTAAATTCCGGCGTCGCAGCGGCACGGCTGGTCGCGGAAATTCTTCAGCGAGAGCACGAAGGCGAAGAAGGTATCTCTGTTTCTGAATCCCGTAAGCCTTCGCATACCGTTCTCGTCAGCGATGTGCCGCGAAAGTTCCAAGCTATTGGCGAGCGATTCTTAGGCCGCCCACTGCCCGAAGCCCAGCGCGTCGTGTGGAAGGAATCGTGGACGGTGGAGCGGTGAAAATTATTATCAGAGCCGCAATACGACAAATTCGCTCGCATTGAATACAAAATTTTCTTTCCGCCTGTCCGCCATTGCGGCCGGCGCGGGATTGCTCACACTTATTCCTCCCGCCATCATCGGCATGGGTTCGAGCGGGCTCGCCGTGCAAAGCATGGAACATTGGATGCGCGGCACCCCGGATGCGTTCGAAGCGCCGCACGTCCACTGGCTGTGGGCGCCGCGCGTGATTGCGTTTATCACGGGCAATGCGTTTTCGGCATTAGTCGCCTTTCGCGCGATTGTTGTCGCGCTCGCAGTCTTTCTCTTCCTGCTCACCGCGCAGCGGCTTTTCGATGAGCGCCGCGCGATGATTGGCGGCGCAATGCTCGTGCTGAATGTAACGCTGCTTTATCTTTCGCACACGTTTGGTACGCAACTGCTTACACTGCTCGCCGCAAACGCGCTGCTCTATCTCTTCACGAGTCCCACGCCGCGCGATCACCGGTTGGGCGCGTTGATATTCGGACTTTCCCTTTCCATTGGTTTCTGGCCGTTTATTCTGCTGATCGCGATCCTCACTGTGGGGCTGAATCTTCATCACACGATTTATACTCCGCGCGCAAAGCAAACGTATGTTCTCTTCGGCCTCGTGCTTATCGGCGCGGCGGCCTATCTCCTGCTCGCAGTATTTTATTTTGGCGGCGCGCATCTGTGGGCAGCGATGAATCCCAGGTTCTTTCCGCCGCGCGGGGTCAGCCTGATCGCGCAGGGGCTTATCATCGCAGTGTTTTCGATCAATGCATTATTTGCGGTCATCGTTCGGCGAAAACCGGGCGGCATCGCACGGGAATTTCAATCGGCCTTTCTTATTCTCGGAATTTTCTTTATCACCAATCTTTTCTCGCGCGAGGAAATGCTGCAGGATGTCGTGATTATTCTGCCATGTTTAATTTTGGTGGCACTGGATCGCATGGGACGGATAGGACAAATGGGACTGATTTATTCTGCCATAAATTTAGGATTATTCTTTATATTGCCAGCCTTTACAGCGGTTCCTCAATTGGCATTGGCCGCATCGAGGCGAACAGCCTCGAATGATGCGGTTGCATTTTTGTATTACAAGACCTTCGATTTATTTAGTTACCACCAACTTCGAGAGGAGCAATTGGGTGAAGTGGAAGCGCAGGTTTTGCTTTCCACCGAGCGGCTCGATTCCACGTTGGTTCTCATTAATGCCAGCACGAATACGTGGTTCGACGCAGGAACGCTTGGCGCGGAGTTCCCACAAGCAACGTTCGGATGGTATTACGGTCAGCCGATCAATCTGGTTCGCTTGGAGGGTCTCAAAGACACAGGATTTATTCATCCCACGCGGGCAGTGCCCTACATTTCCGGCCTGTTCGAAAAATCATTCGCGCGAACGTTTATCGATAGCACCCTCCCGCCGAATGTGCCGGTACAGGAAACCGGCCATTTTCAGTATATCGACTGCCGTGGGAACGAACGCGCGCGGCAGGCGCTAATCGATCGGTTGATTTATTTGCAGTACCAGGGGCTTCACCATCGGTAAAAAATAGCGAAATACCATTTTGCACCACACGTGGAAACTTATTCCCCCGACCGAACTGCTTCCACATCAACGGTTTCGCGCGAACCGCGAGCCGTTCGCACAATAGAAACCGAAAGAATAATCAGTCCCCCCAGAATCGCAAGATTCGCGGGCCGCTCGCCAATTCCCAGGAAGACCCAAATGGGATTCAGCACCGGCTCGATCATGGCGATGAGCGTCGCGTCGATGGCGCGAATGTGCGCGATGCCATAGGTAAAGAGCGCGTACGCCGAGCCGATTTGTACGATGCCGAGAAAGAGCAACCGCCATACATTACTCCCGGAGACGGAAAGATTCGTTCCGCCGAGCAGTGCGACGAGAGCCATTGCGATGGCGATCACCACATGACCGACGATCACCGCATGCCAGCGGCTTTCGAATGTCGCGCGTTCATGCTTCAGGACGAGCGCATAACCCGCAAATGCAACGCCGCTTCCAAGCGCGGCAACGTTTCCCCAAAAACTTCTTAGTTCAAATTTACCAATAAAAAAAAGCGCCATTGCCGCGGTGGAAATAAGGACTGTGGCAAGATCCGCCCGTTTCATTTTCGTTCGGGCGAGCATCGGCTCGATGAAGAGCACGTAAATCGGCGCGGTGTATTCTAAAAAGATGGCATTCGCGCTCGTCGTGAGTTTGGTCGCGAGCACGAATGAGACGAGCATGAATGCATAGAAGAACGCGCTCAACAAAACGAAGGGCGACAGCCAGTCGTGGAGAGTTCCCAAACCGGTGCCGTGCCGCATCGCGCGGTAAATCACGAAAATAGTAATTGCGGCGAAACTGCTGCGCCAGAAGGAAACGCCCCAGGCATCGAGCGTAACTTCCTTAATAAAAAGCCCGCCCGTGCTCCAGAGCAACGCGGCCGATAGCACGGCGATGCGCCCT
>Ga0307374_10006084_pt1 | contig 19177 bp, 12 predicted proteins | sample OX3MG_FD_202532 | JGI IMG/M metagenome (GOLD analysis project Ga0307374, IMG submission 202532) | Soil microbial communities from Risofladan, Vaasa, Finland - OX-3 | ecosystem: Environmental > Terrestrial > Soil > Coastal area > Acid sulfate soil | place: Finland: Risofladan, Vaasa | collected...
AACGACACCCTCAGCGACCGCGATGGCGAACATCCTGGTCCGTCCAAGCATCAAACTGCAGATCACCCCGCACCGCACGCGCAACGAGCACTCGATCCACTGGGCCGGCGCGATCGCGGGTGGGCCATATCCAAAGCAGGGTGTGACTCTCGACGTGGAGGTGCGCATTGGCCGGGTATGGAAAGTCTTTGACCAGGTGGAGGCAAACACGAAGGGGCGGTTCCATTACAGCTACCACTTCCACGCCACCGAAGAACCAACGACCTACTCATTCCGCGTCGCCCTGCCCAATAACGGCGCACAGGGCTACCCCTACACCTCCGGCTCCAGCAACACGGTCAACATACATGTAGCTCCCTGAGGTGCCCTCACGGGCCAGGGGACCCACGCAGTCCGCGCGAGCGCTTCGTCCTAAGTGCTGCGTAGCCTGGCCTGGATGCCTGTTCCGGCCCCTGCAATGCGCCATCCACGAGCCTGTAAGGAGTGCTTGCGCTCCAGTTGGCTGCTTCGTGCATGCAGCCGCTATCTGGATGAACAGGGCACTGACGCTCAGCGCCTGGTTGGGTTGCTGGAACTGGATGGTGATGAGCTGATCGCCGCGGCTGGCGCCTCTGAGAACCAGGACCTGCGCAGCCGCTACGAGAGCTTCCAGAAGCAGTGGATCCCCAGCGCCCGGGGTGTGACGGCATTGTGCGCTCACGACCCCGGCTATCCGGCGGTGCTCGCCGGTCTCACCGGAGCCCCAGCGGTCCTATATCTCGCCGCGCCGCCAGAGCGTTTGAAAGGCATGCTCACCGAGCCTGCCGTTGCGATCGCCGGCTCACGCAAGGCCACGAATTACGGCATCGAGGTCGCGCATAGCCTCGCGCGCGACCTGGCGGGCGCCGGCGTGACGGTCATTGGCGGTTTGGGGGATGGAATTGCTGCGGCTGCCCATGCCGGGGCGCTGGATGCGGAAGGCCCCACCCTGACGGTTATGCCGGGAGGGGTCGACATCTGCTACCCGGCGCCCAGGTGCGCTCTCTATGAACGGATGCTGGAGGTGGGCTGCGTGGTCTCCGAGTTGCCGTGCACCACACCGGTCAGGCGCTGGTGCTTCCCGGCGCGCACGCGCCTCATCGCCGCGCTCGCCACCCTCACGGTGGTTGTCGAGTGCGACGATAGCTACCGCGCGATGATGCCCGCTACCCTCGCCCTCGCTGCCGGCCGGGATGTGGGGGCCGTGCCGGGGCCGATTACCTCGCCGGAGTCATGTGGCGCGCACGCGCTGCTCGCCGACGGCGCGTATCTCGTGCGTCACGCCCAGGACGTGCTCGATCTCCTCCATGGCGCTGGCGCGCGCACGGCCTGCACATCGGTGCCAGAGCTCGCGGGCGATCTGCGCAAAGTGCTCGAGCGGATCGGCTCCGGTTGCGACACCATCTCCAAGCTGAGCAAAGACGGGACAGGCCACAGTGACGTGTTGATGGCTCTCGCCGAGCTCGAGGTGCGCGGCCGGATCAGGCGTCTTCACGGTGGCCGGTACGTCGCTTCCCCGACCTGACGCGAGCTCTTAAGAACTATCCGAAAACTCTGGGATTTCCCTGCAGCGAGCGTTGGAAGCAGATCCGAGAAGTTTTGGGATAGATAGTGATTGCTCCCGGTAGTCATTGCTCCCGGTAGTCCACGAGGGGGCCTGTGGCGAGCGCCTGCTCCTCCATGGTCTGCGGATCCTCGTCTGCGCTCTCTAGGCCTGTAGCGGGCGCCTCTTCGTCCATGGTCTGCGGATCCTCGTCTGCGCTCTCTAGGCCTGTGGCGAGCGCTTCTTCGTCCATGGTCTGCGGATCCTCGTCTGCGCTCTCTAGGCCTGTGGCGAGCGCCTCTTCGTCCATTCTCTGAAGCTCCTCTCCGTCCGCGCTGTTCAGCGACTCCTCCTCGCCTACGGTGATGCCCTCTGGCGCTTCTTGGCCGTTGCCGTCGGCGCCATAGGACTCGCCCGGCGGGCTCCCCATGAACTGCACGGTCTCGGCGATGACCTTCACGGCCTGTGCTGGGCGGCCGTCTTTGGTCTCCCACTCTCGCCAGTGAAGGCGCCCGTCAATGGCTATACGACGGCCCTTCTGCATGTACTTGGCGACGGTCTCACCGTGTCCGGCGAACACGACCACGTCGAAGTAGTTGGGCCTTTCGCCCCACTCCCCAGTGACCGGATCGCGGCGTCTGGCAGAGACCGCGATCCTCAGGTCGCACACGCTGAGCCCCGAAGGCAGCGCACGCAGGACGGGGTCGCTGGTGAGATATCCGGTGAGGACGACTCGGTTGATGCTGATGGGCGACATGGCTCCTCGATCCGCTCGTGGTGCTCTTCCTTATCCGACGGGGCCATCCAAACGGGACAAGAAGAGCCAGAAAATGCCGGTCAGGCCCTCCGCGCGAAGAAACCGTCCAAAGCGGCTCGTAAGTTGAGCGCATGATCAACGTAAAGACAAAGCCTCAAGGCAAGCTGCGAGTACAGGCGGTCCGTGAGCGGACCACGTTTCAGGTTCTTTCGCGTGTGTCGCGAGGAGAGTGCTATGGAGTGATCACGCTCGCTGTGCCGAAGGCCGGCAAAGTTATTGCCGACGGAAGCCAGATCAAACGCGCCAAAGCGACTGTTCGCAAGGATGATCGTGTGAGGCTCGAAGTAGAGCTGAGGCCCGCTGCGAAGAGCGCTGTCAAACGGCATGGGCGAGTCCGGGCAAATATCAGGTTGAGCTATGTGCCCCGGGGCGGCAACGCGATCACCAAGACGGTTCCCTTGATCTTCGGCTACCGGTAGGGCACGCGCTGCGCAGTGCGCCGAGAACACGGTCACTCAGACCGAGCTAAAGCGGCGCGCGGCGGTACTCGCCTGAGACTGATGACACCGAGGCGATCGTGTACCGGTTTTCTCCTCCAGGGCGCGCTAACCTGGATCTATGGCTACTCAGGCAGATCGTGCGGCCGAGCGCCGCGTCGCGAAACTCGAGGATGTCGAGCGACAGGTCAAGGACGGCTCGCTGACGATCCGCAAGATGACAGCGGCCGAGCGCAAGCGCTATCCCCCTAGGCCGGCCAAAGCGCGAAAGAGCAGTAGTCGTAAATAGAGTCATCCCTCGATGAGCGAACTTGCGATCTCGCTGCGCGGCGTGAGCAAGCGCTTTGGCGCGATCACCGCCGTCGACGGTCTCGATCTGGAGGTGCCGAGCGGCGTCTGCTTCGGTCTGCTTGGCCCGAATGGGGCGGGGAAGTCGCCGACGATGCGAATGCTCACGGCTCAGACGCTCGCCGACGAGGGCGAGATATCGGTACTTGGCTTCCAGCTGCCGCGCCAATCCAAGCAGGCGCGCATGGAGATGGGCGTCGTGCCGCAGCTGGACAACCTCGACGTGGAGCTGACGTGCCGGCAGGTGCTCACGATCTTTGCGCGCCTCTACCGAGTGTCGCGCGCCGAACGCAGGGAAGCCGTCGAGCGCGCGCTCGCGCTGGCAAACCTCGGCGCCCGAGCGGACACGCAGGTGAGAGAGCTCTCCGGCGGTATGCGCCGACGGCTGCTCGTCGCGCGCGGGCTGATCCACCAGCCGCGCCTCGTGCTGCTCGACGAGCCGACGGTCGGGCTCGATCCCCAGGTCCGTCAGGAGCTTTGGTCGCTGATCGACGCTCTGCGCGTCTCCGGCGTGACGGTGCTGATGTCCACCCACTACATCGAGGAGGCCGAGCGGCTGGCCGATACGGTCGCGGTGATGTCACACGGCAAGGTCATCGCCCAGGGCACGCCGGCTGAACTGGTCCGCACGCATGCCGGCGAGCAGGTGCTCGAGGTCTATGGGGCGCCCGAGTGGCTGGCGGAGGTGAGCGAGCTGGCGATCAGCAACGGTTGGCCGAGCCGGCGCAGCGGACCGGCGATCGCGATCATGTGCGCAGAGGAGTTGGACGGGCAGGCGCCCGAGGGTGTGCGGCGTCCAGCGAACCTGGAGGACGCGTTCGTGGCACTGACAGGGGAGCAGATCGAATGAGCGCCCAGGCGCAGGCGACTGCGCGCGTGCGTGGTGTGCGCCGGCTCGAACCGGCTGCGCTCGCCGCGATCATGGGCAAGGACATCGTCATGTTTGGGCGCTACTGGAAGGCGACCACGTTTTCCTCGATCATGCAGCCGACGATCTACCTGCTCGCGTTCGGCCTGGGCTTCGGAACGATCGTCAAAACCCTCGGCCACGTCAAGACGATCGAGTACATCGGGACCGGCACGGTCGCCACCGCGATCCTCTTCTCCTCCGCGTTCCCGGGCATGTTCAACACCTTCGTGCGATGGCAGTTCCAGCGGACGTACGACGCCGTGCTCGCCACTCCCGTGGATGTAGAGGAGTTGATCACCGCGGAGGTGCTGTGGATCTCGCTGCGCGCGGGCGTGTACGGCATGGCGCCGCTGCTGGTGGCGATGTTGTTCGGCCTGGAACCCAACGCGGGCATGCTGCTCGTCCCCTTCATTGGCTTCATCACGGGCTTCGGTTTCGCCGCTTTTGGTGTGTCGATCGCCGCCGTGGCGAAGACGATCGACAACTTCAACTACGTCACGAGCGCCGTGCTCACGCCTATGTTCCTCGTCGCCGGGACCTTCTTCCCCGTCTCCAACCTTCCCGCCGGCATCCGCACGGTCGCCCAGGTCAACCCGCTGTACCACTGCGTGCAGCTCGTCCGTGACGCCTCGCTTGGCAACCTCCACGCAGGCGACCTGGGGCACGCGGCGGTCCTGCTCGCCTTCGCGCTGCTGATGTGGCGGGTGGCGATCTGGCAGCTCGGCAAACGCCTGATCGATTAGGGACGCTTCTTCCTAGACAACCGCCTCTTGCATCGTGTAAGATGCGATTTGCAAGAGAGGTGCCGCAACTTCCAAGGTTATGGGGAGTCAGGACGGGGTATAGAGATCCTGGGGTCTATAGGGAGGTCTGCATGAAGTCGCATGTTCGTGTCTCGCTGCTGGCGCTGTTCGCAGGATCGCTTCTCGCCGTCTCGGCGCCCGCCGCTCAGGCCGCGGTTCCGTTTGGCGTGGAAATCCTCGTAGCGGGCAACTGCACGGCAAGCTTTGAAGCGTGCGGCACGGATCCTCTGTCGGGACCGTATGCGTTCCCCAAGGAACCCAGTCCGACTGAAGCTAAAGAACAGGCCTACACCCAGGCGGCAGGACACCCTCCCTTCGGGATCACAGACTTCAAGGTCAACACCGAAGGCGCCCTCCCCAATGCGGTCCCAGCAGGTCTCGCTGAAGGCAAGGTCGTAACGCATGTCCGCACCGACGTGGGTCCGGGAGTCAGCACCAATCCCGAGGCCGTGCCGAAGTGCACGATGGAAGAATTCGGCAACAACGAAGCCGTCCCAGGCACCCATTTTTACCCGGCACCCGGATGCAAACCGGAAACCGAAATCGGTGTCAACAAGGTGACGGTATACACCGGCCCAAAACCGTTTCCAGAAGGCGGAGATGTGCCAATCGAAGGCAAGGTATACAACCTTGTGCAGCCTCAAGGAGTCGCCTCGGTCTTCGGTGTAGCGCTCAAACTTCCAACGCCGCTCACTGGAGCTTCGCTGAAAAAAGGGTTCGAAGAAGCGGAAGGAAAAGGCGCAAAACCGGGCGAAAACGGCTTCCCTTCGCTACCGGAACAAGCATTTCTCGAGGCGCAGCAGTACTACGCGCACACGCTCATCAACGGAAACGTCGAATGGGCGGGCAACTACCATGACTACTACGAAATCGACGTCTCGACGGCGATCCCGCTGATCTCATCGCGCTTGGTCCTAAAAGGCAACATCGGCAGCACTGGCAACGGCGGCTACATAACGCTCCCGAGCAACTGCGCCGGTGTGGGCCCTGCGACCACCAACACCGTGACGATCGAATCGCCCGCAGGCCAGACGGCTAAAAAGGAATACACCACGCTGGTTCCGACCGAAGGATGCAAAGGCGAATCCGGCCTTTTGATCCCTCCCTTCGTGCCGGCGTTCGCGCCGCTGGGCGCAGAAACCACCCAGCATGATCAGCCCGACGGCATCACCACTGAACTGACGCTGCCTCACGATCCCAGCCCGGCTGGCATCGACTCCTCGCAGCTCAAGACGGCCAGTGTGACCCTGCCCGAAGGCCTGACGCTGAATCCGTCGGCCGCGAATGGTCTCAAGGCCTGCACGCCGGCGCAGATCGGCATCGGTACAAGAAACAAAGTCGGATGTCCGGAAGCTTCCGAAATCGGCAAAGTTACGCTGACTGTGCCCCAACTTCCGGCCGGCGAACCTCTGACGGGGAGTCTCTATCTCGGAGGGCCTGAATCGGGCCCGATCACGGGACCGCCTTACACGATGTACATCGATGCCGAGTCGGCGCGGTATGGCGTCTCGGTGCGGTTGAAGGGCTCGGTCGTGCCGAACGAAACGACGGGCCGGCTGACGGCCACGTTCGCGGAAAACCCCGAACAGCCGTTCAGCAAGCTGGTCATGAACTTCACGGGTGGCCCGAAGGCGGTGCTGGCCAACCCGCTGGCGTGCGGGACGACGAGCACTGAAACGAGCTTCTCTCCCTACACCGGCCAGCCGGCGGTGCTGAGCTCGAGCCCGTTCACGACCACCGGGTGCCCCTCGCCGCTGCCGTTCTCGCTGAGCCAGAGCACGTCGAACCTGGCCCCCGGGAACGCCGGCGCCAACACGTCGTTCGCCTTCAACCTCGCCCGGGAAGACGGGCAGCAGTATCTGGAAAAGGTCAAGACCGTGCTGCCCCCTGGGCTAGTCGGCAAGATCGCTGGGGTTCCGTTGTGCGGCGAACCGCAGGCCAGCACGGGCGAATGCCCGGTGGCCAGCCAGATCGGGGTCACGACGGTGAAGGCCGGCGCCGGTTCGGCACCGTTTGAATTCCCGGGATTCGTCTATTTGACGGGACCCTACAACGGGGCGCCATACGGCCTCTCGATCGTGGTTCCGGCGGTTGCCGGCCCGTTCAGCCTGGGCAATGTCGTGACCCGGGCGACGATCAACATCGAACCCAACTATCCAAACCGCGTGACCGTCGCCAGCGTGCTGCCAACGATCTTCAAGGGAATCCCCCTGCGGGTCAAGAACATCAACCTCAACATCAACCGGCAGGGCTATTTGATCAACCCGACGAATTGCAGCCTGTTCGCCACCGAAACGGCATTGACCTCGACGTTGGGGGCGACGCAGAGCCTGTCGAGCCCGTTTCAGGTCGGCAACTGCTCAGCGCTCGCATTGAAGCCCTCGTTCAAGTCGGCGACCAGCGCCAAGACCTCGAAAGCGCTGGGAGCCAGCCTGGAAACGACGCTCAATCAGGGGGCGGGCCAGACGAACATTAAGTCAGTGCTCGTGCAGCTTCCAAGGCAGCTCCCATCTCGCTTGACGACACTCCAAAAAGCGTGTCCTGAAAGCGTCTTTGCCGCGAACCCCTACAGCTGTCCGAGCGGTGCGTTCGTCGGCGGTGTCCGTGCGAACACTCCGGTCCTGCCGGACAAAATGAAAGGCCCGGCGGTGCTCGTGTCGCACGCCAATGCCGCGTTCCCAGATCTGGACCTGGTGCTCGAAGCCGACGGCGTGCGTGTGATCCTGGTGGGCAATACGAATATCAAGAACAGCATCACTAGTACGAACTTCGCGACGTTGCCCGATGTGCCCGTGTCGAGCATCACCGTGAACCTTCCGATCGGCGCCCATTCCGCGGTGACGGCGAACGGCAATGTGTGTGCCAATCAGCTTTTGATGCCTACCGAAATTACCGGCCAGAACGGCTTCAAAGTCAAACAAAACACGAAGATGAGGGTGACGGGCTGCGGCGTGCGGATCGCCGGTTCCAAGGTGATCGGCAACACGGCCTACATCACCGTGCAGACCTTCGAAGCAGGGCGGATAAGCGGCAGCGGGCCGAACCTGAGGACGACCTACAGGTACCTGGGCAGGGCGGTGAAAACCGCGACGCTCAAGGTCCCGCTCTCGAACAGGGGTCGTAGCCGGGGCCGTCCGCTGAAGGTCCGGTTGCGCGTTGGCTTCGTGCCGAAGAAGCACGGCGCCGCGAAGTCCGCGGCAACCCGCACGGTGACGTTCCGGTAGCCGGCCCAGGATTGGAAGCGCCCCGAGCGGGGTATAGAAGCCCTGATTGCCACCGGATTGAGAGGAGAGGGGTGGAGGATGAGGCACGCTGCTCGTAGGGCATCGCTGGGGACGCTGGCAAGCATCGCCTTGTTCGCGCTCGCAGCCGCTTCGGCGTACGGCGCTTGGGGTCCGCCCGCCAAATGGGAAGCCGGCACCTGCACCGGCAATCAGGTCGAAGTCAAAAGCTGCGAATACACGAGCCCGGAAAGCGCCTTCTACACACAGGCAGCCGGGCACCCGCCGTGGGGGCTGACGGGCTTCGAAGTTGCGCACACCGGTACGGAAGGCAGCCGCCGGCCCGATGAAACCCTCAAGCGGATACGCGTTGACGTGCCACCCGGCCTGGCGGCAGACCCGCAGACGCTTCCCACCTGCACGCGCACGGAATTCGATGCCGGGACCTGCAATCCCCTCACGAAAGCCGGCTTCGTCGAATTGGAAGCGTTCGTGGGCTCCCCGGTGAACTCGATCCTGACGCTCGAAGGCAACGTCTACAACCTCGCCCCCGAACCGGAACACGGCGAAAGCGGCCGCCCGCTGCTGCCGCTGCTGTTCGGGGTCGAAGTGAAAGGCGTCCCGCCGCTCGTAGAAAACACCAAGCTGCTGCTCGAAGGCCACGTCAGCTACGCGAAGGAAGCCGCGCTGGAAGCCCGCGGCATTGCCTCCGGCGATTTCCACGAGTGGTTTGAAATCGACAACATACCCCCCGAAGTCGGCGTGAAAGTCGGGCCACTCGAAATCAAAGCGCCGCTGCAGACGCTGAAGTCGAAGCTGTTCTTCAACGGACACGCCGGCAAAGGCAACTTCCTGACGCTGCCGAGTGAATGCGGGCCGAACACAAAGTCGACGTCGTACCTCGAACTCGAAGACCAGAGCCACGAGACCGCGAGCGCGCCGACGGTGCCGCCAGTCGGTGTCGACGGCTGCAAAGCAGTTCCGTTCTCCGGGCTGAACACCGAGGTCAAACCGCAGGCGTCCGGCTACGACCAGCCGGACGGCGCGGTCACCAGCGTGATCGTCCCCCAGAACGAAGGTGCCGGGGAAATCAACACCGCCAATGTCGCCTCCGGACACGCGCTGTTCCCGGAAGGGCTGACGCTCAACCCGTCGGCGGCGCATGGGCTAGAAGCATGCGCCCCCGCGTTAGTGCATTTCGAAACCAAGATCGCGGCCGCGTGCCCGGCAGGCTCGCGGGTCGGAAGCGTCAACATCGAAACCGATCTGCCGGCAGGTTCGCTGAACGGCGGCGTGTATCTGGCCGCCCCCAAAGGCACGCCGATCACCGGCCCGCCGTACACCGTCTATGTCGTCGCGGAAAGCGTCTACGACGTGAAGGTCAAGGTCGAAGCGACGGTATCCCCTGACCCGAACACGGGGCGGCTGAAAGTCGACGTCGTGAACAGCGCGACGCATCCGTTCAACCTTCCGCAGCTGCCGTTCAGCAGCGCCACGCTCACGCTCAACGAAGGGACGCGGGCGCCGCTTGCCAACCCGCTGAGCTGCAGCGCGAGCAAGACCGAATCGGATTTCATCGCCTATTCGGGCGAAGGGATCCTCAAACAGTTCACGCCGTCATTCGCCTTCTCGGCCACCGGGTGCCTGTCGCCGGTCCCGTTCGTGCTCAGCCAGAGCACGCAGAACTCATCGCCGAACGCCGGCGCGTACACCTCGTATACGTTCAACTTGGCGCGGGCGGACGGGCAGCAGTATCTGTCTGCAGTCAAAACCGTTCTGCCTGCTGGATTGGTGGGGGCGATCCCGTCGGTCACTCTGTGCGGCGAACCGCAGGCCGCCGCGGGCAGTTGCGGCGCGGCCAGCCAGATCGGGGTGGCCACGGTCGCCGTCGGGGCTGGCGGCGAACCGTATGGCTTCTCGGGTCCGGTGTTCATGACGGGTCCCTACAACGGCGCGCCGTTCGGGCTGTCGATCCCGGTGGAGGCCGCGGCCGGCCCGTTCGACCTGGGCAGGGTCGTGACGCGGGTGGCGATCGGCGTAGACGTGCATAGCGGTCGGGTCATCGCGACCAGCAGCCTGCCGGTGATCGTGGGCGGCGTGCCGCTGCGGCTGAAGAACGTGAGCGTCGTCGTCAACCGCAAAAACTTCTTGTTCAACCCGACGAACTGCGGGGTGCTTGCAACCGAAACGGCGCTGACCTCGACGTTTGGGGCCAGCCAGAGCCTGGCGAGCCCATTCCAGGTGGGCAATTGCAGCGCCCTGGCTTTCAAGCCGTCTTTCAAGGCGGGGACGAGCGCGAAGACCTCGAAACTGAACGGCGCCAGCCTGCGGGTGACCGTGGGTCAGTCCGCGCACGAGGCGAACATGCGCTCGGTGTTCGCGCAGCTGCCAAAGCAACTGCCGTCGCGGCTGACGACACTCCAGAAAGCCTGCCCGGAAGCGACGTTTGCGGCCAATCCGGTCAACTGCCGTCCGTTGGGCTCGGAAGTCGGAACGGCGAGCGCGGTTACGCCGGTCTTGCCGGGCAAGCTAACGGGGCCGGCGTTCCTTGTTTCGCACGGAGGGCAAGCATTTCCCGATCTCGACCTCGTCCTCGAAGGGGATGGGGTTAAGGTGATCCTGACAGGAAATACGAATATCAAAAACGGCATCACAAGTTCGAATTTCGCCGCGATACCCGACGTGCCGGTCTCGAGCTTTGAACTCAACCTGCCCACCGGACCCCATTCAGCGCTGACCGCGATCGGGAATCTCTGCCTGAAGCCACTATTGATGCCGACGACGATCACCGCCCAGAACGGCGCCGTGATCAAACAGAACACCCGTATTTCCGTATCCGGCTGTGGCGTGCGGATCCTCAGCCGCCGCGTTCGCGGCCATAAGCTGATCCTCAAGGTCAGGACTTTGGGCGGCGGGCTGATCACCGTGAAGGGCAAGGGCCTGCGCGGTGCCTCCCGGCGCGTCAAGCGCTCCGCCACGGTGACGTTCAAGCTCCCGCTCACACGTGGCGGGCTGCGGTCGCTGCACCGCCACCACCGCTTGAAGGTGGGAGTCCGCGTCGGTTTCCGCCCCTCACAGAAAGGGGCCCTTCGCTCGGCCGCGAGCACTTCGGTCACATTCAGACGGTGAATGCCCTAAATTGCAGGGATGGACGCTGCTACGGGTACGGATACTTCTGCGCCGTCTGGGGGAATGGCGCAACTGCTTTCGGGTATCCGCCGTCTGACGGCGATCGCTGACGGCACGAACGGTGAAGATCAGATCTTCCGCGCGCTGGCCAGCGAGCTGCTGACGGTCCCCGGGGCCGAGGAGGTGCACGTGCACCATCTGGCGCTCACCGAGCAGGCCAGCGATCTCGTCGACGTTTATTTGTTCAACGGCGATGAGCGGCTGAGCTACCTGTCGCCGCGGGCAGAGCGCCCGCCGGGGGTGAGCTGGGTGGCACGCACCCACCGCAGCTTCATGGCCGCCAGTGCTGAGGAATTTGCGGCCAGCGTGCCCCGCTTGACGAGCACGGGTGACATGAGCTGCGTGCTGCTGCTGCCAGTCGCCACGCTCTCCGAGGTGCAGGCGATCGTGATGCTGGTGCGCCGGGTCTCTGAGATATATGAGTCCACTTCGGTCGAGATGGCCAGGATGCTGGTCGAGCAGGGGGCCACGGCCCTGGCGCTGGTCAGGGCACGCTCGGAGGCTGGCACCGACGCCGTCACCGGCGCCATGAACCACCGCGCGATGCGCAGGCGCTTGGATGAGGAGATCGGCCGCGCGATGCGCACCGGAACCCCGCTTTCGTGCCTGCTGATCGACCTGGACGACTTCAAGGAAATCAACGACATCCACGGGCACCCGGCCGGCGACGCTGCGCTGCGCGAGGTGGTCAGGGCGCTGGTGGGCGAGTTCAGGGCCTTCGACCGCGTCGCGCGTTATGGCGGCGACGAGTTCGTCGTGATCCTGCCCAACGCCGGTATCGAGGCTGCCGCTGCCGCTGCCTCCAGAGCGCTCGAGCGTCTTCGCGCCGTGCCCGGCCCGGCCGGCGGCAAGGGTGTCTTGGCCTCTGTCGGGGTGGCGCAGTGGCAGCCGTCGATGGGCACCGATGAGCTGCTGGAGGCCTGCGATATGGCACTGCTGCGATCCAAGCGTCAGGGCAAGGGGCGCGTCACGCGAGCCCCTGCCTGAAACTGCGAAACTGCGAGGAATGTCGCAGAACAGCTTCGGCGCGAAGAGCACGCTGCTCGTGGGCGGGCGCGAGTACGAGATCTTCCGCCTCGATGCCCTTCAGCAACGCTATGACGTGGCGCGGCTGCCCTTCTCGCTGAAGGTGCTGCTGGAGAACCTGCTGCGCACCGAGGGCAACGGCTCGGTGAGCGCAAAGGACATCGAGGCGCTCGCGAGCTGGGACGCCAAGGCCCAGCCAAGCAAGGAGATCGCCTTCACGCCCGCGCGGGTGCTGATGCAGGACTTCACGGGGGTACCCGCGGTCGTCGACCTCGCGGCGATGCGCGATGCGATGGCCGAGATGGGCGGCGACCCCAAGAAGATCAATCCGCTGACACCGGCTGAGCTCGTGATCGACCACTCGGTGCAGGTCGACGCCTTCGGCACGCGGGACTCGTTTCGCTTCAATGCCGAGCGCGAGTTCGAGCGAAACAAGGAGCGCTATGCGTTCCTGCGCTGGGGCCAGGGGGCCTTCGATGACTTCTCCGTGGTCCCGCCCGACACGGGCATCGTGCACCAGGTCAACCTCGAGTATTTGGCTCGCGTGGTCTTCGGAAACGAGCAGACCAGACAGGCCTACCCCGACACGCTGGTGGGCACCGACTCGCACACGACGATGATCAACGGGCTGGGGGTGCTGGGCTGGGGCGTGGGCGGCATCGAGGCCGAGGCGGCGATGCTCGGCCAGCCGATGTCGATGCTGATCCCGCAGGTGCTCGGCTTTCGGCTGCACGGCGAGCTGCCGGAGGGCGCGACCGCGACCGACCTCGTGCTGACCGTCACCGAGATGCTGCGCGAGCGGGGTGTGGTGGGGAAGTTCGTCGAGTTCTACGGCGCCGGCCTGACCGGCCTGCCGATCGCCGACCGGGCGACGATCGGCAACATGTCGCCGGAGTTCGGGTCGACCTGTGCGATCTTCCCGATCGACGCAGAGACGCTCAGCTACCTCGAGCTGTCGGGGCGCTCCTCCGAGCAGATCGCGCTCGTCGAGGCATATGCCAAGGAGCAGGGCTTCTGGCACGACGAGCACTCCGAGAAGCCGGCCTTCTCGGATGAGATTGAGCTCAACCTGGGTGCCGTGGAACCGAGCCTGGCCGGGCCCAAGCGCCCGCAGGACAGGGTCGCGCTGAGCGAGGCTCAGGGGTCCTTCAGGCGGGCGCTACGCGACTACATGCCGAGCGATGGCGACCAGGAAGACGCGCAGGACGAGGCCTCAGCCGAGAGCTTTCCGTCGAGCGATCCGCCAGCCAACGGCTCGCCGGGACACGCGCCGTTGAGCAGCGTCGCCCAGTCCCAACCCTCCGCTCACCGCACGGCGACGGTGTTGCCGCACAACGGCACCGCGACGAGCGTGACGGCTGGCGGGGAGACATTCGAGCTCGACCACGGGCACGTCGTGATCGCGGCAATCACGAGCTGCACGAACACGTCGAACCCATCGGTGATGATCGGCGCGGGCATCCTCGCGCGCAACGCGCTGGCCAGGGGGCTGAAGAGCAAGCCGTGGGTGAAGACCTCGCTCGCTCCGGGCTCGAAGGTGGTCACGGAATACCTGGAGGAGGCCGGTCTGACCGAGCCGCTGGAAGAGCTCGGCTTCAACCTCGTGGGGTACGGCTGCACGACGTGTATCGGCAACTCCGGTCCGCTATCGGCGGAGATCTCAGAGGCGGTCAACGAGGCCGATTTGGCGGTCGTGTCGGTGCTCTCGGGTAACCGTAACTTCGAGGGGAGGATCAACCCGGACGTGAAGATGAACTATCTCGCCTCGCCGCCGCTGTGCGTGGCGTACGCGCTCGTCGGGACGATGGACATCGACATCGTGCACGATCCCCTCGGCACAGACGTTCACGGCGAGGATGTGTACCTGAAGGACGTCTGGCCGTCGGAGAAGGAGATCGCGGAGACGATCTCCCAGGCCGTGCGCGCGGACATGTTCCGCAAGAGCTATGGAGCGGTGTTTGCGGGCGACGAGCGCTGGAACGGGTTGGAGGTGCCGGCGGGCGACCGGTTTGCATGGGACGCGGACTCGACGTACGTGCGCCTGCCGCCGTACTTCAAGGACATGCCGGCCGAGCCTCAGCCGGTCACGGACATCGAGGGGGCACGCGTGCTGGCGTTGCTCGGTGACAGCGTGACGACCGACCACATCTCCCCGGCGGGGGCGATCAAGCGCGACGGGCCGGCCGGCGCTTACCTGCAGGAGCAGGGTGTGGCGCCGAAGGACTTCAACTCCTACGGGTCGCGCCGGGGGAACCACGAGGTGATGATGCGCGGCACGTTCGCCAACATCCGCATTAAGAACCTGATCGGTGGCGGCGGGACGGGTGGGGATCCCCTCCCCGAAGGCGGCTTCACGCGCTACTTCGGAGAGGACTCGAGCCCACCCACCGATCCAATGCCGGTCTACGACGCCGCGATGAAATACATCGAGCACGGCATCCCGCTCGTCGTGCTGGCCGGGAAGGAGTACGGGTCCGGGTCCTCGCGGGATTGGGCGGCGAAGGGTACGAAGCTGCTGGGCGTGAGGGCCGTGATCGCGCAGAGCTACGAGCGCATCCACCGCTCCAACTTGATCGGTATGGGCGTGCTGCCGTTGCAGTTTCCCGAGGGTGAGAGCGCCTCCTCGCTCGGGTTGACGGGCGAGGAGGCGTTCTCGGTCACGGGCATGGCGGCGGCCATGAATGACGGCGGCGGGCTGCCGGCACACGCGCGTGTGCGTGCTGAGCGCGACGGCGCGGATCCGCTCGAGTTCGAGGCGTTGGTGCGGATCGACACGCCCAGAGAGGCCGAGTACTTCCGGCACGGGGGTATTCTGCAGTTCGTTTTGCGAGGACTCATCGCTGCATGAGCGCCAAGAAGAGTGCTGCTCCGAAGGTTCTGCTCGACCTGCTCACCGCGCGCGGGCCCTCCGGTTATGAGACCGCCCCGGCGGCGGTGTGGCGTGAGGCGGCGAAGGGCTTCGCCGAGGTGAGCACCGATGTGGTGGGCACTCCGCTGGCGCGTGTGGCTGCGAAGGATGAGGATCCTGCCCACCCGCCGTCGCGGCTGCTCGTGATGGGCCACATCGACGAGATCGGGTTGATCGTCACGCACATCGACGACGACGGCTACCTGTGGTTCGGAGCCGTCGGTGGCTGGGATGCGCAGATCCTCGTCGGCCAGCGGGTTTCGGTGAACACACGGGCCGGTCGCGTGTTGGGCGTGGTCGGCAAGAAGCCGATCCATCTGCTGCGCGACGAGGCCCGCAAGAAGGTGGCGGAGATCCGCGACCTGCACATAGACATCGGCGCCCGGGATGGAGCCGACGCGTGTGAGCGCGTGCGGGTCGGCGACGTGGCGGTCATCGACGCCGATCCGGTGGCGCTGCCGAACGGCCGGCTGACCTCGCGGGCGCTCGACAACCGCCTGGGCTCGTTCGTGGCGCTGGAGTCGGCGCGGCTGGTGGCGCAGGCGGGAGGCGGGGAGTGGGAGCTTCAGGCGGTGGCGGTCGCGCAGGAGGAGATCACGTTCGGCGGCTCGCGCACGAGTGCCTTCTCGCTCGAGCCGGATGCGGCGATTGTGGTCGATGTGACCCACGCAACCGACGCGCCCGGGATCGAGGTGAAGGAGATCGGCAAGCACGAGCTCGGCTCAGGACCGGTGATCAGCCGCGGCTCGACCCTTCATCCGGGGCTGTTCGAGCTGCTGTACGAGACCGCCGAGCGGGAGAAGATCCCGTTCACGGTCGAGGCCACCGCGCGCAGCACCGGAACCGACGCCGACGCGGTGCACTCGAGCCGCGCGGGGGTGCCCACGGGGCTGGTATCGATCCCGATTCGCTACATGCACTCGCCGGTCGAGCTCGTGCAGCTCGACGACGTATACGCCTGCGCGCGCCTGATCGCTGCCGCCGCCCTGCGCCTGGACGGCGACACGGCCTTCTTGCGTTAGGTGGCGCTCAGTTCGCTGAAGGAGCTGGCCTCGTAGGCCTTGCCTGGTACGCCGCCGATCGCGATCAGGCTCAGGCCCTCTGAGCCCGGGAAGATCTTGCGCTTGCAGTCCGCTCCGACCCGCACGAGCATGTCGGGGGTCAGGTCTATCCGCTCGCCTTCGACCTCGATCTGGCCGGAGCCGCTGAGCGCCATGTAGACCTCCTCCTGCCCGTCCTCGGCGTGGTCGTGCTCGGGGTAGTCGGCAAAGTCGGGCGGCAGCCTGACGATCTGGACGCCGAACGAGGTGACGCCGAGCTCGGCTCGGGCCTTGACGAGGCTGCCACCGAAGCCAGCCTCCATGTCATTGATGCTCTTTGCTGTGTGACCGGCCATGGTGCACGTTCCTATCTGTTTGTGATTGGCAGCACGATTCCGAGCTGGCGCGACTGGATCAGCACCGTCCCGTCGGCTGCCCAGATTACGCCATCCTCCTCGAAGAAGCCCTCGTGCACGAGACCGGTGCAGAAGCGCGCCAGGCACAGCTCGCTTGGATTGGAGGCCCCCGTCCCACCCGCTGCCTCGCGGGGCATCGGCGTGCGGAAGTGGACGGTGAGGTCGATCGTGGGTGTGGCGGCCGGCTCGGTCAGACGGATGAACGGCGGCGAGAAGAGGGCGTCGCTGAAGAACGCCAGCGACAGCGCGTCGATCGGACGCTCCTCGGCGAGGCCGAGCCAGCCGCCGATTTCCATCGGATGATCGGAGCCGGTGAAGGGGACTGCGCCCATGCGGGGCTGGAGGACGAGGTGGCGCACGAATGGAGGGGCGTGCTTGTTGAGCAACACTCCCGACTCGCGCACCCGATCGGGCGGTGCAACCTGGGGCATCGGAAGCTCGGCGATCTCCTGGGCCGGCCAGGGGACCGAGAACGCCGCGAGCACGAGCGCGACGAGCGAGCCGTCCTGCTCCATCCGCGCGGAGAGCGTGCTCAGGGATCGCCCTTCGCGCTCGATCCTCGTGCGGATGCTCACGGGTCCCGGCTCCGGAGCCCTCGCGTAGTGGATCGTCAGCGAACGCGGTGACCGGGATGGGTCGGCGACGGTCTCGATCAGCGCGCGCAGCAGCATCGCCGCGAGGTAGCCACCGTGAGGACCGCGCCCTGCGCGCCAGCCGGGGGAGACCTCGGCCGCGAACAGGCGCTCGGACTCGGACTCCTCCTGCAGTGCTACGGAGGTGTCGCGGTCGAACGTCGTCAGCGCGGTAGGAATTAGGTCAGCCACGGACGAGGCGCTTGTAGGTGATCCGGTGGGGCCGGTCGGCGGCGGCGCCGAGGAGAGCATGGCGGTGCTCCTCGTAGGCGTCGAAGTTGCCCTCGAACCACGTCACCTGCGAGTCGCCCTCGAAGGCCAGTACATGGGTGGCCACACGGTTCAGGAACCAGCGGTCGTGGGAGATCACCACCGCGCAGCCGGGAAACGCGAGCAGCGCGTTCTCGAGCGCCCGCAGCGTGTCGACGTCGAGGTCGTTGGTGGGCTCGTCGAGCAGCAGCAGGTTGCCGCCGGAGCGCAGGAGCTTGGCGAGGTGTACGCGGTTGCGCTCGCCGCCGGAGAGCTTTGAGATCTTGGCCTGCTGGTCGGAGCCCTTGAAGTTGAAGCCGGCGGTGTACTGGCGGGAGTTGACCTCGCGGTCGCCGACCTTGATGTGCTCGTAGCCTTCGGAGATCTCCTCCCAGACGGTCTTGGCGGGATCCAGCGAGTCGCGCGACTGGTCGACGTAGGCGAGCTGGACGGTGTCACCGAGCGCGAGCTTGCCGCTGTCGGAGGACTCGGCGCCGGTGATCATCCGGAACAAGGTCGTCTTGCCCGCGCCGTTGGCGCCGATCACGCCGACGATGCCAGCGCGCGGCAGGTCGAAGGAGAGGTCCTCGATCAGCAGGCGCTCGCCATAGCCCTTGGAGAGGCCGGTCGCGGTGAGTACCTTCTCGCCGAGGCGAGGTCCGGGCGGGATGTGGATCTGGACCTCGTCGAGCTTGACGTTGCGCTCCTCGGCGATCAGCTCCTCGTAGCGGGCCAGCCGGGCCTTGGACTTCGTGCGTTTGCCCTTGGGGTTCGTGCGCACCCATTCGAGCTCGGCGGCGATCGTGCGCTCGCGCCCCTTTTCGGTGCGCTCTTCCTGGGCCAGGCGGGTCTGCTTCTGCTCCAGCCAGCTCGAGTAGTTGCCCTCATAGGGGATGCCCTTGCCGCGGTCGAGCTCGAGGATCCAGCCGGCGACGTTGTCGAGGAAGTAGCGGTCGTGGGTGACCGCGACGATCGCGCCCTTGTACTCAGAGAGGTGCTGCTCCAGCCAGGCGACGGACTCGGCGTCGAGGTGGTTGGTGGGCTCGTCGAGCAGCAGCAGATCGGGCGCGCGCAGCAGCAGCCGGCAGAGCGCGACGCGCCGGCGCTCGCCGCCGGAGAGCGTTGAGACGCCGGCATCGGCCGGCGGCAGGCGCAGGGCGTCCATTGCGTATTCCAGCTGCGTGTCGAGGTTCCAGGCGTCGGCCGCGTCGATCTTCGCCTGGATGTTGCCGAACTCCTCGGCGTTCTCCTCAGAGTAGTTGGCGGCCAGCTCATTGAAGCGATCGAGCAGCGCGCGGGTCCCGGCGACGCCGTCCTCGACGTTGCCCTTGACGTCCTTTGACTCGTCGAGGTGGGGCTCCTGGGCGAGCATGCCGACGGTGGCGCCCGGCGCGAGTGCGGCCTCGCCGCGGTACTCCTGATCCTCCCCGGCCATGATCCGCAAGAGCGTCGACTTGCCCGAGCCGTTGTATCCGAGCACGCCGATCTTCGCGCCCGGGTAGAAGGCGAGCGTGATCTCGTTGAGCACGACCTTCTCCGGCGGGTGGAGCTTGGAGAGGCGGTGCATCGTGAAGACGTATTGCGAGGACATGGCCGTCAGCAGGATAGAGGGGGAACGGA
>Ga0307374_10006088_pt1 | contig 19164 bp, 19 predicted proteins | sample OX3MG_FD_202532 | JGI IMG/M metagenome (GOLD analysis project Ga0307374, IMG submission 202532) | Soil microbial communities from Risofladan, Vaasa, Finland - OX-3 | ecosystem: Environmental > Terrestrial > Soil > Coastal area > Acid sulfate soil | place: Finland: Risofladan, Vaasa | collected...
CGGCGAGGGCGCGCTCGCCGCCTTCCTGAACGACGTCGATCCGCCGCCGTTCGCTCCGCCGGTGCTGGTGGCGGGCGCGCTCGTCATCGGCCAGACGGCCAACATCCTGCTGTTCCTGGGCGCCCGGCACGGCCTTGCGCCCAAGGACGAGCAGGGCCGGCTGTGGGTGAACCAGCAGCAGCTCACCCTGGCCGACCTGGTGGCCGAGGCCCACGCCGTTCACCACCCCATCGCCTCCAGTCTCTACTACGAGGATCAGAAGCTGGCGGCGGCGCAGTGCGCGCGGCATTTCCGGACCGAGCGGATGCCCAAGCACCTCGACTATTTCGAGCGCATTCTCGCCGCCGCCGGCGAGAGCGGCGCGGGCCTCGCCGGCGAGGCGCTCACCTACGCCGACTTGTCGCTGTTTCAGGTCGTGCGCGGGCTGGAATACGCCTTTCCGAACGCCATGCGCCGCCTCTCGCCCCGCATCGCGCGCGTGCTCGAACTCGCCGCCCGGGTCGAACGGCGACCCAGGATCGCCGCCTATCTGAGGTCGAATCGCCGCATCTCGTTCAATGAGCAGGGGATCTTCCGCCACTACCCGGAACTGGACGACTGACCATGACCGAGCCGCCCCGCAAATCCGAAGCTGCGCCGCCGGATGCGCAGGCCGGCGGCGCCGTCACCCCGGCCGAGGAGCTTGCACGCCAGGCCCCGCCCGGCGCGCTCACCGGCGCGGAAAAGGCGAAGCTCGCCGAGGAAGCCTCGCGCGTCGAGGACGCCTGAGGCGGCTAGCCGCCCGAAGCGCCATCGCTGCAGATTGGTCGAAGCGCGCCCCTTCCACCCCCGCGCCTGGGCGCGCGGCGGTCGCCCTTCCCCGCAAGTGCTCTAGCTATGCCGCCTGGCGCACCGCGCCGAAGCGGCAGAGGCGGGTCGCGCCATCCCAGACCTCGACGAACTCGTAGCGCGTCGAGGAAGCCAGGCGATCGCGCGCGAACTCCCTGGCCCGCTGGTCGCAGCTCAGTTCAGCGACGAGGGTGATCGGCTCTTCGCGCCGCCGCTCGTGAACGAGGATCTTGTAGGTCTTCACGTCTGGTCTCGCCGGGTCATTGTCGCCAGCGCCCCTTGCCGCGCTTCCTGCGCCGCCATTGCAACCGATTTATGGCCAAGCTTCGGACAGGGCTGAAACGTGCGCTGGGCGCTTGCCACGCGCCGGCCGCAATGCTTCGGTCGCGATTCAAGGGAGGATCACCTCGATGCTGAAGCAGAAACCCCTCGACTACGCCACCGCTTCGGCCGGCGACATGGCGCGCGCGCTGGCGCAGCGGCAGGTGAGTTCGGCCGAACTCGTCGCCGAGGCCGTGCGCACGATCGAGACCAAGGATGCGGCGATCAACGCCGTGGCGGTGCGCGATTTCGAACGCGCCGCCGCGGCCGCCAGGGCCGCGGATGCGGCTCTGGCGCGCGGCGAATCCCGCCCGCTGCTGGGCGTGCCGATGACGGTCAAGGAATCCAACAACGTCGCCGGCCTGCCGACCACCTGGGGCTATGAGGACGCCAGGGATTGGGTCCCCTCCCGGGACGCGACCGGCGTCGCCCGTCTCAAGGCGGCCGGCGCGATCATCGTCGGCAAGACCAATGTCCCGCCCTCCCTGGCCGACTGGCAGTCGGCCAATCCCGTCTACGGGCGCACCAGCAATCCGCACGACCTCGGCCGCAGCCCTGGCGGCTCGTCCGGCGGCGCGGCCGCGGCTCTGGCGGCCGGCATGGTTCCGCTGGAGCTCGGCTCGGACATCGGCGGCTCGATCCGCATTCCGGCGCACTTCTGCGGCGTCTTCGGCCACAAGCCCTCGTGGCAGATCGTTCCGCCGACGGGCCATGCCCCGCCCGGCGTCGAGGACGCCGGCGCAGACATCCAGTTCGCCGTGGTCGGACCACTGGCGCGCACCGCCGCCGATCTCGATCTGGCGCTGGCGCTGCTGGCCGGGCCGGAGGGCGATGCCTCGCGCGCCTTCAGCTTCGCCCTGCCGCCGGCGCGCCGCGCGGCCCTGGCCGGGTCCCGCGTCCTCGTGCTGGAGTCGCATCCGGCCGCGGCTCTGGACGACGAGGTCGGCGCGCCGCTGCAGGCGCTCGCCCGTCGGCTGGCCGACGCCGGCGCCGAGGTGGCGAGCCAGAGCCCGCTGCTCCCCGATCTCGCCGCCGCCCACGAGACCTATACGCGCCTGCTGATGACCATCATGAGCCGGCGCCCGGGCGCGCCGGCCCCAGGCGTCATCGACGCGCACGCCTACATGGCCGGCCTCGACGTGCTCGCCGCCCATCGCCGCGCCTGGACCGAGCTCTTCGCCGCGTTCGACGTCGTCCTCGCGCCGCCGTTTGGAACGGCGGCCTTCCCGCACGTCGACGAGCCGGACTGGGGCAAGCGCACCCTCGCCATCAACGGCGCGGCCACGCCCTACGGCGCCCAGCTCGCCTGGCCGGGCATCGCGACCTTTCCCGGCCTTCCTTCGACCTGCGCGCCGATCGCCCGGACCAGCCGGGGCCTGCCCGTCGGCGTGCAGATCATCGGTCCGAGATTCGAGGATCGGACTCCCATCGCCTTCGCCGGCCTGATCGAGCGCGAGTTCGGGACCGGGGCCTGAGCGGCGAAGACCCTCGATCCCATGACCACCCGGCGCATCGGCGTCATCGGGCTTGGCCAGCGCACCGCCCACGTGCTGGCGGCGATGCAGGAGGTCGGGTGGGACCTCGAAGTCGGCGGCCATGTCGATCCGGACCCCGTGGGCGCCCCGATCCTGGGCTATGCCGGCATCGCGGCGGGCCGGCCCTTCGAGAGCCCGGCGGCCCTCCTTTCCGCCGGCCCCTACGACCTTGTGATGATCGGCAGCCCGAACCACCTGCACCTGGAGCATCTGACGGCGGCGCTCGGCGCCGGTTTTCCGGTCTTCTGCGAAAAGCCGATCGTCCGGACCGTGACCGAGAGCCTGGAGCTGGCGCGGCGGCTCGCTGGGCGAGCGGCGCCGCCGCTCTTCGTCGGCCTCGTCATGCGCTCCATGCCGATCGTCAAGGAGGTGGTGGCGCGGGTCGATGCGGGCGAACTCGGGCCGCTGATCTCCATCGACGCCACCGAGCATCTGCCGCCGGAGCACGGCGGCTATCTGGCGCGCAACTGGCGCCGCCGCGCCGAGTGGGGCGGCTCCTTCATGCTCGACAAGGTCTGCCACGACTTCGATATCTTCGGACGCCTGGCGGGCGCGCGCGCGGCGAAGGTGGCGAGCTTCGGCGGCCGGCGGATCTTCACGCCCGAGCGGGCCGAGGCGCCGCGCGCCTACGACGACGGCTCGGCGGCCTTCGTGCAGTGGCCGGCCGGCTGGCGCGGCGCCAACGACGCCTTCCAGTCCGACATGGACCTCGCCGATCACCAGAACGCCCTCGTCGAATACGGCAACGGCGTTCGCCTGTCGTTCCACTCCAACAGCTGCGTCGCCCTGGCCGAGCGCCGCTGGTACGTCGCCGGCGCCGAGGCGACGCTGATCGCCGATCTGGTGCGCAACCGCCTGATGGTCCGGCGCGTGCTCGCCCGCGGCAAGCCCGAGCGCATCGATTACGGCGCCCGCACCGCCGACGCCCACAATGGCGCCGACCAGGCCATGGCCCTCGATCTGGCTGCCGCCCTCGACGGCCGCGCCGCCTTCCCGGTGACGCCCTGGGACAGTCTCGTGGCCGGCCTCACCGTCATGGCCATCGACCGCGCCATGGCCGAGGGCGCCGTCGTCGACTGCGCCCCGATCTGGAGCGACTACGACGCCGCCCGCTCGCACCCGGGCGCGGCGGGCGTGGCGCGCGGGTGATGGCGCGCCTGGTCGTGCGTGGGCAGGCGTCCGCATGCGCCTGCGCCTGATCCGCCATCGCGCGACGCCCTGCGAGGCGGTGGCGGGCGTCGACGTGGTCGCGAGGCGTCCGCGCGCCGGCGCCCTGGCGCTGACCTGGCTCGTCGCCGGCCGGATCGGCGATCTCGCCATGGCCCCGGTCGCCGCCCCGGCGCGCGCCGATGGGCTCTGGCGCCACACCTGTTTCGAGGCGTTCGTCGCGCCCGGCGCCGGCGAGGCCTATTTCGAATTCAACTTCGCCCCGTCGGCGGCGTGGGCGGCGTATCGGTTCAGCGGCTATCGGGCCGACATGGCCCCGGCCGACGGCCTCGCCGCGCCGGTCATCGAGGTTGGTCGCTCGGCCGCGCGTCTGGACATCGCGGTGCGGCTCGACCTCGGTGGCCTCCGCGATCTTGCAGCCGGCGCGGCGTGGCGCCTCGGCCTGGCGGCGGTGATCGAGGAAGCCGGCGGCCGCAAATCCTACTGGGCGCTCGCCCACCCGTCCGGAGCGCCGGACTTCCACCACGCCGCCGGTCTTGCCGGCCGGCTCGCCTCGCCGGAGCCCTCATGAAGTTCGGGATCGACCGCCTCGCCCGCGACGCCGCCCTGCGCGCCCCGCTTCGGGGCCGCCGGGTCGCCCTGCTCGCCCATCCGGCCTCGGTGACCGCGGATCTGACCCATTCGCTCGACGCCCTGGCCGCCTGCGGCGACGTGAACCTGACCGCCGCCTTCGGCCCGCAGCACGGCCTTCGCGGCGACAAGCAGGACAACATGATCGAGACGCCGGATTTCCACGATCCGGTGCACGGGATTCCGGTCTTCAGCCTCTATGGCGAGGTGCGCGCGCCCACCGAGGCGATGATGGACGCCTTCGACGTGATCCTCGTCGATCTGCAGGACCTGGGCTGCCGCATCTACACCTATGTCGCCACGCTTCGCTACGTGCTGGAGGCGGCGGCGCGGCGCGGCAAGTCGGTCTGGGTGCTGGATCGCCCCAATCCCATCGGCCGGCCGATCGAGGGCCTGCGGCTGAGGCCGGGATGGGAAAGCTTCGTCGGCGCCGGGCCGCTGCCGATGCGCCATGGGCTGACGCTGGGCGAACTGGGCGCCTGGTTCGTCGCGACCCTGAAGCTCGATGTCGACTACCGCGTCGTTGCGATGCAGGGCTGGGCGCCGGACGCCGCGCCGGGGTTCGGCTGGCCGCTCGGCGCGCGCGCCTGGATCAACCCCAGCCCCAATGCGCCCAATCTCTGGATGGCCAGGGCCTTCGCCGGCACGGTGATGGTCGAGGGAACCACGCTCTCGGAAGGGCGCGGCACGACGCGCCCGCTCGAGCTCTTCGGCGCCCCCGACGTCGATGCGCGGGCGCTTCTCGCCGAGATGCGCGCGCTCGCGCCGCAGTGGCTGGGCGGCTGCACGCTTCGCGACTGCTGGTTCGAGCCCACCTTCCACAAGCACGTGGGCCGGCTCTGCAACGGCGTACAGGTCGTCACCGAGGGCGCAGGCTACGATCACGCGGCCTTGCGCCCCTGGCGTCTGCAGGCGCTCGCCTTCAAGGCTCTCCGGCGCCTCTGGCCGCACTACGACCTGTGGCGCGACTTTCGCTACGAGTACGAGATCGGCAAGCTCGCCATCGACGTGATCGCCGGCGGCCCGGCCTTGCGCGAGTGGGTCGACGATCCGGCCGCCGCGCCGGTCGACCTTGAGGCGCTGACGGCGCCGGACGAGGCGGCGTGGGCGCAGGAGCGCCAGCCGTTCTTGCGCTATTGAAAGCGCGGGGGGAGGGGCCGCGGGCGCCCGACTCGCGCTAAGCCCGCAGGCGCCAGTCAGGGAGGTCTCCATGGCGTCGAACGTCGCATTGAAACGGGCCAGGCGCGCCGTCGAGCGCAAGCGGGACATGGCGCAGCAGCGCCGGCTCGAGCTGGTCGAATCCAGGGTGGGCGCCCAGGCGCGCCGGGCGGCGCAGACGCCGATCCGGCGCTGCCTGCTGCACGGCGACGTCGAGGACGGCATGGCCAACATCATCCTGGCGCGCGGATCGACGCCGCACCGCCTGACCACGGCCTTCTTCCTGGTCGATACCTACTGCCTCGGGGTCAAGGACATCGCGCTGCGCGACCTCGACCGCGCCGACTTCGACGCCGCGGTCGAGGCCATGGGCGCGACCGAGCGGCTGACCGAGGTCGAGCCGGCCTATGGGCGCAAGCTCATCCGCGACGCCGCCGCCTGGGCCGCCTCGATCGGCTTTCGCCCGCACCGCGACCTGGTGGCCGTGGAGCAGATCTTCGGCGACGTGGAGGCCGACGCCTGCACGGCCGAGTTCGTCTTCGGCAAGGACGGCAAGCCCCTCTACATCCCGGGCCCGACCGAGACGGCCGCCCAGGTCCGGCAGCGACTGGCGCACCTGATGGACCAGCTCGGCAAGGACGGCTTCGATTGTCTGATGGCGCTTTGAGAGGTTGGGCGCCGTCGTGCTGCGGGCGATGAGACTCCCGCGCGCGCCCCTTCCTTCCCCGCTCGCGGGGAAGGAGTGAGGACGCCTTCCTCCTCACCCGTGAAACGGGGGAGGTGGCGCTCGGCGCAGTAGCGCCGGGCGACGGAGGGGGCCGCGGGTGATGACTCTCATGTGCGCCCCACCGCGCATGGCGCCCGGGGCGAGCGCCATCGCTTCAGATTGCTTGAAGCGCCCCGCTGGCCCCTATTCCGCCGCGGGGGTCCTTCGGGGCGGCGCGGGGCGCGGTGCGCGCGACCACGCGCCTGGCGCGAGCCGGGAGCGGGCGTCGAGCAGCTCGATGCCGATCAGACGGCCCGCGCTGTCGTAATCGAATACGACGCCGGGCAAGATTTCGGCGCTCTCCTGCACGACGGCGCCCGAGAGGGTGACGTAGGTCGCGTCCGCGTCGGGGTCATAGGTGATCTCGGTCACGGCCGCGCCTTCCCAGCTTCGCCTAATCCGCGTCCATCTTCAGCGCCGCGATGAAGGCTTCCTGAGGGATGTCGACCTTGCCGAACTGGCGCATGCGCTTCTTGCCCTCCTTTTGCTTGTCGAGGAGCTTGCGCTTGCGGGTGATGTCGCCGCCGTAGCACTTGGCGGTGACGTCCTTGCGCAGCGCCCGCACCGTCTCGCGCGCGATGATCTTGCCGCCGATGGCGGCCTGGATCGGGATCTGGAAGAGGTGCGGCGGGATCAGCTCCTTCATCTTCTCCACCATGCCGCGACCGCGCATCTCGGCGCGGGTGCGGTGGACGAGCATGGAAAGGGCGTCGACGGGCTCGGCGTTGACCAGCACCTGCATCTTCACCAGGTCGCCGTCGCGGTAGTCCTCGAGCTGGTAGTCGAAGCTGGCGTAGCCCTTGGAGACGCTCTTCAGCCGGTCATAGAAATCGAACACCACCTCGTTCAGCGGCAGGTCGTAGACCACCATGGCCCGCGCGCCGACATAGCTGAGCTCGCGCTGCTCGCCGCGGCGGTCCTGGCACAGCTTGATCACCGCGCCGAGGTAATCGTCCGGGGTGAAGATGGTGGCGCGGATCCAGGGCTCGGCGATGGAGGCGATCTTCACCGGGTCGGGCATGTCGGCCGGATTGTGCAGCTCGATCGAGGTCCCGTCGGTGAGGGCGATGCGGTAGACGACGCTGGGCGCGGTGGCGATGAGGTCGAGGTTGAACTCGCGCGTCAGCCGCTCCTGGATGATCTCCAGGTGCAGCAGCCCCAGGAACCCGCAGCGGAAGCCGAAGCCGAGCGCGGCGCTGGTTTCCATCTCGTAGGTGAAGCTGGCGTCGTTGAGGCGCAGGCGCCCGACGGCGGCGCGCAGATCCTCGAAGTCGGCCGCGTCCACGGGGAAGAGGCCGCAGAACACCACCGGCTGCACCGGCTTGAAGCCGGGCAGAGGGCTGGCGGCGGGCTTGCGGTCGTCGGTGATGGTCTCGCCCACCGCCGCGTCGGCGACCTGCTTGATCTGGGCGGTGATGTAGCCGATCTCGCCCACGCCGAGTTCGCCGGTCTCCACCTGCCTGGGGCGGAAGACGCCGATGCGGTCGATGCGGTAGGTCGCGCCGGTCTGCATCATGCGCACCACCTGGCCGGCCTTGAGCGCGCCATCGACGACGCGCACCAGCACCACCACGCCGAGGTAGGCGTCGTACCAGGCGTCGACGAGCAGGGCCTTGGCGGGCGCTGCCGGATCGCCCTTGGGCGCCGGCAGGCGATGCACGATGGCCTCCAGCACCGCGTGGATGCCGAGGCCGGTCTTGGCCGAACATTCCACCGCGCCCGAAGCGTCGAGCCCGATCACGTCCTCGATCTGCTGGCGCACCCGCGCCGGCTCGGCGGCCGGCAGATCGACCTTGTTCAGCACCGCCACGATCTCGTGGTCGTGCTCGATCGCCTGGTAGACGTTGGCCAGGGTCTGGGCCTCGACCCCTTGCGAGGCGTCCACCACCAGGATCGAGCCCTCGCAGGCCGAGAGCGAGCGGCTCACCTCATAGGCGAAGTCGACGTGGCCGGGCGTATCCATCAGGTTGAGGATGTAGCTCTCACCGTCGTCGGCCAGGTATTCCAGCCGCACGGTTTGGGCCTTGATGGTGATGCCGCGCTCGCGCTCGAGCTCCATGGAATCCAGCACCTGCTCCTTCATCTCGCGCGCGCTGAGAGCCCCGGTCTCCTGGATCAGCCGGTCCGAGAGCGTCGACTTGCCGTGGTCGATGTGGGCGACGATGGCGAAGTTGCGGATGTGGGAGGGCTGGGTCATCGGGCGGCGGTGTAGAGCAATTCCACCGGGGCGGGGAGGGCGCGCGCTCGCCGTCGATGGACCCGCAGGCTTGGCAACCTTCGATTCACCAGGGCGGTCGCAATCTTGGCCAATCTCCGGCGCAGGCTGGAGCCCGGTGACGCTCGGAGTGATTCGCCATGGACCGCCGCTTGCTCATTCTTTCCGGCCTCGCCGCGGCGGCAGGGGGCAAGGCGCTCGCCCAGGGCGATCGGCCCGAGCCCTCGCGCCCATCCGAGCCGCCGCGCCCGTCCGGGCCTGACGACGCACCGGCCGAGTCGTACTCTGACAGCGAGATCGTCAACGGCGTCTCCGACTTCTTCGGGGTGACGGCCGAGGACGCCGGGACGCTGATCGAACGCATCTTCAGGGCCAACGGCCGACCCACGGCCTACATCGCCGGCACGGAAGGCTCGGCGGCGTTCTTCTTCGGCCTGCGCTACGGCGAGGGCCTGCTCTACATGAAGGGCCGGCCGCGCCTGAAGGTCTATTGGCAAGGCCCGACCGGCGGCTTCGACTGGGGCGCCGACGGGGCGAGGGTGTTCACCCTGTGCTACAATCTCCAGTACCCGGACGCGATCTTCCGCCGCTTCCCCGGCGTCGACGGCTCGGCCTATCTGATCGGCGGCATGGGCTTCAACTACCAGCGCGCCGAGGACATCACCCTCGTGCCCATCCGCGCCGGCGGCGGCCTGCGGCTCGGCGCCAGCATCGGCTATCTCGCCTACAGCCGCCAGCGCAACCTCATCCCGCTGTAGCGGGCGGCGCGCGACGGCGCGCGCGCGTCAGTTCCTCAGCGCCGCGCCCACCGCCTTGGCGGCGGCCGCGACGATCCTCGCCGACAGCGCCTCGATCTCGGCGTCGGTCAGCGTCTTCTCGCGCGGCTGGATGGTGACTTCCACGGCGAGCGACTTCATGCCGGCCGGCACGCCGGCGCCCTCGTAGACGTCGAAGGCGGCCACGTCGGCGATCAGGGCGCGGTCGGCCGTCCGCACCGCGCGCACCAGGTCGGCGGCGGGAATGTCGCGCCCGACCACGAAGGCGAAGTCGCGCCTCAGCGGCATGAAGGGCGAGAGGATCAGCGCCGGCCTGGTCTTCGCCGGCCGCCGCTTCGGCTCGGGGATCGCTTCGGCCCAGATCTCGAAGGCGTAGATCGGACCCTCGGCGCCCAGCGCCGCGATCGCGCTCGGGTGGAGTTCGCCGAACTCGGCCAGCACCGACCTTGAACCCAGTTGCAGCCGCGCCGCCCGCCCCGGCCGCCACCACGGGCGCGCGGCCTCCTGGACGCTCTGAAGGCTCGCCACCGGCGCGCCGAGTTCGCCCAGCAGCGCCATCAGGTCGCGCTCGAGGGTGAAGACGTCCTCGGCCGCCCCGCCGTCCCAGCGGCGCCGGCCGCGCGGCGCCAGCACCGCGGCGATGGCGGTGCGCTGGTCGGCCGGTTCGGGTCCGGCGAACACCGGCCCGATCTCGAAGAGCGCGCAGTCGGCAAAGCCGCGCCGGGCGTTGCGGCCCACCGCGCCCGCCAGGCTGGGCAGGACGGAGGGGCGCAAGGTGTCGAGTTCGGCGGCGATGGGGTTCTCCAGCACCAGGCTCTCGGCCCCGCCTCCGAAGAGTTCGGCCGCCCTGCGCGGGACGAATGACCAGGTCACCGCCTCCTGGTACCCGGCCGCGGCGAGCGCCCGGCGCGCCAGCCGCAGGCGCGCCTGCCGGGTGGTCAGGACGCCGGCCGGAGGCCGAGGCGCCGGCGGCAGCGGCTCGGCGGGGAGGGCGTCGTAGCCGGCGATGCGCGCCACCTCCTCGACCAGGTCGGCCCTGCCGTCGACGTCGCGCCGCCAGCTGGGCGGGAAGGCGCGCGTCGCCTCGAAGCGAAAGCCCAGATCCTCCAGGATCGCGCGTACGCGCCCCGTCGGCAGGTCGAGCCCGGCGAGCCGCTTCACGTAGGCCGGATCGAACTCGATCGGCGCCGGGGCTGCGGGGATCGCGCCGGCCAGGCGCAGCTCGGAGGCCTCGCCGCCGCAGATCCCCAGGATCAGGCGCGTGGCCAGCTCCAGCCCCGCGACCACGAAGCCCGGATCGACGCCGCGGGCGAAGCGGTACTGGGCGTCGGAGACCAGCGAGAGGTCGCGCCCGGTCTGGGCGGTGCGGATCGGGTCGAACCAGGCGCTCTCGATGAAGACTTCCGTGGTCGCCTCGCTCGCCTTGGTGGCCTCGCCGCCCATGACGCCGCCGAGCCCGATCGCCGCCGAGCCGTCCGCGATGACGCACATCTGCGGGCCGACCTCGTAGGTGCGCCCGTCGAGCGCCGCGATGCGCTCGCCGGCGCGCCCCAGCCGCGCCTCGATGACCGCGCCCCGCAACTTTTGCGCATCGTAGACGTGCAGCGGCCGGGCGCGGTCGTAGGCGAGGAAGTTGGTGACGTCGACCAGGGCGTTGATGGGCCGCAGCCCGATGGCGCGCAGCCTCGTCTGCAGCCACTGCGGCGAGGCCCGGTTGGTCAGGCCGCGGATCACGCGCCCGGCGAAGGCGGGGCACGCGCCCGAGGCGTCGACGCGGATGTCCACCGGACATGGAAAGGCCCCTTCGACCGGCGTCACGTCGAGGCGCTTCAGCTTGCCGAGACCCGCCGCGGCGAGATCCCGGGCGATGCCGGCCACGCCCAGCCAGTCCGGCCGGTTCGGCGTCACCTCGAAATCGATCACCGCCTCCAGGCCCAGGGCCTCGGCCGCCGCGGTTCCGATCGGCGCCTCGGCCAGTTCGAGGATGCCGTCGGATTCGCCGCCGCTCTGGATCTCGACGGCCGAACAGAGCATGCCGTTCGAGACCACGCCGCGAACCGGCCGCGGCTCCAGGGTCACGCCGGTGCCGGGGACGAAGGCGCCGATCGGCGCATAGACCGTGAACAGCCCGGCCCGCGCGTTGGGCGCGCCGCAGACGATCTCCTTGACGCCATCGGCGGTCTCGACCTGGCAGACGCGCAGCCGGTCGGCATTGGGATGCTGTACGGCCGCGACGATGCGCGCCACCGAGAAGGCCGCGAGCCGGGCGCCCGGATCCTCGACGCGCTCGACCTCGAGCCCGGCCATGGTCATGGCCTGCGCGACCTCGGCCACGGTGGCGTCCGTCTCGAGGTGGTCCTTCAGCCAGGAGAGGGTGAACTTCATGGTTCGGCTCCGCTCCTCGTCCTTCCCCGCGGCCGCGGGTGAGGAGGAGCGTGGTGCGTGACGGCGCCCGCCATCAGCTCAGTCCCGAGGCGGGATTGGGCGCGGCGAAGGCGCTGAAGCCGTAGTGCTCCAGCCAGCGCACGTCGGCGCCGAAGGCGTCGCGCAGGTCCGGCATGCCGTATTTCAGCGCCGCCAGCCGGTCGACGCCGAGCCCGAAGGCGAAGCCCTGCCACTCGCCCGGATCGAGCCCGCAGGTGATCAGGACATTGGGGTGCACCATGCCGCCGCCCAGGATCTCTAGCCAGTCGTCGCCTTCGCCGATGCGGATCTGGGCGGTGGAACGGTCGCACTGGACGTCCATCTCCGCGGAGGGCTCGGTGAAGGGAAAGTGGTGCGGCCGAAACCGGGTGACGACGTTCTCGGCTTCGAAAAACCGCCGGCAGAAGGCGTCGAGGGTCCACTTCAGGTGCCCCATGTGGATGTCGCGGTCGATGACCAGCCCCTCCATCTGATGGAACATCGGCGTGTGGGTGGCGTCGGAGTCGCAGCGATACACCCGCCCCGGCCCGACGATGCGGATCGGCGGGTCGCGGTGCACGGCGAACTGCGGCGCGCCTGCGGCGGCGTTGGCGCCGCGCATCACCCGGATCTGGATCGGGCTCGTATGGGTGCGCAGCAGCTTGCGCTCGCCGTCCGGGCCGGGCTTCAGGAAGAAGGTGTCGTGCATCTCGCGCGCGGGATGGCGGGGCGGGAAATTCAGGGCGGTGAAATTGTGGAAGTCGTCCTCGATGTCCGGCCCCTCGGCGACGCCGAAGCCCAGCTCGGCGAAGATGGCGACGATCTCGTCCATCACCTGCAAGGTCGGATGAACCGAGCCTTGGCGGCGCGGCGGACCGGGGAGGGTGAGATCGAGGCCGCCCGCCGCGAGGCTCGCCTCCAGCGCCGCTCCCTCCAGATCGGCCTTGCGCTCGGCAAGGCGGGCGGCGATGCGGTCGCGCAGCCCGTTGATCGCCGGCCCTTCCGCCTTGCGCAGCTCGGGCGCCATCGCTCCCAGCGACCGCAGCAGCGCCGAGACCACGCCGGCCTTGCCCAGCGCTGCGACGCGCACCTGGTCCAGCGCCTCCAGATCCGGCGCCGCCGCGATCCTGGCCTCGAGATCGCGCTCCAGCGCTGAATGGTCGGTCATGCTCGTTCCCGTCATCCTCGCGTCCCCGCCGGAACGCCCGCCGGCGCGGGCTCCTCAGGATGACGAGGATTGTTGGACTGCAACCATGCTCGTCATGGCGAGGAGCGGGCGCCTGCGCCCGCGTTTCTAACCACGCGCCGCGGCCAGAGCGTCAAGCCAGGGCGGCGCGGACCTTCTCGGCGATGGCCTTGAACGCGACCGGATCGGACCCCGCGAGGTCGGCGAGCACCTTGCGGTCCATCTCGATCCCGGCCTGTTCGAGGCCGTGGATAAATCGCGAATAGGTGAAGCCCTCGAGCCTCGCCGCGGCGTTGATGCGCTGGATCCACAGCGCCCGGAACGAGCGCTTGCGAACCTTGCGGTCGCGGTAGGCGTACTGGCCGGCCTTGTCCACGGCGGCCTTGGCCGCGCGGATGGTGTTCTTGCGGCGGCCCCAGAAGCCCTTGGCCTGCTCCAGAACCTTCTTGTGCCGGGCGTGGGCGACGACGCCCCTCTTCACGCGCGCCATGTCTCATCCCCTCTCTAAGGCAGACCGTTGGGCAGGTAGGTCTTGATGATCCTGGCGTCCGACGCCGTCATCACCTTGGTGCCGCGGTTCTGGCGGATGTACTTGGCGTTGTGGTTGAGCAGCCGGTGGCGCTTGCCGGCGACTCCGGACTTGATCTTGCCGGTCGCAGTGAGCTTGAAGCGCTTCTTCGCGCCTGATTTCGTCTTCAGCTTCGGCATTTCATCCTCTGGTGAGGTGGAAGGAGAGCCGCCCTGGCATGCCTTGGGCCAGGCGGCTCGATCAAGGGCGGGCTCATACGGGAAAGGCCCGCCAAACGCAAGCAGGCGGCCGGTCGGGGCCCGCGGCCAGCCACGACGTCCGGCGCCAGTCTCTGGCGGCTCAGGCCGGCGGTCCGGACCGCGCCGCTTCGATCGCCGCGAACTGGGCGCCGAGGTCGCCGGGCGGGGCGGCGAAGGCGCCTTCGAGCGCCGCCGTGCCGACGGTGAAACCGTAGGCGCCGGCGGTGCGCACCGCATCGATGCGCGCCTTGCTGTCGATCGAGCCGGCCACGATCACCGGCTTGCCGGCGGCCGCGCATACCGCCCGCATGATCGCCGCGGCGTCGCCGGCCGAGCGGTAGGCGAGCAGATCGAGCCCGTCCACGCCGGGGAGCGCCCCGATCTGCGCCGCGCTCGACGCGATTTCCCGGGTCGAGCCCTTCAGCACGCTCGGATGGTCCTCGACCTGGCCGGCGAAGGGGAAGTAGCGCAGCGGCGCATTCTGCACGCGCGGCCCGACCGCCCGGGGCCGAACCCCGCCCAGCAGGTTGTCGACCCCGATCTCGAGCGCCGCCTCCGCGGAAGCGAGTTCGCGATCCTGGTCCAGGCTCACCACCTCCAGGTAGCTCGCCGCGCCGGCCGCCCGGATCTCCGCCGTGATCGCCCGCAGCTCGGCCAGCGGCGCGCCGATGTCCTTGAAGCCGATGTGCCGGATGCCCGCCGCAAGGGCCTGGCGCGTCAGAGCGCGCGCCTCGGCGACGGTCTCGTCCCGGCGCGTCAGCATGAAGATGAAGAGGGGCTGGACCATGGGCGCCGATGATCGCGCCGCCGGACTGGGGCGACAAGCGCCGACAAGCGCCGGCGGCGAGCGAGCGCAACTACTCCGCCGCGACCGCCCGCAGCAGATGCGTGGTGCGCCGGGCGGCGCGGCCGGCGCCGAGGGCGAGAAAGATCGCCGGAGCGACGATCAGGGCGCCGAGGTAGAACGCCCCGTTGATGTCGAAGCCCAGCAGCCCGAGGCCGAACTGGGGGCCGGTGACGCGGGCGAGCGCGCCGGTGGCGTTGTTGAGGCCCATGATCTGGCCCTGATGGTCCGGGTCGACGCTGCGCGAGAGCAGAGCGCCGGAATTGGGGAACGCCACCGACTGCGACAGCGCCATCAGCGCCATCAGCGTCACCGTCATCACGCCGCCGTCGGAGAACGGCTGCAGCGCATTGCAGATCACCGTTCCGGCCATCCCCACGGCCAGCATCGTGCCTTCCCCGAACCGGCGCGAGAGCGGCCCGGTCAAGAGGAACTGGCAACAGGCCGAGATCGCGCCGGTCAGCCCGAAGGTGAGGCCGACGTCGCGGGGCTGCCATCCGAAGCGATGCTGCGCCCAGAGCGCGAAGGTGCTCTCGATGGCGGTGAACGCGACCCCGACGGAGAAGGTGAGCAGCATCAGCCGGCCGACCACCGGGTGGCGCGCGGCGTAGCCGAACATCACCCAGCGGCTCGGGCCGCGGCCCATGTAGGGACGCCGGGCGCGGCTCTCGCGCACGATGAGGGCGATGCCGATGGCCGAGCAGGCCGCCAGCGCCGACGAGGTCAGCAGCGGCAGCTGATAGCCCGCCGGACCGGCCGACGGCTTGGCGAGGATGCCGCCGACGAAGGGGCCGAGGATGAAGCCGAGGTTGTAGGCCGCGCCCAGCTTGGCCATCCGTCCGGCGCGATGCTCCGCCGGGGTCACGTCGGCGATGTAGCCCTGCACCACCGAACCGTTGCCGGCCGCCATGCCGCCCAGCACCCGGATGACGATCGCGACCCAGATATTCGGCGCGAACGCCAGGGCGCCGTAGCAGAGGCAGTTGGCGCCCACGGTGGAGATGAGGATGGGCTTGCGGCCGATCCGGTCCGACAGCCGTCCCCAGAAGGGCTCGCCGAAGAAGCTGCCCAGCGAATAGGCCGAGAATACCAGCCCGATCTGCCAGGGCGTGGCGTGGAACGAGGCGGCGTAAAATGGCAAAAAGGGCACGATCACGCCAAAGCCCAGCATGTTGATGAACATCACCGACAGCAGGGTGTAGAGCGCGGCGGCCGACCGCCCGCCCGTCGAATCTTCCGGATCGGCGGTCATGTGATCGCTGATAAGCGCGCCCGCGCGCCGCCGCAACCCGCCCCCACCTCGCGCTGCAACATCACGCGAGGGTGAGGCGCTGAGGCATCAGTGCGATCGCCGCAGGGGGCCACGCAGCCACCGGCCCATCGTCGTCTCTGGCCTCGATTCATCGGGAGAGAGTTTCGCCTATGTGAAGACCAGCAGCGGTTCGCGCGAACTCGTCGTGGCCAAGACCAGCACAAATGCTGCCCAGGCCATCGATATTGGCAAAGCCGCCGTATGTTGCCTCTTCTGGGCCGGCGACGATCACCTGATTTTCGAAACGAAGGTGCTGGCGAAGCTTGGCCCAGGCTTCACGCAATCCCACGCGGCGCAACAGGGCGTCGTCGATCCTGGCCGCGTCTGCATCGTCGGCTCGCGCTGGGGCGGCTACGAGGCCCTGGCCGGCGTCACCATTCAACAGGACCTCTACCGCTGTGCGGTGTCGCTCGATGGCGTAGCTGATCCCAGGTCCGCGATTTCGGAGACGAAGATCGCTACGCACGACACGAATAACGTCACCCGGCTCCTTCGCGATCTGGTCGGCGCCAAATCCAAAGGCCGCGGCATCAAGGCCATCTCACCGTTGGACAATGCGGCCAGGGCGGATGCGCCGGTGCTGCTGATCTACACCAAAGGCGATCCTGACGGTTCGCCGGCTCAGAGTCGTCGGATGGCGACCGCCTTGCGGCGAGCGTCCAAGCCGGCGCAGCTCCTGGCCATAACGCTAGGCGCCGACGACGCCACGAACCAAGCCAGCCGCGTCGCGAGCCTGGAAGCGGTTGCTTCCTTCGTCGAGAAGTACGATCCGCCCGGACCTGCCGGGATTCCATAGGATCGGGATAAGAGCGCGGTTCGCCTACTTCGGCGCCAGGATCATCACCATCTGCCGGCCTTCCATCTTCGGCTCGTGCTCGACCTTGGCGACGGGGTCGAAGTCGACCTTGACCTGGTCGAGCAGCTTCATGCCGAGTTCCGGGTGGCGCATCTCGCTGCCTCGGAACCGCAGGGTGACCTTCACCTTGTCGCCCTCCTCGAAGAAGCGGTGCATGGCCTTGGCCTTCACGTCATAGTCGTGGTGGTCGATGTTGGGGCGAAGCTTGATCTCCTTGATCTCGACCAGCTTCTGGCGCTTGCGCGACTCGTTCTTCTTCTTCTGTTCCTGGAATTTGTACTTGCCGTAGTCGAGTATCTTGCAGACCGGCGGATCGGAGTTGGGAGAGATCTCGACTAGATCGAGCCCGACTTCCCCGGCGGCTTCGAGGGCCGCGGACGTGGGCATGATCCCCTGTTTTTCACCGCCCTGATCGATCAGCAGGACGCGGGGGACGCGGATGTCTTCGTTGATGCGCCAACCCTCCTTCAAGGGGGGCGCCGACATGGGACGACGAATAGGCTATGCTCCTTGGCAGTTGCGGCAAAGGTCGGACGCCCGGATGAGCCTCCAACAAGATTGAAATATGACCAACGCGCCGGCGCCAATCAAGCGCCTGCGGGCAGATGGCCGCAAGCGCGCGCTCATGCCGGCTGCCGGGCGAGCGCCAGGGCGGCGCCGGCGACGGTCTCGACGGGCAGTTGCTTCAGGTCGGGGGAGTGCAGCACGGTGACATGGCCGCGCGGCGCGGTGAGCGCCGGGTCAGAGGCGCTGGAGAACAGCGCGATGGTGGGAGCGCCGGCGGCGGCGATGAGATGCAGCGCGCCGATGTCGTTGCCGATCGCCAGGGCGGCGCGCGCGCCCAGGGCGGCGATCTGGGCGAAGTCGGTGCGGCCGGTGAGGTCGCGCGCCCGCGGCGCCTTGCGCTGGATGGCGTGGGCGAGCGGGCCCTCGCGCAGGGCGCCGATGACGACGATGTCGTAGCCGGCGTCCTGCAGCCGCTTCGCCAGGTCGCCATAGCGCTCGATGGGCCACTGCTTCTCGGGATGGCGCACGCCGACGCCGGGCGACAGGATGACCATGGGGCGGTGGCCCGCGGCGGCGGAGACCGACCTGGGCTGGGCGCTGCGCGCCAGGATCCATGAGATGTCCGGCGGCGGCGCCGACAGCGGTCGCGTCGGCGCATCCGGCCAGATGCCGGCGTCGCGCAGCTGCTCGGCCTGGCGCTCGAGCGCGTGCATGCGTTCGCGGTTCGGGTTGCGATGCGGCAGGGCGCAGCCGGGCGCGGCGCCGGACCAAGGCGGCGCGAAGGGCCGCAGCGCCTGGAACAGCAGGCTCGTCGACGCATCGTTCTGGAGATCGTAGACCCGATCGTAGCGCGACCGGCGCAGGCGCAGCACCAGCGCGGTCCACCGGCCTGGTCCGCCCGGCCGGCCATCAGTCTCCACGGCGTCGAAGAAGGGACTGGACCTCGCCAGCGCGGCGAAGGGCTCGGTGGTGAGCAGCGCGATCCTGGCCCTGGGATGGGCGTGGCGGATGCGCTCGAAGGCCGGGAACGCGGTGACGAGTTCGCCGACGCCGCCGAGCTTGATCACCAGCACCTTGGCGACCGGTTTCAGCGCCATCGGCGACGCTCCGCCGGCCCGGTGGCGAGGCGCGTCCGGGCGGGCGCATGGTGGCGGGACGGCGCTCGTGCGGCGATCGGCATGGCTCCAGCGATGGGGTGGGTGGAAGGACGGTCTCCTGATTAGCGAAAGCCGGACGCGCGCGCCATGGCCCAGGCGCCGGCCGCCCCCGCGTCGCCCGCCGCTGCCGGGCCGAGGGGCGCCTCCCCCGTTTGCACGGGTGAGGAGGAAGCCTGCTTCACTCCTTCCCGCGAGCGGGGGGTGGAGGGGGCGCGACGAGCCTAGCCGCCGGCTGCCCGGGCCGCGAGCAGCGCTTCGAGAATCGCTCGCGCCTGGGCGCCGGCCTCGGCGTCCCTGAGCGCATAGGCGGCGTTGGCCCGCAGCAGCCCGAGCCGGTCGCCGCAGTCGTAGGTGACGCCCTGGTACTGCAGCGCATGGAAGGGCTGGGCCGCCATCAGCCTGGCCATGGCGTCGGTCAGCTGGATCTCGCCGCCGGCGCCCTTTTCCTGGGCGCCCAGCAGCGCGAAGATCTCGGGCTGGAGCACGTAGCGGCCGGAAATGAACAGGTTGGAGGGCTCGGTTCCGGGCGCGGGCTTCTCCACCATGCCCAGCATGCGGTGCAGCCGCCCCTCGAAGCCCCCCGCCGCCTGGCCGAGTTCGACGATGCCGTATCTGTGCGCTTCTCCCGGCGGCGCCGGCTCCACCACCACGACATTGCCCCCAACCGCATCATGGGCGGCGATGGCCTGAAGCAGCGCCGGCGGGCGCGCGTCCATCAGCATGTCCGGCAGCATG
>Ga0307374_10006089_pt1 | contig 19163 bp, 38 predicted proteins | sample OX3MG_FD_202532 | JGI IMG/M metagenome (GOLD analysis project Ga0307374, IMG submission 202532) | Soil microbial communities from Risofladan, Vaasa, Finland - OX-3 | ecosystem: Environmental > Terrestrial > Soil > Coastal area > Acid sulfate soil | place: Finland: Risofladan, Vaasa | collected...
TTTCCTTGACCGTGTAATACTCGCTAACCAATCGGAGTATCTGTATCTCACGATTGGTCAGCGACATTGGCGTTGTCACTAGCCCTACTTCACTACGAATTTGCCGCAGAACACTGTGACTGTCGCATACCACTTACGATTGGTAAATGGGTCTGGCCCGATTACCGATAGGGTATCTTCCCCTATATCGGTACTCATGATCTCCTCATTATTCCTAGGGCCTAGTGGCGACGTTGAGTCGAATACGACCGGGTTACCGCTCAGCAATTCTTCCCTAAGCGCTTTCTTGGTCTGTATCCGTCCGCCATGAGCATAGGAGGCGCCTACATTGATGTAAGCCATTCATCTTCCCTTCATGAGATAGATAGCCCCGATGAAAATGACTGCCAGGACTACCTCTGCTAGATGCGCCGCGATGATTATTTCTAGCTGGATTACCGCCAGTGTCACAATGATCGCTGTGATAAGTCTGAGGCGCGACAATTACCCTCCCTCCTGAATTGATGCCGGGGGGAGTGGCCGGACTTCCCAAAGTACGCCACTCCCCCCGGGATAAGAAGATACCGCCCCTACGGGCTGGCTTCAATAGATCACCTCTTTTCATGATAGGCATAAATGAAGTAGCGGGCTATTCCTGGCTTGGCTTACAGTTCTGTGCTCAGAGTGTAAAGGATTCCCTTCTCACTCTTGACCACCTTGGTACCGGATTGCGTGATTCCCACTAGCTCAAACATCTCCGGTATCTCCCTGCTCACTTCGGCAGGTTCGGTAACGGCGTTCGGCCGGTACACGTAATACCCGGCAACGTCGCCATGGTTGATCCGGTACTGAGGCATCTTGGCCATACGCGACAGAGCCGCGTTTACCAGATTCTTTGGCATGTCCAGCGCTTCCGCCACATCGGCGTAATGCGTGACCGTGCCAGGTCGCTCGATCATCCAGCGTGCTACCTGACGTGAGCGGTCATAGTTCGGTCGCATGATTGTTCACCTCCCCTCTATTGGAGGCTTCTCAGTGGCTCTCAGAACCGTGAGTGCCTGACATCCCATATCCCTGGGGTCATCCATGAGGAGTTCCAGGTGAAGATCCCTGATGAATATGAGGCCAGTAATGACCGATGCCATAAGCAACGGTCCCGCTTGCCAGATAACAAGTATCTGGACAATAGACAAGATACAAACAGTGTGCAGCTTGTCTGAGCGGTGGTGATCAGTGGCGAGATGCCTAATTGCGTTGCGCATCGCACATCACCCGGGTTACCGAGTTATATGCCGCACGGGCCATTATCTCGCAGGTGATTTCATTTTCCCGCAAGAGTTCTGTTGGTATCTCGGCACTTACCGGCCCGGCATACCTGTCCGCTAGGACGTCACGCAGGAATTCGGCCACATAAAAGTGACTAACTCCCGTTGTGGGGAACGTCCTATTCATTGCGTCTGTTCTAGCCAGGTTTGAAGGATAATCCCTTGCCCATTCCCATGCTGGCCATTTTGGTTTCTGGGAATTGCCTGGCCAGTAATCCCGGAAATTCCCGGATAGCTGGATAGACGCTATGGCGCTGGCATCCATGAAGGGGAGATCGCCCGATGCCCGGTAAACATGCCAGACATCGTATAGGACTCCCATATTTTCCCCGCCTGCCTCTTTGATCAGCTTCATAACACTATCCAGTGTTTTGAAGCCACCAAAAGAGACTGGCTCGATAGCGACCTTAATACCGTGATCGCCTGCTATATGCGCGAGAGTGCGCAGATTGTTCGCCTCACCCCCGGTAATGGTCCCGCATGATCCGGCATTGATCTGCCGGACTGTGCCGAGTGATTCGGCGAAACGGAAAAGCGTGTTGATGCTTTCCCATTCCGGCCTGGACAAGTCTGCCCATTCCAGCTCACGTACCGGCACAGACAGATTTGTTCTCTGCGAGTAATCAGATACCGTCGCACCTATGCCGGAAAACCCGGCACGGAACGCAGCCTCTGATCGTTCAGGGAGGGAATACGCAGGCGGGTACCCGAATAGGGCCCCCGATAGCGTGAGGTATGAACAGATGATTTCATTCATCGCATCATCCCTTCTAATGAAGGGAATAGCCCGCTACCTCATTAATGCCTATCATGACCACTGTTGAGATATGAATTTACGGGCGGCCGATTCCGGCAGGGCATCCCTGGAATCTCCGCTATTCTTGTTTACCGCTTTCGCCCTACGGGCAAAAGTCTAGTCGTGTAATTCGGTAAAAGCAATATGCAGCCTTATAAAATCTTGGTAACGATTTACAACTGTAGGAAACATACAAAAACGCGCAACCTAAGTTGCGCGTCTGGCCCCTAGCCTGGTCAGCCTGGTCAGCCTGGTCAGCCTGGTCAGCCTGGTCAGCCTGGTCAGCCTGGTCAGCCTGGTCAGCCTGGTCAGCCTGGTCAGCCTGGTCAGGCTGGTCAGTGCTTAAGCAAATGCAGTGCAAATGCTCGTGCAGTCTATGCAAATGCTCGTGCAGTCAGTGCAAATGCTCGTGCAGTCTGTGCAAATGCTCGTGCAGTCAATGCAAATGCTTATTATCCTGCATCACATACTGGGCACAGATAGAACAATTGACCATCATAAAGTCGCACAAACATATATACTTGCCGCTTATTCCGGCCGCTCATGCAATTATCACATACACGATTATCTGACCGGGTCCATTTGTTCATATGTCACTGTCCGGTATCCATACCATCAGCCATTTACCAGGCTTACCCAGCGCCATCGAGTAAGGATTGACGCCATCCGGGGAAGAAATTGAGGCGGGGATATGCCGCAGCTTATCTAGAAAATCCCGTTCATACCGGCGGAATTCCCGGGGGAATGGAGCAATACAAATAGCGCCTTCTTGAACAGCCATAGAACGGAGAAGCATAAAAAAGTCATCTGACTTTGGCATCTTAGTCTCCCAGAACTGTTACAATATGCTTCATTGCTTCTATCAGATTTTTCTGGCTGGTAAGACCTGTTACTGTAATAGTAACAACCTCATCATTATTTTCAGGAGTAGGGGTCCGGGCAACTGCCAGTGTTGCAGATTTCAGCCCAGCCTTACGAGCTATATGCAAGGCCATTTCCATGTCAGCAGGATAACTGAGATGTTTTCTCAGCATAGTATCTATCTCATCAGTAGTAAAATTCCTGAATGAAACTAGATCGTTAATTGTTTTGAAGTATGACATAAAATATGGGAACCGGGGAGAGCGAGCGGCGGCTGAGATAGCTCAAGCTCTCCCCGGTTCCCTTCCCTCCCCCTTGAGGGTCAGACGGTTGTCTGCCGACCGCGCCTGTTACCGGCCTTCCAGGCTACTACATGCTCTGCTCCAGTTCCGTCGGGGTCGATGACGACGGAGATTGAAGTCAGCGGGGTAGTATGATCGCCTGCATGCCGCATGTGTTCCGCGAAAGCCTTAGCTCGTGCTTCCTGGCCTGCGCCAAAATCATGCCTCATGTTGTGCATCAGGACAGGCTGCCCATCCTTATCCAGAACAGGCTTACCATCCTTAGTCAGGGGACGGCCGTTCCACGACTCCTGAGCAAGCTCAACGATCCGCGATGGCACATCATGTACCTTAGGAGCGCGAAGTCGTTCGACGGCCTGGCCAGAAACCTTTGACCAGTCGTACTTGACCTCATCAGCCATAATAACCTCTTTCCGCCATTATCTTTGCCAGCAGTGACAAGTTTAGCCCACTCCCGCCGCGCTGTCAACCGGCAATCGTTCCGTGAACGGCCAGAGGCTATCTTACGGCCAGTTTTTTCATCCCGTAGCTGCCAGCGCTGCCGTCCGGTACGCACGATGACATACATGGGCTGCTCACCGGAACCACGACCCCCGCGTGCGCTTGGTGGCGCTGCCACGGTAGTGTGTTGAGCCCCCGCCGATGGCGCGTGCCCGCCGCCTGCGGTGGCCTTTACGGGCGCGTGCGGCGCGGGCTTTGCTGCTTCCTGCCTTTGGCGATCTGAACAACGGCATCAATATCACCTGCCCCGTTAACTGCTACCAGGCCGCTCTCGGCTCTGCGCATCTGACGGCCCGCCTCCATAATACCCTTATGCAATTTCTGTGCCGTTTCCTCATAGTTATTGCTACGGCAGAGAAAAATGGTCTGGGTAATGGATGACGTTGTAATAACCAGGCCCATCCATAGTTTGCCAAGGGTATCTGGCTGCACAGATAGTGCATACTCTGGCATATCCATCTGGACAGCATTCTCGTCAGCCATGCTTCCGCCTCCTGGGTTTCCAGCCCGTTCGTCTCATTGTACCATAAACATAGGCGTTCGTGCGCTTACGGCCATAACCACGTTTGCGGGCGGTGCGCTTCAGTTTCTGTTCAAGTGCAGCAGGCATTTATGTCATCTACTCATCAATAGGCCCGGACCAGTAAAGATCATACCGGGTTTGCACTGACCCAAATCCGAAACACTGAATTGATCCGTCAGTTTCAAGCTCGATGGCCACATTCGCGTTACCAGGTGCCCAGGCAACAATACGCCGGTTATTTGCTGGCCTGTATCCTGCCCGCAGGCCATTCGCTGCTGACCACAGAACGGTTCCATCTGCAAACGTGGTACCCAGCAAAATATCCTTCATTGATAGAGCTAGTTCGCCCGTAGGCATGATCCTGTACTGAGCATGCCCGCCAACAGACCAGCCATTAGACATTGCACCAAGTGCATGCCATGTTTCAGCGCTGCCAAAACCAAGTGTGCTGCCCGGTGTGGTAGCCAGCAATTTACCTAGCATCTGGATAAACGGGGCAACTGTAGTATCTACAGATTCACCAGCTAGCAATATTCCGGACATGGAAAGACCGGCACCAATAACATCAGGCGACTGAATTTCAAGGCCAGGCTGAGTTGTTCCTCCTGTTAGTACATCATCAACAATGACAAAACCGTTGACTACCAGTTTAGTAGATGGGTTAAGCGAGCCAAAATAGACAGCACCATTAGCTAGCTGACTATATTCCCTGGAACCACCATAAGCAACGGCCTCATTAACAACTGTATTACCATACGGGTCGGTAGTAACGCCAGGAGCGGTAACCGAGAATACAGGCGGATTGCCAAGAGCAGGCGTCCCATTATAAACAAAGAAGCCTGTATTGGGTGCGCCAGATGTAATAACGATAAGGGGTGAGGTGGTCCAGGTTGATGGTCCCTGCATTTTTATTCTCCTAGCTAAGCCCGGTAAATGTGCCTGAAGGTACTTCAGCGATATAAGCTGATGCAGTAAATATATCACCAGCGACGGCACTCAGCACAGCACAAGTGATAGTATCTCCTGCCTCCAGATCGATATAAGGTGGTCCTGAAAAGAATGACTCCATCGCATAGGGTGCCTGCCCAATGACGGAAGCAAAAACACTAGGCTGCATGGTAACGGTAGCGGCAAGGGGAACGCCGTTAACATGAGCGGCAATCTGAGCGCCAGGCGCAAAATTTCCAAGTGCGAATCCTATCTGGTAAATACGCCATGACAAGCCATGCAGTGAGTGTGAAATCTGAAGCACTGCCTGGCCTTGAGCATTAACCAGTGCGGTAAAAGGCTTGATGAGCATATCATTCGTCCTGTTTTAGTTTGAGCGTAAACATGCCCTCAATTTTGGCCAGCCTGTCGGACATAAGTTTGATGTCAGCCTCTACCCTTCCCCAGCGCGACCCTGCTACAAACATTGCTGCGCCTAGTGAGGCAATGAAACTAACAACAGAAAAGGCTGCTGAAACAAGAGAAGCGGTAACAATAGGTGACATCAGATTCTCATTGCCTCGACTGCCTCGACAGGATAGTCAGCGATTTTTGCCACAAAGCTGACTCTGGAGTTAGCAGGCAGGCCATAAATCCAGGCAACAAGTTTTTCACCATAATGCATCCATTCGGCCTCATCGGGCGGAAAAGACACAGATGGGATAGCGGCACCCGAAAGAATCTGTGCAGAAAAGTCAGGGTCAACACTGCCACCGCTGGACGCATATACATCCGCGACAGCGGGAACAGATGTAAGCGCGGTCCATACCCAGGTTGGAGCGATAGTGTATGTAACTGAAATAGCTCCGCCTGATGGCACGATATAAGTACCGTCACCTGAGCCAACATTAATGCCGTTCACGGTAACGGCGGTAAGCGTGCCCGCTGAGATAACTACCTGCACAGGGAACAAGTTAAGATTCTGAGCCGCTACGGTAGAAGCTGGCATGGCAGGCTGGCTGACCGCCGGTACAGTTGACAGCGCGGTATGCCCATCATTACCGAATAGGCCAATCTTGAGCACATTCCATACTCGCCCGGCATCCACTGCGTCTGTAGTCTCCAGCAGTTGAACGTCTGATACTTGTATGAGATTACCAAAGACGGGCCGGTGAATAGGTTTTTCCGTGCGCCCGAGAAGTGTCTCGGTACGCTTCATCAGCTTAGGAGCAAAATCTGCCCACAGGCTGAAGGCAGCATCAATTTCCATTTGTATTCTCCGGGATTATGGGAAGCCTGTCAAGAATAGTGTTTATCTTTTCGTTACGTACTGCATTAGCCTTCTCAAACTGGTTCCAGCTTGCATACAGATAGATAAGATAAGCACCAACAATGATAGCGATGCCCACTATGGCAGCAATTGAAGCCAGTTTAGGCGGGACTGGTATTGAGGGAACAGGTATATTCATGTCATCTCCGAAAGTACAGTGTAATATTTTTCGCGTGCTCTCATGCTCCACCAGCCTAGCATATTAGCAAGAATGCCGCAAATACATGCGATATAATCCCAGAATCGTGCGAACACTGGAAACTTCCACGGTTCCATGACATAAACCTGGCATACCGCAATTGTTACTGCGGCAATAAGCTGGACAGCATTCTCATTCATTGTGCAAACTGTCCTGTCTTGTTATAATATTGCCATAGAAGCGTAATCGTGTAGCCAATAGCAAGTGCGTTAACAAGCGGGATAGTTACATCAACCATGCCCACTAGTGCCAGCATACCGTATACAAGAGAAGTATACCACAGACGGGCGGGCCGGGGAAGTATATTGTTGTTATGCCATTCATCAAAACTGACAATAATCATTGACATAATCCAGGCATAGCCGACAAGCCGCTCGTTCCCGAGCCAGGCCGGTATCCCAGCAGGGGTAGAGGCATGCCGGGGAGGCCCCGGCCGCCACCGCAGCGACCAGCGGCCTTGCTCTCCCCCTTGCTTATCCTGCACATAAACATACTCGGTGCGGGGAGGAGGCTGATCGGTAATGCGTGCATATACAGGCCGGTTTTCCTGTCTTTCAGGAAACCGGCTTGCACTGGTCCGCCGTGCGGGAAGATTGTCAGGCATTTTATGCAGTCGCCGCCCCTGCTACCGCAATCCCTCCGACAGCCCTGATGACTGCCAGTATGTCATCCTTCAGAAACCAGCCAATTGTGATGATAGCGATTACTACACCAATGATAATCTCAACCGGGCCAACAATCACATTCCACAGATCGTTGAGACTTTGCATCAGGCCAGCTTCAAGACCGGATGCTAGCTGCCCGCCAAGACCTGACAGCCATCCTGTTACTCCTTTTTGGATAGCATTAACTGGGTTAGGTACCTGAGCATTATGACTGGTAATCCATTTTTGTGCTGCTGCTGCTGAGGGAAATGGGCCAGCAATGGAGTTTGATGGCTTAGCCGATGATTGTACTGCAACAAACTGCTGTACATTGCCCCGGCCAGTAGCCATTTGTTTCGGAACAACCCACCATTGCTGCTGTCTCCCAGCACCCGATGCACTTGGTGTACCTGCCATCAGTACCATCCATTAGCCTGCCAGAATGCCCAGGCATTATTAGGCGTACCATATCTGGAACGAATATATCTCATCATCCATTTAAGCTGTGTCTCACCATTAGTCCGCCAGTCAGCACCAGCAGAGGCCATCTTCGATCCTGGCAGTGCCTGCGGGATTCCATACGCGCCAGAGCCAGGATTCGTGATAAGCGGATTCCATCCACTTTCCCGCACAATGATATTATTCAGGGCTGCAAACTGTCCGCCCCAGCCATTAGCACTGAGAAGTTTCTGGGCAAATGCCTGCAAGGTGCCTTTAGGTACTGGCCCCGATGTGGCAGGAGATTTTTGTGACTTCGACTGAGCATTTGAAACCTGGCCGGGAAGAACGGCCGTCAGTTTTGGGTAATGTATTGTACCCTTACTAACACCGAAAGCCTGTGCAAGTGTTACACCTTTCTGGGCTTGCACCCACCGGGTCATGTTCCATTTCCCGCCGGTAGGGGCAGGTGCGGGGGAAAGTTTGGCCTTGGCAGCGGCTTGTGAAGTTACTGGCATATCAGGCCACAACCGGAAGAACAGAGACGCCTGACCAGAACTTTGAAAGGCCGGTATAAATGAAGGTATAAGCCACAAGAAGGCCAAAGAACAGAAGTAGATTGCGCATTTATTCCACCAGTTCACGCTTTCGCCCAGCCGGTACTACCCGTTACGCTCCCTCTATCGAGAGCACGCAGGTACAGCCAGACCAGATAGGTGTTAGAAATTACGGCGCCAATTACCGGCCACCATGACCCAGCGAGGTAGGCTGACACCACCGCATAGGCCATTGAATACACAACTGCATGAGTCAGGTACTCTTTACATGATGCAGCCTTTTTAGGGTCGGCACCAAAATTCTCCGCTGTCCACGGAGACGACTCGAACGTACTATAGGCATCAAGTGTCATCATGGCAGACGTCATGAACAGCAATGCAGCTAGTGCATTACTGCTCCCGCCCATTCCGATGATGTCCACTTATTAGCTCCACAAATGGGTACGCCATTGCCAGGGACGGATAATCCTCAGATCGGCACCGATACCACTCATTGCAGCATTAGCATACTGTGTTGCCCGGACAGACGATCCTGCTGCATAATGTGGTGTATTAGTCCAGTCTGCCACATCATATCCATTGCAGACAGGATTCTTAAATACCGAGGATGCCGAACCGTAAACCCATACACGGTACCCGAAGGCATGAAGCACATTGTAAAAACTGGTCACATAAGATGGGCTGACTGCCGTTTCCATATCAAGCCCGACTACAAAACCGGGTGAGCATCCGATCTGGTACAGGTTTTCCATGCACTCAAATGCTTCAGTTACCGGGTCACCTGCATTGCCAACTGCCGGGGTGCCCACAAACATAGGGTATTTCTTTTTCCCGGTAAAATCAGACCATTGCGCTTTAGTCCAGATATGCGGAGTAGGAGTGCGGATAGGCACGCGCTCACCAATGTATCCCTGTACTGTGTCAGCCCATGAAGGCATGACAAACCCAGCAGGGTCAGAAATGTCAACGCAAATATGACTCATTCGCCAGTCCATTCCACAGGATGACATTCAAGATCAGCCCGGCAGAAATAACATTCCGCCTCATATGCAGAACCGGCTTGCTTAATAGTGCGAGGGTCAGGCGAGTGGCCCCGGACATAACATACTGCCTTAGTCATAAGCATTTTCATTTTCATTGCCTTTTCTTTGGCCTGCCCAGAACTTTCTTATTCGCTGCTGGCTGGCCTGCCGTATGACTGGAGGTTACTTTTCTGGAAGTGACCGGAGGCACAGGCTGAGCCGAATTCTTGTGATCGGTACTAGTCTTAGGCTTCTTTTTCTTTTTGTCCTTATCTTCTTCTTCGTTTTGCCCTTGCCCCTTGGTGGTCACGTTAACTGTGACCGCGCCTTTGCGGACAGTGGTAGCCCCCGTGGTAATTGTACCACCTCCGCCACCTGTAGTAGGTGTGGCAGTCTGGCTGTTACGGAAGAAAAGGAAATAGACAATAAGAGCGACCCCGCCAATCCACACAATAGTCGGAATGCCCAGAATCCGGCTGCCTGCAAACCCACCTCCACCCTCATCCGGCATTTCCGCTCTCCATATCATAAGCTGTGTCATTCATATCAGGCGTCATACCTGCACTGTTATCACCAGGAGATACAACGCCCGGTATTACCGAATCGGCTTGCCGGGTCATCGGATTGTTAGGAGTCCGCGCGTTGACTCCCTGCATCTCGTTAGCTCCGTTCATTTCGGGCGGAGCGGCTGTACTCTCTGTCACTGTAATGTTGATAGGAGTATTAACAGCGGGCGCGACAGCAGGACCAGATGAACCGCCTACCATCTCTGGCGCGACCGAATTAAGGTTGGTCCCGAAACTGGCTGTTGGGCTGTTCCCGCTCTGCCGTGCCTGCCACCAGCGCCATCCAACATATCCGATAACAATTACGGCAGTAATGCCGATCACAATAAACAGGTTTTTTCTGGTCATCGGATATCTGCGCTTCCGCTAGCCCTTTGCAGCCTGTTGACCTTACGGGTCTGGGAGACAGTAATTGGCGATTTGAGATTAGTCCGGGGACCACCCATAGTAGGCAATGACGGAACCTTGAACGACAGTCCAAGATTGAACCCAGGATATCCAGCCTGGAACAGAGCATCATTAAAGCCTGCATCATGAATAGGCCCAAAATTGTTGGGCTGGAATGCAGAGATGTTAGGCCGGGGCCGGACATTGTTGCCGATACGCTCGATAGGCTGCCGGTGCATCCCCCTGGCATACAGATGCCGGATACCGTTCATGCGGGGAATACGATGGACAACTGGCGCACGCTTAATATCTGGCATCCATTCCGGCCGGACATTAAGGCCACTGGTCAGCCCGGAAGTGGGCATAGGCGTTGAAATGAACTTCTCTGGCACCTTAACCGATGGCGTTGACTCACCGGAAACCTGGTATACCTGTGCTCCAGGCTGAAGCCTGCCGAATGCCATGGTTTCCTCTTTTCAGGAGGTTTTGCCGAGCAGCCCGTTAATAGACTTCCCCCACAGGTTACCGAGCCCGCCAAAGAACGCCTTAGTACCCTTAGCATTCTTGATCATGTTAGCAAGAATGACCCCGATAACAATGATCGCGCCAAGTGTGATCAGGTTATAGCCCATTTGGTTTATCCCCTGAACTTCAGCCATGCCCAGTATGCAAGGATGCCCAGGGCAAACCAGATAAGATGACTCATAGTCATACGAGCTTACCTCGCTTAGCGATCATCTGCCACGCGAAATTAACCACGATGGCCACCACAATTACCGCAACCCAGAAGGCCGGTTCTTTAAGGTATTGCATCTGATTATCTCCCCCTGCCCATCATTGCCAGATGCAGGAAAACAAGAATGAATAGTGCAATGCCAACCCAGATAAAAGACCAGGTTGATACGGGTATTGCACTCGTCCGGCCCATGCTTGAGTTAGGCTGAACGATCTCAGCCATTCCAACTACTCCCGCGCTGGCCATTACTGCGCCAGGTGAGTGTAGGGAATACCACCAAGCGGGAACAGTTCACCGGTAATCTGGTAAAGCTGCGCCGGGGCATTCGAGATGACGCCCCAAGTGCCAACCGCCTCTAGCAGGGTAGCAGGAGAAGTCGGCAGGATAAGGTCGTAGGTGTCAGCAGTCGATACAAAGGTCTGCACCGAGTTACGGAAGGTGTAAACAACAACGCCCGTTGGCCTCGTGACACCAAACTGTGCATACATCTTGTCCTGGCGCTCAAGGAACGTCTCGTAAAGATGCGGCACGCCATCAACCCATAGCGAAAGGTCGGAGGCAGGGAACGAGTCAATACGTGCGCCCGTAGAGTCACGGAGAACAAGAATCAGAGTGTTGGTATAAGTGCCAACTCGCGGGAGCACAACACGCTGGAACTGGCTAGAGGCAATGCCCATAGCAGCTTTGGTAACGCTCCACTGTGCAGACGATCCAATGTCCGGCGGTGCATACTGCGGATTGTCAACAGGTGCAGCCCAGAATTCCTCATCAAGCTGAAGCTGGAGAGTCGGTACCGTGGTTGGTGCAGTTGAGTAAACAACGGTTGACGGATTAGTCTGCACCCAGATGGAAGGCTGGGATGCCGCATTCATTGCCGGGAGCGAGCAGTACCCGGACGAATCAAGCTCCAGCGGGAGATGAAGCCGGATCAGGAAGTTACCTGTAGCCGCGACACCTGAGAAGCTAGGCAGGGTTGCGTTGTTATTACCGAACCCGAATACGCCCGACTGTCCACCATACAGGTCAATCAGGTACAGTGAATATCCATCGGCCTGGATAATTGGCTGGCCGAAAGGATCACGCAGGAAAATGTTCTGTACCGTATTCCATGGTGCATCAGCCGATGCGACCGCAGCAGCCCCCGTGCCACCAGACGCGGTAATATAGAGTGGGTAATACCTGATATACCCACCAGCAGGCTTGATCTGCGGGGTGAACAAAGAGCCGAAAGGCAGGCCAGATGATACTGGCCCGAGAATCTGCATCTGCCGGGACATGCGGCTGAATGGCACATTCCCCGATGCCGGTTCTGCCGTGGTCTGCGGCTGCCGCGAAACGGTGCCAAGGGCAGGCTGCGCGGTCTGAAGCGTTGACACTGCCATGTTTTATGCCTCCGTAATGGCAGCTAGGCCCTGCGCAACAGGACTATGTGCGAAATGCATTGTTGCACCCCGGATAAGAAACTTCATGACAACATAAGTTGCCCAGAAGTAAAGAAGCCAGAATAGGAGTCCCATCATTTATGGGTTAACCTCCCCCTGAAGGTTCCTGTGTCTTTTCTCTACTATACAGGGCTTGAGCCCTCTTAGCAATCTCTGGATGCGATTCAAGGAGAACACGGAAAGCATATGATTTTGATATGATTTTCATATCATTTTGATATGACTCTACGAGGTACATTAGCTCTTGCGGGATGGAGAGCGGAAAATTCACAAACCCGTCTCTGCTAGCCATGTCTCCTCCTCCTCATCGTCCATGTAAATCCAGCGGCGTTTACGGACAGCAGCGATGTGCGGGATATGAGCCCTGGTCATTGAGCCGATCTCCATAATACGCTGATGGGCTCTTTCGTCTCTGATCCGCGACGACCAGACGAATTGACACTGATCATAAAAGGAAGTCGGTACCCATCGGGGTGCCTGCGTCGCGGCAATGACACATATATGCCGGGAGCGGCCACGTAGCCACATACGATCCAGCAAAGGCTGCAATCCCAGTCCCGGTGAACGTGGATCGGATATCGCCCGAGTTTCGTCAAGTACAACGATCCAGTTTCCTTCAGCATAAATACGTTCGAGAACATTACCAACCTGATCCTGTGCCCGGCGTACTTCATCATGGACAACAATCCTGTACCATCCATCTTTCGGATTGTTGTTGTCAAGCGTGCGACGGACACGGTTAGGGAGATTACGGACAGGTTTAGCTTTTGAAGCGGCAAGTACAGGATCATCACCTTTAGAGTCAAAGATAACGACATTGTCATAAAGGCATAGCGGGAGAAGCCCATGGACAATAAGATGGGATTTGCCTGCGCCATTCTGGCCAAGCACTGAATGATGTGGCGCAAATTCAGGTACCCACAGAGTGTCAACACGCCGGATTACTGAGCGCCATGAACGTGTCGGGATAGAAACAAGAGCCGAATCCGTTTTACGATACGGGGACGAAGGTTCCAGCCGGGGGCGGGCGGTAGCCACTGCCTTCCTCCATTTCATCGCCTGCTTTGACCTGTACCGCCTTCCAGGCTGAGTAAACACCAAGGAACTTCATGAACTGCTTTTCAGGGTCAGCGCGGCCACGGTCAACGGCAAGACTGGCACCAATGCCAAGCATTGTTTTGCCAACAACTATGCCAGGCCCGATGTCGGCAACATGCTCTAGCGCGGTCACCCATTCAGGCCGTTTTGATGCAAGATCGACCAGTGCTTTTGTGAAGGCATCGGACTCCTGGCAGACATAATAGCCTGTCGTATGAAGTCCCATGCCAATCATTGCACCAGCCTGGAACATCTCTCCTGATAGTTTTTTCTGGAGACTGTCCAGCTTGGTTTTGCCTGGTCTGCGGCCACGGGGCATACCTGTTCCCGTGCCATGCCGGGTACCCCTGGAACCGCTGAGCGGTCCAGGGGTACTCTCGACAGTATCGGGCGTTACATCACTGAAATCGGAAAATGTTTCGCCCAGGTATTCAGTAGTCATTTACGGCGTCTGGCCCGGATCGGCCTGCACCTCAGTCTGGGTAAGCTCGTACCCGGATGGGCATGGATGCGGAACGTTATGTACCTCGATATATCCCCTGCCAATTGGCCTGGCCCAGGGCGTAGGCGTAACACTTGGTGAAGGCGCCGGGGAAACGCTGCCATCTCTCACACAAAAATAATGCAGCGGGCCAGCAGGCGTATTACCTGGATTCTGGCCATAGGCAAATGCGAACGTAATGCCACCCATCGCAAGTGCGATGGCAGCACCAATGGAAAGAATCCACTTCCTCATGGTATATTTTCCTTAGTATAGATTATTATGCCTGCGGGGCATCGGGTACTGGCCGCAGATTAGCACGAGAGTTAATCTGCATGAGATTAAGCATCATGACCGCAACGGGAAGGCCAAGACATGGCCCGCAAAGCTCGACTGGGATCGAGTCAACATGAAGCGTATTGAACATCGCCGCTGCTGGCCTGCCGCAAAGCGCACACTGATCATTCATAATTTTATCCTCGGTTATCTGCGGTTCCGGTTTTTCACGAAGCTCGGAAAGCCAGGTGACAGTCTCGTCGTCGTTTTCGTCAATCCTTGGTGGCGGGACCGAATACGAAATCTGCGAGGATGCCGGGAAGCGTAGCGCGTCCAGTGCGGGAACTGCCAGGCGAGCGCGATTTCTGATACGATTCGAGATTACGTTTGACACCTGCATCAATCCTCTCGTCAAACTTCTTCCAGAAGTCAGTCTCAGGATCGTTTGTGTCATCGGTTTTCGGTGGGTCAGTTACCTTCGTCGGGTCCAGGTCCGGCATTCTGGGCACCTCCCATCATATTTGGCAGCATTGCCATAAACTGCGGGCTGGAAAACATCTGAAAAATACCCTGGACATTATCAATGATCCACTGAATATTAGCACCCAGGCCATTGACAGCATCAGTAAGCACAGTCAGTTTTTCCTGTACTGCCTTTTGCTCGGTGATCATCTGCTGGACTTCAGTCACAGCAGGTGCTTCCGGGTAAGACAAGAGTTACCTCGCAAATGGTGGCCGCACCGGCTGTACCGGGGCGGGTGACGGATCAGGCGATGGTGCGGGCTGCATTTCTTCCATGGCCGCACGCTGCGCTGCAAGAATTGCCTGCGCAAGCTGAGCATAGTCGATTTGCGGTCCCACAGGAACAGGTGCATACCCAGTTTGGGGAGCAATCCGTTTCGTTACATCTTCACGACCTGCCGGGTCAGCTTCACTGACAACATAAATCCGGTCCTGAAGCGGGACAAGGCGCTTCTCGAACGCATCTACAGCATCCATGGCTGCATGCTTGGCCGTTTCGCTTGCATATACAGCAGGTACTTTACTGATGAGATCGCGGATAACATTGCAGAATGCATGTGCGGGCATTGATACCGGGTCAAGCACCGCAGCCGGGGTAATGACCTGCCCCGGAATTACGGGGGCATTATAGGCCGGTCCCCCAGGCTGAATACTCATATGATCATTGTACCAGATCAGAACCCTAACCCTCAAGTAGAGGTTGAGAGTTGCGCTGGTCAGGAGCGGGGCGTAAGCTGGCCAGGCCAGCGGGGAACAGGCCCCGCCTGGCGCTCCTCTTGGAGGGTCGATGCCTGATCAGGAAGCGGCTGAGCTGCAAGATGTAGCTATTGCCGAGTCTGCAACAGAGCGGCGCACACAGCTAGCGGCATGGGGATTTAATCCCGATCTTGATTTCCGTAAGCTCGCTCTGGAAGCACAATACCACGCCAAGGGTTTCCGGCTGGTACAGAAATCCCAGCTTGTCGGTGTCCCGCATGTAATCGTCGGTGTAACTTACCGCGAGGGTTTCCCGCGTGGTGGCCGTGCAGGCGACTATGTTTCTCTTGAGGCCGTAGTGGCCGACAAAGACACGCTAGAGTCAAATCCGGTTAAGCATATGCTACCGGCCGATCTTGACGTATGGGGCAATGAGCCCATCGTCTATAACGACTCTGGTACAGGAATCCGGCGCACTCTTACCGAACTATTCCAGACCCTTGGGATGATTGATGTCGGTAAGGTCACAGGGGATGAAAACCCATTCGACCGGCCATATCAATTCTGGGACCGTGGTGAGGAACTGGCAGTGACCGGGATTGTTGCGGACCTGGAAGATGTGCCTTTCCGGTATATCGCTTTCCGTGGCCTGCGGAAGTCTGAATATGAGTCTCCGTATGGTCCCGCAACTACGTATTACTTCGGTTAGGGCATACAGGGGGGTGGGCTAAATGCCCACTCCCCTTCCCCCCGAAATCATTCTTCCCGGCCCTGGACAGCGGCGCGGGTATCTTAACCCATATACAGGCACTTATTCCACTTCCCGCAGCTATGCCATGCGTATGCAGCGTGGATATGCACGCGGACTTCCGCAGTATGAGGCTAGAGGTAAACCCCGGTTTGAATCACAGATCAGGCTTCGGCGCAGTGTAGAACAAACTGGTGAAACCCCCTGGCAGCGGTTCAATGCTGGATTCGAGCAGAGATACGGTTTCAGCTATTCTTACTGGCGATCACTTAGGCGCAGATGGATCAATGAGATAAACTCGCGTACATCTACTGGCGGGCAGGTTATCCCCTCACATATTTCAAGTGTCCTTTCAGCATGGAACACAGGATGGCGTGATCCTAACCGGCCTGAGTTTACTACCTGGCAAGACTGGATGGAAAACCGGCTGGCTGAGCGGCTTAATGATATAATCGAATACCAGGACCTTGGCGACAAAAGCTCGGGTTTTCAGAACTGGCAGTTCCGCAGCAATGTGCCACCTATTGAGCTGTACTGGTATCATTAGGGAGTATATAATGCCTAAAGGGGAAAGAGGCAGCAGGGGGCTTCAGGAACACAATGCGGCAACACGCAATCTTTATGACAAGTCAAAAAACCGGGGACTCTGGGAATTCCGGGGAGTTGATGGTGAAGGTGGTACCGTTGACGAAGAAGGAACGCTATTTGGTTCTAGGCATCAGTATCTGTCATTGCGGTGTGGCCCTTATCTTCTGGATACAGGCAAGCCGCTATCTTGGAAAGAGTGTTTCGCTTTTCTGGCGGACCTTCAGAAAAAATCAATCATCTACGTCTCATACTTCTTCGACTACGACATAACAATGATGATCCGTACCCTCCCCAGAAAAACTGCGGCTCAGCTATTGAACAGACATCTCCGGGGAAGCGAAGAAGAATCGGGTAACAAGTTCACCAGGCCAGTCACATATGAAGGTTTTGAGTTTGACTACCTGCCGCACAAAGAATTCAAGGTTCGGCGTATTACCCAGGCACATTGGACAATCATATCTGATGTCGGCCAGTTCTTTCAGTCATCATTCCTGGCGACCCTTATCAAATGGGGCATAGGAACGGATGAGGAACTTGAGATGATCCGCAAAGGCAAGTCCATGCGGGCCAGTTTTGCCGAGACTGATGACGAGATCAGAGCATATAACGCGCTTGAATGCGTTTTGCTTGAACAATTGATGACCGATTTCCGCCAGGTTTGCAAGGAAACTGGCTATGTTCCTAAGAAATGGCAAGGGCCTGGTCATCTGGCTTCAGCCATGCTTGAAGCACATGGTGTTCCCCGGCGCGAATCTATACCAATCCTGGCTAATAAAGATTTCTATAATCTCGCGCTTGCAGGATATTATGGTGGCAGATTTGAGACAACTGCCGCAGGGCCAGTCCGCACACCTATTTACCAGTATGATATCAATAGTGCATATCCTGCTATCCTGAAAACACTACCCTGTCTTATTCATGGTTCATGGAAACAATCTAAAACTCGCCCAGTGTCAGGATTGTGGTTCGGGAACATCTATTTCAATCATGATGCACCCCGTTACCTGTATAATCTGCCATTCCGGCTGAAGAATGGAAACATTCAGTTCCCGAAAGAAGGTAATGGTGTCTACTGGTCCACAGAAATTGAAGCAGCCGAACGAGCTGGAACTAACATTGAGTACAAATCTGGATGGGTCTATGAACCTCACTGTAATTGTCAATGGTTCTCATTCATCGACTCATACTATCAGCAGCGACTCGCCCTTGGCAAGACTACTAAAGGATATGTTCTCAAGCTCGCAGGCAATAGTATCTATGGAAAAATTGCACAATCCATCGGGTATGCGCCTTATGCTAACCCTGTGTGGGCGGGACTGATTACCGCAGGATGCAGGGCCATGCTTATTGATGCCTATTCCCAGGCAGAAGGCCAGTGTTTCATGCTGGCTACTGATGGGCTATTTATGAGCTGCAAACTCGATCTGCCTATCAGTAACAAACTTGGCGAATGGGACGAGACAGTACATCCTGATGGAATGTTCATCGTGCAGCCCGGTATTTACTTCATAAGTGATGAAATCAAAACAAGAGGTGTTGAGCATGGCCGCATTCAGGGCATGCGTGATGTATTCGAGCAGCAATTCAGTAAATTCTATGAGTCACATGGCATTGATCACACTGTAAGCGTTCCGGTAACCAACTTCATAACAGCACGCCAGGCAATTGTACGGAACAAGTGGCAACTGGCAGGAGTATGGGAGGAGACAACCCGTGAAATCAGTTTTGACTGGTCATCTAAACGTAAGCGTGGTATAGCCCTGACTGAGAATAATCATGTCCGCACATTGCCACATGATGGCCGGGCAACCGATCACAGTATGCCATATCAAAGAATGATCGGGGGCGGGCTGAGAATTGCATCCCAGGACCGCTGGGAATCGGCCGGGCTTGCCGAAGCTGAGCGGGCATCGGAGCAGCCAGACTGGATCGAGCCACTGCTGTAAAACTTTACCAAAATTTTACTATCTAGGACAGGCCGCCCAGCGATGCGGAAGGTATACTCGGTTATGCAAGGTCACGTTACAAGGGCTAAAATACCAGCGGATTACAAGAAGCTGTATAATGCAGCAGTCAAGCAAGGATGGGAGATATACTTTACTGGAAGTAATCACTTGCGCTGGATTAATCCCCAGGGTATAAGCGTGTTTACACCTAAAAGCCCAAGTGTTAACGGTACAGGATTGATCAGGATTATCCATAAACTGAAGAATGCAGGA
>Ga0307374_10006090_pt1 | contig 19162 bp, 22 predicted proteins | sample OX3MG_FD_202532 | JGI IMG/M metagenome (GOLD analysis project Ga0307374, IMG submission 202532) | Soil microbial communities from Risofladan, Vaasa, Finland - OX-3 | ecosystem: Environmental > Terrestrial > Soil > Coastal area > Acid sulfate soil | place: Finland: Risofladan, Vaasa | collected...
GATGAACTGCCTGAGGTTGAGTGTGACCAGGTTGTTGCCGATTACCGCGATGTTTATTATAGGGAGCGACGTCTGCAGGCGGGTGTGCTGGTAAAGTGAGTTGAGGACTATGTCCTGGTCGGCATCCTGCTTCAGCTCTATGACGACCCTTATGCCCTCCTTTCCGCTCTCATCCCTCAGGTCGGAAATGCCCTGTATCCTCTTGCTCTTCACGTTGTTGGCTATCTCCTCCACCATGGTGGCCTTGTTCACCTGATAAGGCACCTCCGTTATCACTATCGCTGTCCTGTTCTTCATCTTCTCGAAAGTCGCCTTGCCCCTTATCGTTATGCTGCCCCTCCCGTTTATGTAGGAGGCCTTGACGCTCTGGCTTGAGAATATTATGCCGCCCGTTGGGAAGTCAGGCCCCTTGACAAACTCCAGCAGCCCCTCTGAGGTTATATCCCTGTTGTCAACATATGCCGCGATCGCGTCGCAAAGCTCTGACAGGTTGTGCGGAAGCATATTGGTTGCGACCCCGACCGCTATTCCGGATGCGCCATTGAGCAGGAGGTTGGGAATCTTGGTCGGAAGCAGCAACGGCTCCTCCTCAACATTATCGAAGTTGGGGACAAATGTGACCGACTTCTTCTCTATGTCGTCAAGCATCTCCTCGGCGAGCTTGGATAGCCTGACCTCGGTGTACCTCTGTGCGGCTGGCGGGTCGCCGTCAATTGAACCCATGTTGCCCTGGCCTTCCACCAGCGTGTGGTTCATGGTGAAGTCCTGGGCCATCCTCACCAATGTCTCGTACACAGCGACGTCGCCGTGGGGATGGTACTTACCTATGACCTCTCCTACAATCCTTGCGCTCTTCTTGGTGGCCTGCTCGTGCACGTTGTTGAGCTTGTACATTGCGTAGAGTATCCTCCTCTGGGCGGGCTTTAGCCCGTCCCTCGCGTCAGGCAGCGCCCTTCCGACTATTACGCTCATCGCGTAGTCGATGTAGCTCGACTGCATCTCGCTTTCGATTGAGGTCTCTACTATCTCTCCCATAATCGCCGCCTCATATGTCCAGGAAGGAGACCTCATGCGAGTGCTCCTCAAGGAACTTTCTCCTCTGCTCTACATCGAGGCCCATCAGCACCGAGAAGAGCGCGTCCGCAATCATCCCGTCCTTTATGTTTATCTTCTTGAGGACCCTGTTCTGCGGGTTCATCGTAGTCTCCCACAGCTGGTCGGGGTTCATCTCTCCCAGACCCTTGTACCTCTGTATGGTAGCCTTCCCGTCGTGGCCGGCGAGTATCTGGTTCATCTCGTTGTCCGAATAGGCGTACCTGTGATCCCTGCCCTTGCTTATCTTGTACAGCGGGGGCTGGGCGATGTAGATGTTGCCGCGCTCTATCAGCGCCTTCATGTACCTGTAGATGAACGTGAGCAGGAGGGTCCTGATGTGGCTTCCGTCTACGTCGGCGTCCGTGAGCAGGATTATCTTCTTGTACCTTATGTTGTCGGGCTTGAAAGAGTCCCTTATGCCCACACCGAATGCGGTGACCATTGCGTGGAGCTCCACATTGTTGAATATCTTCTCGTCAGATGCCTTCTCCACATTGAGTATCTTTCCCTTGAGCGGAAGTATTGCCTGGTACATCCTGTCCCTTCCCTGCTTGCTTGAGCCGGCCGCGCTCTCTCCCTCCACTATGAATATCTCGGCCTTCTCGGGGTCAGACTCGGTGCAGTCTGAGAGCTTGCCCGGAAGCACTGACCCCTCGAACATGCTCTTCTTCCTTGCAAGATCCCTTGCTCTCCTTGCCGATTCCCTCGCCTCGGCAGAGCTCATCACCTTTCTGGCTATCGCCTGAGCATCGGCGGGGTTCTCCTCCAGATATCTTGCGAACTCGGTGTAGACGGAGCTGTCCACCACACTCTTGATGAACGTGTTTCCGAGCTTCTCCTTTGTCTGGCCCTCGAACTCCGGGTTCTGCATGAGTATTGAGACGATGGCGAGTATGCCCTCCCTTGTGTCATCGCCCTCGACATCAGCCGATGACTGCTTGCCCTTCTTCATGCTCTTTTGCATGTAGCTGGTTATCGCCCTCGTGACCGCGGTGTGGAAGCCCACCACGTGCGTTCCACCCTCAGGTGTCCTTATCTTGTTTACGAAAGAGAGGAGTTCCTCGCTGTAAGTGCTCACGTATTGCAGGGCAATCTCCACCTTTATGCCATCGGCCTCTTTCTTTATGAATATCGGCTTGGTGAGTGCCTCCTTGTCGCCCCTTACGAAATCTATGAAATCGATGAGCCCGTTCTCAGAGTAGTATTCTGTTGTGACCTCGCCGGCGGCGTCCCTTGAGTCGATAAGCGTTATGTGCGCGCCGGGGTTGAGGAAGGCAAGCTCCTTCAGTCTCTCCTTCATCTCCAGAGAGTTGAAGTTCTTCGCCGAGAATATCGAGAGGTCTGGCTTGAACCTGACTGTGGTGCCGGTCTTGCCGTCGTTCTGAGTGTCTATTATTTCAAGTGGTGTGAGTATGGCTCCGCGGCTGAAGGTCTGCCTGTAGGTCTTGCCGCCCCTCTTTACCGTGACTACCGTATATTCGGATAATGAGTTGACCACAGTAAGCCCCACACCGTGAAGCCCCCCTGCAACCTTGTACGCCTTGTTGTCAAACTTTGCGCCCGAGTGCAGCGATGTCATTATTACTTCCAACGCTGGCTTGCCCTCCTTCTCTATCATGTCAATGGGGATTCCCCTTCCGTCGTCGCTTATCTCAGCAACGTCGACCTCTTCCTCCCTTGTGAGCTTGATCATGACGTTCTTCGCGTAGCCGGCCTGAGTCTCGTCTATGGCGTTGTCGAGCACTTCGTAGAGCAGGTGTAGGAAGCCCTTGCTGCCCGTTGAGCCTATGTACATTGCGGGTCTCTTCCTAACTCCCTCAGGTCCGGAAAGGACTATAATGTCCTTTGCGGAGTACTCGTTGTCGCTCATCCAAATCAGCAGAATAAACCGTCAGTAAATGATAGCCATTTCAGCTTTAAAACCCTTGTGGTATTTGGAGAAATATTGGGATGAAAAGTGCGGCGCCGATTAGCTTTTTAATGGTTTTGCAGGTCGCAATTGGGCCCTGTTTCTAACTCGCCCACAGACTACCTTCTCTTTGTGTAAATAATCTCGTCGCCGCTGAGATGGACTGTGAAGCGTACGTTCTTCCTGCAGCGCAGGGCATCCCTGATTGATGATGGTATTCCCCAGCTGGGATTTGTTAGGTTGTAAATGGTGATTGGCGTTGCCGCGCTCTGGATTGCTCCGAGTCGGAAGCCCCCGCCGTACAGCATTGTGATTTGGAGGCTGCGCTCCTTGCCCCAGCCCATTGCCTTTATGGCCTTGTAGGGTATGATGATATGACGGTTGGCATATGCGGGTTTTACAGTATTTTGGCTCGAGATTGCTATGCCGTAGCTGTTTTTCGGCGGAATGGAAAGATAGAATCCGCCCTTGGTCATTTCGAGATCCAAGGACTCGCCCTTTGAAAAGCCTAGTTTTTGGCGCGCCGATTCGGGTATTGTGACATCCATCACATAGCTTTGCACGCTGCTCTTCCCGTATGGTAGCTTAAACTCGGACACCTTGGTAACAGCATCGCTATCTGCGGGGCTGCTTGCTGTCGTATACTTGATTCTTGGACCATCGAGTATTTTTATGCTGAATCCGTCGCCTCCCTCCAGCCTTAGCGCATCCTTTACCTTCTTGGGAAGGATTATACGCATTAAAATATCGTCCTTGCCCTGCCCCCTGAATGGCTTAACTGAGATGGGATTCCCTTCTGTGGGCTGGCCTATCAGTTGTGGGCCTTCGGAAATCAGTCTGAACTTCCCGCTGTCCCCAATGGCGATATTTTTGGTTACTGCCTGCGGTATTGTTATTGCGTAGGATATGCTCTCAGCCGTGCGCCCGCCCCTTCGGAGGAGCTGGACAACGCTAGAGTTTGGCGGTGAGAGGGTAAGTACCATGCCCGGTGCCGGTTCAGATTCGGCTCTTAGCCTAAATGTGCTGCCGACCTTGATGTTCAGCAACGAAATCGCCTCTTTCGGTATCGGGAGCCACTTTGAGTGCTTGCTGCCGTACACGCTGACGATCCCGAGCGGCCTGGGCTCTTCCTTAGTATCTGCTACTACCAACCCCATGCCAGATACTCTCTTTTCAAGATATTTATTACTTGCAGCCGGCGGCGTGGGGTTAGGTTTTTATAGATAAACTGGGATATCTCGCCATTGCATGAACAGGGAAAAAGTCATAATAATCGGGGCTGCCGGCCGCGATTTCCACGACTACAACGTTCTGTTTAGGGACAACGCGGAGTACGAGGTTGTCGCATTCACAGCCGCGCAAATACCCTACATAGCTGATCGCAGATACCCAAGAGAGCTCGCCGGTAAGCTCTATCCCAAGGGCATAGAGATACATGACGAGTCTGCCCTCCCCTCACTGATAAAGAAATTCAAGGTGGACATATGCGTGCAGGCATACAGCGACCTTACCGACGTCGCCGTGATGGACAAGGCGAGCATAGCCAACGCCAACGGGGCTGATTTCTGGCTTGTTGCGCCCGAGAAGACGATGATAGGGTCTAGCAAGCCGGTGATTGCGGTCTGCGCGGTGAGGACCGGCTCCGGAAAGAGCCAGACAGTAAGGTACATATCGAAAAAGCTGAGGGATGCCGGGCTCAAGGTCGCGATAATAAGGCACCCGATGCCGTACGGCGACCTGAAGGCTCAGGCAGTGGAGAGGTTTGAGACGCTGGAGGACCTTGACAAGTACAAGGCGACTGTGGAGGAGAGAGAGGACTACGAGCCTCACATAAAGAATGGCTTTGTTGTGTTTGCGGGAGTCGACTATGAGAAGATACTGAGGTCTGCCGAGAAGGAGGCTGATGTGGTGATGTGGGATGGTGGCAACAACGATGCCTCTTTCATAAAGCCCGACCTTCTGATAACGGTGGTGGATCCGTTGAGGGCAGGCAACGAGCTGGTTTACTACCCTGGGGAGACTGTTGCCAGGATGGCGGACATATTGTTGATAAACAAGGTAAACTCCGCGACAAAGGAGGAGATTGAGACTGTTGAGACTAACCTGGCTGGGATAAATGCCAACGCTATAGTTGTAAGGGCCGAATCTGTGATAGGCGCGGATAACCCGAGGCTGATAAAAGGCAGGAAGGTGCTGATAATTGAGGATGGCCCGACGATAACCCATGGGGGGATGAAGTTCGGAGCGGGAACCGTTGCGGCGAAGGAGTTTGGTGCTTCTGCCGTGGTGAGCGCGAGGAAATACGCGCAGGGCGAGATAAGGAAGACTTTTGAGAAGTATCCGGGGCTGGAGAAAGAGCTTCCCGCCATGGGTTACAGTGTAAAGCAGCTGAAGGATCTGCAGAACACCATAAACGGAGCGGATTGCGAGGTGGTGATATCAGCCACACCCACCAACCTCCGCAGAATGCTGAATGTGGACAAGCCCATAGTGCAGATATCCTACGAACTCGCGCCGAAGGGCAAGATTTTTGATTCCCAGATACAGAAGTTCATAAGGAAGGTAAGGGCATGGAAACAAAAAAGCTCGCGCTGAAGGTTATTTCGATAGTTGCGGTCATCATCTCGCTCTATCTTACGTATGTGCACTACCAGCCCTCGGCGCTCATCTGCCCCAGCTCGGGGCTTATAGACTGTGAGCAGGTGCTTGGGAGCGTCTACTCAACCGTGTTGGGCGTGCCGATAGCAGTGGGTGGGATAATATGGTTCCTTGGAACTTTCTTCCTTGCGGATATGAAGCCTGGTGTGGTGAGGAATGTGTGGCTGATACTTGGAATAGGTGGGCTGGTATACTCAATCACTGCCATGAACGAGATCGGCAAGATCTGCATATACTGCTCCAGCCTGGATGTGATGATAGTTGCCGTGGTGGCATTGTTACTGCTGAAGTGATTGATTGTACCTACGAGACCCCATACACACGAACATCGATTTCGACGAGTTCCAGGAGAGGGTCCTCAACACGAAGGAGATGCAGAGGTTAAGGCAGATAAAGCAGATGGGATTCTGCAACCTCGTTTATCCGGGTGCGAACAACACACGCTTTGAGCACTGCGTCGGTGTTATGCACGTGGCAAGGGAGCTGGAGGCGCGAGTCTATGATGAGCCGAGGCCCGAGGTCGCTTACATCGGACTGCTGCATGACATAGGCCACGGCCCTTTCTCCCACCAGTCGGAGCCGGTGATAAAGAAATACCTACATAAGAGCCACGAGCAGATGGGAGAGGACATGGTGAGGAACTCGGAGATAAAGGACATACTTGACGAGGCCGGGCTAGACCTGGATTTCATTCTGGGCTACTTCAAGGACGAAATGCACTGTGAGATAGTGGGCGGCGCCCTCGGCGCGGACAGGGTGGACTACCTGATGCGCGATTCACTTTACACTGGAGTGGCTTATGGGATAATAGACTACACTCGGATCAAGAGCAAGCTGGCTTCCTATAAGGGAAGGCCGGCGATATACGAGCAGGGCGTGTCAGGCGCCGAGTCGCTGCTGATTGCGAGGTATTTCATGATAAAGAACGTATACATGCACCACGTGGAACTCATCGCCGAGGGGATGTTCCAGAACGCCCTGATTGAAGCGATAGATAGCGGAAGGCTGGATCCGCTGCAGGTCCACGGCCTCACAGACTCCGCACTCCTGGAGAACCTGAAGGGGTTTGAGGGTGCTGATGGCAACGTTCACAGAATACTGGAAAGGAAGCTGTTCAAGAGGGCAACCTACGAGCTCGTCGGGCCAGACCTCAAGAGGGAGGAGGTGATCTCGGCGCTAGGGGGACTTAGCCTTACTGACAAGGATTACGTTGTTTATCTGGGTGAGCTCAGGGGCAGCATGTCTGACATCGCAGTGGTAGGGAAGAACGGCGAGCTGGTGGGCAACCTCTCCGAGATCTCGCCGCTAATAAAGACACTCAACAACACCCTGAGCAGTGAGAGGCGACTGCTCGTGGCGTGTGACGAAAAGAACCGTGAGAGAGTATCTGCAGCAATGGACAGACTCGTAAAGCCCGCCGTCTAACAAGCCTAAATACCTTTACCCGTAATACATTATGTAAATTGGGTCCATAGCTCAGCCCGGTCAGAGCGGCTGGCTCTTAACCAGTAGGTCGGGGGTCCGAATCCCCCTGGACCCGTTTTTGCTTAAAAGTCTTCTCCTTTACTGCGGAATCTTTATATATTAGGAAAATGTGAGCTCTTGTAGTGGATGTATGCTGATTGGCATTAAAACGAACCCAAAGGCTTTCGCGCGTGTGGATATCCCAGATAGCTTCGGTGATAACCGAACGTATAAGATGCGCTTTAGTCTAGACGATAAATTTGATTCTGAATTGCTTAGGAAGTATGTGCAACGAGAGCTTTACGATAACATAAAAATAGAGCTGCGTGATGTAGCAATCCATCCATCTTCACGTAGAGAGGCTACCAGCACCTTGAACGTGATATATAGGGGGTTTGATACGATAAATATCTACCTGTATGATGGGGTTAAAGGGAAGGAGCTCTGCATCGATATTGAGGGTAAGGACATAAACAAGAAGTTAGTATATGCGGCCCAGCATATTGGTTCTCAATTGATGATGACCTCGAAAAGAGATCTGATGTTGGAGATGAATTTGAGTGCACGATTACCTGAGCTCAGGATATACGAAAACTTGGAGTTGAGAAAATGACAATGCAAAAGGAGACGGATGGAAAGATTAGCAAGCTGGACGCTGCGTTAAGTTATTTGCGTACGGATAGAAGCTTTAGTGTGCTTTATGAACGAGTAGAGACCGGATGGAAAGACATGATGCGAGTGGGTATAGGTATTGCCCCTACTTATGAACCAGAAGGCATGACGGGGCTCTATTCATTTGAAAAGGGAATGGTGCAGGCTCTTAGATCAAGAGGATTGCAGGTAACAGAAAACTATTCACAGTATAGGGAGAATGGCGCCCTTGACTTCGGGGCATTTTTCTTCAACACTACCATAGGCAAAAGAGCGACTACTTTATCTATAAGCGACAAGAATGCTCTGAAACTGTTGCGGGTAGCTGCGCAAAAAGTACTAGAGTCGACAGACGTTAAGCTCCTTGTTGGGGTGCAGGTGTACCCAACAAAGAGGATATATGAGGAGGGTAGGGGCGGTAAGATAAACTCATTGCAGTATGGGGAGGCCCTGACGCTAAAAGAGATAAAGAAGTATCTGCCAACTTACACTAAAGATGTGGAGTTAAGCCACCATATGACTAAAACCGGTTAGGGCTGCATCCAGTCTATCTCGTAGTACTCGTAGGGGCTCTTGGGCAGCTCCAGCCGCCTCACCTTGTAGTAGGTGACCGCGGTCTCCCTGTCGGCTATCGCTATGATGAGCTCCATCCTGTATGCCTTCGCCTTGTTTATTATCGCAGACAGCTCAGCTCCGCCCAGATATTCCTCCTCGCTCAGCGAGAGCATGCCGAACCTCGGCTTAGAGTTCTGTGGCGACTCGACATCACCGCCTCTCCTGTGATAGAGGACGAAGTCGATGTCGACATTTTTCTTCCTGCTCTTTCCTGGAATCGCGAGTATGAACGTCTTCCTGACAGAGTGGGCGACCCTGATGGCTCTTGCCCATTCCGAGATGAGTAGCTTCGTATCCCTTGGGAAGACGTGAATGACGTGCTTGGAGTGCACCCACTCACTGTCCTCTGCCTTGACTGGCCGCGCTCCTGGGAAGTACACCCTGAAATGCGTACCGAACTTGAACCCGGTCTTTATCACGTATCCCTTGCTCCTCCAATCAGAGTAAACATCGTAGAGCTTCTCGAAATCAGATCTTCGCTCCGTTGCAGTGTCGATTATCTGCTTTCTTGTGAAATTTGATACCTGCAGCGTGCCGCTGTCGATTAGGAACACGGTCTCGTAGATGTCGAGCTTGTTTAGCGACCCTCTCTCTCCCACCTTGTATGTTGCGTACTGCCCGAACCAGTTCTCCTCGTATATCTGCCTACCCTTGTCGTTGTCGTCAACAACGGTGGTCAGATCTTCTGGGAAAAAGACTCCCTCAAGTTTGTAGTTCCTCAGCTTGAGCTTTGCCGCGGGATACTTCTTGGCCTGTACTTCTCCTGGCGCCTCCTTGAGCCCCTCGGTATCCTTGATGATTATGCCCCTGTCTCTCCAGTCCTTGTAGGTAAAGTAGCGCGCCATGAACTTCTCGTTCCTGCTGAACTCGATGGCGACCTGGTTGAACGTCAGTTCCTCACCATCCTGCGAGGTGCACTTCGCGTTCCTTATGTCGATTAGGTACAGCGCCTCCTCAATTGTCAGCCACAGCTTCCCATCCTCCTTCCTCCCGAAAAATCCGCTTGCCAGTGTGTCCTTGGTGGACTGGTCAGTGGCCCATATCTTGCGTGACTTTCGGTCGAAATTCAGCATCAGTGCCATTGTTACCCCCTATATATGCAGCCCATTATCTCCCGTTCGATGTCGGATATCTTCCCCGGCAGTATTATTGCCGTCATGCCGCTCTTGAAGGCGATTCCCTTCACCTCAGAGAATGTGGTGAGCCTCTTCTGCTCGCCATCTATCGAGATGTTGTGCATTATGAATATCTGGGTGTCGGGCGTTATGATCCCCTGCCTGTGCTTGGCCTCCGCGGCCTCGAGTATGGATGCGGTGTCCTTGAGGCTCAGTGATGCTGCGGTCTCAATGTCGTAGTCGAGCAGGACCAAGGAGTGCAGATTTGACTGCATGTTGCGCTGGATTGTCTCGTAGAAAGAGGTGGGCTTGTACTTCTCGCTCCACCTTGATATCGTGCAGATGGGGCCGAACCTGTAGAAGTCCAGCCCGCTCTCGCCGATTATCGCGCTTGCTATGGACGATGCATGGAGCACGTGGACGGGTACGTCCCTCTTCTTTGCCTCTATGAAAAGTATCTTGTGCGTGGTCGCTATGAGCGGGTCGCCGCCGACCAGCACCGCTATGTCTGCATGCCTTGCCCTCTCCACTATCTCCTTCGACTCTTCCTCAAGGTCGGACCTGGTGAGCTCGTGTATCCTCCTCCCGATTATCTCTGCCAGGAAGTCCAGCTTCTCCTGGTCTATGGTGGCGGTGTAGCGGTCGACGAAGAGCTCGCAGTTCTTGCATATCTCTATCGCGTTGTAGGAGATATCCTTCTTGGCGAGGCCGGTGCCGACTAGAAACAGCATCTTATCAGTCTTTTATGCCTGAGGGCGTTATCTTGATTATGCTCTCGCCCTCGGGCATGCTTGGCGAGTCCACAAGCCTGACTATCCTCTTGTCCTCCTTGCTTTTCCGCATGTACAGCCTGGTCGTGGCTGCGTGAGCCATGATGTTGCCTCCAATAGGGGTTGTAGGGTCGCCGAACATTATGCCCGGGTTGTCCATGACCTGGTTGGTTATGTAGACCGCGAGGTTGTACTTGTCCGCGAGTATCTGGAGCCTGTGTATGTGCTGGTTTAGCTTCTGCTGCCTCTCCCCCAGCGCACCCCTGCCTATGTACTCCGCCCTGAACAGCGCGGTGATGGAGTCTATTACGATAAGCTTGATGTTCTTCTCTATTATGAGCTTGTCCGCCCTGTCTATCGAGAGCACCTGCTGCTCTGTAGTGGTGGCCCTGACCACCATGACGTTCTCAAGCGTCTTCTTCGGGTCCATCCCCGCCGCCTCGGCCATGGACTCTATCCTCTCCGGCCTGAACGTCCCCTCCGTGTCGACGAACAGGACTGCGCAGTCCAACCCACCCTTACCCTTTGGCAGCTGCGCGTTGACTGTCAGCTGAAACCCTATCTGTGACTTGCCGCTGGCGAACCTTCCGTAAGCCTCGGTGATGGAGTTGGTCTCCACGCCGCCGCCTATCATCTCGTCAAGGTCCTTCGAGCCTGTGGATATCTTGCCTATCTCCTTCCTCTTCTCGTATATCTGGTCCCCTGTCTGGTACTCCATGGTGGTGGCCTCCTGTGCGGCGGTCACGGCCTCCTTCGCCTTCTCCACGTTTATGCCGCTCAGCTCGCTGAGCTCGTGTGGCGACATGGTAGCCACCTTGTCGAGATTGTCGATACCGGCAGCCTTGAGCTTCTCTGCAGTGGTGGGGCCTATTCCGGGCAGATCCTCCAGCTCCCTTATCGCTTTTTCCTTGGCCATAGAGACACCTTAGTAGTAGTGGTTAATTATGAACGTAAAAGTATAAATAGAGGGGGGGATTTGTCCTTTTTGGGTTTTCAGGTTTCAATAGGGCTAGTAATAGTTGGCTAGGTGAACGACCATTTTCTCTGTTCTGGAGGGATTCTAAGCAAACGCTCCACTGTGGCTGCAGCTGGAATCCCTGCAGATGATGCGATGGCGCCTACGATCATTTCAGCTACGGGTGCACCAGCCACCTTCAAAAACATGTCGCCGCTGAGTTTATGCATTGCTGTGGCATCGTGCATACTCAGCTCTATTGCGCCCTTGGCTGCGAGCGCAATACATACCCCAAAGGGAACCCAAGGTGCTACGTTCCGCCTAAGGTAATCTTTTGCCTTATGCGCCCTACTTGGAGCCTGTTTATCCTGTTCCATAAGTTAATTTCGATTTAGGAAATACTTATAGCTTCTGGAAAACGCATATATTATATTAGGCTGGATCTGCCCAAAGCCGGCGCTGAAAAATCAGATATAAATACCTGTCGCTGCTAAAAAGCTATAAACATAGAATAAGTGCCAGCATGGGTTTAACCATGCTGGCAAGGCGACCAGTTCTTCACGACCTTCCTACAGTAGAGAACCCGTAATAAGGAAAGGAAATACAGGTTTAAAAACCTTTGTTAATAGTGGAATAATTTCATTAAAATGGAATGTTTAGATGGCACTTTTTACACTCGACAAGAAGGGGGTACTGCTCGCTTTTGTATTCGGAGCGGTGCTCTGGTTCCTGGGCCGGGGAATAGGCTACTTTTTCGTTCTGGAATCCATAGTCTTCATAGTGGTAGCCGCCTTGGCCACAGACCTGGGAACTGCCTACAAAAAAAAGGTGGGGACGTACCAGAGGGACAGGGGGATAAGGAATGTCCTGGCCAACGGCTTGGCCCCTCTTTTGATGGCAGTTGGGTTCTTCTTGGCAGGCATTTATCTCCCTGGAAGCCATGCTAGCCTCCTCCTCCTCGTGGGTTTCGTGGGCAGCGTGGCTGCGGTCACCGCTGACAAGTTCGGGAGCGAGATAGGGGTCTTCGGTGGCAAGCCCGTCATGATATTCACCGGCAAACCGGTCAGGATAGGCACGTCGGGTGGCATAACCATTCTTGGCCTGCTGGCCGGGCTGGTGGCGTCTGGGATAATGGCGGTGCCGGTCCTTACGATCTCAGGATTTGTGGCCCGCTCGGTGCCCCACGCCACGATGGCAACCCTGGGCGTGCTGATATGGGCAGTTATAGCGGGGGGATTCGTGGGCAACGTTGCCGACTCTGTGTTGGGTTACTGGGAGGAGAAAAAAATAGGAAACAAGTACACGTCCAACTTCATATCCAGCGTAGTGGGCGGGGCTGTGGCAATCCTGATATTCTGGGTCCTGGTGACCTTATAGCCCCCTGGCCTCGCTCTCCCTTCTCATCTTTGAGTAGTACTCGAACAGCTCCTTGAACAGTATGGAGGAGTAGATGTTGAGCTTCGGGTCGGTCTGACCGGTAGCCACTACATGCTCCATCTCCTTTTGGGCATCGTCCATAAGCTCCGGTTGAGCCCTCCGCTTCCCTGCGGCTGCGGATGCGTCTTCCATCTTGAGCCTTACAGCGGTGATGGCGTCCTTGACCAGTGGCTTATCCGAGCCCTTGGCGTCCTTGATGAACTGAAGCCCAGCATTAAGCAGGGTGAGCTCCTTGTCCTTCACTGCCCTCTTGCTGGCCAGAAGAACGAAGATGTCGCTGGACATCCTCACCGCTGCGTAGTAGGCGCTGCTATTGACAATAGGGTCCTTACTCGCTGATATTCCCATCTAGGTCAACTCTTAAAATGTCAATTGCACTCCTTGCCGCCTTCGGCGAATTGGTCATGTTTACTACATATGCGGAGATGGCGTCCTTGAGCTCGTTGCTCTTCATGTGACCTGCCCTCTCTCCTATCGGCATTGACTTAAGTTCATCAATTATGCTCATGCACACCGCAGGCTCTTTTGTCTTCATGAAGAGTACCATGTCCTCAGTCATCAGATAATAGGGAAACTTCTTGGCGAACAGCACCATCGATGTGGGTGTTGGGGGGTTGAGCAGATCATTTCTGGCAGCAGCTTCCCTTGCGCCATATACCCTTTTGGTAGCAGTTCCGGACATCTATCGTATCTCCTCCTTCCTGGCCAGCAGAGTTTGGGCTAGCTCGGGGTTTGGGCTCTGCTGGATTATTACTGTGTCGATTGCCTTTTTACCCGCTGCTGGCCCAAATTTGGAGATTGCCATATCCACAGCCTTTAGGATTATGCCGCTATTCTTGGTGCTCCCTATTATGGAAAACAGGTCCTCCTTCCTTAGGAATTGGTTGAGATGTGAGAAGTTCAGAATGCGTACCATGGAGTCTTCGGTGAGGTTGTTCATCTCTGACTGGTATTCCTTCTTGGCTGCAGTGATATCCATAGTCATTTCAATCACTCATACTCTCTTTTGCGGTATTTTATCCTTTTTGCTGGGCATCACATAGCCAGGCTTGTGGTTGGTGCTCGTATGGTAGCTAGAAGAGTTGGGGTTGAGCACCACAGTCAACATCGCCCCTACCAACTGCTTCTTCTCGGGTGGGGTCTCTCGCTCTACAAGTTTCTTGAAATCGTGGCTGTCCCTCTTCAACATGTTCCTGATGTTGGTCTCGCCCATGATGTTCATCTCAGCTACGCTCGCTATGTCGACCCTTTGGGTGGATTGGTTCAGCGGCTGCCTGAGGAAGAACCGGTTATTTGGAATCTTGATACGAGTGCCGTCCACGTCCTCCTCCCTGTCCTCTATTATGGCAGGATAATCAATGCCGCACTTCTCCTTGAAGAATGCCATTTTCTTGTCAAAGTCGTTTATGAGGCGAATCTCGTTCAGTCTCCGCTTGGGGACCCACTTGCGGTAACTCTCCTCGGTTATCTTGAAGCATATCCCGTCCCTGTCTATCATGATGTCAACGCTTACCGCATGGGCGAACGAGAGTGTCTTCATTGCGGTGAGCATGTTGATGACCGCCACGCGCAGCTCCTCACGTGTCAGCTTTGGCGAGCCGCCGAACATAAGCACGCCCTTGGCGAATTTTGACCTGGGCTTGCCCTTCTCAGCTTTTGTTTGTGATGGGTATGGGACGGGCCCGTCAGGAACCTCGTTGTCCATATTCTCGATTACCCTGCTCTTCAGCCCTATGTCCCTGGTAACCACGATCCTGCGGAGGCACTGTGCCTTCTTGAGGATATCCTTGTCCTTGTTGTATGTGCAGTTGTCGACGTGCACGGCAGAGTGGCCGTACTGCTCAAAGAGCGCGACTATCCACGAAGGAAGGTTCTTGTCCACTATGAATTCCATAGCATTCCCCAGTCTTCATTTGCATTCAGCGGGTGTAATATTTAAGGCTGCCGCTGACCTGTTTTTGGCAGTTGAAAGATTGGTGCGGGCACCGGGATTTGAACCCGGGTTACGGCCTTGGGAAGGCCGAGTCCTACCAGGCTAGACTATACCCGCGTAAGCATCAGCGTATGTAAGAGGGCCTGTTGTCGCTTGACGGCCCGGAGGGTCCGGACTCGAGCTGCGCCGGCATTCCGGCCTGCTTCTCTATCTCCCTGACCAGCTTCGCAGTCTGCTCTATCATCTTGTCGAGATTCTGGGTGTGTATCTCCAGCCCGAGCTTCTTGGACAGCGTCGTTATGACCGCCTTGGCAGCGGCCGCATCGATGTCGAACGGGCCGACCTCGCCCATCATGCAGATGCCGTCCATCTTCTTCATCTTGGCGAACCCTATGATCAGCCCTGCCGACCCCCAGATGATGCCCCTTGACTTTCCGAATATGACGTTAGTGCCCTTGAACTGCTTGATGACCGCAGCGGAAGTGGCGTTGCCGAACACCCTGGGCTCCTTCGCTATAGGCTCGCCGAGATTGTAACCGCCTATTGTGTAGATGAAGCTGCCATTCAGCCGCCTGTTGAAGAAGTTGACTATCTTCGTGTTGACCTCGTACTGCCCCTCAGGGGAGACAGCCTGTGTGTCGCCGGTAAGTATGATTATGTCGCTCCCTCCCTTCTTCGGCGACTTCGCAAGGTAGAACCTGTTCGAGACTATCCTGACCGTGCCGCTCTTCAGCATTAGTACTTGGTGCGGGAAGTGAGGTGAGTACAGCGTGGCTATCCTCTTCGCCTTGAGCTCCTTCTTCAGGTGCTCGGCGACCAGCTTGCCAACATTCCCTATCCCGGGTAGGCCTACCACCAGTATGGGCTTGTTGGGCTTCGTTCCCTTTCTGACCCTTATGACAGTCTTGTCAATCGCCATGAAATCAGATCTCCTCCAGTATGTCCTCCTTTGCCTTCTTCAGCTTCTCCTTCTCCAGCTCGAAGACGCCCTTTGCAAGGCTCTCCCTTATTATCGTCTCGGCCTTCCTTATCTTGTCCTCGGCCCTCGTGTAGTCGGTGTCCTCTGATACCAGCCTGTACCTCGGCGCGCCGATGTAGCTTACCTCTATGCCCTCGCCCTTGATCTCGCCCAGCAGCTTCCTCAGCTCCGTTGCCCCGGTAAGCGTGTTGTAGGTGTAAAGCTTCATTATGTACGAGACCACGAACCTCTTCTTCTTCCTGTTTGTCTCTATCGCCTTGAGCAGAGCGTCCTTCAGCTTCTTCGGGAGCGCGGATGCTGCGAACTGTGGGGTGTTCTCCGTGGCGTTGGAGACGAGCTCAGTGTATGTCTTGAACTCAGCCATCGCGGTAGCGATGAGCGCCTCCTTGTTCTCCTCCTTTACCGCCTTTGTCGCCTGCGCGAAAAGGCCGGCCAGCCTCTTCTCGAGATTGTACGACCTTATCCTTGCCTTTGCCTTCGCCGCCGGCACTCTCTTTAGCGAGACGTCTATGGTGTTCTTCTCCTTGTCGAAGAAGGTTACCTCGCAGACTACTCTCTGGCCCTCGTGGATGAACTCCCTTATGTTCTTTATCCAGCCCGATGAGACTTCCCTGATGGGCAGGAAGACCTCCAGCTCGTTGTATTCGGGAAGCTTGCAGTACGCGCCGAACTTGCCTATCTTGCTTATGTTTGCTATTACCAGTTCCCCGGGGTTCGGCAAAGCCTTTTGTTCCATAAGCATCTACTTGTTATTGCGCCTTGATCTCGATCTTCTTCTTCGTCCTTCCTCCGAAGACCCTCTCGACCACGAACTTGCACTCCTTGCATACGAGCAGAACCTTCTGCCTCTTGCCCAGCTTCTTCGGGTGTATCTTCGGCTCTACGCTTCCGACATAACCTTTTATCGCCCTATTGTGCCTCCTTGTGGCCTTGCTGAGTCCCCTCTGCGCGCTCTTTGACGGCATCTTCAGCGTGTGCAGCGTGTGCTTGTTGCACTTGGGGCAGTATACGTTTAGTTCCTTCTTTATCTTCATCTCAATCAACTTTCCTCATAAATATGCGCATATCGAATTGTCGACAAGGAACTTGAGGTCCGTGTCGTTGTCCATCTCTATTATCTGGTCCCTCTTCAGCGGGCCTGCCTTGTTTCCGGATGGGAGCATTATCTCAGGTATGTCTATTATCGACCTTGCCTTCTTCGCCGCGTGGCTGTTGGCTTGGTTGAGCTCAATCCTGTTGTTCCTAGATATCTCGCTTACCTTGCTGTAGAACTCCTGCTCGTTGGCCGCTATCTGTTGCGGCACGTGTTTGTTGTATGCCACATAGACGAGTATCTTCTGCTTCCTTATCTCGAAGAGCTCGGTAAGCAGGCGGACGGCATTGTTCTTCAGGTTCGCCTCCTTAGTATTTTGGTCAATGCTGTTTATAAAGGTTATAGTGTCCGTGTAGAAACTCTTGGTTATCTGGGTAAGCTGGTTGGTGCGCTTCTCGTTCTCCAAAGTCTGCCAAAGATAGTCATAGCTGATATTTTCACTCACAGTAGCACCCCACAGTTCCGGTAATCGCGCAACTTTCTCTTATATAGTATAATGAAGGAAAGTAGTTAGTTTATATATAAAAAGTCAAACCTGACGAAATAATAGTGGAAGTGAACCCTACCCAGCACACATTGTTGAAAATTTAACTGTTTTTAAGCAAAAAGTAGCGAGGAATGGATTTGAACCATCGATCTCCGGGTTATGAGCCCGGCGGGCACTCCAGGCTACCCTACCTCGCTATTATACAATTTAGCCAACGGCGTTATTTATATGTTTCTGAGACATCTACCAAATCAGAGCCCATCTGCCTGTAAATGTCTGTGTTCTGCGCCATATACTCCATTTTTTGGTTAATGTGATCAGCCACAACCTCCGAAACCGGCTCCTCATACCCATTATTCCTCAAATACCCCCTAACCAAGTCCAGTGGCCTATTCACAAGGTCCGATTTAACGAGCAGCGCATTCGCCTCGTCAATTCTCGCGCGGTGCCTTTTAAGCCTCACATCAGCTCCAGGCAGATTGTTATACGCAAATGTGAGAGCAAGAATCGCATCAAGATTTTGCAATTCCTTTCTCGCTATTGAGTCTATAACATCGGCGCCATACCTGACGAACTCGGTCAGCCACATCAGGTGTCCGTCCTTCCTTGCCGCTGATGCCAGCTCAGCGATGCAGTCATCCAGCACAACTGGATCCCTGATCCTCACCGCATCAGGCACAGTGAACCCAGCCAATACAACAACATTTCTTTTCCCATTGTTCGACGACACCACACCTCTGTTCGGCGTGAGCACGAATTGTATGAACCGCTCCCTCTCAGCCTGAAACAGGTCCAGGTTTATGACAAGCTTATCTGATGCCCCAAGCTGGTCTTTCACATTCTGTGCGAGCTCGCGCACTCCACCATCAACCCAAAAGCGCGGTATCCCCTTGTCGCTGCCGTGCTGCGCGGCGATGAAATTATCCCACAAGCTGGCAAAATTAGCGACCACATAATGCGGCAGTTCGGAGTCTGGGACATGCTTTGTCTTGCCGTAAAGCGTGTCCGTGGCTATCTCCGTTTGTTTCCTATCTATCCTCCTTAGGGCCATGTCAACCAATTACCAGTGGTAACCGCGCTCGTAACTTTCTGGGTTATCCCGTCGTGTCCGCTCCGACTGACGCCTCCACCTTCTTGTTGATCATTGTGGAGACCTCCATGCTGTCCATCCTGTCGAGGCTGTTTCCGCAGTTGCACTTAAAACTGTTCTCGAAAGCGGCATCAAAGGTGAATATCAGCTTGTCGGTCTTGTAGCAATCGTTGCACACGAAATAGTCGTTGCAGTTGTCGTTGACAACGGCACTCTCCCTCTCCATGTTGTTTATGTAGTTGAGGAAGGGCTGCAGCTTGCTCGTGTTGATGTACCAAGAGAACGAGAGCCAGCCGTTGGTGTTCTTCGATATGTAGTAATTGGTTATTCCGTACCCCTGCATTATGTTGAGTATCCTTCTTATGGCGTTTATCTTCATCTCCATCTTCTCCGCAAGGAACTCGTCCGTCTTCGGGGTTATCAGCATGTCGAGCACCTCAACGCTCCTCTTGCTGACGTTCTTCTTCAGGTACTCAATCGCGTTCTCGTTCTCCATCAGCCCCTCAACCGTCTTCTTCACGAGATCCGGATCAGGTATGCTGACATTTGACCTGGCTCTCCTGCTCATAGCCATGTCCCCTCCTGCCTCGTACCTCTTGAGTTTCTGGGTTATGGCCTCCTGTGCGCTCTTTCCCCCAACCTCCTTTATCTCCTTGCGCTTCTGTACGGGCTTAGCCTGACTCTTCTTAATCACAATCTTCTTATGAACCGGCTTACTCCTCTTCACGGACTTTGCCGCCTTGACAACCTTGCGCTTCTGTACAGGCTTTGGCCTGCTGACCGCCCTTCCACTCTTCTTGCTCTTGGATTTTGCCATCGTAAACACCATTAAACCGGATACAGTAATTACGCACGTCCTCATATTTATAGGTTATGTAAACTTAAATTTTATTGCGCAAAGTTCGGGAAAA
>Ga0307374_10006091_pt1 | contig 19158 bp, 18 predicted proteins | sample OX3MG_FD_202532 | JGI IMG/M metagenome (GOLD analysis project Ga0307374, IMG submission 202532) | Soil microbial communities from Risofladan, Vaasa, Finland - OX-3 | ecosystem: Environmental > Terrestrial > Soil > Coastal area > Acid sulfate soil | place: Finland: Risofladan, Vaasa | collected...
GACACGCTGGGCTCACGAACTCATAAGCCCGATCGGGGAGAATGCGATAGTAGAAACTGAGGTCCCTCGAGTTCTCTACCAACAGGCGGAGCTGGCGCTCGTCACCTCGTATCTTCACTTCGGATTCGTGGCGCTCAGTGATGTCCTGTACGACGCCGATCATCTCGACCGGGGTCCCGTTCTCATCGGATACCATGCTCGCCGCCTCCAAGACCCAGCGTTCGGTGCCGTCCGGGCGCACAATGCGGTGTTCAAGCTCGAAGTGCCCCTCTGGTGTGGTCGCGGTGTTGATGGCTTCTTGGACATGTTCAAGATCGTCTGGATGGACCCGGTCGTAGAAATCCGCGGTCGTCAATCCCGAGCGCTCGGGCATGCCAAGAATGCGAGAGGTCTCACTGGTAATGGTCAGTGGTGCCGTCGGGGCCAGCCCGGCGGTCCAGCCACCGATATGAGCGACGTGCTGGGCTCGCTCCAGCAGGTCGAGAATGGACACCCGCTCACGTTCGCGGCACTTTCGCTCGGTGATTTCGTGAACAATTGACGTTTTCCCGATGATGGAGCCGTCAGAAGCAACGATCGGGGCCAAGCTCAGCTCCACGTCCATTGTGCTTCCATCGCGCCGCTGTCGCGTCGTCTCGTATTGGCTTACGCTTTCCCCGGCCATCGTTCTCCGGAATAGGTCTGTGAAGTCCTCTAGTGGCCAGCCCGTCAGGATCTCTCTATAGGGGCGGCCAATCATCTGGGTGGCGCTGTAACCGAAGAGGCGCGCGGCGCTTGCGTTCCAGGTGATCACCGTGCCGTTGGTGTCGAGGCTGATGATCGCGTCGGCGGCACTCTCGACAATCGAGGCCAGCAGTTCTTGAAGATTCCCTGCAAATGTGGTTTCTGACACTTCGGTTCCCCTCCTTGCATATGCGGCGGATGTACACGTTTTCGGGTAGTTGTACGGGCTTAGATCACGCGGAGCGAGTGTGGCCCCTTTGGTGGTTGCAAATCACCTTCTCCTGGTGACCTAACCGATTGTTTCGGCCTCATGAGTACCCGGGATTCGATGAATTGAGGATCAGACATGTGACACCGCGCCCGCACTTGCGGTCGATGCCGGCGTCAATGCCACAAGAGACGTATAGACAACGACGTTGGACAAATAGTGGCCAGTGTGACTGTCGAAGACTCCTCCGCACGTGACCAGTTGCAGCGCACTGAATCCGTGTGAGGCATAGACCGCGTGATCCGGGAACGCCGTCTTGAGGTACATCGCAACCGAGGTCACTTTGAACCGAGCGGTCACTCCGTCGGCCAGGGTCACGTCGACTGCGTCACCGGCAACAAGGGAACGCAAGTGGAAGAACACAGTTGGGCCCTTGTTAGAATCGACATGTCCCAAGATCACGGCTGAACCCTCTTGCCCCGGGGATGGTCCGAACTTGTACCAACCCGGCTGCTGAACATCGGTAGGAACCTCCACGGTCCCATCAGGATTGAGTCCAAGCATGGACAAGGTAACCGTCAAGGCAATTGCCGGTATGCGCAGCTCGACCGGTGCCGAGCGCACCGCGACCGGCAGGGCAACATTCAATGGCGCGATCGCGTCACCGGATGACTTTGGATGTGCAGCACGGGATGCCACCGGGCCAGCCAGTGGATGCTGACTTCCTCGCAGTCCGACGACCAGACACCCTGAACCGACAACAACGAGGACGGCGGCCAGTAGCCACCACCTGGGCGAGCGATGACCCGTCGCTCCAATTGCAGGGGCAGCGTTCATGGGCTTTGTGTCCGACCCCGGATGAGAAGGAGCTGACGTCGGCGGAGGGCGAGAGCCGTCGCCAGTGCTGACCCGATCAGGGAGAAGATGCCCAGGATCACGAGATCGTCATTGGTGGAGTGGGACGCTCCACCCAATCCGGTCTGGGGAGGTCCGACCGGAATGATGCCGGTCGGAGGCGCCAGGACTGATCTGAAGGTTCCGGTCGGTCCGCCACCTTTTGGTGGCACACCTGTCGTACTGGTCCCACCAGGCCCACCTGCCCTGGGAGGACCGGCACCCTTGGCTCCGCCAATACCAGATGGTCCCGTTCCTGAAACTGACGGTGGCGTCGTGGCCGCGGTCGGCGACGCTGGAGTGGCTGTCGTGGTCTGCGACGCTGCTTCATAGTTATTGGTGAATGCTGAGGTGCAGATCACGGTGCTGCCTCCGCCGTTGCCTGAGCCATCACACTGCGTAATGGTCATGGGTAGGGCCGTCGCTCCGCCGGTTACCGTGCACTTCACCCGCGTGCTTCCGCCACCTCCGTTTCCCGAACCATTGCACTGGGTCACCGTGGCATTCGTCGTGCTGGCGATCGGGGAACACACCACCGTCGGCTCAGTGCCACCGCCCGTACCCGAGCCGATGCACTGATCGACTGAGACCCCCGGCGCCGATGTGCCAGCGGGAGTCGTATTGACCACCGCGACTTTGCACATCACGTTGCTGCCCCCTCCGTAGACGATGTCGTTGCATTGGTCCACCGAGGTAACGAGCTGGTTCGATGTGGTCACTGTGGTGGTGCAGCCGAAGGGTGGAAGAACACCTGCGGCTGCCAAGCACGCCGTGCCGGTGACGCTCGAAGAAGTCACTCCGGCCGAGGTCACGGTGTTGTCGACGGTGATGGTGCAGGTCACCTGGTATCCGGCTCCGGTGGGAAAGGCGGGCGCATTGCACTGGGTGGCTGCGGGTGTACTGGCTGCAGCGAATGCCGCCGGCGCGGCAGGGAACCCACCGAGAGCCAACATGGCCAGGGTGATTGGCGCCACCGCTGCGCCCACGAGACCACGTCGCAGCACCGAAGTGCGGTCCACTCCATCTGGAAGCGGCAGGCGGGTCCCCGCATAACGATGCGAGGTCTGGGCGTGCCGAGAATTTCGGGTTGCGAGCATGAACAGCTCCAAAATGTCCCGAAATAGACAACCGCCTCAGACGGACGTTCGAGAACAACTGGTGATTATAATATAGAAATAGAATTATAGCAATAGAGTGCAAATAACGTTTTGGTACTTTGCGGAATGGCAACATGGACCTTCCTGACCAACCACGGTCGTGCCTTGCTCTGCATCGCCCACGACCCCGAAATCCGCCTGCGGGACATAGCTGCTGCCTTGGGGATAACCGAGCGACGCGCCTACGGCATCGTCACCGATCTGACCGAAAGTGGATACGTCATTAAGGAGCGGGAGGGCCGCCGCAATCGCTATGAAGTCCAGGAGCATCTCCCTCTGCCAGAAGCTCCCGAGCACGATCAAGCGATCGGTGACGTGCTCGCCATCCTGAGCAGGCTAGAAGCGAGGCATCGGTCCAAAGGGGGGGTAGGGAGCTGAAACGGCAACTGGGTGCATCTCCATGAGACCAGAGTTGACAGGTCCGCTCATTCGTCTCGCAAGGAAGTCGGGGCCAGTTTCGAGACTTCGCTCAAGGTCGCGGGCATGGGTCGATCCGTTGCGCAAGGCGTCCTAAATGGTGGTCGGGCTCCAAGGATGGCTCACACATCCAAGGCACGCACCACGGAGCAGTCTTGACTTCTAACTCCACCGCCTGCCATATCTCGCACTATTGAGCTCACGTGTGATGCCACCCTGGGAAGCGGCAGAAGTCCGTGATTCTTGCTCATCACCCGGCCAGTGCTCGGGCGTCCAGGTCCAAGGTGGTTATCGATCTCTGGTCACTCGATACCAACCTTGCCGGCGTCATGCCGCGGTGGCGATGAGTCGGAGGCAGTGCCAAGAAAGGACTAAAGCCTCTATCTGTGCACAATGTGTTGGAACATCGTTGGTCGAAAAGGCAAATCTCCCGTGAGGGAGGGACGCAAAGCCACGGGACTCTCTGAGTTAGCCGAGCCGCCGACATAGTCGTCAATGCACAGCTATTTCCCAGCGGCTCCCTACTTGGGGCTGAAGGGGAAAAATGCTCGTGATCGGGGGACTCCGAAGCTCAGTCCTTAGCCGGACGCGCAACGCTCTCCTCGTGGCCGCCTCTGGTGTGCTCCTGGCCACGGTCGGGTTCGGAGTAGGTGGCGCCGTGATCAGCCTGGGCAACCTTCCCGCCGGCGCCGACACTCCCGCTACGTTCACGCTGAGTCCCGGTGCATTGTCAATCAGCGCGCCATCGGCCAGCGTGTCGCTGGGAACGCAGGTGGCCGCGACCAGTACGAGCACCATCACCGGCTCGCTCGGCATCGTGACGGTCTCCGACCAGCGCGGCGGAACAACGTCGTGGATCGCGTCGGTGATCTCAACCGCATTTTCTCCGCCGTCCGGCCCAGCCGACCCGGCCACCAACACCAGCTACGCTGCGGGCACGATCACACAATCGGCCTACGTAGTGGCAACGGCGGTCCCGGCAACGGACCTCACCGGGGTTACGACAGTTGTCACGGGAGCGAGCACCGGACTCAGCACGGCTAGTTGGAATCCGACCATCTCGGTGGTTGTGCCTGCGGACTTTGCCCCTGCGATCTACTCGGCCTCCATCACCCACTCGGTCGCGTAAGGACGTAGTCGTATCGTGCTCGGCCGCGTGACCGCGCTTTTCTTGCTCGTGGGCGTGGGAGCCATCGTTGCGGCATCTCCTGCGTTCGCGTCTCCGTCCAACCGTTCGGGCGCAAAGTCGGGCGACATCGGGATCCGTCTCGTCGCCGTCCCGGGTGTGTCACTAGCAACTCCCCTCGCCAGTGTGTATGTCGTCGACCACCTGGCTCCAGGGATGAGGCTCACTCGCACCGTCCAGATCGACAACGATTCAGGCACGATGGTTGAAGTTTCGGTGTACCCGTCTGCTGCGAGCATCGTTGCCGGCACCTTTGCCTTTGCTCCCGGCCACAGTAGAAACGAGCTCTCCAGGTGGACGTCGGTGACCCATGCCACACTTCGCTTGGCGCCGCATACCGAGGCATTCGACATGCTGACCGTCAACGTGCCACGCAATGCCTCGTCTGGCGATCGCGACGCTGTCGTGTGGGCCGAGGTATCGGCTCCGCCAACTGCTGGAGCCGGCATTACACTGGTCAGTCGGGCCGGTGTCCGGATGTACCTCTCCATCGGACCTGGTGGCGCGCCAGCCTCGAATTTCGAGATCGGGTCTCTCACCGCAAAGCGATCCGCCGCTGGCGGGGCACTTGTCGTGGCGAGCGTTCGCAATAATGGACAGAGCACGCTCGACCTCAGCGGCAACCTGAGACTCTCCAAGGGCCCACGAGGCCTTCGTGCCGGCCCATTTGCCGCCACGCTTGGTGCGGTGCTGGCGCCCGGTGTGGCGGAAGCCGTCACGGTGAACCTCGGCTCCGAGTTTCCTCGGGGACCCTGGCGTGCCGATCTGGGTCTCACAAGCGGGACTCTCCAACGATCATCTGTAGCGACGGTCACGTTCCCCCTAAGCAGTCCCGCCGTGAAGGCGTCGAGAGGGGCCGCAGTCCTCGCGCTGATCTTTGTCGTCATCGTCCTGCTCATCGTGCTGGCCATCACTGGTGGTGCGCTCCTGGTCTCCCGGCGCAGGAATGCGCAACAGCCATGACCCATTCGAAACCCCGCATGGGCCGGTGGCCGCCGGGGTGCCCTCCTGAAGCGATCCCTCGAAGTCGATGGTGACGCAGGGCTCGTCGCCCTCCACCCAGGCGTCGTGCCCGGAGCCCACGACGTGGGCGCCGCCGGGGCCGAGCTCAAGCTCATCTCCACTGTCCATCTGCACAGGGAATCGTCCGGATACGACGAGGGCGAAGTGCGTGGCCTCACATGGCTCCGTACCGACCATGGGCGTGACGTCATCGGACCAGCACCAACTGCACCGTCGCCTGATCCCCGGAGGGTCCCACGACGATCGGGCACAGCACGTCGGCCATCCCTCAGTTGTGGCGCACGCCTACGAGCGCCGCCGCTTCATCCGGGTCCGCCGCGCCATGGTGGCGACCTGCCGCCGTGTAGCGGAAGGCGGTTCGTGCCCCCCGTAGGCACTCGCCTCCACCACGGCGGCCAGCCCCCGCCAGGCCGTTGACCCGTCCTCCGATGCCTCGTCGAGCAGCGTGGCGTATTCCCCGAGGGTCTCGGACACGAGGCGGGTATGCCCGGCCCTCCGCCCCACCCGTTCGACGCGACGGGTGATCCGCCCGGCCCAAGTGGTGGGACGAGTTCGTTGCCAACGCACAATTGCGGCCAGCACGATGACGCCGGAAAGGACACCGAGGGGGGGAACGAGAGGCAGACGGCCCAATGCGTGACCGACGTCCTCCAGCGCGATGGCCCCCGGGGACGGGTTGGTGAGCGGGACCACCGCGGTGGGATCGAAGTTCTGCCATCCGAAGCCGGGGAACCACACCTGGACCCAGGCATGAGCGTCGTCGGCCCGGATCTGGTAGAGGTCGGTGATCGGGTTGTAGGGACCGGGCACGTAGCCGACCGCCTCGCGTGCGGGAATGCCTATGGTCCGCAACATGACGGCCAGCGAGGTAGAGATCTGTTCGCAGAACCCCGTCCGATTGCCGAAGAGGAATTCGTCGACTGTGTCGGCACCCGCAGGCAACGGCGGAATATCGGTGGAGTACAGCGTGTGGGCGGCGATCCAACTGATCAGTGCCTGCACCCGGTCATAGGTCGTGCCCGCTCGTGCGGTGATCGACCGGGCCAGCGCCTCCACCCGCGGGTAGGGATGAGGAAGCTGCAGGGAGGCCCTCTCCAACTGGGGCGGGAGGGCGAAGTCGCTCAGGACGCTCCGCAGTTCGAAGGGAGTGGGGGAGTCGACCTGTGACTCCACGGTGTAGATGGCGCCACTCCCGAGACCGATGGGCGAAATGATGGTCCCGTCGTCGGAGTAGAAAACCTTGGAGCTCGGGAACCACAACTCGTCTGCCACCTCCGCGTGGAATACGAGGTCGGCGGTGGCACTCGTGACGTAGAAGGTCTGCAGGTCGGACTGCCCGATCGGAACGGCACCGGCGGGCACCGGGAGCACGAAGGGTGACCGCTGATGCAGTGGCCGCGACGCCCCCCCGGTTGCCTTCCAGCTCCGGCCGTCCCACTCGTCGAAGGTCTCGCCGACCCAGTACGACGGGCGTTGGGCGCGGACCAGCATGACCGTGGTGCCGCCCAGGGCACCCCGCAGGGCGGTGTCGAGGCTGTTGGCGAACCCGAGATAGCCGCCGACGCGGGTCGGGCCACCGGGGGTTCCGGCCCGGGAGGGATGGGAGGGTGACCCCGAGTCGCCCGCCAGGCTTCCCGGGACGCCGACCGTTCCACCGTTCCCCGCCTGGGCCATGAAGGAGAACCTGGTGGCGACCACGGGAGCCGGCAGCACCAGGAAGATCGCGGCAGAAGCCGTGGTCATCGCCGCCAATGCCAGTCCCAGCCCGGCTACCGAGACCCGCCCGCCGCCGCTCGCCGACGTCCACATCTCCGACAGGCTCCAGAGGCTGGAGAAGGCCCACGCCAGCACGTACAGGCCGAAGCGGAGATTGAGGGCCTGCGTCGCTCCGACGGCCATCAGCCCGGCCGATGCCCCGAGAGAGAACAGCAGGTCGCGACGGGTCGGAACGTGGAACGAGTGCACCGCAAGGACGGACATCAGGAGCACGGTGAGGGGATTCACGACCGAGGTGATATTGCCGGCGGGGGCGCTTACCGAATGGAAGAACCAGGCGAATGACGCGCTCGCACCCAGGGCCACCAGAACCTTTATCCACCCGGGAGGTCGGACCCGGGTGAAATACGAGAAGACCATGCCGAGGCAGACCATGGCCATGGCTCCCACCGCGGTCTTCCACGACGCCTCGCCCGTTGACGCGCAGGCGGCCATGGCGACGAGCACGGTGCCGAGGCAGGCCGCCCGGAGGCGGACCGAGTTTTCGGGGATCCCGGGCTGGTTGGCCCGACGGATCACCTCAATGGCCCTCACCGCGTTACGGCAATGCCGGCGGTGGCAGCAGTGGTGTCAGAGTGAGCCACGGCGCGGGCCAGGCGACGTCCGGCACCTCGACGGTCGACCACCGGTGCCACGACCGGTCCCGACCGCTCATCTGTGGCGACGATCACGGTGGCGCCCCGCTGAAGCAGGAGCAGAATGGTTCCGAGGGCGCTTTCGGCCACCAGCTCGGCTCCATCGGGGTCCCGCGGGAGCACTACCTTGACAGCGACCGGACCGGCAGACGGCCGTTCCAGCTCCCTCACCATGAGCTCCCCGGCGTGGGCGGTTGCCCGCCAGTGGATCTGGCGGCGGTGGTCGCCGGAGCGGTACGGGCGTGCACCCCGTGGTTCGCCCTCGTCCCTCGCGGCCCGCGCCATGCGCTCCCCGGAGTCTCCGCGGGGTTGCCCGGGCAACGCCACGGGCTTCCCACGCCGTGGCGCGATGTGGAGCGGGGCCGGGAGGGGAACCCTGATGCAGCGGGTCCACCACTGCAGCGCGAACGGTGATGCCGTGGCGACGTCCAGCGTCAGATCTTCCCGCACCCCGCGCTGCGCCGGTACCAGCGTCAGCTCCTCGTGTACGGCTCGGTGCCGCCCCGCGGGTCCGACGAAGGCCTCGCACCCGGCCGGGTCGATCGGGCGCACCCGCAGGCGTGTCGAAGCCCCGAGGCGCACCTCAAGCGGCAGCCCGACCGCACCGTCCAGCGGGGCACTGAGGATCCGCACCTCGGCACGGGCGAGGACCACCGACGGGCCCACTATGCCGATGAAGAGTGTCCCGAAGGCCAGGTCACCGAGCGCCTGGACCCAGCCCGAGCCACTGTTGTGCGCCACCAGCCACCAGACGCCGAGGATCAACACGACAATGGGGATCGCCGCCCACGGCCTGGCCGGTCGCCCCCAGCGACTCATGGTCTCGGCGTGGGTGTCGCCTCCAGGAGCTCGTGAACCACCCGGACGGCCTGCTCCATGGTCTCATCGCCCTCGTCCATCACCAGGCGATGGGCCAGGCAGCCGACGGCGACAGCCTTGACGTCGTCCGGAACCACATAGGTCCTCGACGAGAGGATGGCGTGGGCCTGGGCGCAACGGATGAGCCACAGGGCGGCACGTGGGCTGGCTCCGAGGCGCACTGCGTGGGCGATCCGGCTCGATCGACAGATGCTCACGGCGTACTGGGCGATGGCGGGGCTGACAGGAATCGATTCGGTGACCTTCTGGGCCTGCAGCCAGGCCTCGGGAGTGCAGACAGCCTGCAGGTCGGCCAGCGCGTACTTGCCGCCTTCGTGAAGCACCATCTGGGCCTCGTTATCCGCGTCGGGATAGCCGAGAGCGGTGGCGATGGCGAACCGGTCGAGCTGGCTCTCCACAAGCGGAAAGGTGCCCCGCTGCGAGCGCGGATTCTGGGTGGCGATCACCAGGTGGGGCTGGGGCAGGGGCCACGTCTCTCCGTCCACGCTGACCTGGCGTTCCTCCATCGTCTCCAGAAGTGCCGACTGCGTGCGGGGCGGGGTCCGGTTCAGTTCGTCGACCAGGACCACATGGGCGAAGACGGGTCCCGGTCGGAACTCCCAGGTTGCGCTGTCCGGCGCAAAGACCGACACCCCGGTGACGTCGGAGGGAAGAAGGTCAGGGTGTCCCTGTATTCTCAAGAGGTCGGCCCCGAGGGACACCGCCAGGGCCCGGGCCAGGACGGTCTTGCCGACACCGGGAACATCCTCAATGAGAAGGTGCCCGCCGGAGAGGGCGGCAATGGCAGCGGCCTCAATGGCACCGCGCGTGCCGAGGAGGACCCGGCCGAGGTTGCGCACAATGGCCTGCCCCAGCGTGATGGCTGCATCGGGATCCGGGACATGCGGGAGCTGAGGCGGGAAGCCGTCGCCGCCTTCGGTACTGCCGTCCACCCGAAGCTTTTCCACCTCCTCCGGCATCTGAGTCCGGGGTCCGATGTGGCCCGGCTTCATGACGGCCATGCTACCCAGGCCGCTCCCAGTGGACGATGTCCTCTATCTCCCCGCTCTCCACGTCGTAGACGAAGCCGGCGATCAACTTCAATGGAGCCAGATAGGGGGTCCCGGCGAGAAGGTCCACATCTTCGCGGAGCGCCGCGGTGTGGTCGTCAATAGGGAAGAACCCGAGTTCGGCGCCGGTGAGGTCGCGCAGCTCCGCATCGGTGATCCCGACCAGCCCGCACTTGGTGTGCTGCATCACGACCACGGTGTCGACACCGAGCACCTGGCTCGACAGAGCCAGGCTGCGCAGGACATCATCGGTCACCCTTCCACCGGCATTGCGGATCACGTGGGCCTCCCCGAGATGCAGTCCCAGAACCGCGAAGACGTCAATGCGGGCATCCATGCAGGTGATGACCGCCAGGCGCCGCCCGGGTCGGGGATCGGCCACGTTGGAGCGTGCCGCCGCGTAGCCGCGATTGGCGGCGAGGAGCTCGGAGATCTGCATCATGGCTCAAGGAGGGCCGAGGGAGACGGTGACTTCGGCTGCAGGAACCGTTGCCCGCGGTGCTCATCCAACGCCGGCGCACCCGGGAGGGCCGGTCCCGTCGCCAGGCGGATGGGGAATGGCGGAAACGGTGCGCTTGCCACCATGGACACCCGATCGAACACCGGGGCGACGGGCACACCGGCGTGGAGCAGTGCCGCCACCAGCTCGTCGCGCTCGCGCCCGGCGATGCTGGCGGTGATGGCGTCGTTGAGCTCGGCACCCCGGCCGGTGCGCTCTTCGAAGGGGAGGTCAGCCAACTCGCTCAAGCCGAGCTCGTGACAGAGACCGGTCCAGAAGTGCTGCTCGCTCACCACGCCCAGGGCCACCTGACCCTCACCCCGTGTGGCGAAGAGGCCGTAACCCGGTACCTTCTTCGGGGCCACACGTCCGGTGGGGGCCGTGACGGGAGTGGCGGAAGCGGCACCGGTCCACGTGGCCATGACGTCGGTCATGGAGAGGTCGAGGTATGTCCCCGCACCGCTCTGTCCCCGGCCCAGCAGGGCGGCGCAGATCCCGAAGGCGGCGGCCATCCCTGAAGCCAGGTCGGCGACGGGGAGCGGCGGCATGGTCGCGGTGCCTCCCTCGGGTGCCAGGGCCCCGGCCCGGGCCTGGTAGTTGACGTCGTGGCCCGGTACCTGTGCGAGCTCCCCGTGCTGCCCGTAGCCCGAAATGGAGCAGTAGACGACCCCGGGGTTCGCGGCGCGTACCACGGGCTCGTCAAGGCCCAGGCGCTCCATGACCCCAGGGCGGAACCCCTCGACGACGACATCGGCCTGGTGGGCCAGCTCCATGGCCTGTGCCCGGTCCCGGGGATCTTTCAGATTGAGCACCAGGCTGCGCTTGCCCGCGTTGACTCCCTCGAAGAGTTCTGTGTAGTGGCGCATGGGATCGCCTCCCGGGGGCTCCACTTTCATGACGTCGGCACCCAGTGCGCACAGCAGGGAAGTGGCGTAGGGCCCCGGGCGCCAAATACTCAGATCGAGCACGCGTACCCCCGCCAGGAGCGAACTCACAGCCACCGCTCTGCCATAGGGCGGAGATTCTTGCACTTCGGAGCGATGCGGGTACCGTGCGGGAATGCTCGGCTTCTTCTCGTTCACCGAGGTCCTCGACCCCGCAGCGCACCATGCCTACAACGCATGGCACCAACTGGACCATCTGCCCGAGCAATTCTCCATCGAGGGAGTGCGCTTCGGTCAGCGTTGGGTGTGCACTCCCGCCTGCCAGGAGGCCCGCTTCAACGTCAGCCCCCTCCTCCAGAGTTGCCAGTACATGACGCTCTACCTGATGCGCGATGCCGCGGTGCTGCCCGACTTCTACGCCCTGGCGCGACGGCTCCGCGAGGAGGACCGGTTCTTCTCAGCCCGGCACTCCCACCTGTCCGGGCCCTACGAGGTGACGGGTCGCTGGGCGGCGCCCCGAGTGAAGGTGGGGGCCGCCGTCGTGCCCTTCCGCCCCGCGCGCGGTGTCTACGTGGTGGTGGGCCCCCGGGTGGAGGCTCCGGACCTGGTCACGCACCGGGGGGTGGCCGGTGCGTGGCAATTCGCCGACGACTCCTTGGACCGCCACATCACGGTCGCCTTCGTCGACGGTGACCTGGTGTCGGTGGCAGCCGAGCTGGGCCAATGGTGCCTGAGGGCGGGCGTCACCGGGGATTGGGCCGGGCCGCTGGAAGCCATCGACCCCTACCGATGGGAGTGGTTCGCTAAGTTTGCCCCCCAATGACCAGTGGAAAGCAGTCCAAGGCTCAGCGCCGAGTTGAATTGCAGCAGAGGGCAGCGGAGCGACGTGCGGCGGAGCGCCGCAAGAAGATGGTGCGCCAGGCATCGTGGGTAGGCGGCGCGGTCGTGGTGATCGGTGCCGTGGTGCTGGTCGTCACCTTGGTGACCGGCGGTGGCTCCACCGGGGGTCCACCGTCGGCGAAGAATCCCCACGTACCCACCCAAGCCATACCGGCCTCCCTCACCATGGTCCCCCCGCCGGCTACCTCACCGGGGCCCGAGGGGATCCCAGAACCCAGGGGATCCAAGCTGGCCACGCTGGTCAACGCCGCCACCGGGCAGACGGTCGACGGCGTGCAGTGCCAGACCAGCGAGCAGACGGTGACCCACGTGCACACCCATCTCACCATCTTCGTGAACGGGAAGGCTCAGGTCATCCCCTACGGCGTCGGCGCCCCGGGGTTCCAGGCCCAGCAGACCCCGGAGGGTCCGTTCGTCTCCTCGGGCAGCTGCTTCTACTGGTTGCACACCCACGCCACGGACGGCATCATCCACATTGAGTCCCCGAGCCTCACCGAGCATTTCACCCTGGGCCAGTTCTTTGCCGAGTGGGGCGTCCCATTGAGCGGCAACCAGGTGGGTCCCGTCACCGGCACGGTCACCGTGTTCTTCGCCTCGCCGGGCCAGAAGGCGGGGATCTACAAGGGGGATCCAGCCAACCTACCGCTCGGTGACCACTACCAGATTCAGCTCGACGTGGGCACCCCCATTGTGGCGCCCGTGACCTTAAATAGCTGGGGCAGCTTGTAGCCCGATGGACGCCGATGCTGTCGTCGTGGGATTGGGCCCCGGCGGGGAAGAGGTGGCGGGCCGGCTGGCGGAGGCCGGCCTCGAAGTGGTGGGGATCGAAGCGGAACTCGTCGGGGGGGAGTGCCCCTATTGGGGCTGCATCCCTTCGAAGATGATGGTGCGGGCGGCGGACCTGCTCGCCGAGGGCCGTCGCATACCCGGCATGGCCGGCAGGTCGGAGATCACACCGGACTGGTCACCGGTGGCGCGGCGCATCCGCGACGAGGCCACTGACTCGTGGGACGACCAGGTGGCCGTCGACCGCTTCGTGGGGAAGGGTGGGCACTTTGTCCGGGGCCGGGCCCGGGTGACCAGTGCGCGTTCGGTGGAGGTCGCCGGGCAGACCATCGCCGCCCGGAAGGCACTGGTGTTGGCCACGGGTGCCAAGGCCTGGGTCCCGCCGCTGTTCGCGGACGTCCCCCACTGGACCAACCGTGAGGCGATCGCCGCCGAGACGCTCCCCTCCTCTCTCCTGGTCATCGGTGGGGGAGCGATCGGGGTCGAGATCGGGCAGGCCATGTCCCGCTTCGGTGTCGAGGTGACCATCGTGGAGATGGACCAGCGCCTGCTCGCACTCGAGGAGCCCGAGGTGTCCGAACTGCTCACCCAGATCCTGCGCCGCCAGGGCATGGTCGTCCACACCGGAGTGCAGATCGACCGGGTGGAGCGCATGGGGGAGGGGGGAGCCACCGTCCACTTCGCCGACGGCACGTCACTCTCGGGCGAGCGGATGTTGGTGGCCACCGGTCGCCGTACCGACCTGGCCGGACTGGGCGCGGCTGCGCTCGGGCTTGACGCGACGGCCCGCAGCCTGCCCGTCAATGACCACATGAGGGTGATGCCGGGCGTGTGGGGTGTGGGCGACCTCACGGGAAAGGGTGCCTTCACGCACGTCGCCATGTACCAAGCCCGGATCTGCGTGGCCGACATCCTGGGACTCCCCAATCCCGGAGCGGACTACCGGGCCCTGCCCCGGGTCACCTTCACCGACCCCGAGATCGGCTCGGTGGGTCTGACCGAGGCGGCGGCTCGCGCCGGTGGCGGTGAGGTCAACGTCCGGCAGGCGTCGATCGCCTCGTCCACCCGCGGCTTCATCCACAAGGGTGAGGGCATGGTGAAGCTGGTGGCGCGGGACGGCGTGGTGGTGGGGGCGACGTCCATGGGCCCGAGCGGCGGGGAAGTGCTCGGGCTGTTGGCCCTGGCCGTTCACGCCCGCATCACGGTGGACACCCTCAAGGGCATGATCTTCGCCTACCCCACCTTTCACCGGGCCATCGACTCGGCCCTCTGGTCCTAGCCGAGCAGTCCTCTGAGGATGTCCCCCGCGTGGTGGGGCAGCAGCGAGAGGTGGCCCTCACCGGGGACGACGGTGACCGAGGCGTGGGGGATGTGGCGCAGGAGGTACTGGCGGTACCCGGGCGGACCGGTGTGATCGGCCCCCCCCTCCCAAATCCGGACCGGGATCTCAATCTCCTCCAGGGCGAAGCCCCACGGCCCGCCGAAGATCCGGTAGTCCTGCAGGCAACCCTGGGTGCCCTGGCGCATGGCCTCCTTCAAGAAGCCCACCGCCCCGCCCGCTGAGCCGTATGCGGCCAGGGCGGCCCGGTCGACGGCGGGGAGGGTGCGCTTGACCTCCCGCAGGAGACGGGCGGTGCTGGCGTCGGCGATGGTCACCCGCATGAGGGCCGAGGCCAACCTGGGCGCCCGGCGGACCAGGTACAGGAGGATGCGATCGTCGGTGGAGAGCCCCCGCGTGGTGCCGTAGAGATCGAGCGGGACGGCGCTGGAGAGCAGGGCCGCCGCCGTCACCCGCCCTTCCATGCGGGCGGCGCAGGCCGCGGCGTAGGGGCCCCCACTCGACCAGCCCATGACGGCAAATCGATCGATGCCGAGCACGTCGGTCAGCTGGGCCACGTCGCCGGGCCAGTCCAGCAGGCGCCGGTTCGCTTGGTAGGTCGAACGCCCGATGCCCGGCCGGTCGGGGGAGATGAGGCGGACCCCGAGCGAGGCGGCGGCCTCGTGGGCCGGCGCCGCATCGAGGCGCGAGCTCGGTGCCCCGTGGAAGCTCAAGACGGGCTGGCCACCGGGGTCCCCGTACTCCTCATAGGCCAGATCCCTCCCGTCGGAGAGGGTGACGATCCTGGTCACCGGCATTACGGCACGCTATAGGGTGCTGGCATGAGCGCGAACGTGGATGCACTGGTCGACCAGCTGTTGGCGGACAAGCCACCTTTCGACACGCCGGCCCGGGAGTTCCTGGGGGAGCAATTCGACCGGGGCCTGGCCTGGTTGCACTTCCCGCCGGATTGTGGGGGATTGGAACTCACACCGAGGGATCACCAGCGCGCCCAGTCCCGCCTCAACGCCGGTGGGGCGCCCATCGCGGGAATGAAGAACCCGATCGGCTACGGCATGTGCGCGCCCACCATCGTCTCCCATGGCACACCCGAGCAGAAGCAGCGCTACCTGCGCCCCCTCTTCACATCGGAGGAGATCTGGTGCCAGCTCTTCAGCGAGCCCGGGGCGGGATCCGATGTGGCCGGACTCTCCACCCGGGCCGAGCGTGACGGGGAGGAGTGGGTCCTCAACGGGCAGAAGGTGTGGACGACGCTGGCCCACATCTCCGCCTACGGGCTCCTGGTGGCCCGGACAAATCCCGACCTGCCCAAGCACCAGGGCATGACGGCCTTCCTCGTCGACATGAAGAGCCCGGGTGTCGAGGTGCGGCCGCTCTACCAGATCACCGGCGAGGCCGAGTTCAACGAGGTCTTCTTCACCGACGTCCGCATGCCCGACGCGGCCCGGATCGGGACGGAGGGAGACGGCTGGCGGGTGGCGGTGACCACCCTGATGAACGAGCGGGTGTCCATCGGGGGCGCGGTGGTGCGCCGCGGGGGAGGTCCGATCAGCGAGGCGCTGCGCATCTGGAAGGAGAAGTGGAGCGGCGACACCTCTCCCCATGCCCTGGCCCTGCGCGACCGCCTCGTCTCCAGTTGGATCCGCTGTGAGGTCTTCTCCATGACCAACATGCGCGCCTCGCAGGTGCGCCGGTCCGGCACGCCGGGGCCCGAGGGCTCGGTGGGCAAGCTGGCCTACGCCGAGGAGAACCAGCGGGTGTACGACCTCTGCATGGACCTGCTGGGGAACGAGGCCATGTTGTTCCCTTCCGGTTACCCGATGGTCCGACCCGACCTGGTGGGCATGGGTTCCCCTGATGTGCACAAGCTCTTCTTGCGGGTCCGGGCCAACTCCATTGAGGGAGGTACCTCAGAGGTCATGCGCAACATCTTGGGCGAACGCGTCCTCGGGCTTCCCGGCGACGTCCGCAATGACAAGGCACTGGCCTGGAAGGACGTGCCCCGCAACTAGGGGGCAGGTTCAGCGCGGCGCCTGGGCCATCGGGTTGGGCGCCGGCTCACCCAGCTTTCTCAACGTGTTGCGATCGGTGTGGTGAAACTCCTCGTGGGAGCCCAGTACCCGGAGGACCGTGTCCTGCTCGTAGGACCACACCGCATCGGACTCGATGCTCACCCGCATGCGGAAGGAGACCGTGTGGAAGGCGTGATTGAGGAAGGGGCTGGTCACGATCCCGAAGTTCGGGTCGCCCACCTGGGCCGACACCTCAAATGACGTCGCTCCCGGGTCCGCCTGCCCGCCGGCCATGGCCACCTGGGCCCGCGGAAGGGCGATGGTCAGTATGACGGCCCCGGTCGCCGGCTCCCACAGCCAGTATCCGACCTGGTCATGGAAGGTCTCCCGCTCACCGGGCTTCACGATACGGGTGTGGTTCCGCAGTCCGTAGAAGAGCTGCGGACCGTTGGTCTGGGCGTCGATGGGCTGGAGCTCGTAGCGCTCGACGTACGTGTCCTTCCCGGCGCCGCCGCGCACCGGGTGCGAGTCGATTCCCCCCGCACTCGTCCAGATGCCCGCCAGGGGCCCGAGAGGCCCCAGGTTTGAAAGGGTGTCCGGATCGGGCTCGGGCTCGGTGAAGATGTCCTCGGGTATGTCCGCTCTCCTCAGGACGTCGCGGTGAAGGTGACCGGGAGCGCGGTCGGGGACCGGAACACCTGGCCGCGGATGTGGGGATCGGTGTCGCCCGGGTCGAGGGCCAGGCTGGGCAGCCGGTCGAAGACCCGGTTGACCAGGGCACGGGTCTCCAGCCGGGCCAGGTGCATGCCGAGGCACATGTGGGGGCCGTGGGCGAAGGCGATGTGCGGGATGGTGGGGCGGAATATGTCGAAGGCCTCGGCATTGTCCCAACGGGTCTCGTCATGGTTGGCGGAGCCGATGTTCGGGCTGATGCTCTCACCGGCGGCCAGGGTCACCCCCCCGATCTCCACTTCGCAGGTCGTCGTCCGGTTGATGGTCAGCAGGGGCGGCTCGAAGCGCAGGGCTTCTTCAATGGCCTGGGGGAGGAGAGAGCGATCCGTCCGCACGGCCTCCATCTGGTCGGTGTGGGTGAGGAGCAGGAAGAGCAGGTTCCCAGACGAGCGGTAGGTGGTCTCCGCTCCGGCGGGCAGGAGCAGGCGCAGGAAGGAGTAGATCGCCTCGTCGGTCAGTCGCTCGCCGTCGACCTCGGCCGTGACCAGGTCGCTGATGACGTCTTCCCGGGGCTTGGCCCGTCGTTCGGCCACCACTCCGGCGAAGTAGTCGCGCAAGGCAGCGGAGGCCGCCAGCCCACGATCGATGTCGGCCACCAGGCCGATGAGCTCAATTGACCATCGCTGGAACTGGAGGAAGTCTTCTTCGGGGAGGCCGAGCAGGCGGGAGATCACCCGGACCGGGAACTCAAAGGTCAGCTGGCGCACCAGGTCGGCCTCACCGTCGGCCACGAAACGGTCGATCAGCTCGTCAATGATGGGCCTGATGAACTCCGGCTCCCAACGGGCCAGTGCCTTCTCCCGGAACGCGTGGGCCACCAGGTTACGGTGCCGGCGGTGCTCGGGGTCGTCCATGCCCAGGATCATGTGCCCCATGACCACGCCGATGGTGGAGTCGTAGCCGGTCGAAGTGAACTCCTTGGCATCGCGCAGTATGCGCGAGCAGTCGTCGTAGCGGAAGGCGATCCAGCCCGGCTCGAACTCTATGCCGGCGGGGAGGATGTCCATCGGCATGAGGTTGCCCTTCCAAAGCGGAGTGTCACGACGCTTGTCGGCGAAGTCGGGATAGGGGTCACGCGTACTCCCGGCCACCACGTCGACGAATGCGGTGAACGGGTCGTAGTCCTCCTCGTTGGTGGTGCTCATGTCGCGGCTCCTCCTTGGGCGAGCGCGAGCCTGGGCTCCCGCATTCCAGGACACGAGTGTCGCAGAGGTGACCGGTCAGCGCATCCCCTACGACAGGTGAAGAAGGCACCAGGGTCGCCGGAGGCGTAGGCTCCCGCACCGATGAAGACGTTGCGCACGCCCGACGAATGCTTCGCCGATCTCCCCGGCTTCGCCTTTGAGCCCCACTACGCCGACATTCCCGACGCCGACGGGGGCACGCTCAGGGCCCACTACCTGCGCGAGGGCGATGACGCCGCCCCGGTGGTCCTCCTTCTGCACGGCGAGCCTTCGTGGTCGTACCTCTACCGCAAGATGGTCCCGGTCCTGGTGGATGCCGGGCTGCAGGTTGTGGCGCCCGACCTGGTCGGCTTCGGCCGTTCCGACAAGCCCACCGAGCGCAGCGACTACACCTACGCCCGCCACGTGGAATGGATGCGCCACCTCCTCTTCGACCAGCTGGACCTGACCGGTGTCACGCTGGTGGGCCAGGACTGGGGCGGCCTGATCGGACTGCGGCTCGTCGGCGAGCACCCGGACCGCTTCGCCCGTGTCGTGGCGGCCAACACCTCCCTTCCGACGGGCGACGTCGCACCCGGGGAGGCCTTCTTCACCTGGCAGCGCTTCTCCCAGGAAGTGGAGGTCTTCCCTACCGGCTTCATCGTCAACTCGGGCTGCGTCAGCGACCTGGCCCCCGCAGTGCAGGCGGCCTACGACGCGCCGTTCCCCGACGAGTCCTACAAGGCCGGGGCCCGGGCCTTCCCCATGCTGGTCCCCTCCAGCCCGGACGATCCGGCCCACGACGCCAATGTGGCCGCCTGGGTGGGCCTGGTCGCCTTCGACCGGCCATTCCTCACCGCGTTCAGTGACCGCGACCCGATCACCGGCGGAGCCCA
>Ga0307374_10006092_pt1 | contig 19156 bp, 18 predicted proteins | sample OX3MG_FD_202532 | JGI IMG/M metagenome (GOLD analysis project Ga0307374, IMG submission 202532) | Soil microbial communities from Risofladan, Vaasa, Finland - OX-3 | ecosystem: Environmental > Terrestrial > Soil > Coastal area > Acid sulfate soil | place: Finland: Risofladan, Vaasa | collected...
CCATACTTTGTGATGGCGACGCTCAATCCGATCGAGATGGAAGGCACCTATCCGCTGCCCGAGGCGCAGCTCGACCGGTTTCTGTTCAAGGTCCGGCTCAACTATCCGGACGAGGAGCAGTTGGTGCGGATAATTTCCTCGACCACCGGTCCGGAAGAGGCCGGGGTTGCGCCAGTGTTTTCGGGTGCCGAGGCCTCGAACCGGATCGAGTCGCTCAAAAAGCTGGTGCGCGAGGTGATTGCGGCGCCCGCGATGGATCAGTACGCGGCGCGAATCGTGCGCGCGACTCAGCCCGAACACTCGCGCTACGTCGGCGAATCGCCGCGCTCGATGCATGACGAGATGGTGAATCGCTACGTGATGTTCGGCTCGAGTCCGCGCGGTGCGCAGGCGTTGATCATGGGCGCAAAGGTGCGCGCGCTGCTCGACGGGCGCGCCAACGTCGCACGCGAAGATATCGAAGCGGTGGCGGTCCCCGCGCTGGCGCATCGCATCATGCTCAACTACGCGGCGCATTCCGACGCGGTCGCGGCCGAGCAGATTGTCGAGCGCGTGATCAAATCGGCCAGCGCGGCCCGCGGTTGAGGTTTCACTGATGCTCGAAGCGCGCGCGTTCGAGCCCGAATTCCTGAAGAAGCTTGACCGGCTGGCGCTGGGAATCAAGCGCGCCCGCACGGTCCGCGCCGGCACCCGCACGCTCGGGCGGGTGCAGGGTCTTGGCATCGAGCCCGAAAATTTCCGCGAATACGCCGCCGGCGACGATCTGCGCTTCCTGGATTGGAACGCGTACGCGCGGCTCGACCAGCTTTCGATTCGGACTTTCCGCGCCGACCGCCAGGTCGAGTTGACGATCCTGATAGATGCGAGCGCGTCGATGGGGTTTCCCGCGCGCGACGACAAACTTGGACTCGCGCTGGCGCTGGGCGCGGCGATTGCCTACGTCGCAATGGGCGAAAACGATCCGGTGCGGATGGCCGCGTTCGCGATGCGCCGCGGCGAGGTGTATCTGAAGGCGACGGGTTTTCATCGCCGGCGCGAATCCTACCTCGAGTTCAAGCCGTTCGTTGCCGCGGTCAAGTGCGGCGGCGAGACGCGAATTGGCGCGGCCGTCGATGACTTGCTGCATCATCGCAGAGCCGCAGGAATCGTGGTGGTGATTTCCGATTTCCTGGTCAGCCAGTCCGACTATGAAGACGCGCTTGCGCGCCTGGTGCTCGCGCGCCACGAAGTCAAAGCCGTGCACGTGATGGGCGAGATCGAATCGACCGGCGAGTATCCGCCCGGGCTGGTTCGCGTGCGCGACGCCGAAACCGGCCAGACGCGCGAAACGGTTTTCGGTCCCGACGCGGCCGCGGCGTGCCGGCGCAAGGCCGAGGGAATCTCGGCGCGAGTGCGCGATTTCTGCACCGGACGCGGAATCTCGTACGCGCGCGCATTCGGCGCCGCGAGCCTGGAAACATTTTTCGAGCACGAGCTCGGCGCGCTGGGCGTCATCAGGTAACCATGGGATTTCTCAATCCAGCTAACCTTCTGTGGGCGCTCGCACTGGGCGTGCTGGTGCTGATCTACCTGCGCTCGCGTTCGCGTCCGACGCTCGAGGTTTCGAGCCTGATGCTGTTCGATGACGCGCCCGCGCCGGTCGCCAGTGTGCGCCACGTGCGCCTTGACCCGCTGTTCTGGCTCGAGGTCGCGGGAATAACCGCGCTGGTGCTCGCGATCGCCGGACTATATGCGATGGCGCCGGTTCACGCCGGCCGCGGACGCAGCCATGCGCTGGTGTTCGACCTGGGCGCGGCGATGAGCGCGCGCGAAGACGGAAACTCGCGGCTGGATCTCGCGCGCCGGGCGGCGTTCAAGCTTATCGCCGGCGCTCCGGCGGGCGACGAGTTCAGCGTGATCACCTACGCGCTTGAAGCGCAGGTGCCGGCGCCGCAGACCACGAACCTTGCGGTGGTGAAGGCGGCAATCAATTCGCTCGAGCCGCTCGCGGTGGCGGCCAAGGCGGCGGCGCTCAGCGCCGCGATTATCCGCGCACGCGGCTCTTCCGAGATCGATTTGTTCACCGATCGCCCGCCTCCGGCCGAGGCGATAGGCGGATCGCTCGGCGAAGCTCAGGTGCGGGTGCATCGCATCGGCCGCGACGACGGCAACCTTGCGATAGCCGCGCTCGATCCCGGGACGCCCGATTCGACGCGCGGCCGCGCGCTGGTCCGCAACTTTTCGGCGGCGCCGCATCTGGTGGAAATCGCGATCGACCTCGACGGAAAGGAAATTGCGCATCAGCCGCTGATGCTCGCGCCGCGCGAACAGGCGCTGGTGCCGTTCGGTCCGCTGCGATCGGGCGGAATCTTGCGCGCGCGGATTCTCACCGAAGACGCGATCGCCGCCGACAATCAGCGCTGGGCGATCGCGCGGTCCGACGGTGCGGCGCGAGCGCTCGTGCTGTCGCCGGACGCGGCAGTGCGGGGCGACCTGGCGCGCGTGCTGCTCGCGATTAATCCAAATTTCCAGGTCGAGACGATCGAACCGGCGAAGTTCGCGCCTGCTGCGAACGCGCCGGGGTCGAAGCGGTATGACTTGGCCGTGATGCACGACTCCTATGTGCCCGGAATCGGCACCGAGGCGACGCTGATGGTTTATCCTCCGCTGTCATCGGCCTCGGGCGCGGAAATTCCGGGACTGCGGATCGATGGGACCGCGCGCTCGGCGGCGATGAGCTCTGAGCGCGGAGCTGAATCCGCGGGCGGTCCGGGCGCGGCGCTCGGCGCGACGCGCGTGATCCAGCTTCCGGAGTGGATGGATGCGCTCGACTACGGGACCTATGGCAGTGCCGGAGCGATTATCCCAATCGTCGCGGCGGGCGAGGTGCTGAGCGGCCGGGTCGGGGTGATCGCCTTCGACGTGCGCGATCATTTTTTGTTCGATCCGGACCGGCTCGATGCGCTGATCGCGCTGGTCAACGTGACCCGGCGGCTGACCGCGCCAGCCGGTGTCCAGGTCGTGCCGACGGGGGCATTCGTAACGCTGGCGGTTTCCGGCGTGGCGCAAGTCACCCAGCCTGACGGCGCGAAGGTGATCCTGAAACCTGACAAGTGGGGCCGCGTGAAGCTGCGTCCGCTCCAGGCGGGACGCTACGTGATCGATTCGGCGGGTACGCATGCGAATGTGCTGGCCAATTATTACGACGCCGCCGAATCCGATCTTGGAGCAGTGCCTGAGGCGGTTCCAGCGCCGTCCGCGGCGGCAGTCCACGCCGAGACTCCAGCGGCGCGGCCCAAACAGGTTGTGCCGCTCGCGTTTATTTTGATCGCGCTTGCGATGGGTGCGTTTGTCCTCGAGTCGATTCTCCTGGTGCGGCACGCCGCGCGATGGAGGATGACCCATGTTTGATCGGCCCGCGATGCTGTGGCTGCTCTTGCTGGCTCCGCTGGTTGTATATCCGGCGCTGATCGTGATGCGCCGCGGAGCATTTGCGGCGGGCGCTGCGTCGGCGGCGCTGCGCCTGGGATGCCTTGCGGTGTTGGTTGCGATGCTTGCGGGGTTGCGTATTACCACGACGATTCCGGCGCGCGGAGTCGAGGTGGTGGCGCTGCTCGACGACTCGCGCTCGATCGCGCCGGACCAGTTCGCGTGGATGCGCGCGCGGGTGGGCGAGGTGGCGCGTTCGATGGAGTCTCGCGATCGGATCGGGGTGGTGGGCTTTGGCCGCGATGCACGGCTCGGCGCGGCGCTTTCCGACCCGCGCCTGCTGGGCGACGTGCGCATGAAACCTGATCGCGGCGCCACCGATATTGCCGCCGCGCTCACCGCCGCGCAGAGCCTGTTCTCCGCCGATGCCGATAGGAGAATCCTTTTGCTGAGCGATGGCAATCAGACCCGCGGGTCGGCCGCCGCCGAGATTCCGGCGCTGGTCGATGACGAGACGCGAGTCTATACCGCGGCGCCGCCCGCGCCTGAGGTCGCGCGGATTGCGCTGACGGGATTTCATGCGCCCGAGAACGTGCGCGCCGAGCAGCAATTCAGTTTTGATATAGCTATCGAAAGCGAAGCAGTCGATCCGGTTGACGCCCAAGTGCGCCTGCTCCGCGACGGGGATCCGGTTGGCGGCCAGCACGTGCGGCTTCATCAGGGGATGAACAGCTTCGAGCTTCCGTACCGGATGGAACACGCGGGCGCCTATCTGATGAGCGCGGATCTGACCGTGCCGCCCGCGCTCGACGCGATCAATCCGCGGGCTGAGACCGCGCTTTCGGTGGCTGGCGCGCCGCGCGTGCTGATCGCGTCGGAGGCGCGGCCCGAGAGCCTGCTGGACGCGCTCAGGGTGCGGCATTACCAGGTCGAGATGATCGCGCCGCGCGCCCTGTCGGCCAAAGCCGAAGATTATCTGCCGTATCAGCTCGTCATAATCGACGACGCTCCCGCAATCGCACTCCCGGCGCCGGTGCAGCATGCGCTTAACCGCTATGTGGCAGAGCTTGGCGGTGGACTGGTCATGACCGGAGAGGCGCTGCGCGACGCGAACTACAAGGGCGGCGATTTGGAAAAAGCTCTGCCGGTCAGCTTCGAGCAGCAGCCGCCGCCACCCTCGCGCGAGCCGATCGCGGTCTATCTGTGTATCGATCGATCGAATTCGATGAGCTACGACTCGCGTTATCCGGCGGTGCGCGACGGCGAGCGAATCCGCTATGCGAAGCAGGCTGCGATCGCGCTTTTGCGCCAGCTAGACGACACCGACTACGCCGGCGTGATCGCATTTGATTCGCAGCCGTATGTGCTGGGGCATTTGCAGCCGCTCGGGGAAGACCGAACCGATCTTGAGACGCGGATCGAGCGCCTGCAGCCGGGCGGAGGAACCGACTTCAAGGACGCGCTCGAGATCGCGCAGCGCGAGATACTGGACAGCGGAATCCCGGTGCGCCAGGTGATTCTGCTCACCGATGGCGACACCAACCGGCAGTATCACGATCACGACGCGCTGATCGCGCAGTTTACGAAGGACCACATCCCGGTCTCGACGATCAGGATCGGCCCCGACCTCGAGAACCTGCGCCTGCTGCAGGATTTCGCGCAGGCGACCGGCGGTGTCTTCTATCGCGTGCAGGATATCGAAAAGCTGCCGCTGTTGCTGGTCGGGCTGACGCGGCAAGCGATGAACCGGCGCGCGCAGGACCGCACTTCGGTCGAAGCCGGCGCGTCCAGCGCGATCCTTACCGGGATCGCCGCCAAAGACATTCCGCCGATCGATTTCTACGCCTCGACCAAGGCCAAGGACGGCGCGATCGTTGCGCTCAGCGTCACGCGCGCGGGCCAGGGTTCACCGCTGCTCGCGGCGTGGCAATACGGCCTCGGGCGCGCCGCGATCTTCGCGGCCGACCCCGACTCGCTCGCGACGCTTAGCTGGATCCGCTGGAATCATTACGCGCAATTCTGGTCGCAACTGGTCGGATGGACAATGCGCGAGGGCGCCCCCGGAATGTTCGCGATTCGGATGCGCACCGGGGCCGACGGCGCGGTCACGGTCGAAGCCGAAAAGGCCGACGGCAAGCTCGCGCCCAACCTGGTTTGCCGAATCACGGGGCCGGGGCACGCGCTCGACGTGCCGATGACGCAAACCGGCCGCTCGCTCTACAGCGGCGAGATCGGGCCGCTGCCGCGCGGAAAATATGTGGCGACCCTGATGGTGAAGGCGGGCGATATCGAGCAGGCTCTCACGCGGCGCGAGTTCGCTTCGGCCGGTGCGATTCCCGCCGACGCGGCGGAGCTCAGGCTGCGGCCGCCGGACCTCGACCTGCTGCGACGGCTTGCGCGCGAGACCGGCGGCGAGTTCGATCCGGCGTGGCCCTCGCTCGCGCGGCATCGCGGACGCACGATCACGATGCGCCAGAGCGCGGACTCGATTCTGCTGCCGCTTGCAATCCTGCTCTTTCTGGGTGAGGTATTCGTTCGCCGCCGTTTTCTGGGTGACTGAGGCGCCAGGAGAATCCTATGAAGAAGAAATTTGCGCTTGCCGTGGTGCTCGCGGCGATATTCTGCACGGCGGGATTTGCGGCGAACGCGCGCGCTGCCGCGTCGGCGCGCGATATCGCGGCGTGGCAGAACGCCAAGCTCATCTATATCGCGACGGTCCGCAAAGACGGCAATCAGAGCAACGCGGTTCCGGTCTGGTTCGTCGTGGACAAGGACAACCGCCTGCTGATTCAGACCGGTCCGCAAAGCTGGAAGGCGAAACGTATCCGGCGTGGCAGCCCGGCCCTCATCTGGATTGGGAGCAGCTCCGGTCCGGCGTTTATCGGTGCGGCGGAAATCACGACTGATCCTGCCGCGACCTCGCAGATCGAAAGCGACGTGCCGCGCAAGTATTTGCTCGCGCGGGTCGGATTCTCGCGTCCCACGCAGGCAAAGTTCGACGCCGGGACAATCTGCGCGATCAGGATCACGCCCGCGCGCGATTTGCCCGAGGGGTTCGGATCGCAGCCGGGAACCCCGGCGCCCGCGCTCGCGGCGGCACCGGCGGCGTCGCCGAAAGCGCAATAGAATCGCGGGTCACGAGCGCCGCGAGATTCTTCTCTGGCATCATCGCGGCGCGGGAGTAAAATCATTTCCATGGCGCAGGAGAGTGCATCGCTGCTTATCGGTCGGGCGCTTCGCAAGTGCTGCCCGGTATGCGGCAACGGCGCGGTCTTCGCCTCGCACTTCCACATGAACCGGGCTTGTCCTGCCTGCCATGCGATATTCTGGAAAGACCCCGGCGAGTCGCTCGGCGCGATGTACCTTGACTACGCGGTCGCGGCGGGCGCGTTCCTGATCTGCTGGGCAATTCTGGATTGGACGACCACGCTTTCCGATCTCACCCAGCTTGTCATTCTGTGCGTGATCGCGGTTGGGAGCGTGCTGCTATGCTTCCCCTACACGCGCAGCGCATGGACGGTGCTGGTATATATCTCGGGCGGAATCGAACGGCCTCAGTTGCGCGTTATTCGTGGCGGCAAAGACAACTCCCACCGCGCCGCCTAGCGGCGTAGCGATTCGATCTTTTGCGGCAGTCTCGCGAGGCGCTCGGCGGCGCGGGCGATGGTTTCGTCGCTCTTCGAGAAGGTGAAGCGCACCTGGCGATGCCCTAGTTCGGGGCGATGATAGAAGCTCGATCCCGGCACGGCGGCGACTCCGACCTCGTCCAGAAGAAATGCGGCGGCGGCGAAGTCGTCTTTGAATCCGAGGTGCCCGATATCGGCCATGATGTAATACGCGCCCGCCGGATTGATGCATTTCAGGCCCGCGCCGGTCAGCGCCGCGTAGAGGGTGGCGCGCTTGCGCTCGTACATCGCGGCCAGATCCGCATAGAACGATTCCGGCAGGCGCAGCGCGACCGCGCCGGCTTCCTGCAGCGGATGCGGCGCGCCGACCGTCAGGAAGTCATGCACTTTACGGATCGCCGAGGTGAGGCGCTCGGATGCGATCGCGTAGGCGAGACGCCATCCGGTGATCGAGTAGGTCTTGGACAGGCCGCTGATCGTGATGGTGCGCTCGGCCATCCCGGGCAGCGTCGCGAGCGAGACGTGCCGCGCACCGCCATAGATGATGTGCTCGTAAATCTCGTCGGTGATCGCAAGCGTGTCGTAGCGGACGCATAGCTGGGCGATCGTTTCGAGCTCCGCGCGCGTGAAGACTTTGCCGGTCGGATTATTCGGCGTGTTGACGATGATCGCCTTGGTCCGCGGGCTGAACGCGGCCTCGAGCTCGGCGCGATCGATCGAAAAATCCGGCTCCCGCAGCGCCACGTACCTGGGCGTCGCGCCGGCCAGGATCACGTCGGGGCCGTAGTTCTCGTAGAACGGCTCGAAAATGATCACCTCGTCGCCAGGGTTCACAATCGCGAGCATCGTCGCAACCATCGCCTCGGTCGCCCCACAGGTAACGGTCAGGTTGAGGTCGGCGTCGCAGGCGATCCCGTTGTAAGAGCGCGCCTTGTCAGCGATCGCGGCGCGGAAGTTGGGCGAGCCGTGAGTGATCGCGTACTGGTTGTAGTCCTCGTCGATCGCGCGCTTGGCCGCCTCTTTGAGCTCGGCCGGCGCGGCGAAATCAGGATAGCCCTGAGCAAGATTGACCGCGCCGGACTTAAGCGCGCGCCGCGTCATTTCGCGGATGACGGACTCGGTGAAAAATCGGGTCTTGCTGGATACGTCGGTCGGCATCGACCGGCCACTCTAGCTCGCCGGGCAATGCGAGCACTAGAACCTACAGAGAGATTTGGCGCGCGGGACTGCGACGCCTAGGCGTCGGCCAGAATTGAAGCGCCCTGGCGCATTCGCCAATCGTCGATAACTTCAACATTAAACCGCCAATCGCTGCCTATTTTAAAGCCGGGTAGCTGGCCCTTTTTGAGCAGGCGATAGATTGTCGAGCGGTGAACACGGAGATACTCCGCGAGTTCGTTTACGGTAAGAACCTTGGTTGCAGACTGCATAGGTATGGCGTTTCTCCAGTCGCGGCGGTTGCGATCATTCTACACACTCGTACGATAGCATAGATGACTTCTCTCATTCAAACCCTATCGTTAAGGCGTTCAAAGGAGTCAAATAGCCTTTGTGTAGGATTATTACACCTTTTGACATTACGATTATGTCCAGTAATGTAATTGAAAGTATGATAATCAGCCAAAAAGGCGGACCGCAGCCGCGCGCAGCTCTGCCCGATGGTCGGGATGCGCGATCGCTATGAGCTCCGAGGCGCGTTCGCGATGGTTTTTGCCCAGCAACCGCGCGATTCCGTATTCACTAATTACGGTATCGGCGAAAAAGCGCGGGATCGTCACCAGCGCTCCTTCCTCGAGCCGCGGAACAATTCGCGAGACTGCGCCTCCAAGGGCGGTCGAGGCGATCAAGGTTATCGAACGCCCGCCAGGGCATAGGAATGCGCCCATATGCATCTCGGGTTGGCCGCCGGTGCCATTGATCATGCGGGCGCCCACGACGGTCTCCGCCGTAATCTGGCCGGTCAAGTCGATTCCGAGCGCGTTGTTGATTGAGGTCTGGCGGTAATTTGCCATCAGGGTGCCGATATTGAGCACATATTCGGGGTCGTAGAGCTCGAAAGCGGGATTGTCGTCAACTATCTTGAGGTCTTCAGGATCGGAGCCCGTCCACGCCACTGCGACAGCCCTGCCGCGATGGCTGCTCTTGCGGCGGCCGTTGATAATCCCGCGATCGACCAGCCGCGCGATCCCGGGCGCGACCATCTCAGTGTGCAATCCGAGGTCGTGTTTGGCATCGAAGGCGCCCAAACGCGGCATCTGCGCACTCGGGTCGCCGACACCGATTTGGATAGTCACGCCGTCCTCGATCACTTCGGAGAGATGGCCGGCAATCGCCGCGTATTCTCTGGGTGGCGGCGAGATTCCGAGCAGGACGCGCAAATCGGTAATCGACATCCGCTGCAGGTATTGGACGATCGGGAAAATCCGATCGATGCCGGCTTCATCGATCGCGGCGCGAACGCCCGCGCGCTTGTCCTCGTCCATCCGCGCAAGCTCGCGCTCGACCACGGCGGGGTCTCCGGGCGCGGCGGTCGAATCGACGAACCAGGCGAACTCGCTCACGTGCATGTAAACGTCGCCGTAGGTGCGGGTCAGGTTGCGGTCCACCTCTGCGATAACCATCCGCGCGCGGCGCGCGTAGGCGCGTTTGTTCCACTGATGCGGTCCGAAACTGACGAAGCCCTTTGAGTTGGGGGGAGTGATATTGACGAATGCGATATCGATCGGCTTGTCCTCGGCCGGGCGTTCGTCGTGCGCCTTGAACTGGGTCGAGAACAGGTTGGGCAGATAGGTGGCCTGGCGGCGATCGTGAATCGGGCGAGCGAGATTGCCGATGAACAACTCGAATTCGAGGCGGAACTTGGCGCTGAGATCCTGCGAGAGCCATCCGGGGTCGGCGGTCGGCGCGGTTATTCGCACATCGACGGCGCCCTCGAGCTCCACGGCGCGCGCGCCGATCGCGTGCTGCATTGGAGCGGCGGCTGCGAGCGGGAAATCGATTCGCATGCCAGGTTTGACCAGCCGCGCGGCCTGCTCGTGGGTAAGTTGATGTGCGCGAAAGTGCTCCTGCCAATCCATGAGCGGGTTCTCCTGCCGGTTGATAACTGCGCGGTGCGAGGCTTTACGTCGCCTTGGGGACATGACCGCGCGATCTCGCGCTGTAGCATTGCATCGGTGAACTTGTCCAATCGCGCGGCGGCGGTTAGCGTGCAGTCATTGTAATCATCGGCACGGAGCCGATTTATCCGAGGTTGGAACGCGCTGAGCGATGATTCTTCCAGTAGGTGCCTTGCACTATGAAATTCGTCGCGGCGGCGTGATCGTCGCGGTCGAGGACTCGAGTTTCGACGGACGCCGGATCGCAGGCGAGCGCCGTTTTGCGGACAACGCGAATCGTTACGAGGCGAGCGCCGAACTTGCCCAAGATTCGAGTATCGCGCGGATGACGCTCAGCTACTCGCGCGGGCCATTCATTCGTACCGCCAGCTACGAGGCGGCCGGAGATTATCTGCGCGGACAGATAGGGCGCAACGCGGTGACGGCGAAACTCGGACGGCTGCGCGAGATCGACGCGGACCTGGTGATCTTTCGCGCGCTGATTATCGCGCGCGTGCGCGCGCGCGGGCAGGTGCGATGGACGGGGCGAGTTGCCGCGATCGATCCAGCCACCCTGGTAGCGGACTCGAACAAGCAATCGGCGCGATGCGCCGACAGTATCGGTCTTCGGTGGATCTACGAAGCCCGGATGGGTGATCGCGAGGAAGTCGAGCTTGACGCGGCTGGGCGTATCATTTCGCGCCGCGATGATCGCGGCACCGAGACGATCCTGATCGATACGGCCCGCGGCTAGAGCGTTATGCGGCAGCGCGAGCGCGCGGCATCTTGCAATCGCCGTCGAAGGTCGCGCCCTCGTTGAGCACCAGGCTGGGCGTGCTGATGGTGCATTGCGCCCGCGCGGTAGCCAGCAGTTCGACCCGTTCGCGCGCGGTGACTTCGCCGCTAAACGCGCCCGCGATCGTGACCTTGCCGGCGGAGATTCGCGCGCTGACGACGGCGCCGCTCGCGATGATCACCTCGTCGCCGGAAATTTCGCCTTCAGCCTCGCCTTCGATTTTGACCGGCCCCTTGAAGTGGAGCTTGCCCGAGGCCTTGGTGCCTTTGCCGATGCGTGATTCGAATGATGCGTCGTCAGATGCCATGTTTACTTCCTTGAATTGGCTGCGAGCCAGCAGTATGGCGAGATTCGTGGCGGCGCCGCAATCGTTTGAGCGGTAACTAACATACGACGATGCTGGTTAAACCGTGCATTTACGCTTTTGCACTCAAACGATTTGCGCGCGAGAATAGTCCGCCATGCCGAATTCCACTTTGATCGAACACGGACCGGAGCGCCCAGGTGGCCAGGGCCTGGACATCAACCAGTACGAATCGGGCGATCGCACGATCCTCGCGCTGCTGAAGGAGACTCGTGCGGCCGAGCAGGTCGATCTGGTTGCGACCTGGCGCAACGATGCATACGAGGTATGGTCGCGCGGCGGAATGATCCGCTTCAAGCGGTTTCGCGATCCGAGTGGCGCGGTCAGCTTCGAGGTGATCGAACAAGTCGGCGACAATCCGGTCGCGCGGCAGGATCGATTCGCGGTTGCGACGATCGCGGAAGAACTCGAAGCGGCGCGCCGCAGCGGAAACGCCGCCGACGATCCGAATCGCGCTTACTTCGAGCCGCATACCCTCTCGCATCCCGACGCCTACGAGCGGCTTGCGCAGTTGTTCGACAGTCCGCGCGGCCCTGACCTGGTAGTGAGTCCGAAGGCCTATGCGTACGGAATCCAGCCGGGGCAGCATGGCGCGCTCGACGTGGTGCAATCGCGCGCTCCGCTCCTGCTGAGTGGCCCGGGAGTGCGGCGAGGCAGCTTCAAGCTCGCGGCGCGTCAGGTTGATATCGCGCCGACGATCGCGACGCTCATGCGCTTTCCCGAAATCGAAGGACGCGGACCGTCCGGAATGCCCGCGCGCACACTGCTCAAACGCCAGGACGGAATTGCGCTGAGCGAGCTTATCGATCTTGATTCGGGCACCGCGGCCGCTCAGCGCGTCTATCTGATTCTGCTCGACGGACTGTCGCACACCGAACTTGTCTGGCAGCTCGAAAATAATCGCGCGGCGATTCCGAACCTCGAGATGCTGGTCGAATCGGGCGCGATGCTCTCGCACGGTTCGATCGTCAACTTCCCAAGCATCACGTGGCCAAGTCATTCAACGATCCTGACCGGGACGTGGTGCGGTCATCACGACGTGGTGAATCCGACGTTTCATCTGCGCGAGAACCGCCAGACCGTTCCGATCCAGGGAAATATCTACGACGGCGAAGGCTACGTTAACCCCGAGGTCGAGACACTGTACGAGGCGTTCAAGCGTGCGCGCGGTGCGGGCGCGATTACCGCGTCGATTCACGAGCCGCAGGGGCGTGGCGCCGATCACGCGGTGTTCGAACGCCGTTTCATCGGCGACAAGACGCGCCTGAAGGCTTTGACGCAGGAAATGTCGGGCGACGTGAGCTCGCGCTGGATGGCCGACAATCAGCCCGGGATGTATCGCGAGGAGATCGTCGATGTGCGCGGGATGGCGCAGATGCTCGTGCTGTTCGAGCACTGTGGCGATGCTCCTCCCGTCTTCGTCGCGCACGAATTTGTGCTGACAGACGGCGCCGGACACGATTACGGGCCGCATCACGCAGGCCTGCGCGAGGCGATCGTGCGCACCGACGCGCGGATCGGAAAAATCTTCGACATGCTGCGCGCGCGCGGCCTTTTCGACTCGACGCTGTTCGTCCTCACCTCCGACCATGGGATGGCGGCGCAGCGGATCGAGCTCAAGGCGAATCCCTCGTGCGAGCCGCAGAGCGCCGGAATCAAGGGCGTGTTCGCCGAGCCGATGATCTATCTGCGGGACCTCGCGCCTTGGGTCGAGCGCACCCGTGACCTGCGAAGCCTGCGGGTCACGGTGCTCGACAACGATCCTCTGGCTGGCGGAGAGCGTCCGCCGGTTGCGGGCGCTCGCGTCGTCGTGCGCGGGAGCGGCGATCGCGTACTCGCGGAGATGCTGACCGGTGAATCGGGGCGGGTCGCATGCGCGACGCCGGCGGATCTTTCCGATCGCGAAATCGTGCTCGAGATCGAGCATCCGGATTTCAACTGGCGTCAGCTTCGTGCAGACGGTACGCCGGTCTGCGACCCGCGCGACGCAGATATCAGGCACGTGCTCTATCCGCGCGCGGGTTGAGTTCCAGAAGCACAGGCTTAAGCCTGTGCCACCTTAAGCCGCTGGTCTCCGGATGGGTGGCAGAGGCTTCAGCTTGTGGCTTTTCCTCCCTCAGCTGTCGGCTCCAACTCGGGCTCTGAATCGAGCGCGGGTTTTTTGCGGTGACGGGCCCGCGTGCTAATCTCCCCCGCCATGCACGACCTAAAGGGGAAAGTGGCTCTCGTTACGGGCGGAACGCGCGGACTTGGACGCGCGCTTTCGACCCGCCTGGCCGAACTAGGCGCCACAGTCGCGATGAATTACCGGCGCGATGAGGCCAGCGCCGCGCACACGCTCGAGACGGTGCGCGCGATCGCGCCTCGCTCGATACTGATCAAGGCCGACCTCGAAAACGATGCCGAGGTTCGCGCGATGGTCGCGCGGACGGCGGAGGAATTCGGGCGGCTCGATATCTTGATCGCCAACGCGGCGGCGACCGCGTTCAAGCCACTGCTCGAATCGAAGCCGCACAATCTTTTGCGCACGTTCAACCTGAGCGTGGGCGGTTTTCTCGCGGCGGTGCAGGAAGCGGCCAAGGTGATGGGCGACGGCGGGCGCATCCTGATGATCTCGGGCATCGACTCGATCCGGAATCTCCCCGGGCACGGCGTCCTCGGCGCCGCGAAGGCCGCGCTGGAGAGCATGGTGCGCGACTTTGCGTTCGAGCTCGGGCCGCGCGAAATCACAGTCAACGGAATGAACGTCGGTTATATCGATACCGACTCGGCGCGCTACTACGCTCAATATCTCGGCGAAGCGTACGAGGAATTCCAGCGCCGATGCGCCGAGCGCTCGGCGATCAAGCGGCTGCCGACGCTGGCGGAGGTCGCGGCAATCGCGTGCCTGATCTGCCTGCCCGAAGCGAGCTACCTGACCGCGCAAACGATAATGGTAGATGGAGGCTTCACGTTACATTTCCCCGGCGCGAAGTAGGTGCGACGAACGGGGGCTGCGGAGACTTCGGCCGCTACCTGCGTTTGGTTCCGAAGCGGGGGTCTATGCCGGTTTTTTCGATCTCATCCGCGACCTCGCCTAACGCTTTCCATCCCCCCGCGGGGATGTGGTTCATCTCGATGCGGGTGCCGTCGGGATCTTCACACACGACTGAGTAATAGCCGGGCCAGAATGGGCCCGTGCCCGCGGGCGCGGTGATCTTCGCGCCGATTTCGCGCAGCATCGCGTCCAAGGCGTCAACCTCGGCGCGCGACTGCGCGCGGAACGACAGGTGATGCAGCCCAACGCGGGCCTGCGAGAAACGATCGCCGTCAGGCGCCGCTTTTCCGATTACGAGCATGAATTCGCCGGTGGACCATCCGACGATGTGGGGAGGAGCGTTGATGTACCGGCGCATTCCCAGATGGCGCATCACGCGCTCATAGAAGGCTTCGCACGCGTCGAAGTTCGCTACCGTCAATGTGATATGCGCAATTCCGGCGAATTCCATCGTGCTCCTCCCGGCTCGCTCACTTTGGAGCGGCGCTGCGCGTGATCCGGAGGTTGCCCCATTTTCCGATCGCGCCCTGCCCGTGGCATGACACACTGCCCGTGCCGGGTTGAAGATCCTTTTCGCTCATCAGCCCGAGCGCAAGGGTGCACGCGCCCAGCTTGAATGGCACGTTCGAGTAGCGGCGCAGCTGGTTGCCATCCATCAGGAAAGTCACGCGATCTGCGGCCGATTCGTAAACGATTTCGAAATGGTGCATCGCGCCCGAGGCGGTTACGCCGCGCGCTTCCTCGAACAGGCAAAAATAGCGCGGTCCCGCCGCAGGCTTGACCTCGGGGACCCCCGGAAACGGCAGCTTGCCGTACACGGTCGCAACGACGTCGTTGCCGACGAAAAAATCCAGCGCGGCGCCGGTCGAGAAATCGAGCACGTTGAACGACACGAAGCCGTCGTAGAGGTCGCCCGGGCGTCCCCCGACGATAGTCGCCGAGAAATCCAGCGCAAACGAAATCGTTCCACCCGGCGGCGGCGCGAAGGTCCGCGTGCTGAAGTACATGTGCTTGGCGTTGTCAAGAATCTGGACCGCGTCGTGATGACGCGTGTACGGCACCGCGGCGACTCGCAGAAAGCCGTCCTGGATAATCACCACCGCGTTGGGCTCCTGGTATTGCCAGAAGCCGCCGTCCTCGAGCGGAAAGCCGGCGGGAATCCACTGCCCCTCGCCGGTGATTACCGAAGCGAAATCTGAAAACTCGATAACTTCGTTTGATGCCGCCTGCTCAGTCGTACTCATTTGGATGCGATTCCAGGTAGATGAAATTTTGCGCCGTGCGAGATCGAATCGGCCGCGATTAAACGAAACCATGGCTCCGGAAGCGGCGCAAGACCGCCTATTGCGTGCTCGAATCGGCCGCAGCAATTTGTGAAAATCGTTTGGTGGAGGAATCGCCTTGGCGCTGTATGACAAGATCGGAATCGGATACGACACGACGCGATGCGCCGATCCGTACCTGCTGTCGCGGCTGTTGCATTTTCTGCGACCGATCCGGGATCGCTGGCATCTAGATGTCGGATGCGGCAGCGCGAACTACACGATCGCGATGCGCGAGGCGGGAGTTAGGATCGCCGGCCTTGATCTCTCGGCGGAAATGCTCTCGCGCGCACATGCGAAGTGCCCGGCGTTGCCGGTGCATCGTGGCCGCGCCGAGGAGCTGCCGTTTAAGTCGGGCGCATTCGCCGGAGCGACCTGCACTTTCGTGCATCATCATATGGATGATCCCGTCGCGGCCTTTGCCGAAGTCCGCCGAGTGCTCGCGCCCGGATCGCGCTTCGTCATTCTGAACGGCACGGTCGAGCAGCTTCAGCATTACTGGCTGAATGAGTATTTTCCGAAGTCGCTAAAGGAGGCGGCCGCGCCTTATGCGAATTTCGAAACCGACCATTCGCTGCGCGCTGCCGGCTTCACAATCGAGCTGATCGAGTTGTACGAAGTCCGCGAAGACCTCAAAGATTGGTTCCTCTACTGTGGGAAAAACAAGCCCGAGCGTTATCTCGATCCGAAAGTGCGCTCAGGTATCTCGTCATTCGCCAACGCTCCTGACCAGGACGAGATCACGCGCGGCGTCGCGCGGCTCACGGAAGACATCCGCAGCGGACGTATCAGGGAAGTGATGCGCTCGTACGCATGGGACGGTGGCGACTATATGTTCACCGTCGCCGCGCGCTGAGCGGCGTCACACGCGGCACATCAGCGCGCCATCGACGATGATCGATTCGCCGGTCACGAAGCCGGCGGCCGGCGAGACCAGGTAGAGCAGCGCGCCGGACAAATCCGCGGGCGCGACCAGCCGGTTCTCTGGCAGATACTTGAGCAGATTTTTCTTGAACTCCTCGCCCGAGTTGGCGGGCGAGGCAGGTTCGTCGAGCCATCCGGTTTCGATCGCGTTGACGCGGATTCCCCTGCGCGCCCATTCGATCGCCAGTGCGCGGGTGAGATTCAGCACCGCCGCTTTTGCCGCGCAATACAGGCTTGCATTGGGCACGCCGCGCTGCGCGAGGATCGACGTGATGTTGACGATCGCGCCGCCTCCCTGCCGCAGCATCACGCGGCCTCCCTCCTGGCAGGACATCCATACGGTCTTGAAATTATTTTCCATGACCCGGTCAAACGCGCTGTCGTCTGCGATGTCGGCGGCGCCGTACCATGGAGCGTCGAGCGCATTGACCAGAATATCGAGGCGGCCGAATTCTTTCGCGGCGAGATCGGCGGTCGCGCTCAGGTCGGCGCGGATCGCGGCGTTCTGCGCCTGCACTATCGGCTTGCCGCCCGCGGCCTGCACCGCCTTCGCGGTCTCTTTGAGTTGCGCGTCGGTGCCGGGCTCGCGCGAGGCGAGCAGGAGCTTCGCGCCCGCTTCCGCCAGCGTGACGGCGGCGGCGCGGCCGACGGGGTGCTCGGCGCCGATCACGAGAGCGCCTTTTCCTTCGAGAGAAAAACCAGTCTGAATCGCTTCCGATGCCATGATATTTCCTCGCGCTCAGCTCGGTAGATTCGGAACCGCACCGGTCGGAAGGATCCCGCCCGCCAGTCCGCCGCCGTCGATCGCGATCAGCTCTCCGTTGATATGATTGGAGGCGTCCGAGGACAAGAAGATCGCAAGCGGTCCGATCTCCGAGTCGTCGCCGGGACGTCCGATCGGAATGAACTTGCCGCCCTTGAAAAACTTCATCATCTCTTCGTTGTGCGGAAAGATGCCGGGCACGATGCAATTGGTCTGAATGTTATCGAGCGCATAGGTCAGCGCGAGCGAGCGCGTGAGTTGAATAACGCCGCCCTTCGAGCATGCGTACATGTAGTTATGTTTGCCGCCGCGTAGGCCGTAGCCGGAAGCGAGATTGACGATCTTTCCGCGCTTCTGCTTGACCATCGCCGGTATCACGGCGCGCGCGGCGTAAAACTGGCTGGTCAGATTGGTGTCGAGCCCGCGGCGCCATTGTTCGTCGGTGATCGCTTCGATCGATTTGCCGGCCGTATCGTCTCCGCCGCCCGCGTTGTTGATCAGAATATCGATCTTGCCCAGTTCCTTGATCGCCGCTGCGGCCATCGCGTTCACAGCGGCCGAGTCGGTAACATCGGTCGGAACGATCAGGCATTTGCGTCCGGTCTTGCGCACCAGCTCCGCGGTTTCATCGAGCTGCGCCTGCGTGCGGGAAGCCGCGACGATATCGGCGCCGGCTTCGGCGAATTTCACCGCCATCGCGCGGCCAAGACCGCGTCCCGCGCCGGTGATGATCGCGACTTTGCCGTCGAGTTTCAGTGCGTCAAGGATCATTGGTTACACCTCGATGGAAGAGCGCGCCTCGCGGCACGCCCGCTTGCTAATTAACACAGGCTAGGTGGAGGGCAAAACCGCGCCGCGAATTTCGTGTTGCGCTTTTTGACGCCGCGAAACGACTAACCGTATAGTGATCTTCACTGTAACCTCGGAGGCCGATTCGATGCCGCTCAAGATCATGATGTTCTCCGATTTCATCTGCCCGTTCTGCTACATCGGGTTCGAGGTGATGCGCCGGCTCAAGCCCGAGTTCGATCTCGAACTCGAATGGCGCGGCTTCCAGATCCATCCTGATTGGCCGGCCGAGGGTCTGCCAGTGGAAAAAGTGCGCACCGGAGGCGACATGGACGCGCGCAAAGATGCGTGGAAGCGAATCGCCGCGCTGGCCGAGGCTGAGGGCTTGCCAATCAATCCGCCTTCCATATTCACCAATTCGCGTGCAGCGCTGCTCGGATGCGAGTACGCCCGCGAAAAGGGCCGGCCCGAAGAATTCGAAGAGCGAGTGTACCGCGCCTATTTCGTCGATGGAGAAAATATCGGCGACGAGAAAGTTCTTGCGCGATGCGCCGGCGAGGCGGGACTTGATGCAGCCGACTTCGCCACCGCGATCTGGTCGCCGCGCTACGACCTGCGCCTCAAGAACAACACGCTCGCGGCCAATCAGCGCCAGGTGACGGGAGTGCCGACGTTTTTCATCGGCGAATTCGCGATGGCCGGTGCGCAGAGCACCGACACCACGCGGATGATTCTAAAACGCGTGCGCGAACGCCTGTCCGACCCGCAATAGGCGCAGCATCGGGAGATATCGCCATGGCAAAATCGCTCGAGCAACGAATCCAGGAACTCGAAGACCGCGACCAGATCAAGGAATTGACCGCGCGCTACTGCTGGCACGTCGCCCGCGGCGAGGGCGAAGCGGTCGCGGGACTGTTCACCGACGACGGTGCGCTAGAAGTCAACGACGGCAGTTTTCGTCCGGTGCGCGGCCGGGAAGCGCTGCTCAAGTTTTATCGCTCGGCGGTGAACCAGCCCGAAATCGCGATCCCG
>Ga0307374_10006093_pt1 | contig 19155 bp, 22 predicted proteins | sample OX3MG_FD_202532 | JGI IMG/M metagenome (GOLD analysis project Ga0307374, IMG submission 202532) | Soil microbial communities from Risofladan, Vaasa, Finland - OX-3 | ecosystem: Environmental > Terrestrial > Soil > Coastal area > Acid sulfate soil | place: Finland: Risofladan, Vaasa | collected...
TGGGCCAAATTTTTTACCGGCCGCCCTCGAGCGCCGCGTCAGGCGTCAGCCAGGCTGTTGGCCGCCGGTTTGGCCTGGCATCGCGCGCACAGGCCGCGCACTTCGATAATCTGCTCGCTGGTTCGGAAGCCCTGGTTTTCGACATGGCGGCGCAACGCGCGGGTGACGGCGGCGTCGCGAATCTCGACGGCGTCGCCGCATTGGGCACAGATCATGAACTGGCTGTCATGGGGATGATCGACATCGAGGCAGACAACAAAAGCGTTAAGCGATTCGATCTTGTGGACATATTTTTGCTCGATCAAGAAATTGAGGGCGCGGTAGATCGTGGCCGGCGCCTTGGCGCCGGCGCTGCCATCCAACTTGCCGAGGAGGTCATAAGCGCGGATCGGTTGCTCGCCGCGGAGCATCAGCTCCAACACGTTCCGGCGCAGCTTCGTCAGTCGAATTCCACGCCGGCGGCAAAGCTTCTCGACGCGGTCAAGGGCGGATCGGATGTCGGCGCGGCGGGCCTTTGCCGCGGATTTGGTTGAAGCAGCCATCGGCGAAATCTTAGCTCATCCCGCCGGTCGGAGAGCAGGCTAAAGTAGAAGACCGCGACCGACCTCCCGGCTCGTCGGGCGAGGAAACCCCGAGACTCAAGGACGCAAACGGAACGCCACCGAGCGGCGCCACCCGAAATCGCTCGATCAACCCCGTTGGACGACCCTTCCCTAGCGCTATCGTGTTGTCGTTTACCACGCAGATTTGTTATGAGATAACATTGCTTTTGAGATCGCGGCCGCCGGGCGACTGCGCCGATGTCCTGTCCGGGAGACGAAGTATCCATGCGCAAGCTCTTACTCCCCGTGCTCGCCTGCTCGGTCATCGCGGTTTCCGTGGCGCACGCCGCGGCGATCCCGATCGTCGCCGCCGAGAATTTCTACGGCGACATCGCCAAGCAGCTCGGTGGCCCGGATGTGACAGTGACCAGTATCCTCGACAACCCCGATCAAGACCCGCATTTGTTCGAGGTGAGTCCCTCTGTGGGCCGGAATGTCTCGGCCGCGCGCATCGTCATCTACAGCGGCATCGATTATGATCCCTGGATGGAGAAGCTGCTCGGGGCCGCACGCTCGGCCGATCGCCAGACGATCGTGGTCGCCGATTTGGTCGGCAAAAAGACCGGCGACAATCCGCATATTTGGTACGATCCGGCCTCGATGCTGGCCTTGGCGAAAACACTCTCCGCAGCGCTGAGCGCGGACGACCCGGGCCACAAGGCCGGGTACGAGCAGCGGCTGGCGGGTTTCGAGGATTCGGTAAAGCCGATCCAGGCAAAGATCGCCGAGCTCCGCCGGCGCTGGGCCGGCACGCGCGTTACGGCAACCGAGCCGATCTTTGGCTACATGTTCGACGCGCTCGGCATGCGGGTCGGAAATCAGTCCTTCCAGCGCTCGGTGATGAACAATACCGAGCCGAGCGCGTCGGACGTCGCCGCCTTCGAGAACGATCTCAAGACGCGCCAGGTCGCATTGATGATCTACAACCGCCAAGCCACGGACCCGCTCGCCGAGCGGATGGCGAAGATCGCCACGGCGTCGCATGTCCCGGTGGTCGGGGCAACCGAAACCGAGCCCGCCGGCAAAAACTACCAGAGCTGGATGACGAGCGAGCTGAGTGCCGTCGATCGCGCGCTTTCCGGGCCGGCGCCGTGAACGCCATCGCGTTCCGCGATGCGACGCTTCGGCTGGGCGGCCGGGCAGTGCTGGCCGGGGTGAGCCTGGAAATCGCGACCGGCGAGTTCGTGGGCGTGCTTGGACCGAACGGCGCCGGAAAAACGACCCTGATGCGCGCTATTCTCGGCCTGCTTGCGGCCAGTTCCGGCACCATCCAGGTGCTCGGCCGGCCGGCCGCGCGCGGTAACCCCGCCATCGGTTACGTACCACAGATGCGCAGCGCCTTTGGGACCATACGGCTCAGCGGCTTTGACTTCGTCGCCGGCATTGTGGACTGCCAGTTCTCGGCAAGTCGGCCCGCGCCGAAGTCGACCGTGCGCTCGATCTGGTCGGCGCTCGCGAATTGGCGCGCCGCCCGCTGGTCGAGACCTCGGGCGGCGAGCGGCAGCGCTTGCTGCTGGCCCAAGCGCTTATCGGTCGTCCGCAACTGCTGCTGTTGGACGAGCCGCTTATGAGTCTCGACCCTCATCACCAGCGCGGCGTGGTCGAGCTGGTGAGGTCGCTCCAGGCCGAGCTCGGGATCACGGTCTTGTTCAGCGCCCACGAGCTGAACCCACTGCTCGGCGCACTCGACCGCGTGCTTTATCTCGGGCGGGGACAGGCGGCGCTGGGAACCGTCGATGAGGTGATCACGGCGCCCGTGCTGTCGCGCCTTTACGGATCCGAGATCGATGTCGTCCGCCTGAAAGGCCGAATCTTCGTCATGTCCGGCGGCCAGGATGCGGAACGCGACGAGCATCGTCATTGGGACGGGTCGGCGCATGTCCACGATTTCCAAGGAGCGCCTCACGACGATGCTTGAATACGACTTTATGCGGAACGCGTTTGCCGCGGCGACCATCGTCTCGATCGTGTCCGGGCTGGTCGGCTATTTTCTCGTGCTGCGCGGACAAACCTTCGCCGGTCATGCGCTTGCCCATGTCGGCTTTACCGGCGCAACCGGCGCGGTCCTCATCGGCATCGCCCCCATCTGGGGTTTGGTTGCGATGACCGTGGCCGCCGGCTTCGGCATGGGTGCCTTGGGCGAGCGGTTGACACAGCGCGACGTCGCGATCGGCATCATTCTGGTATTCGCGCTTGGCCTCGGCTTGCTGTTCCTGCATTTCTTCACGTCCTATGCCATGCAGGCGACCGCCTTGCTGTTCGGCAACGTGCTCGCCGTCGATATCGGCACCGTGTGGATATTGTTGGGGCTGGGCATTTTCAGCGTTGCGGTGCTCGCGGTCATTTCGCGACCGCTGCTGTTTGCGAGCCTGCAGCCGGAATTGGCCGAGGCGAAGGGTGTTTCCCTGCGGCTCTATTCGATCCTGTTCTTGGTCGTCGTGGCGTTGGCAACCGCCGAATGCGTGCAGATCGTCGGCGTTCTCCTGGTCTTTGCTCTGATGGTCGGACCGGCCGCGGCCGCGCAGCGGCTGACCATCGGCATCGGAAAGGGCATTCTCCTCTCCGCCGGGCTTGCTCTTTTGGAAGCCTGGGCGGGGATCACGCTCGCTTTCTATACCGACTGGCCCAGCAGCTTTTGGATCACGACGCTCAGCGCGGGGATTTACCTGTTTGCGACCTTGGTGGGCGCCGGCGGAACGCGGCGGCCCGCCCGGATCGGCTTTCGATCGCTTCCCTGACAACGCCGAAAAGCCTGCTATGTGAGACGGGGCGCGTTGTGCCGATCAACGCAACGACGGCCACAGGCTGAGCGCGGTTTCTGCGAAGATCCAGCGCTGGTCCTCCGCGCTCAGGAATGCGAGATCGCGTTGCATCAAGGGAAGGCGGTCCTTGATCGCGCCGTATTTCTCCCAATGCGCCGGGTAATTCGAGCCCCACATGATGCGCCTAGCGCCGAACCGCTCGACCAGCGTGCCGAAGAATGCTTGCGGCGTCGCCTTCCCTTCGCGCGCCGCATGCGCGTTGTTGGGCGTGATCTTCAGATAGACGTTCGGGAATTGCGCCATGTCGAGCATCGGCTGGAAATGCCGGTAAGGCGGCTCGCCGATATCCTGCACCCACATATGCTCGAGCGCGACGCGCGCATCCGGGAAACGCTCGATCATGGCACGCGCGTCCGGCAGCTCGCCGAGCCGGGCCGCGACGCAAATCGGAATGCCGAGCGCTTGCGCGCGCTCCCAGGTCGGGATCGAGCGCGGATCGCGCAGCACGCCGTCCCCCGCCTTGCCATGCATGAAGCGGACGCCGCGCACGCCTTTGTTCTCGACCAGATCGGTCAGGATTTCAGGCGCATTCTTCGCCCGTTGATCGATGACGCACACGCACAGAAAGCGATCCTTATGCGCCAGCGCCGCATCGATCTGATAGCTGTTGTCGTAATTATAGGTGAAATAAGGCTGCACCAGCAGCGCGCGATCGACGCCGACCTCGGCCATAGCGGCAAGCAGCATCTCGGCCGATTGGGTCGGCCAATCATAGGCTTCCTTGACCCGCGGATATTTTTGCAGATTGTCCGACGTGACGTGGACATGGGTATCGACGATCATTGAGCGATCCTTTCCTGTGCGACAAACGCGCGACTCACGATTCTTCCCACTGCTCGCCGACAATGCCCTGCGGCCGGAACGCCAGCAACGCCAGCAGAATCCCGAACGAGATGACTGTCTGGTAGTTCGACGAGAGGTACCGCCCGACCGCGGCATCGATCAGCCCCAAAAGCAGGCCGCCGATCAGCGCGCCCCCAAGACTTCCGAACCCGCCCAGCACGGCGGCGACGAAACCGAAGACGCCATAGGCGAGGCCCGCATCCGAAGACGTGAATTGCGCGGGCGTGATCAGCGCGCCGCCGAGACCGCCCAGCGCCGCCGTCGCCGTCGCCGTGAAGGCAATCGCGCCGATCCGCTCCGACGCGATGCCGAGCAGCGCGCTGGTCTCGCGGCTGGCGGCACAGGCGCGCATCGCCCGGCCGAGCGCGGTGAAGCGCAGCACCGCGCTGCACGACCCCAGCAGCAGAATCGTCGCGGCGGCAACCACGACATACTGTCCATCGACGCGACTATCGCCGAAAGCGAGCGCAAATCCCGGAATCCACGGCGGCAGGGTTTGCGGCATCGGCCCGAGCACGAGCAGCGCGGCGGTGCTGACGATGACGCCGAAAACGATCGTCTCGAGGAGGACGATGTAGGACGGCGCCCGGCGCCGCCACAGCGGCAGGACGACCGCTATCCACAGCACGAAGCCGGTGAGCGCCGCCACGGCGATGCCGGCCAGAATCGCAAGCGGATAGGGCCAATGGGCGACGCCGTAAAACCAGTAGGTGCCAAAGCCGCCGATCATGACATAGCTGCCCTGGGCGAAATTGACGACGGCGGTGGTGCGGTAAATCGTCGAATAGCCGACCGCGACCACTGCATAAACGCAGCCGGTGGCCAAGCCGATGGCGATCACCAGGATCATGTCGCGGCCTCTCCCTCGGCCTCGGCGCCGAGATAGGCGTCGCGCACGATCGGATCGCGGCGCACCTGATCGGGATCGCCGGCGGCGATCACCGAGCCGAAATTCATCACCGTCATCCGGTCGCATAAATCGAAGACAAAGGGCACGTCATGATCGACCAGCAATACGCCGATGCCGCGATCGCGAAAGCCGCGAATGAGCGCCGCCAGGCGATCGCGCTCGGCCTGATTGAGTCCGGCCGCCGGCTCGTCCAGCAAAAGGATTTTCGGAGTGCTCGCGATCGTGCGCGCGATTTCGAGGAAGCGAAGCTGGCCGAAGGTCAGGAGCTTCGCATCGGTTTGCGCCAGCGGGGCCAAGCCGAATGCGTCAAGCAATTCGCCGGCCGACCCGGCAATCGCCCGACTTTCGCGCGCGACCCCGGGCATCTGCAACAGCACGGCGCCAAGCCCCGATCGATAGCGCATGTGCATGCCGACCAGGACGTTCTCATAGACGGTCAGGCCGGCGAGCGGCGCCGCCTGCTGGAACGTGCGCGCGACGCCGAGGCCGGCAATGGCAAACGGCGCGAGCCGCGTCAGGTCGCGCTCGCCGAAGGCCACGGAGCCGGCATCGGGGCGGATAAACCCCGAAATCAGCCCGATCGTGGTGGATTTTCCAGCGCCATTGGGACCGATCAGGCCATGAATGCTGCCGGGCGAAACCGCGAGCGATAGGTCCGAGACCGCGATCAAGCCGCCGAAGCGCTTGGTGATCTTCGCGAGCACGAGATCAGGACCGGTCATTGGATCACGAATCCCGCAGCGCTCAATTCCGCACCGGGCCAAAAATCCCCGCCGGCCAGACCAGGATCAGCACCAGCAGGAACACGAAGAAGACGAGGTTCTGGAATTGCTCGAGACCGGCGAGATATTGCGGCGCCATCGTCAACAGCGCCGCCCCGAGGATCGGTCCGACATTGGAGCCGCGTCCGCCGATGAACAGCATGAGAAAGACGTTGACCACCATGCCGATATCGTAGAGATCGGGACCGACGAACGAGGTGAATTCGACATAGAGCGAGCCCGCAAGCGAGGCGATGACGGCGGCGATCGCGAACGCCAAACCCTTATAGGCGGTGACGTTGACGCCCAAGGCCGCCGCGACATCCTGGCCGGTCGCGACCGCGCGCATGGCGCGGCCGATATAGGAATTCGCGATCACCGCGTAGACCAGCATGGTTAGACCGCACGCGATCCAGCTCAGTACGTAAAACGACAGCGGACTATCGAGCGAGAGCGAGCCGAGCGCCAAGGGCGGGACGCCGGATATGCCGATGCTGCCATTGGTCAACGGCGTCGCGGCGCCGACGAAAGAGTAGGTGCCCAGCGCCAAGGCAAAGGTCGCCATCGCAAGATAATGTCCGCGCAACCGCAACAAGGGCCGGCCGACGACCAGCGCCACGGCCAGCGACATGAAAGCCGAGATGAAGAGCGCCAACCAGGGATTGAGGCCCAGGCGCAACGTCAGCACGGCGCTGCCATAGCCGCCGACAGCCATGAAGGTCGTCTGGGCGAAACTGACCTGTCCCGCAAGCCCCAGCAGCAAGTTGAGCGAAATCACGACCATCGCCTGCAACGCGATAATGGTGAAATTGTAGACCGCGAGGCGCGAGCCGCCGATCGCCACGGCGACCACGACCGCGAGGATCGCCACGAGGCCGGCCCGCTCGAGCTTGCGGCGGATCGGCTCGCTCATGCGGTCGCTTTCTTGCCGAAATAGAGCGCGGCCAGCTCGTCGTTGCTCGGCCGCCGCTCCCCTTGAAAGACGACCCGCCCGTTCTGCAATACGAGCGTCGTCTCCCGCGCGCTGCGGAGAGGTACCGCCTTCTGCTCGACAAGCACCATCGCAAGACCGCCGCCGACCAGTTGGCGCAGCGCCTCATAAACGCGCGCGATCATTTGCGGCGCGAGCCCCAGGGAAGGCTCGTCCAGCAGCAGCACGCGCGGCTTGGCCAGCAATGCGCGCGCGATCGCCAGCATCTGCATCTCGCCGCCGCTCAACGTGCTGCAATCCTGATGCAGGCGCTCGCGCAAGATCGGAAACTGCGCAAGGACGGCCGCCGCGTCGCCGTCGAACCGGGCGCGACGTTGCGGCGGCGCCGCGTGCCACCCGAGCAGCAAATTGTCGCGCACCGAGAGACCCGGCAGCCTGCCGCGGCCTTCGGGCACAAGCGCGATGCCGCGCCTGACCCGGCGGTAGGCGGGCAGCGCGGTTACGTTTTCTTCGTCCAGCCATACCTGCCCCGACCGCAGCTTCACCGCGCCGGCGAGCGCTTTCACCAGCGTGGTCTTGCCGGCACCGTTCGGCCCGAGGATGAGCGTCAGGCTTCCCGGAGCCGCGCTGAAGGATACCGGCTGCAACGCGTCGATCCGGCCATACGCAACCGAGACGCGGTCGGCACGAAGAAGCACGCCGTCGCTGGTCACACCGCCCCTCGCGCTATCCGGTCGCGACGGTTTTCACGGGAAGACCATATCGGCCGCGGCAGCGGCTCTCTTGCCGATTACGTGGCCGACAAATCGCGGTCATTATTTGGGCGTGTAGACGATTTGAATTTTACCGTCCTCGATCTTGCCGACCTGCATCGCGACCGGAACAGCGTTCTGGCCCGAATGATCGCCGGGGCTAAACCTATAAAGCGTATTCGTGCCCTGCATCGTCACATGTTCCAGCGCATTCCGAAGAGCGTCGCCCCCGGTGGCGCCCGATTCCTTGACCGCCTGCGCCAAGATCCGAACCGCGTCCCAGCCGACGGACGCGCCGGCGATCAGCGCCGGATCGAGCCCCGCTTGATGGAAACTGGCGAGGAAAATCTCGTCGGCGGCTTTAAGCGCCGGATCGGGAATGTTCGGATAGGCTTGCGACGGCGCGACCGTGATGTAGGTCGCGGGATAGGCGGCGGTCGCTTTTTGATAGGTCGGCGTGTCGTCCGACGCCATTACCAGCGGCACCTTCAGCCCAACGGTCGCCGCGGCCTTCGCCTCGACGATATGAGTCGCGCCCGTCAACACATCGATCACGACATCCGGCGCGGCGTCTTTGATCTTCGCCAATTGCGGCGTCATGTCCGTCGCCGAGCCCTCGACCGCATCCGAATAGACGACCTGCACTCCCGCCTTCGCCGCCGATGCGTTGAGCCGCTTGGCGTTGTTCTGGCCATAGGGCGTCTGCGAATAGACGACCGCGATCTTTTTGGCATGAAGCTGCTGAGTCGCGAATTGGAATTCGAGATCGACCCCGCGCTCGCTGGGCACATTCGCCTGGAACGCCCAAACTGGATCGGGCGGCAGTACCGAAAAGACGATCATCGGTACTTTGGCGCGCGCCAAGATCGGCTCGATCGCCGCATTCTGCGCCGACGACAAGCCGTTGAGCATGGCCGTGACGTCGAACTGGTTGAGCATTTGATTCGTCGCCGTCATGCCGGCGGTCGCGTTCGACGCGTCGTCCAAGATATGGAGATCGAGCGGATGTCCGTCGGCGCCGCCGGAACCATTCAGCACCTGGGCGCCCAGTTTCGCGCCGGCGATAAACTGTCCGTCGAAATTGGCGAGAAAGCCCGTCAATGCGACGGCCATACCGACCTGAATGGGGTCTTTCGCTTGGGCCGCGCTCGCCGCCGTCGCGAGCGCGGTAGCCGCAACGAGTGCGATAAGCCGCTTGCTGGTCGCTGTCATGTTCCTCCCCATCGGTCGATTGGCGGATTTTCGCGCGCGCCGGAGCGCGCGAAATCAATTATCATGTTAACTATTATGGACGGTAACGCCCGTCCGGCGCAACGGCTTTGTTGCGGCCGCCGGCCGCTACGGCAGGACCAAACTAGCCGGGTCCGGATTGCCTTTGATCAATCCCTGCTCGCGCGAAACCCCGATCCAGAAACGCAAACCCGCGGCCGTCGCATGCGCATCGAGGTTATCGGGCAAACGGAGAGTTGCAGCGACCTGCGGCGGCAGCTTCGTATATTTGGCGATGCTGTCGCGCACCGATGCGAGATGCGCTTTATCCGCCACATAGGCCGTTGCGTCATCGAGAGCCGCGCGAAAGTTGCGCACGGCTTCGGGATTTTTGACCGCCCAGGCGCGGGTCGATGCATAGACGACCGGGATGGTGCCGTTGGGAATGATCGCCGCATAGGTGCCGATCGGGTATCCGGCCTTGCTGTCGACGATGCGGGTGTAGAACGGATCGACCGATGCAACCGCATCGACCAGATCGGCCTTCAGCGCGTCGCCCATCTGCGGGAATTGCAGCTCGACCCAATCGACCTTGCGGTAATCGGCGCCCGACGACTGCACCCATTTTCGCGTCAGCACGTCGATGATGCCACCGATCCCGGGCACGCCGACCTTGTGGCCGACCAAGCCCGGCGCGCCTGCGATGCCGCTCCCGCTGCGCGCCAGCACGCCGGAGGAGACCGATTGCGGATAGAAATCGGTTCCCGCGACCACCACCAGATCGAGACCCTGCTCGTTGGCTTGCAGCAAAACCGTCGGAGTCGGTCCGCCGATCTGCGCCGAATCCGCCACCAACGCCGCCGAGATCACCGAGCCGTTCTGCGCCAGCGAAAGATCGACATCGAGGCCGCGCTCGGCGAAAAAACCTTGATCCTCGGCGACGAAGCTGCCGACGAAGGCGTTCACCGCCGTATAGAGCAGGGTAATTTTGGTCGCGGCGATCGCCGGCGTCGCTGACAGGCCGAGCCCGACGAAACACATTGCGGCGGTCACGCGTTTCATGGTGGCGCTCGTGTCGAATAGCGATTGCATCGGAGAATTCTCACTTGACCGGAAGCGGCACGGCGTAGCGCTTGTCGACGACCCGATCGACGCCGAAATCGCCTTTGATCATGCCCTGCGAGCGATACCAAGCGATCTGACGCGCCACGTCTTGCTCGTCGATGCGCAGATCGGGATCGGTATAGCCCATCGCGACCTTGGTCTGTTCGGGCGAAAGATGGACGTATTTCGCGACAATCGCCGCGATCTCGTCGGCGTTCGGTCCATTGAACTTCTTGCCGTCCGGTCCCACGAAAGCCTTAGCGACCTCATGCGCGCCGCGCCGAACGGCGCTGAGGAAATGCTTGATCATCGCGGGACGCTCGTTCGCCGTCTTGGCGGATGTCCAGATCAGCGCGACTTGCCAGCGCACTTGTTCGCCGGCCCACGCAAGCAGTTTCATCCGATTGCTTTTTACCAGCGGCAAGATAATCGTCGAGGTCAGCATCGTGGTGTCCGCCTGCCCGCCAACCACGGCCGCGGCGTCGTTGGCCAGCGATTGCAGCGGCATCGTTCGCATGGTTTTGATATCGACGCCGTTCTTGGCCGCCACCATGGCAAAGGCATAATGATACGTCGAGCCGACCTGTGTAAGCGCCGTCGAATGGCCGGCGAGCTTTTCCAGCGAATCCAAGCCGGCTGCGTAGGCCTGATTCGAGACCACAATGCCGCCGGCGGGAAATCCCGGAACATCCATTGTGCTGCCGGCGATGATTCGCAACTGGCCTTCCGCGGCGAGCGTGTAGAGCGCGCTCGTGACGCCCGCGGTCCCGAAATCGATGTCGCCCGCCACAGTCGCGACCGCGACCGGCTGCCCGGCATCGAAGGTGACGAACTCGACGTCGAGCCCCTCCGCATCGAAATATTTCTTTTCCTTCGCGACGAAGATCGGTCCGCTGCCCGCGGTCAGCAGCACGCCAACCTTGATGTGCTCGGTTGCGCTCGCTGGTCGAGACCCGATGACAGCGGCCGCAAGGCCTATGGCAAAAGTCCATCGCGGCAAGCGCGCGCAGCGAAACGCCGGCGCACGCGACCGATTCATCGCGTCATTAGTCGTCATGGCTCCTCCCGTTTAACACCGCCGCGATTTGACGCGGGGCATTTTTATTGACATGTTTATTATCACGGCTATTGCAATTGCGATAGATCTTTCGTCACCGATCGAAGCGCAGCGGAAAAACGCGGGGGGAAACGTGGCCGACATCATCAAAATTTCGATCGGCGGCCAGGAGAGCGACGCTCTGTTCGGCGCCACCCAAGCGCCCGGACGGCATCCCGCCATCCTGATCGCGCATCATCAGGAGGGACTGAGCCCCTTCACGCGCGACCTGGTCGACAAGCTTGCGGCTTGCGGCTATGTCGCCATCTGCCCCGATCACTATCATCGCTGCCGGCCCGAGGACGATCTCGACACCAGACGCAACTCGCTGCGCGATCCCGCGGTGCTGGGCGAGTTGGGCGCCGCGCTCGATTTTCTCAAAGCACATCCCAAGGTTCGGGCCGACCGGATCGCCGTGATTGGCCACTGCATGGGCGGGCGGGCAGCTTTCCTCGCTGCCGGCAGCCTCTCCGGCTTCGCGGCGGCGGTCATTTTCTACCCCACCGGAATGCTGGCGAAGCGCGGCGAGAATTGCGTGGCTTTCGATCGGCTCCACAAGATCGCCTGTCCGGTTATCGCTTTCTTCGGTGAAACCGATCGTCTCATCCCGTTGGATCACGCCGACAAAATCGACGCCGAGCTTCGGCGTTGCGGCATTCCCGTCGAAAGTCATCGTTACGCGAATGCGGGACACGCTTTCTGCAATTTCGGCAGCCCGACCGATTATCGCGAAACCGCCGCCGCGGATTCCTGGAAGCGGGCGGTGGCTTTTCTCGATCGGCATCTGAAATCGGCAACCGGACCCGTCGCGGGTTGACCCGCGCACGACGCGCCGCGCACCGACCGGCTCAGAGATACTTCGTCGGTCGCCGGATGGTGCGCCACATATGCGCAACCGGGCTGTCGTCGAAGCCGAGTCCCTCATCGGGCTGCTTGAAATGGCGACCGACGATATCGACGAACGGCTCCCAGCTCACCTCGGCGTTCGGATCGAAGGAATAGATGTCGTGCACGGTGATCATGCGCGACGTCATGTACCATTTGTGGTTCCGCGCCTCGTCGTAGGATTGCCGGATATACGCGTCGGGCACGTAATCCGCGCCGAAATGCTTCACATAGGTCACGGGATAGGGATAGCCGACCGATTCGTCCGGAAAGAAGCGCAACGCCTGGTGCTTGCGAATCGCCCAGCTTACCTCCTCGTCGACATAGGGCTCGATGAGCTGTGCGCCCCAATAGCCGTGATCGCTCTTGATGAATATCGCGTTGGCGATGTCGTGCAGCAGGCAGGCGAGGATGGTCCTCTCGGGCATGCCGGCCTTGAGCGCATGCGTGGCGCTTTGCAGCAAATGATTGGTGCCTTTCGCGCGGCAACGAAAATAATCGAGCAAGGTCGGCTTCTCGGGCATTTTCGGCAGGCGCGGATCGTCGCCCATCAGGAAATACTTGCCCGCCCGGGTCGTCAGATCGAATCCCATGCCGGAGGCGCCGAGCTGGCCATCCGCCATGTTGAACAATGCCGATTTCGAGATCAGAACGTCGAGATCGTCGCTCATCTTCTTCTCGAGCGCATCCGCACGCTCGTCCATCGAGATCGCCTGGGCCATGACATTACCTCCGGTGCCGTCTCAGATACTCAGCATGTTAAATAATAATCTATACCCTTACCGCGGAGCCTGGCAATGGTCCAGACGGTGGCGGCGACCTCGGACCGAGTATTTGTTCATTTTTCGGCAAGTGGCACGACATAGCGCATGTCGATGGCGCGCTTGCCATCGATTTCGGGCTTGACCATGCCTTGCGCTTTATACCACGCGAGCTGGCGCAAGACGTCCTGAACGTCGAGCTTTGCGCCGGGATCGTCATAGGAGACGGTGCGCTCGACCTGGTCGATGGATTGGCCGGTATTCTCGGCGATGATTGCCGCGATCGCGGGTGCGGTCGGGCCATCATGCCGCGCCTCATCGGCCCCCGCGAACGCATCATGGTAGTCTTGCGCGCCTTTCCGGAAAGCGCGCAGAAAGGCCTCGAGGGTTTTCGCCTTGGTATCGGCCGTCTTTGTCGAGACATAGATTCCGCCGACCTGATAGCTCGCCTCGTCGCCGGTCCAGCCGAGCAGATTCATGTCGCCGCGCGCCACCGCCGGCACGGCGAGAAAGCCGGTGATCACCGCGGCATCGGCCCGTCCGCCGATGATCGCGGGAAGAACATTCGGCAGCGACTGCAAAGCGACAAAGCGCAGGCTCGCCAGATCGACCCCATATTTCGCCGCGATCAGGCTGAGACTGTATTGCAAACCCGATCCCGCCTGGGTGATGGCAATGGTGCGACCGCCCAGGTCCTTGAAGGATTTAAGGCCGCGCGCGTAAGCCCTGTTCGACGCCACGACGGCGAAGGTCCTGAAGCCGGGAACGTCGCGCGCCTGGCCGCCGATAATTTTCAGCGCGCCCTGCCCGGCGAGGTTGAAGAACGCCGCGCTCAAGGCCGAATCGCCGATATCGATGTCGCCCGAGGTCACCGCGACGGAGATCCCTTCCGCCACGTCGAAATAGACCACATCGACCGACAATCCTTCGGCGGCGAAATAGCCTTTTTTCTGAGCGATATAAATTGGCCCGGTCGCGGCGATCTTCGCCGTGCCGAGCTTGATGGTCTCGGCCCGCGCGCGGCCGGGGCATAAGCCCGCAACCGCCGCGCAAGCCAAGCCCGCCACAAGCAGGCATCTCCAGATGGCGATCATCGCCGACGCGCTGAAGCTTCGGCTATTTCGCGCCCGCCATGGCGCCGCGCGCTTGCGCATGGGCGCTTTCGCGCGCGCGCTGCGCCTCGATATCGGCGAGCATCGGCAGCTCGATCACGTAGAACATGCCGCCGGTCTTGGTCGCGATCTCGCCGACCTCGGCGCCATTCTGAATGAACATATAGGTGCCGACATCCTTGGTCTTGCCGCCGAGCCAGGTCTTGCCGCCGTACTCGATCGAGCCTTCGATCACATAGCGGATCTCGGCATCCTCCTCGCGCCGCGCCGGAATCTTCGCGCCCGGCGCAAGCCGCGTCAGGCGAATACCCGAGCCGCCGAAGGTGCCGAGCCGTTTATGCTCGACGCCGTCGAGCCGGCGATCGCCGATCCAGGGATGGCCCTCCGGCTTCATCACGATCGGCTTCTCGAACCGGCCCTCGGGGAACTCGACCTTCTTGCCCGAGACGTATTCGGTCAATGCGAGATGCGAATCCTTGTTGATCTTGCCGCCGTTCGGCAACATCTTGGTATAGATTCCGTTCTTGAAAATCGCGCCTTCGGCGATCATTGCCTTCCTCGCGTCGCGCAGTTGCTGGTGGGTGAGGTAGGGAATGCCGGTCAGGCCCTGGAATTGGAGGCCGAGGCCGGTGCATTCCTCCTCCTGCATCTGCGGTCCGTAAAAGACGCCCTCGGGATAGAAGCCGACCTCGCCGGCTTCGAGGAAGCCGTCGTCGATCATGCGCCGGCCGGTCAGGTTGAAGCGATACTGATCGAAAATGTGCTTGTGACGCGGCGTTCCATAGCCCTTGTCATAGCGGCGCCAACTGAACTCCAAGATGATTCCGGGGACTCCCGTATCGAGCGGAAACGCCTTGCCGCCGCTGCTGCCTTCGCGGCCGAAGCCGGGCGTTTCGTAGAGTTCGAGATCCGCAATGCTCACGATCGTGACGCGTTTCATCGGTTGCTCCTCCTTGGTTCATGCCGCTCGCCGCCGAAGACCATAGCGAGCCTATCCAAGTTCCGTCCGTTCGACCATATCGATCTCGCTCCCGGTTTAGGTTGCGAGCCCCGGATTCCGGCACTGCCACGCTCGCCGCCGCCGATAGCGGTCGCGGCGCCGATCTCCGACGGCATCCTGAAAGCTCGCCCACGTCAACTCGGTGCTCCCTTCTGCCAACTTCGGCGGGTTGTTCGAGAAAATCACGCCGAACGCATTTTGTCGCGCTCCTCACGGGTGCCTTGCCGTGGCGAGGCTTTTCGCGTACCGCCGAGCGAAGAACCGCGATGAATATTTGCTCGCTGGTATAGCGCACCGCGTCGGCCTGCCTTAGATTGGGTTTCGACAAGCAATCATGATGATCCGGTGAATTTTGCTGAATTCGACGGCCCGCGCCTCCCGCCGCAAGACCGCTAGCATTCCCATCCCGCTCATGAGCGTCGCGCTGCCGATGCAGTTGCTGCGCGCGCGCGAGGCGTTAATGCGGCGCTTTCGTCCTTATATGCGCGAGCTCGGCGTGACCGATCAGCAAGGTCGGATCCTCAGAGCACTCGCCGAGGTCGAGTGGATCGACATGCTCGAGCTTTCGACGCGTTGCTGCATCCATCCGGCAAGCTTGTCGCGGATTATCCCCCGCCTCACCGAACGGCGATTGGTGCGACGACGCCAAGACACCGCGGACGCCCGGCGGATCATGGTTTCGTTGACAAGCAAAGGCGGGGCGCTGCAGAAGCGCTTCGCACTGCGCGCAGAGCAAATCTACGGGGAGCTCGCGGACGAGATCGGGCCATCGAATTTCGATGAGCTTCATCGCTGTCTGAAAGTAATGATCGACGCTTTGGGCGGTCCGGAAGCGACGGTTCCGTCCGACGACGTATCAAATCCCTGATTGCGCGGCGATTGGCCGAACGCCGCCCGCAAGGGACCGCCGATAGCCACGCAAACACGGTAGCGCCCCATTGGAGCCGCTGTCGGCCTCGCCTTGCGCCGGGCGGCCGCTGTCATTAACATATCAAGCAAATGCGGCAAGGTCGGGGCCCGATGTTCACCACCGAAGTCATGCTCGATGTCGGCGGCAGCCGGATGGCGGTCGCAATGGCCAGTCCCGATAGCGCCGGGCCCCACCCCGCGATCCTGGTCGCGCATCACCGCGGCGGGGTCGATGACTTCACGCGCTATGTGCTGATCCGCCTCGCCGAGATCGGCCTCGTGGCGGCGTCGCCGAATTTCTATCATCGCCGCCCGCGCGACGAGGATCCCATCGCCGCGATGAAGCATCTGAAAGACGCCGAGCTCGTCGCTGACATCGACGAAGCGATCAGGCACCTGGTATCGATGCCCAGCGTGCGCCGGGATCGGGTCGGCACGATCGGGCATTGCCTGGGGGGACGAACCTCTTATCTCGGACTGGGTTGCAACCCAATCTTCATGGCGGCCGTGTTGCTCTATCACGGCAATATCTTCGAATCGCGCGGCGACGGCATGCCGCCGCCGTTCGAGCTGACGAAAAATATCCATTGCCCGATCCTCGGCATTTCCGGCAAGGACGACAAGAATCCCTCGCCCGCCGATGTCGCGCGGTTATCGGCGGAATTGACGCGTCTCGACATTCGTCACGATTTCGTGGCCTATGATGGAACCGGCCATGCGTTCCAGGATTTTCACGCCGCGACCCAATATCGGTCGGTCGCCGCCGACGACGCATGGACGCGATTGCTCGCCTTCCTGCGTGCCGAGATGTTCCGCGACTAGACCGGATCGGTCCATGTCGACATCGCGCACAGCAGCCGATCAAGATCGCTCGCTTCGACATCGTCGTCGACGATGACGAGAACGCGACCCATGTCCAACTTGCATGCCGCGGCGATAACGGGCATTCTTCCCATTGCCAATGAAGCGGATCGACCGAAAACGGCCCGCAATAGGGAAGGAAGCTATGAATCCGCAGAGCAAATTCTCGTCGCGGCTGCTAGCCGTCATCGCCGTGTGCATCGCCGCCGGCGCGGCGCCCGCTTTCGCCAAGACCATCATTGACGAATGGACATCGGTCCAGGCGCCGCCGCCGCCGAAGCTCGACCAGATCACGGTCGATCCCAAGACCACGGCCTTGCTGGTGCTCGATCTGGTGAAGCAAACCTGCAACCAGCAGGCCAGGCCTCGCTGCCTCGCTTCGCTGCCGCAAGTGGCGAAGCTCATCAAGGGAGCGCGCGACAGCAAGACCTTTGTCGTTTATAGCGTCATCCCCGGACCGGCGACGATCGCCGACACGCTGCCGAGCGTAAAGCCCAATGGCAGCGAGCCGGTGGTCAAAGCCGGTCCCGATAAATTCATCGGCACGGATCTCGAAAAAATCCTGAAGGACAAGGGCATCGCCACCGTCATCGTGGTCGGCACCACGGCGCAAGGCGCGGTGCTCTACACGGCAAGCCACGCCGCGCTAATCGGCTTCAACGTGATCGTTCCGGTCGACGGCATGTCGGCGGATACCCCCTATGCCGAGCAATACGTCGCTTGGAACATGGTTAATGCCCCGGTGGTGTCGGCAAAGGTGAAGCTCACGGCGATCGACATGCTGAAATTTTAGGACGCGGCGACGATCCGCAGGATAAGGATGGCGCGATGGCCGACGAGATCGATGGTCGCAGCCGGCTCTATTTTCCCAATCTCGCACGGTTTTACGCGATCGCGGTGCCGCTTGGGTATGTGGTGATGCGCGTATGCCTCGGCCTCGTCCTGGTGCCGCATGGCATGGGCAAGCTCTTCGGTACGGATATTCCACACACGGCGCAGAACTTCGTGAAGCTGGGCTGGCCCGCCCCGCTCGCCTGGGCGTGGCTGGTCGGCTGCATCGAGTTCTTCGGCGGGCTCATGCTCGCTTTGGGACTCTTCACCCGCATCGTCGCGGCGATGATCGCGATCGAGATGGCGGTGATCTCGTTCCTGGTGTTGTGGCCGGCTTGGGGCTGGGCGCACCACGGTATGGAATACGCCTTCATGATGGGGGTTTTCGCCTTTGGCATGGCGCTGCGCGGCGGCGGGGCTTATTCGCTCGATCGATGGCTGGGCAAGGAGGTCTGAGCTCGCCTCACACCCGGCGCCAGCACCGTTTCGGATCGCATGCCATTCAGAGCGAACGGGCGAGGTCTATACGAGCACATTGCAGCCGTTCAAGGATTGCTCGGATATCAGACGGGGAGGAACCCATGACGAAGCATGACGAAGCACGCCGTACCTTCCTCAAGGGCGCCGCGGCAAGCGCGGGCGCGGTAGCGGGCGCGGCGTTCCTGCCCGAGGCACGGGCGCAAGGCAACCCGGAGCAGAAGATGCATGGGCCCATTGCTCATGCCGAGCAGGGCTCGATCAGCGGCGGCGCCGGCCAGCACGCCTTCTTCAACGACAATGACGCGATGACGATCGCGGCCTTGACGGAGCGAATCATGCCGGACGCGCCCGGCAAGCCCGGCGCGCGCGCGGCCGGCGTTCCGAACTACATCGATCTCGCGCTCGCCGGTGCCTACAAAGACCAGCAGGATTTCTACCGCCGCGGCCTCGCACAGCTCGATGCGCATTGCCACGCGACATACAAGCGGTCCTTCGCCGCGCTTACCGCGGCGCAGCAGGACGAGGTCGTGGCTGCGCTCGCAACCGGCAAGGCGGATGGATTCGCCTGGCCCACGGCGCAGGCGTTCTTCAGCACCGTCCGCACGCACACGATGGAGGGCATGTTCGCCGACCCGGTCTACGGCGGCAATCGCGACTTCGCGGGCTGGCAACTCGCGGGCTTTCCCGGCGCGCAAATGCAGTACACCGAGGCGGATTTGAAGAGCAGCAAGGCGTTCACGCGCCTGCCCATCACCGGACTCGAAGCGCAAGCCAAATCGCAACGGAGGATTTGAGTCATGGCGACCGAAAAAGCCGATGTCGTGATCGTCGGAGTCGGCGCCGCCGGCGGCATTCTCGCGGCCGAGCTCGGCAAGGCCGGGATGAAAGTCATCGGCCTCGAGCGCGGGCCGCGGCTGCAGACGGTCGACTTCGAGCCGCAAGACGAGCTGCGCTTCTTCGAGCGCATGGATCTGCGGCCCGATCCGAAGCGCCAGCCGGTGACTTGGCGTCCCAACGCCAAGGCGCGCGCCCATCCGCTCGGCCAGCTCAATTACGGCAACCAGGCGGGCGGCGGAACCGTGCATTACGGGGCGCTGTCCTGGCGCATGCACGAGGACGATTTCCGCGTCCGCTCGCACACGATCGAGCGTTACGGCGCCGCCGCCATACCCCAGGATTCATCGCTCGCCGACTGGCCGGTCAGCTATGCCGATCTCGAGCCGTTCTACGACCAGGCCGAATACGAGATTGGCGTCTCGGGCAAGGCAGGCAATTTGCAGGGCCGC
>Ga0307374_10006096_pt1 | contig 19143 bp, 13 predicted proteins | sample OX3MG_FD_202532 | JGI IMG/M metagenome (GOLD analysis project Ga0307374, IMG submission 202532) | Soil microbial communities from Risofladan, Vaasa, Finland - OX-3 | ecosystem: Environmental > Terrestrial > Soil > Coastal area > Acid sulfate soil | place: Finland: Risofladan, Vaasa | collected...
GCTCGACTTAGCGAGAGCGACCATGCGATCCGTCATCGGGCTTGTAACCTGGCTATTATAAAATAGAAGTTTCACCGATTTTTCGCGCAGGCTCTTTTCGAAATCGGCGGTTTGCTCCGCGCTGGGTTCCGTGCCATTCATGATAGCATGTTGAAAGCCTTCATTCTCCATTTTGAATCCCAGCGCGCGAGCCATATAATCAAATACCGGCTCGGTTGCCGTGACGGATGCGCCGGCATGGCTGGCCTCGATCTTGGCGATTTTCGAGGTAACGGGAACCATCTCATTTTGAAAATGGGCAAGATTTTCCGGCTGCTTCAGAATATCCGCAAGCTGCGCGGCGAGCGCGGGCATCGCGCGCGGATCGTACCAGATATGCGGGTTATCGCCCGCTTTCGCGCCGATTAGATCGGCAACACGAATGACGATGCGTTCTGGATTGTCCTGAGTGGCGAGAAGTTTTCCCATCCAATCGTCATAGCCCATGCCGTTATAAATGACAATGTCCGCATCGGCCACGGCCTTTGCCGTCGCGGCGTCGGTGGTGAATTCGTGCGGATTCTGATTGGGATTTACTAAAATACTGCTAACATCCGCGGAATCCCCAGCGATTTCGCGCGCCACGCCACCATAAAAATTTTCGGCGGCAACGATTCTGAGCATACCACCGCTTCGAGTTGCCGGTTCATTTTTGCCGCAGCCCGTGAGAGCGGCGAGAAATATGGCGACGTGTAGCACCGGGAGTATACTCCCGGTGCTACACGGTTTTTTGCATAATTCAGTGTATCCCAATTCCCTGGTAACAAACCGTAGTGCCCGTCCGTTAAATGTCTTTCCATGCATCCCATACTTTTTCATATCGGCCCGATCACGCTTTATAGCTATGGCCTTATGCTGGCCACAGCGTTTATAGTTGCGAGTTATTTTCTTTCTATCGAGCTGCACCGCCGCGGGCTGGACCCACGTATCGGCGGGCAAATTACGATCATCGCGCTTATCGGCGGGGTAGCGGGAAGCAAGCTTTTTTCGATCCTGGAAAATTGGGGCGATTTCGTGCGCGATCCGATCGGCCAGATGTTTTCGCCCGCCGGCCTCACCTTTTATGGCGGTTTCCTCGTCGCAATGGCGTGGATTTACTTTTATCTCAAGCGCAAGGGGCTTCGTTTCGCGCTCTTTGCGGATATGACCTCGCCGCTCGTGCTGCTGGCGTATGGCATTGGGCGCATAGGCTGCCAGCTTGCCGGCGATGGCGATTACGGTATTCCTTCCCGCCTGCCATGGGCGATGTCCTACCCCAATGGAACGGCTAAGCCGACTTATACCCTGCTCGAATACTTCCAACGGAATCCCGTGCAGCGCGCCGCGTGGCATTATGATTCGCTTGCCTCGATCACGGTAGGGCAGGATCAATTCGGACGAATCTCGCGATTCGATCAGATCGTGACCGTCCATCCCGCGCCAATTTATGAGACGCTCTTTTGCGTGATCGCCTTTTATTTTATCTGGACCAATCGAAAAAAATTCGACGCGCAAATTGGCAAAGTGTTTTCGATCGTGCTCGTGGTGATGGGTATCGAGCGGCTGCTCATCGAATTTATCCGTATCAATCCGCTCTACTGGGGCCTTTCGATGGCGCAGTGGATTTCGATTGCGATGATTATCGTGGGCGGGTATATGCTGTTATTCTTCTATCCGCGCCATCCCGCCTCGGTTTCAAATGCCTCTCCACAAATCCAGACATCTTCTCAAAAAACATCGGTGCCGGCTTAAAAAGAACTCATCATAATTTCAGGCCTTACTCTTAAACAACAGGCATTCGAGAGTAGTCTAATCCTCAGAAAGCAAAGGAAAATACACATGCGTAATCTCATAAAAGCAATAACCATCTGCGGGTTCGTAGCTATTGCCGCCCCCGCATTCGCGCAAGTTAGCTTTAATATTCGAATCGGCCCGCCGCCGCCACGGCGGGAAGTAATCGTGGCCGCTCCCTTTCCGGGCGCGATATGGGTACCGGGATATTATGTTTTCGATTATGCGGTCAACCAATACCGATGGGTGCCGGGTGTCTGGCAGCGTCCGCCGCAGCCGGGAGTAATTTGGGTTGCACCGCGATATATCCGTCACGGGAGGCGCTATGGGTTTATGGCCGGACATTGGCAAGCCCCCGGCGCGGTCATTCACCGCAGTCCTGAACGCGGGCGTCCGGAAGGTCGCGGACGTCCGGAAGATCGCGGGCGTGGGAATGGCGGCCGCCCGGTGCGAAATGGTCGCGCTCCGATGGGACAATAATGGGACAATAAGAGGTATTGCCGGAGAGATACTTCTCGTGCCCTTGTCGCCGCCAATGCAAATCCATCTCCTAAATCTCGGTGACGAATCGCTCCTCATCGAAGCCGCGCGAATTTTTAACGCCGATGAGGAAGTCTCGTACGAGCGTGCCGCGTCATTGCTCGCCGAGCCAACTTTCTTTGTGGTCGTCGCGCGAACGGACGAGGGCGTCATCATGGGCCGCATCTATGGAGACGTCATTCATCGGTTCGCGCAAACCGACTTGCTGCTCTACGAAGTCGATGTCGCGGAGGAGCACCAACGCAAGGGCGTGGCGCGCGCGATGATCGAATTTGTGAAGGGACTCGCTATCCAACGCGGATATAAAGAGATATGGGTATTGACGGAAGGCGACAATGCTCCCGCCCGCGCGTTGTATAAATCTCTGGGCGGCGTAGAGGAAAATTCGCCTACGATTATGTATGTGTTTTATCCACGCGCGAAGTAACCAAATCCCATAACTCTCTACGAGTAAAGAAAAGATTTTTTCAAAAATCTTTCGTTATTTCCTGCATTTTGTTCGTTAGAAGCGTGCGATTATGGCAGCACTGGAAGGTAAGCGCATCATTCTCGGGGTGACCGGCTCGATCGCGGCGATCAAGGCGCCAACGATCGCGCGGGAACTCGCGCACATTGGCGCGAGCGTGACGTGCGTGATGACCGAGAGCGCCGAGGAGTTCGTGAGTTCCGAAGAAATGGCGGAAGCAACGGGACAGCCAGTTATCACGAGTATCTTCCAAGGGAACCACCCCCCAGCCCCCTCCTATTCCGCTTCGCTCCATAGGAGGGGGAGCCTTGATCCTGCCGCTACCTGGCATGTGCATCTCGCCCGAAGCGCGGACGCGATGCTAATCGCGCCGTGCTCCGCTTCCGCGATTGGAATGTTGCGGGCAGGGATTTACGATAATGCCGTAATGCTCGCCGCGGCATCGCTGCCGAAAGGGACGCCACTCGTTCTGGTTCCCGCGATGGACGAGGACATGTGGCTGCAAGCGGCGGTGCGGGAAAACCTCGCGTGGCTAATGGTGCATGGCGCGCACCTCATCGAGCCGGTAACCGGAAAATTAGCGAGCGGTTTAACTGGCATGGGGAGGATGCCGGAGCCGGAAGACATTGTTCGCGAATTTTCTAATATAGTGGCGCAGTCCCCGCGCCTATCCACCACATCCAACGGGGAAGGCAGGGGAACCCTGCCACTACAAGGAAAACGAATTTTGATTACCGGCGGTCCTACCTACGAACCAATCGATGCGGTCCGGTTTATTGGGAACCGGTCGAGCGGGAAAATGGCCGCCGCGCTGGCGCTCGAAGCGAAGCGCATGGGCGCTGAGGTGACGCTCATTATGGGACCCACCACCCCCTTCCCCCTCCTTGAAAAAGAGGGGGTCATTCGCATCGATGTTGAAACCGCCGAAGAGATGCTGAAGGCGGTTACTATCGAAGCGCAAAAAGCAGATATTATAATCATGAGCGCCGCCGTCGCGGATTTCGCTCCGGAAGAAACCAGGAGCCAGAAGCTGAAGAAAGGAGCTTCGGACACAATGACGCTGACGCTTCGAAAAACGCCGGATATTTTGGCCGAAATTTCGCGCACGAAACGAAGCGATCAAATCCTTGTCGGCTTCGCGCTCGAAAAAGGAATCGAAGCGGAAGACTATGCACGAAAGAAACTGCGCGATAAAAATCTCGATATGATCGTGCTCAATAACATTGCCGATGAAGGTGCTGGATTCGGATACGATACGAATAAAGTTACCATTTTCACGAAATCGGGCGAGCGGACCGCACTGCCACTTATATCAAAAGACCAATGCGCGAGAGAAATTTTACAGAAAATCGCCGCACTACCGTAGGGACGTGCTGCGCACATCCCTCGCTTTGTTATTCGATACGGACTCGGACGTGCGCAGCACGTCCCTACGGTTATGGATAAACTCGCCGAAAAATACCGCAAGCACTTTCCCATTCTCGAAACGAGTTGTTACTTGATTTCGAATTCGCTGGGAGCGATGCCGTGCGAAGTCGAAACCGAACTGCAATCGTATGCCGAATTGTGGCAGCGCCAGGGCGTCGAATCCTGGGACCAATGGTTCCCAATGGTCGACGAAGTGAGCGCGCTTGTCGCTGATCTTATCGGCGCGGAAGCGCGGGATGTGACGCTCATCCATAACCTCACCATCGGCTCCGCGCTGATCGCGAGCGCCTTGGATTTTACCGCGCATGATCGATCATCCACGAAAGAAAGAAATAAGATCGTCTATTCCGACCTTCACTTCCCCACGATTTCTTATCTCTGGCAGGGCTGGAAAAAGTATGGCGCCGTTCCGCATGTCATCGAAAGCGATGGCATCTGGGCCGAAACAGAAAAATATATTCAGGCTATTGACGAACGGACAAAGCTCGTCGCGCTCTCGCACGTTTATTTTCGTTCCGGCGGCTTGCAGGACGTAAAGCCTATCATCGAGCACGCGCATAAGATGGGCGCGCTCGTCATGCTCGATTCCTATCAGGCGGCGGGAATCATTCCGATCGATGTAAAGGATTTGAACGTCGATATTCTTGCGACCGGCGTGCTGAAGTGGTTGTGCGGCGGACCCGGCGCGGCGTTTATGTACGTGCGGCGCGAGTTGCAGGAGCAATTTTTCCCGGCTATCCGCGGGTGGCTCGGCGATAAAGAGCCATTCGAGTTTCACATGCCGGATGTGAACCTTGCGCCGGACATGCACCGCTTTTTGACTTCGAGTATTCAGGTTCCCTGTCTCTATACCGCGAGGCCGGCGTTAAAAATGTTCCAGGAGATTGGCATGGAACCTATTCGAAAAAAATCGCTCGCGCTCACCGAGCGGCTGATCGAGCGCGCGGACGAATTCGGGTTCACCGTGAATTCGCCGCGAGAGCCAGAGCGGCGCGGTGGCGCGCTTACTATCGATCCGGCGGGTGCGCCGCGGAGGGCGCACACCACGCGAGTGCATACCACGCGTAACACAAAGGAAATTTGCGAGGAGCTTATTCGGCGCCGCTTCATGGTCGATTTTCGTCCGCCATTGGGCATTCGTATCGCTCCGCATTTTTATAATACGCTCGACGAGATCGACGCCGTTATGAGCGAGATGGCTACGATTGCCAACGGAGGATAGGTGTCTGGTTGACACAATTCAAACTCCTTCATTCATTTATTCGTAACTTTGTAGTAAGATAGAGGACTTTAGGCGACCAATGGTCGTATGGGTGAACGATCATCCATGGTGAGAGAGCGATCTTTCACGGTGGTAGAGCGATTTTCCACTGAAGTTTATGAAGTCGGGGCAGGTTGCCTAATTGGAGATTCCGGGACGTTGCGAAGGCTGCTCATAAAGCCGCTAAACTAAACGTCACATGGTTGCCCGGTTAGGTTTTCCTAAGAAAGGTATTGTTTTCTCGCCCGCAGCTTCGTATCTTTGTAGCAGTCTTTTTTGACTATAGATAGCGTGGATGAGCAATTGCGGCCTCGGATGAGCGATCATCCGGGCTGGTGATCGGCATCTGCAAAAGTTCACATTTTGAAACGGATAGGAAGTGTTTCGGAAGTCATGGATGAGCAATCATTCCAACGATAACGCGATGCGGATTATTCGCAGCCTGAAGGGCAGCATGCTTTTGGGCAGCAACGTGTGAAGGTGTTTCCATCAACTAAACTAAGAGGTAAATTGCCATGCGGCTTCGTAAACTCATTGTGCTTGGTGCTTTAGCAGTATTTATCGGCGGCATTTCTTCGTGCTCGAAGAAGTCGGACAATGCCACCACGGACACGACCACGGCTCCGGCCACCGCGCCGGCTACGCCGCCACCCCCACCGCCACCCCCACCGCCTGCTCCGATGGTGGATTCCGCTAAAATGATGGACTCCATCAAGGCAGCTGGCGAAAAGACAGGTAAGAAGGAAGAGAAGAAAGAAATGAAGAAGAAGATCAATAAGATGTAATTCTTCTGCTCTCTCGTGCTGGGTGAGCAATCATCCATCTCGACCGGACTCTTTTTTCTGGCCGGAAGTTAATATGGCGCGTCGCGGCCTTCAGGCCATGGCGCGCCATTTTCTTCATAGTACCAGAATATGAATAATCGCCGGGACTCGAGCGGCTGATCTTCTTGTTTATTCTTTTTGCTTCTTTCCGTTTTTTCATTCCGATAATTTTTCTGCTTTATTACCATGAAAATCCAAACGTTTCGCATCGCTTCTTTTATCGTTATAGCCCTCGCGCTAAGTATGCCGGCCGCCAAAGCGCAGCAGCGCACCGTCCTCTTCGAAACTTTTACAAATAGTTATGAGCCACACGGCGGGGGGGATGCCGAGCGCACTACGTTCAACGCGAACGTCGCCTCCGTCGTATCGAGCGAAGGCTCGAAGATCATTCATTTGGATCACCACATCGGAAACGAATCTGATGCGCTTCAAAATGCATATTCGTTTAACACGGCCAATCATGTGATGCCGGGAAGTGCCGTAGGTAATACCTACACACCATTTTGGGGCGCGGTGGACCGGACCGTATACTCTTCCACGGGCACTCGACAGAGCTTTAGCGAGGGCGATTGGACGAGCGCGATCAACTCCGAATACCAGCAATCTCCCGCCGCGACCATGCAACTCGTAAGCGCCACGCTCGATAAGAATAATTCGCAGACGTATGTGCTCCATGTCAAAGTCAATGTCACGCTGGCCCAATCCATTCCGGATTCGCTCATCATTCGCTATGCGATCGTGCAGGATGGGTGCCTGGACAACCAGAATGGAGGTACCTTGAATGTTACGCTCAACGATGTGGTCCGCTATATTACCTACACGAACTCCTCGACGAGTGGTAATTCGTTCGTCGTGGTCGCGGGCGGCGCATCGGCGGGAACACAAAAGGTAATGTCATGGGATCAATCACTCTATGGTCCGAAATCCATCAATGCGAGCATCCCATATGATTATACGAAAATTCGGCTCGTCGCATTTCTCGAATCCACCAGCGGCGGGGATTTTCAGGTCGTGAATGCAGCCGTGCTTCGTCAGGATCTCGATACGCTCCAGCCGCCGCCACCCACGCTCAGTTTCAACGAAAACTATATTAGCGGTGATACCCTGCAGCCTGGCTCGACCGCGGACATTTTTTTTAACTCTACCAATCTGCCTAATGGTGTCACGGCTTATTACTCCCTGGATAACGGGACCACGTGGCGCTTCATGGAGGATACTCAATTTAGCCCCTTCTTCTGGAACGTCCCCGATTCCCTGACGACCCAGGGCAAAATCAAGCTCGTCGCCGTCGGGGATCCATCGCTCGTATCGATCGAAGCCGGCACCTTCGTTATTGCCCCGGCTGACTCCGTCGCCTTCGTTCGCCCCACCCCCGGCGAGATGCTGGGAGCGGACACTAATTACATGATAGAGTGGACGAAATATGGATTCGATAGTGTCATCCTGCAGTATTCTCTTGCCGATGATCATGGTGGTTTTCCAAACTGGGACACCCTCGCGGATGGTATCACCAGTACTTTTTACAAGTGGAAGATCCCTGATACCAACCGCGCCGCGCAACTTCAACTTATTCCGGTTAGAAATGAAGCGCCGGCTGCGAGTGTCCAGTTTACGATTTTAAAATTTGTAAACTCAGTGGCAAACTCGAAATCGGAGAGCGGCCTTGCCATCACGGATATTTTCCCGAATCCCGCCGCGAGTGGCGAGGAAATGGTACTGGGCTATACGGACGTTCCCGGTCGGCATGTTTCCGTGCAGGTGCTCGATCTCCTCGGGCGCGTCGTCGGGAATTTTGCCGGCGAGAACAATCAGAAGATGTATCTCGACACGCGGGCGCTGGCATCGGGAACGTACATCGTGCGCGTGAGCGATGGCGCGAATGTCGTATCGAGGAGCATGGAAATCACGCGGTAAGTGCAGGTAGCCGTGTGGCACCCGGAGTATACTCCGGGTGCCACACGGCACTCTATACATGAACGACCGCCTGTTAGAAATCCTATCGACGCGCCCGGATTTTACGGTTGCGAGCGAAGATAAAAAGCTTCTCGATATTTTCGTGGAGTATCTCGATCATGGTTCCCTGTTCCTCGCGGGATTCGAGCCGGGAACCGATCCCATGTTTATTTTCACGAATGATGCTCAAATATATCGGTTTCCGATGAGCGAAATTCGGGCGCGCGTCCTCGCCATGAAACGCGGCGAGCCGATGGACTGGGAACGGATTCCGTTCGAATACAAGGAGCGCCTCACGCCAGCGCCGGCAACGCCGCTATAGGCTGACTCGACTCCGTTTCTTCGGGCGTCAGCTTCGCGAGCACCTCTTCGATTTCGCGCAATCGTTCCTCGCCATCTTCTTTCGTCCGAAGCCGAACAACGATGCGAAGCGCCTTCTTTTCACTCACGAGGCGAATATTTTGCTTGCCGATCAGCTCGAACCGGTCGAGCACTTTTGGGAACGTATTTTGATAATAGAATGCCTCCGATTCTTGCGGCATGAGAATGCGGAGCGTCCTGGTTTGCTCCTCGAAGGTAACGTTTCGAGCGCCCAGCAGTTTTGCCCGTTCGCGAATGCGGGCGACGTGCAGGAGTGCTTCGGCTTCCGGCGGCAGCGGACCAAAGCGGTCGCGGAGTTCCTTCGCGATTTCCTCGAGTTGATCGTCGCTCGCGGCGCTCGACATGCGTTGGTAAAATCCGAACCGCTCGGCATCATCTTCGATATATTGTTCGGGAATCAGCGCGTCGATACCGAGCGAAACGGTCACTTCTCCTTCGCCGCTGAGACGCTTGCGCCCGAAGGCGGAGCGCCGTTCGCGCGTAATGTCATCCTTGAATAATTCTCGGAATTCCTCGCGCTTTAGTTCCTCGACCGTTTCCTCGATCGTTTTTTGATAGAGATCGAAGCCAATCTCCGCGATAAACCCGGATTGCTCGGCGCCGAGCAAATTTCCGGCGCCGCGAATTTCGAGGTCGCGCATCGCAAGCTGGAACCCGGCTCCCAACTCGGAAAATTCCTCCATCGCTTCTAAGCGCCGGAGCGCATCCTGCGAAAGCCGCGCGACGGGCGGCGCAATGAGGTAGCAATACGCCTGCTCGTTCGAACGGCCCACGCGGCCACGCAATTGATACAGTTCCGCCAGACCGAAGTTCTGCGCATGATTGATGATGATCGTATTCGCATTCGGCACGTCCAAGCCCGATTCGACAATCTTGGTCGCAACCAGAATATTCACCCGTCGTTCAATGAAATCTTTCATCGTTTTATCGATCGCGGTTGGCGTCATCGCGCCGTGAACGATCTCGACGCGCGCGCCCGGCACGATGGCGCGGAACTCGTTTGCATAGGAATCGATGTCATTCACTTTGTCATTGATCGCATAGATTTGGCCGCCGCGCGCAAGTTCCCGTTTGACGGCCTCCGCGATGACGTGTTCGTCCTCATTGGTCAACACTTCGGTCATGATCGGGAGCCGGTTGCGCGGCGGCGTTTCCATGATCGAAAGATCGCGCGCGCCGAGCAGCGAAAAATTGAGCGTTCGTGGAATCGGCGTCGCCGTCAGCGTCAGGGTATCGACATTGGCGCGCATCTCGCGCAGCGTTTCCTTCGCGTGGACTCCGAAGCGATGCTCTTCATCGATTACAAGCAGACCAAGGTCTTTGAAGTGGACATCCTTCGAAAGAATGCGGTGCGTGCCGATGAGCACGTCGATTTTGCCATCGGCGAGATCCTTGAGAATCGCCTTCTGCTCGCTCGGCAGCCGGAACCGCGAAAGCGCGGCGCACCGGACGCCAAAGCGGTCGAGCCGATCGGAGAACGTGCGGAAGTGCTGTTCCGCAAGTATCGTCGTTGGCACCAAAACGGCAGCTTGCTTTTTATCGAGCACGGCCTTCATCACCGCGCGCATCGCTACTTCGGTCTTGCCATAGCCCACGTCTCCGCAAATGAGCCGGTCCATCGGATGGATGGACTGCATATCGCGCTTCGTCTCTTCGGTTGCCTTCGCCTGATCGGGCGTATCGTCGTAAAGGAACGCCGCCTCCATTTCGCGCTGGATGATGTCATCCGGGCTAAATGCAAATCCTTCCGACTTGCGGCGCTTCGCATAAAGCTGAATCAGATTTCGCGCAATATCCTTGAGCCGCTTCTTCGTTCGCTCCTTCGTATGCTCCCATTCCGCGGAACCAAGTTTCGAGAGCGTTGGCGCGGTTACTGCCTCGCCGGAAGAATATTTCGAAAGGCGGCCAATATAATCGAGGTTGACAAAAAGGACATCGTTATCGCGATAGGACAGCCGAACGACCTCCTGTTTCTTGCCGCCGACAACGATGGTTTCCAGCCCCATGAATTTTCCGATGCCTTTATCTTCATGCACCAGAAAATCGCCGCGCTTGAGCGCACGAAGTTCCCTGAGCGAAATGCCTTTGGTACGCGCGGCCTTCTTGCGCGCGGATGCGCCGCGTTCCCGTTTCCTTCCAAAAAGCTCGTGCTCCGTATAGACAGCCGTGCGCGCACTCGGAATTTCGAAACCATTTGCAAGCGAAGGTTCGATAAATTCCGGCAGCGCACTACCTACTTCTTCCTCATCGAGCAAATCCTTCAGCCGCTGCGTCAGATCCTTCGATTCGGAGAGAACGATCGTTCGCTCGCCATGCCGAATGCGGTTCGTGATGTGTTCGCGAATGAGCTTCAGATTCGCATGGAAGGCAGGCTGCGCACGGCTGCCAAAGTCGATCGTATTCGCGCCAGATGGCGGAAATGCCGTGACGAAAAATCGTGGATAGGCGGCGAGGGATTGTGTCAGATCGAGTGCGATGCCCAATTCAGACATCCGCATTCGGACACGCGCCGGCTCCATCGTAAACACAATAGATTCCCGCGCGATATAATCGAAGAGCGTCGCTTCGCCGGCGGCCTCGGATTCGGTGAGCACATTGGGAACCAGAACCAACTCGATTCTGGGCGAAGTCGATCGCTGGCTGATCGCATCGAACATCCGCATGCTCTCGATCGTATCGCCAAAGAATTCGAGGCGAATCGGAACCGTCTCTGTAAATGGAAAAATATCGAGGATGCCGCCGCGGACCGCATAGTCGCCGGCGGTTTCAACGAATTGCTTTCGCTCGAAGTGATGCGCGTCGAGCCATTTGATCACACGCTCGAATCCGGCTTCCTGTTGCGGAGCAAGAGCAAGCGATTCCCCGGCAAATGCTTTCTTTGGCGGAAGCCGCGTGCCGAGCGATTCGGCATCGGCAATAGTTACAAGGACGCCTTGTTTTTCATCCGGATGCAAGCTCGTTGGCCGTGAAAGTCTATCGAGCGCTTCCAACAGTTGCGCGGTGGCTTCGGCGGTTTGCGCGCGTTTTTGCCGCTCGCGTTTCAAGAGCGAAGCATGAGCGCCTTCCGAAAACAGTGCGAGCCGATCTTCGTCCAGCAGACGCGCTAAATCGTCGTATAATCGCTCGGCCTGCGTTGCATCTTCGACGATGAGCAGCACGGGCCGCGATTCCGCCTGCACCACATGCGCCACGAGCAGCGCGTCGAGCGACGGAACGAGGCCGGTGAGATACACCTCTCGGTCCGAGACTGCAAGCTCACTGCGAAATCGCTCATAGGCCGGGTGTCCGGCAACGATCGGGCTTAAGAGTCGAAAAAGTGGTGTCACGCTAACCAAAATTTGTAAACAGGCCTAACGCGGCCACGCAATGAGAGATGAATTCCCACTGCCTGGCTGCGATCCATTCCTAAACGCCGGGCAGTAACAAACCACGCGCGGGCTTGGTGCTAAAAATTCAATCGGCAGAGCATTCTTTGCGCTGCAAATTTAGTTTGCTTGGGCATGACCAAACTCCGCATCGCGCTCCTCATGCTTTTCCCTGTGCTCATCCCGTTCGCAGGTTGGGCACAAGTGCAGGTCGGTCCAGGGCAGATGTATCCCGATATTGGCGCCGCGGCAAATGCGAGGGCAGTGCATCCCGGTGATACGGTATTCGTTCATGCCGGAACTTATACCGACGCCAACACTTTGATCGATAGCTTGATCGGTACCCCCGATCATTGGATAACGATAATGCCCTATGGACAAGATTCCGTTTCGATCCACGTGCAATATACCTTCCAGGCCGCGCAGTATCTAAAAATCTCAGGGCTAAATTTTTTTGGTAACGATCCCGCACAGAGCGCGCGCGTGTATCATCTGCTCTTCTTCGATTATCAATACGCGTGCTTCACGTCGAATCATGATATTATCATTGAGAACTGCGCCTTCGCCGAGTTGAATAATACCGGAAAACAAAATACCGGTGCCTGCCTGAAGATCGATGGCACGGAGAATTTTCAGGTGCTGAACTGCGCCTTTCTCGATGGAACAAACATCACAGATGGCATCAGCCTCAATGCCGACCGTAACGGGACCGTCCGTCATTGCACATTCGAGAATATGCCAGGGGATGGATCGCATTGCAAGGGCGGCGCGAAGAATATCACGTATGAGCAGAATCTCTTCCGCAATTGCGCTGCCGATGGACTCGATGTTGGCGGCGAGACCGACACGCAATATTTTTGTCCGCTCGGCGCAACGTGGGAAGCAGACAGCATTAAGGTCTATGCAAATATATTTATCGGCGGCGCGACCGGAATCAGGCTAAGTTCCTGCCATCATGCATTCATTTTTAACAACACCTGTTTCAAGGCGACCGAGTTCGCCTTCCGCTCGCTAAACACCAGTTCAATGGGCATTACGCTCGATAGCAACTACATCTATAACAATATCTTTACCACGTACAGTCCATATCATATCTATCTTAATGCGTCGAGCAATTTTATTTTCAGCACCGAATATTTTAAGAATAATCTATTTCACGATTACCTGAATCCTGACCCAGACTCCATCAACTGGTCGGAACTGCCCGGTGTGAATGTATCCGGTTCGCTCATCGGCGATCCGGATTTTTTGGATACTCTGAATGGGAATTTTTCACTCACTGCGGGAAGCCCGGCAATTGGCGCTGGTTTCCCGACGCCGGAACCGGCTACGGATTATATGGGAGCGCCTTACTCGCTAACGGCACGCTCTATTGGCGCATACGAGTCTTCCTCCGCTGAAGTCACAGCCACCGCCGTGGCTGATGAGTTTATCATTTCGCCAAATCCATGCAAGAATTTTTTGACCTTATTCTGCAAGGGCAATACTACGCCGTTCGAAATAATTATATTAGATATATTGGGCCGCGAAGTCCGGCATATTACTGTTTCACCGCGGAGCGATGCCGAGCCGATTCGAGTCGATGCCGCAGCGTTGTTAGATGGCGAGTATATGCTTCTTGCGCGAGCGAGTAATGGAGTTTTGCTCGCGCGTCGAAGTTTTGTAAAGCTGAGATAGCAACGAATTGCCGAGCAAAGTCGGTCGGCTGCTCGATTTCATTTCTCAGTCCTCTAAATACACCAGCGGCCCATCGTGCCGCGTACGGAGATCGTAATACAGCACCGTGAAGAACATGGGAAGGAACGAAAAGAGGGCGAGCATCGCTATGCCCGACTCTATCGCGATGGAGCGGAAAACTCCAGGAAGGCTATCCAGCAACCATGTGACCGTCAGATAGGGCTTGATCAGGAAATCATTCATCCACATTAATGCCTCGCCGGAAACGATGCTCATGATCATGCTCACAAGCATCAGCGCCAGGAAAAGAAGGACTCCCAACGCGAGCGTTGCGGCAAAAATCCGCCAGCCCGCGCGCCGCGTGAGTTCCCAACTTCGCGCGAGCGATTGAATCGGGCCAAGCCCTTCGCTCACCATCGCCGGGACCGTGACCGCAAGGCGAATGGTGATATAAATCTGGGCCATCGTCAAGAAGCTGCCGAACATCCCGCCAATCTCGGGCGGAAGCACCATCAGCATTCCTTCGACCGACCAACTCACGCTGAGATAAAGAAGGCATAGCAGCAGCATTTTCCAAACGTGCTTGCCGAAGCTCTCCCGCAATGGTTCCCAGAACTCCTGCTTGCGTTCCTCGAAGACCTGGCATCCCAAATCGACGGTAGCCGCGACGAGCGCGAAGATTCCAATCATGAGCAGCACGAATCCCAGCGCGAACAAACTAATCGAAGATTCGAACCGGGAAACATTATTCCCCAGGTAATGAGCAAGCTGCCGCGTTCGAGCATGGGGAAAATGCGAGGTATCGGTTCCTGGCCACTGCGCGGCGAAAATCGGGTTCTGCTCGGCGAACCACGCTTTTACATCGTTGCGCGCCACGGTGAGATCCGTGTCGGCAAAACCGATGTCGCGCTGAGCCGATGTGATCGCATCGTGTGCAAGATTTGTGGCACCCACAGTCATGATGGCCGTGCCCGGTACAAAGAGAATAAGAAAAAATAGCGCATAACGCCAAAAACTGCGCCCGTATATCGAGAGCGTTTCCGAAATAATATCGACGAGCGCGAGCGGACGAGAAGGAATCAATTACGAATTAAGTATTAGGAATTGGGAATAGATAACAAATTTATCTCCCGAAGAAATGCGTCCTCGGTTAGCACCTTCACGCCGAGCGATTCGGCTTTGGCGAGTTTCGAACCGGCTTCCGCTCCCGCCACAACATAATCCGTCTTTTTGCTTACGGAGCCGGATACTTTTCCGCCGCGCTCTTCGATTCGTTCCTTCGCTTCGTCGCGGGTCATGGAAGCGAGCGTGCCGGTAAGCACAAATGTTTTGCTATTAAAAAACTCCGATACCGCCGGTTTCTCTTTTCGAACTCCGTGGAATGGTAAGCCAGCCTGGCGCAGCCGTTCCAGCAACTCCTGATTTTTCTCCTTTTGAAAATACGCAACAATGCTCGCCGCGATTTCCGGGCCGATGCCGGGGATGTTGTCGATCGCCTCTTCGGACGATTCCGCGATGGCATCGATCGAGCCGAATTCGTCGATCAATAGCTTCGCGACGCTCGTGCCCACATGCCGGATGCCGAGCGCGAATAAAAACCGCGCGGTGGGCCGCTGCTTGCTCTGCTCGATGCCGTGCAGAAGGTTCTCGACTTTCTTCTCGCCCATGCGTTCGAGCGCGATAAGCTCGGCGCGGCGATCTTTTAATTCGTAAATATCCGCAACATTATTCAGCAGCCCCGCAGCCACGAATTGCTCGACCGATTGATCGCCCAGGCCGGCAATGTCCATCGCGCCACGCGAAGCGAAATGCGTGATGCGTCCGATGACCTGCGCCGGGCATTCGGAATTTTCGCAATACCAATTCACCTCGCCCGGCGGACGCACGAGCGCGGTGTTACACTCCGGGCAGACCGTTGGGAACTCATACACTCGCGCGGACTTCGGACGCTGCGAAAGATCGACGCCAACCACTTTCGGAATCACTTCGCCACCGCGCTCAACTAATACCATATCACCGACGCGAATATCTTTCCGCTCGATCTCATCGGCGTTGTGCAGCGTGGCGCGGCGGATCGTGATTCCGGTGAGCGCGACGGGTTCGAGTTCCGCAACCGGTGTAATCGTTCCCATCCGCCCCACTTGCAGCGTGATGCCGTTTAGCCGCGTGCGCGCCTGCTTCGTTTCGAATTTATACGCGATCGCCCAGCGCGGCGATTTAGCGACGAAGCCGATTCGCTCCTGCTCCGCAAGCGAATTTACTTTGATGACCGCGCCGTCGATCTCGAACGGCAATTCCTCCCGATGATCCTGCCAGTGCATCGCAAATTGCATGATAGATTCGGTGTCTTTTACAATACGCGTTTCTTTCGAGACTGGGAAGCCAAATTCCGCAAGTAGATCGAGCCGGCTCGAATGCGTGTCGATTTCCGGCGCGTGCTCGGTCACCGCATCGTCGAAGCGAAGCTGATAGGCGCTAAACCGGAGTGGACGCTTGGCGACTTCGCGCGGATCGAGCGTTTTCAAAGTGCCTGCCGTGGAGTTTCGCGGGTTCGCGAAGGCCGGTTCTCCCGCTTCTTCGCGCTGCGCATTCAGTCCGCGGAAACCATCGAGATCCATAAATACTTCACCGCGCACTTCGAAACTTGCCGCGGAGAGCGGCGATTTGGAATGAAGCACGAGTGGGACGGAACGAATCGTTCGCACATTGCCTGTCACATCGTCGCCGGTCGTTCCATCGCCACGAGTCGCGCCGCGCGCAAGCTTGCCATTTTGGTAGAGCAGGCTCATCGCGACGCCATCGAATTTGAACTCGCACGTATAACCTTGCTTTGGATCGTGGCCCAGCAAATCATGCACGCGGCGCGCAAAATCCAGGACTTCTTCGGTGCTATAGGTATTAGCGAGCGAGAGCATCGGAACGTGATGCACCGCTGGCGGAAACAGTTTCGTAGGCTCTCCGCCAACGCGCTGACTGGGTGATTCGGGCGTGATAAGTTCCGGAAATTGCGCTTCGAGATCGCGCAATTCCTGCATCAGCCGGTCATACTCCCGGTCGCTGATAATGGGCGTAGCGAGCACGAAATACCGCCGGTCGTGCTCCTCGATGGCGGTACGTAGCTTTAGGATTCGTTCCAGAGCCTCGCGAGTGGTCATGAATGGTTCACGCCGTTTCGTTCAGGGAGTGGGAGGAATCGGCTGCACCGGATGAATAGGTTCCGGCGGAAACGGGATTCCCTTCCCCGATTTTTTCCCTTGCCTGGTTCCCGAATTCGAATTCTTGGAAGAATGATTCTTAGCAGCGGCTTGTCGCGCCTTTGCCTTTTGCGCGGCCTCCAATTTCGCTTTTTTCGCGAGGTCTTCCAACTGGGTGGCTATCGCAGGCGGTGGAACGCCTCGAACGGCTGGCGGAGCAGGAGCGGGTTTCGGAACCGGCGTGGGCGGCGTTGTGAGTTTATGCAAATCCACCGAATTCCCTCCCAGCGTTACGCGATCGCGCATGAGGACCAGATTTCGCACGACGACATTGGAATTCTGAATCGCCGGCAATCCGGAAAGCGGGGTTCCATCGAACGTCATCGCGACCGACTTCTGGTTTCCAATATCTACCACAAATTTCTGCGCTGCGCGAAACGATCGGACTTCACCGGCGCTCATCTGCCCACGGTACGCTGGGATTCCATCCGGCGCGATCGAAACCCACACGGGCTGCGTGGCCCGAAGCTGGAACTGAAGTGAATCCGTCACGGCGGGCGCGGCAGGAGCAACTGTTGGAGCAGGGCTTGTCGTTGCAGGCTTTCGCGCCGCGAGCGGCTGCCGTTTTTCCAAGGGAGCGGGAACATAATCCTTGCTCGGTATTGCGGTATGACCATTCTGAGTCCGCGCCATTCGGATGGCCAGATACGCGACGCCGGCAAAAAGAACCGCCAGTAGCACGATCACCATATTCGTTGCCCGGCGGGAGCCGCGCGTCGGCGCAACCGCTTCGCTACCCAGAAGAGGCTTTGCAGCATGTTCCTGGATGGACGCCGGCGCCGAGGCAGCTCCCACCGGCGGTGGTGTTATGACCTTTCCTGGCGCCGGCCGCATCGTGGGCGATGCTTGTTCCGGCGGACGCTCGAGCGGCGGAAGTCCGTGGCGCTCGCGCCGAATATTCTCCGCTTCCTCCCACAGCTCCTTCGAAGTCAGCACTTCGAAAGCCTCCTTGCCGCCGGTTTCCACGAGATTGACGACGCTCTCGGTCGTCTTCGTTACCGTTTTCACCGCGCCTTTAACGGCGGTATTCGCGAACCGCGCCGTATCGCGGGCCATTTGCGAAAGGCCGCCGCTCTCTTCACCAGGATGCGCGGGATGGCTCACGACTTTGGGATCGCGCGGCGAAGCGGCAACCGGCGCGTGCAGCGGCGCATATTCCGGCGGAACGGCAAGCCCCAGCGCCCGCGCATATTCGCGAACGAACGCCGTCACATAAGGCCCCTGGGGCAATTGCGAAAGATCGCCCGCTTCGATCGCTTCCAAATGGCGGCGATTAATTTTTATCGCGGACGCAATATCGCCGAGGCTTCGCTGCTGCTCCACGCGCGCCGCCCGAAGTTTTTCGCCAAATGTCCGAAGGATATCCACCGATGCCATTTCGAGAACCAAGAACGCCGCAAGTTGCGCCGTTGGTTCGTTTTGGAGCGTAAATGAGGAAAGTGTCATGGCTTAACATTCCGCTTTCCTGTTTTACGCGTGGCCTGCACTTATTCTTTCATCGCCTGTCGTTTAGCTCTATGCAAACGTTGAATGTCAGGCCATTTCACGAACTAATCGTTCGGAATGAACCGTTGCCGTTTCCTAAGGCATGAAGATCTACGTCAAATACATGGTAAGCATTCGCTGCAAGTTAGTGGTGATTGCTGAGCTCGAACGGCTTGGTCTTCATTATACGAGTGTGGAATTGGGCGAAGTTGAAATCGAGGAAACGCTCTCCCTGTCACAACGGGAAGCCTTAGCAAGTGCTCTCAAACGTTCGGGGCTGGAACTGATGGACGATAAGAAAGCCATCCTGATCGAACGGATCAAGCAGGTAATCATCGAGACCATCCATTATACCGAAGAAGCATTGCGCGTTAACTTTTCCAAACATCTTAGCGAAAAATTAAATTACGACTATACCTATCTCGCCAATTTGTTTTCCGAGGTCGAGGGTACGACAATCGAGCATTTTATTATCAAACATAAGATCGAACGGGTAAAAGAATTGCTTATTTACGACGAGCTTTCGCTCACGCAAATTGCGCATAAGCTCCATTATAGCAGCGTGGGGGCGCTGTCGAATCAATTCAAGAAAGTTACCGGCCTCACTCCTTCGTTTTTCAAGCACATCAAGCACAAACGGATGGGTGGTCTCGAAAATGTGTGAAATGTGTAGCTTTTTCAAAGACCGAAAGTCTGTCCC
>Ga0307374_10006097_pt1 | contig 19142 bp, 17 predicted proteins | sample OX3MG_FD_202532 | JGI IMG/M metagenome (GOLD analysis project Ga0307374, IMG submission 202532) | Soil microbial communities from Risofladan, Vaasa, Finland - OX-3 | ecosystem: Environmental > Terrestrial > Soil > Coastal area > Acid sulfate soil | place: Finland: Risofladan, Vaasa | collected...
CGCTGGCCCAAACCGCGGCGCTTCGACCGCAATCTGGTCGTGATCGGCGCCGGCGCCGCCGGTCTGGTGTCGGCCTACATCGCCGCGGTAGTGAAGGCGAAGGTCACGCTGGTGGAAGGCCACAAGATGGGCGGCGACTGCCTCAATTACGGTTGCGTGCCGTCCAAGGCGTTGATCCGCGCCGCCCACGCGGTGGCGGAAGGACGGGCGTCTGCCGGCGTGGGCGTGCACTTCAATGCGCCGCAGGTGGATTTCGCCGAAGTCATGGATCACGTGCAGCAGGCCGTGGAGTCGGTGGCGCCGCACGACTCGGTCGAACGCTATACGCAGCTCGGCGTAGACGTGCGCCGAGGCCACGCGCAGATCGTCTCGCCGTGGGTGGTGGAGGTGGACGGCAAGCCTATCTCCACCCGCGCCATCGTCATTGCCAGTGGCGCCGAGCCACGCGTACCCGATCTGCCGGGGTTGGCCGATTCAGGCTACCTCACCTCGGACACGCTGTGGCAACTGCGAGAGCAGCCCCCCCGCCTGCTAGTGCTTGGCGGCGGGCCGATCGGCTGCGAGCTGGCGCAGGCCTTCGCACGGCTGGGTTCGCAGGCCACCCAGGTCCAGAGTCACGAGCGTGTGCTGACGCGGGAGGACGACGAGGTGTCTGCCTTCGTGCGTGAGCGGCTCACGGCCGACGGCGTGCGCGTACTCACCGGCCACAAGGCCGTATCGGTCGAGCCAGACGGGGAGGGTCACACGCTGGTCTGCGAACACGGCGACGACCGCGTGCGCGTGGGCTTCGACCGCATACTGGTGGCGGTCGGACGCAAGGCGCGGCTGAGCGGCTACGGCCTCGAGGAACTGGGGATTCCGGCATCCCGCACGATTGAGACCGACGCGTATCTGCAGACGCTGTACCCCAACATCTACGCCTGCGGCGATGTCGCCGGACCGTACCAGTTCACCCACGCCGGTGCGTACCAGGCCTGGTACGCGGTGGTCAATGCGCTGTTCGGCCAGTTCAAGCGCTTTCGTGCCGATTACACGGTGATGCCGGCGGTGACGTTCGTCGATCCGGAAGTCGCGCGCGTGGGCCTCAACGAGCGCGAAGCGAAAGAAGCCGGTACGCCCTATGAAGTGACCCGTTTCGATCTGAAGGAACTGGATCGTGCGCTGGCCGAACGGCGTCCCGAGGGCTGGATCAAACTGCTGACTGTGCCGGGCAAGGATCGTATTCTCGGGGTCACCATCGTCGGCGCCCACGCCGGCGAACTGCTGGCCGAATTCGCCCTGGCCATGCGCCACGGTCTGGGCCTCAACAAGATTCTGTCCACAGTGCACGCCTATCCGACCTGGGCCGAGGCCAACAAGTACGCCGCCGGCGAATGGAAGCGCGCGCACGCGCCCGCAGCGGCGCTGCGCTGGCTGGCGCGCTACCACGCCTGGCGACGTGGCGGTGGCGGCGGCGCCGCGGTGGAGGCGACGCGATGAGGATGAGCCGATGGCTGTGGCTGTCGTTGATCGTCGCGGTTTCAACCCCGGCACTGGCCTTCGACCAGCGTTATACGGATTGGACCGCGCTGCTGCGAACAAACGTAGTGGAAGTCGAACACGGCGACGCCTCGCGCGTGGACTACGCCGCGATCAAACATCAAGTCGGCCAGCTCGATGCCATCGCCAGGGAACTGAGCGGAGTGACTGCGCAGCAGTACGCCGGCTGGACCCAAGCCCGGCGCGAGGCGTTTTTGATCAACGCCTACAACGCCTTTACTGTGAAGTTGATCGTCGATCACTATCCGGGCATCGGCTCGATCAAGGACATCGGCGGTTTATTCACCAGCCCCTGGAAAATCGACTTCTTCAGTTTGTTGGGACACCAGACCCATCTCAACGCCATCGAAGCGCGCCTGCGCAAGCCCGGAAACTTCGACGATCCGCGCATCCACTTCGCCATCAACTGCGCCTCCATTGGCTGCCCGATGTTACGGTCGGAGGCCTACACGGCTGAGAAACTCGACACGCAACTTGATGATCAGACCCGGCGCTTTCTGTCCGACCACAGCCGCAACCGCTATGCCGGGGGTCGGCTCGAAGTGTCAAAGATCTTCGATTGGTATGCGGCCGACTTCAGCCACGGTTGGCACGGCATCACTTCAGTCAAGCAGTTCTTCGCTGCGCATGCTGCCGATCTGACCGCCGACGCGGCCGGGCAGACGCGCATTCGCGCACAAAAGGTTTCCATCAATTATCTCGACTACGACTGGCATCTGAATGGATCGACCACGCCATGAACACCGCCGTCGTTACCTCGAACAGTAGTGATGTTTGATGAGCGCCGTACTGTCTGCCTTGCCGCCTTCCTTCACGCGCACCTTGCGCCTGCACGGACTGGCGCTGCCGCGTACGTCACTGGAAGTTTTGCAGGTCAACGTCGGCAAGCTGTGCGATCTGGCGTGCCAGCACTGCCATGTCGAGGCCGGCCCCAATCGGACCGAGATCATGCAGGCTGCTACCGTCAAGCGCATTCTCGAATTGCTGGCCGCTGCCCCGACGGTGCACACGCTGGATCTCACTGGCGGCGCGCCCGAGTTGAACCCGCACTTCCGCACGCTGGTGCGTGCAGCGCGGGCCATGGACAAGACGGTGATCGACCGCTGCAACCTCACCGTGTTGTTCCGCCCCGGGCAGGAAGACACTGCCGAATTTCTGGCCGCGCAGGGCGTCAAAGTAGTGGCGTCGCTGCCGTGTTACAGCAAAGACAATGTCGAACAGCAACGCGGCCAGCACGTGTTCGATCCCAGCCTGCGCGCACTGCACCAGCTCAATGCACTCGGCTATGGCCAGGCCGACAGCGGACTGGAGCTGAATCTGGTCTACAACCCGATGGGAGCGACCTTGCCGCCGCCGCAGGCGGCGCTGGAGGCCACCTACCGGCGCGAGTTGAGCGAGCACTTCGGCATTGTCTTCAACCGCCTGTTTACCATCACCAACATGCCGATCAAGCGTTTCCTGCATCTACTGGAACGCGAGAGCCGTTACGACCGCTACATGCAGACTCTGCTGGATGCCTTCAACCCGCAGGCGGCGCTGGGCGTGATGTGCCGCAACCTGCTGTCGATAGACTGGCGCGGACAACTCTACGACTGCGATTTCAACCAAGCGCTGGAACTGCCGCAGAGAGGCCATCGGCGCAGCATCTGGGACATCGCATCACTTACCGATGTCGAGCGCGACCCGATCGCGTTTACCGATCATTGTTATGGCTGCGCCGCCGGCGCGGGTAGTTCCTGTGGCGGCGCGTTGACGTGAGCAGCGGGGCAGGACGGCGCGAACCGGGCATCGGAGATCGTCTCGATGGCCTGCGTTGGAACCGCTTTCACACCGTGGCGCTGCTGGTGCTGGGGGTGGGCTGGGGTTTCGATGCGTTCGAGGTCACGCTGATCAGCAATGTGCTCGGCGTGCTGCGGGATCAATGGCAGCTCAGCGCTTTGCAGATGAGCTGGATTTTCGGCGTGTGGTTTGTGGGGTTGATGCTAGGCGCCGCCGGCTTCGGCTGGGTCGCGGATCGCTTCGGCCGCAGGCGGGTGTTTCTGGCCAGCCTGCTGATCTACGGCGTGTTTACCGCGCTGACGGCGGTGGCGCCGTCCTACGGCTGGTTGCTCGCGCTGCGTCTGCTGACCGCAATCGGGGTCGGTGCCGAGTACGCGGCGATCAACGCGATGATCAGCGAACTGATTCCGGCAACGGTGCGCGGTCGCGCCGGCGCGCTGGTGATGAACTTCTGGTCGATCGGCGCGATTTTCGCCGCGCTGTTATCACTGATACTACTGGCGGTGCTGCCGCCGCAATACGCTTGGCGCGCGGTGTTCGGCTTCGGCGCCGTGATTGCGTTGCTGACGCTGGTGCTGCGACGCCATCTGCCGGAATCGCCACGCTGGCTGGAAAGTCAGGGCCGGTCGGCCGAGGCCGAACACATCGTCGATTGTATTTCCCAAGGGCGCATCGAATTTCCTCGCAGCAGGCCCCGCACCGGCGCAGCAATGCCACGGCCCAGAGCGTTGGCCGGCCTCGGCACACTGCTGCGGCTGTATCCCGGCCGTCTGGCCCTGGGCTGCACCCTGGATTTTGCCGAGGCCGCCGGCTACTACGGCCTGTTCGCATTCCTGCCGCTGGTGGTGTTGCCGGCCTTGAAACTGGCGCCCGACACCCTGCCGTGGTTTTACCTGGTGGGGAACGTCGGCGCGCTGGCCGGTGGATTGGTCGTCGCCTGGCTGCTGGAGCGCTGGGGTCGCAAGCCAACGGTCACCGCCTGTTACGGCCTGACGGCGTTGGCGATGCTCGGTCTGGCCGCGGTGAGCGGTTGGGGCACGCCGTGGATTTTCGCCGGGTTCACGCTCGCCAACCTGCTGGCCACCGCGAGCTGGGTCGGTGCCTACCCGACGTTCACCGAACTGTTCCCGACCGCTTTGCGCACCACCGGCGTCGGCGCCAGCGTCGCGGTCGGCCGGCTGGGTGCGCTGGCCTCGCCGTTTCTGGTCGCGGGGGTTGGCGCGCGCTACGGTGTCGCCGTCGCAGTGCTGCTATTGACCGGGTTCTGGGTGCTGGGTTTCGTGGCGATGCTGGTCTGGAGCTGGCAGGGGTTGGAAGCGCGCGGCCGCAGTCTGGACAGTCTGGCGCCTGATCCGCTGGCGCTGGCCTCCGCTTCACAATAGGGACAATCGATGAAGCATTGCGCAACTTGCGGCGGTACCGTGCGGCGGGTGTTGTAATGAGTACTGGATTAGCGATCTTCGTCAAAACGCCGGGCTTGAGTCCGATCAAGACGCGTCTGGCCGCAGCCATCGGTCGGCTGCGTGCCGAGCAGTTCCATCGTCTGGCTGCGGCTTGTGCAGCGGCCACCGCGCAGGCAGCCGGTGAGACGATCACGCCCTACTGGGCGGTAGCCGAAGCCGAAGGCTTGCATGACGCGCAGTGGCTGTCGTTGCCTCGACTGGCGCAAGGCGAAGGTGATCTCGGCGTGCGCATGGCGCGGGTGTATGACCAGTTGTTGGCCCGTCATGGCAGCGTGCTGCTGATCGGCGCCGACATTCCACAGGTCCAGCCAGTTGATTTGGTTCAGGCAGCAGCAGCAGCCTGCGTGGGCAATGCGCCATGGGTGCTGGGGCCGACTGCGGACGGTGGCTTCTGGTTGGTCGGCGGGCGCAGCCCGATTCCAGCAGCCGCCTGGCTCGACACGCCGTGGTCGCAGCCGGATACCGCGGCACGATTTTGCGATGCGCTACGGCCGGCGCCGACGCGGCTGGCCGTCTTGCGTGATGTCGATACTTACGAGGATCTTCGCATCATGCTTGCCGGATTGCGGACGCTATCTGAGCCGACGACAGAGCAGCGCACGTTGCTGCAGTCGCTGCATCATTGGGATAACGGCGGATTAAAGGTGCGGCGTACGCCGGATTACAATGTCGATGCGATATGACTGAGGCGCATCAGGGCCTGTTAACGCTATGGCGGTACACCACGATTCTTTTCTCTAACTTATCGCGAGAAAACGGTATTTGGCGGTGAGACGCGGAACCGAACCCGCGCCCGCAATCCGAACCAGATAGTAACGCCTTGGCCTTAAGAGCGAACCGTTCCAACCACCGGTCCAACACCTTCGATAAAGCGCTGGAACGGGTCGAGACTGGCGGCAGCTGGAAGATTCTGCGCGAGTCTAATTGAGACAGGGTTTGTAGTGCGATTCCGCATGCGCTGCCGGTTCACGTCGGTGATCTTGGCGCCGATGGCGATCACCGAAGTCCTGCCACCGCCCGACGGCGCTGTTGAAAGCGGTCAATGCGCTGCGTCCCGGCGACTTCTATGCCGGCCTCAACGGTATTCAGGGGCTAGTACGACACGAGTCGAATTTCCGCCTCGCGCAGCTGATCTACAGCGAATTGCTGGCGGTGCGCTCCGGGATGAAGGGCGCTACATCGCCGACCTACGCATTCAGGGTTTGTTGAATGAATACCGGCTGCGGCTGCATAATGCCGCGGCTCCCCGGGTCTGGGCTGATGCCCGACGATGTACTGCGATTGTCGTGCAATACCCGCTACGTCGTCGATTTGCGCCATGCCCGCCTGTCCGTGCTGGAAACCCGCGAGGCGGGCTGCACGCTCTGCAGCGCTACTATACCTCGATCGCAGAGGGCGACTTCGGCAAGGTCAGCAGCGTCGATCAGCGCACGCCGGTCAGCATCTATCATGTCACCGCCTACAAGACCCGCGTTAACGCCAGCAAGCACTACATCAAGGTTGATATCAGCGATCTCGATCTGTTCCGCTATCCCGGCGACAGCGATCTGGTGCTGGCCGAGTTTACCCAGGACTACAGCAGCAACAACTACCATCAGGTCACACGCAAGCAGCAGTACTGGCACTGTGACAGCAACGGTCGCTGGCGCATCGTGCTCGAAGCCGGTTGAGCGAGCGTCCCTGCAAATTCCCGGCTAATGCGGCGCACACTGCGCGCACCTCTTGTAAAAAAGCCCATGCGCCGCCTGAACCCTTCCGAACCCATTGCTGATCCGCCGCGCGCACCGCGGGTGTCGCGCTGGCGCGCGCTGACCATCCTGATCCCGCATCTGGCGGAATTTCCGGGCCGCGTCGTTCTGGCGCTGTCGTTCCTGATCGGCGCCAAGCTGGCCGGAGTGGTGCTGCCACTGCTGCTCAAGCGTCTGGTCGATACGTTGTCGCATCCCTCGCCGGAAACGGTGGCACAGCCGTTGCTGTTGTTGCTAGCCTACGGCGGCGTGCGTTTCTTCAACGTGCTGGCCGGTGAACTGCGCGACGTCTCGTTCGGCCGTGTTACCGAGCGCTCGATGCGGCGGTCGGCGTTGCGGGTGTTCCGCCACCTGCACCGGCTGGATCTGGATTTTCACCTGTCGCGTCGCACCGGTGCGCTGTCGCGGGACATCGAGCGCGGCGTCGAGGGGATCCGCTTTCTGCTGCGCTTCCTGTTGTTCAATATCCTGCCGACGCTGCTGGAGATCGGCATGGTGGCCGGCATCCTGTGGCACAAGTACGGATGGCGCTTCGCCGCCATCGCCTTCGTCGCGGTGGTGGTTTACATCGTCTGCTCGGTGGTGGTGACAGAGTGGCGCACACAATACGTGCGCAAGCTCAACCAGCTCGACTCCAACGCCAATGCGCGTGCCGTCGACGCGCTGATCAACTACGAGACGGTCAAGTACTTCGGCAACGAAGATTTCGAGGCACAGCGCTACGACGCCAGTCTGGTGGACTGGGAGAACGCCTCGATCCGCAACCGCATGTCCTTGTCGGTGCTCAACGTGGTGCAGGCGATGATCGTCGCCAGCGCCATCACCCTGATGATGTGGCTGGCGGCGCAACGGGTCAGCGCCGGCAGCATGACGGTGGGCGATTTTGTCGCCGTCAACGCCTTCATGGTGCAGCTGTTCATGCCGCTCAACTTTCTCGGCTTCGTCTACCGTGAAGTCCGGCGCGCCGTCACCGACATGCAGAAGATGTTCGGCCTGCTGGACGCGGGCACGCAGGTCGCCGACGCGCCCGACGCGCACACGTTGGCGGTGTCGCAGGCGGAAGTGCGCTTCGAGCATGTGCGCTTCGGCTATGGTCCGGACCGCGAAATCCTGCACGATGTCTCGCTGGTGATCCCGGCCGGCCGCAAACTGGCGGTGGTGGGCGCCAGCGGCGCCGGCAAGTCGACGCTGGCGCGGCTGCTGTTCCGCTTCTACGACGCGCAGGGTGGGCAGGTGCGCGTGGCAGGCCACGACGTGCGTGAACTGACCCAGGCCAGCCTGCGCGGACACATCGGCGTGGTGCCACAGGACACAGTGCTGTTCAACGACAGCATCTATTACAACATCGCCTATGGCCGTCCCGATGCCAGCCGTGCCGAGATCGAGCACGCCGCACGGATGGCCCATCTAGCCGACTTCATCGCCAGTCTGCCGCAGGGCTACGAGACGCCCGTGGGCGAACGCGGCCTCAAGCTCTCCGGCGGCGAAAAGCAGCGCATCGCCATCGCCCGTGCGCTGCTGAAAAATCCGCCGATCCTGATTCTCGATGAAGCCACCTCATCGCTGGACTCAGGCGCCGAGAACGCCATCCTCGATGCGCTCAAACAAGCCACCGAGCATCGCACCACGCTGGTGATCGCACATCGCCTGTCCACCGTCACCGACGCCGACGAGATCGCCGTGCTGGAAGACGGGCGCATCGTCGAGCGTGGTCGGCATCACGAATTACTGGCGCGTGATGGCAGTTACGCCGCGCTGTGGCGCTTGCAGCAACGTGCCGCGCAACAGCCGCTGGAAGCGGCATCAAGCTATTGAACCGAAAACATAAATAGTAAGTGCTACATGGGCCCCGCCTTGCTCTTGGCCCTGCAGACAACCGCGAGCGCCGCGGAAACCATCGTTCCCGTTCAGCTTCCTCTTGACGGACGTGTAGGATTGCAGCGTCGTTTATCCGCTCATCGGGCTGACGTCGAGCAGTATTCCGTGGATCAGGTTCGTGGGGAGCTGTTCAAGCGTCAAGCTTGATGCATTGGGTCTTCAGACCAGAAGCGGGGCGGGAACTCCTGAGGGTTACGAGGACATGATACTCTGCACACTGTACTGATGGATGATTGTCACGTTCGGTTACCCTGCGTCAGCATGGCTGACACCCTTCAAGATTCGCGTGTTTCGTATCATGTCACCATAATTTCGGTAATCGGACTTGTCGCCACGGAGGTGCTTTGATGTTCCTCTACTTCAACGGAAATATCCCAGACGAGGCGCACCAGAAGATAAGCTCGATGGGCAGCGGGGGCGTCTCCGCATTTGCGTTCACGCCGAGCGGCGGATGGGTGCTAGTCGCCCGTAACAACGGATACTTTGCCCGCGGGATTCCGGATGAATGCTTCCAGAAGCTCGGCACATTCATCAGCAGCGGCGATCAAGTCCGATCAATCGCTTTCACGCCGCATGGCGGTTGGGTGATCGTTACCAACCGCAACTATTTCGCGCAGGGAATTCCGGACGCCTGCTTTGCCAAACTCGGTGAATATTTCAAAGCCGGGATCCCGATCTCCTGCGTCGCGTTCCCCCCGCACAGCGATGGCTGGGTGATTCTTGCAGGCAGCACGCTCTACGCACATGACATCAACGACGAGTGCTACCAGTATCTCTGTAACTGTTTGTCCAGCACCCGGACCGCGAAGCAGGTTGTGTTCACGCCTTCAGGTGGATGGGCCGTATTGGCCGAAGACTATTACTGGGCACGGAATATCCCGGACGAGTGCTTCCAGAAGCTGAACGACTTCCACAGCGGGAACGCAATCGTCGACCATCTCGCGTTCTCTGCCACCGGGGGCTGGTCCATCATCGCCGACCAAGCCATTCCACGGCGCGCCCCAGACACGATCCGGACAATCGAATCACAGATGATTCAGATCGGAGGGCATTGGCATTCGATCTGGGACCGCATGGCGTACTACAAGGTACCCGGTGTCTCTGTCGCAGTGGTGCTCGAAAACCGCATTGCCTGGGCCTGCAACTATGGGCGGATCGAGGCGGGTTCCAGCGACTTCGTCCATTCCGAAACAGTGTTCCAAGCGTGCTCCGTGAGCAAGCCGGTCGCAGCTGTCGGCTTCCTGCAACTGGTGCAGGACAATCTGATTGGTCTCGACGACGATGTGACCCAGAAGCTGACTTGGTCGCTGCCGGAATGCTCGTTGGTGCAGAGCAGAGGCTGGAAGCCCATGGTCACGCTGCGCCTCCTGCTACAGCACAATGGAGGAATCAGCGGCGACGTTCAGAATCCCGATGCCTGTAACAACTTCGGGGGTTCGGCGGCTACCCGGATGTTTCCGGCGTCCAAGTTCCCACACTGACGCAGATTCTGAACGGAAGTGCGCCGGCCAATTCGCCTGCGATCCAGCTTACCTACAAGCCGGGAAGCGGACCGCACTACTCGGGCCCGGGATATGTCGTGATGATGCGGTTGCTGGAGTACCTTACCGGCAAGGACTTCAGGGCGCGGCTGAAGGACTGCGTCCTGACGCCCGAGGGCATGGTCCACAGTACGTTCGAGATGACGCTGCCGGCATCCCTAACGCGGGCTGCCTCAGGTCATACCGTCGCGGGCGTCGCGATCCAAGGCAAACGGAACCGCTACCCGGAGGCCCCGGCAGCGGGGCTCTACACGACGGCGAGCGACTTATGCCGTCTGATCATCCTGCTCAACCAGCGCGGCGCGATTGACGGGCACACAGTCCTCGATCAAATACTCGCCGACACGATGGTGCTTCAAAGCACCGGCGTATTCACAAACAATCCGACGACTGTCAACAATTTCAAATATTGGCACAACGGCATCAACTACGGTTTCCGCTGCATTTTCTACGGCTATCCGAACCGACAGGCCGGAATCGCAGTGATGACGAATTCGGACACGGGCGATCAGTTATATCCGGAGATCCTTAACGCTACCGCTGCAGCCTACGGCTGGAACTGAAAAAGCCGGTGAGGGCCAGACGGTAAAGCCTTTCGCCGGATGAAGGCAAGGTGCCCTGTGACAGGAAACCGTCTGGAATTACGGGAAATTACGGTGACATGATACTCTGCAGACTATATTGAACACTTGATGACGATGTCCCGTCTCTTCCGCATCGTCACTACCGGCACCTTTCAAGAGTTTGTGTATTTCGTATCATGTCACCGTAACTAAGCTTCCTCCTGACGGACGTGCAGAGTTGCAGCGGCGTTTATCCGCTCATCAGGCTGACCCATCGAGCAGTATTCCGTGGCAGCAGGTTCGTAGGGAGATGTTCAAGCGTCAAACTTGATGCATTGGGTCTTCAGACCAGAAGCGAGGCGGGAACTCCTGAGGGTTACGAGGACATGAAACTCTGCACACTGTACTGATGGGTGCTTGTCATGTTCGGTTACCCTGCATCATCATGGCCGACACCCTGCAAGATTTGTGTGTTTCGTGTCATGTCACTGTAATTCCCCTTTCTGCTAGAATCAATCGCATGATAAGAGCGGAGAAGATTAATGGAATCGCAGCAAAATTTGGACTCTGAAACTAAAGAAGCGTCAAAGGGAACCGTATCTGGGCAGGAAGCAGAAGGGAGTGCCGAGATGGCAAGAGCAGAAACAGGCACTCTCTGGAGGCTCTCCGGCGCGGCTGAAACGATCTTTTATGGTTTGATCATACTCTCACTGATAGGCGCTGTGATTGCACAGGTTTCCGTGGAAACGGGCCGTACCTATTGGTTAGCCATGATTCCGATCATTGGCGCTGCAGCGATCTATGTCGAGTGGGCCAAGGTCAGAAGCGGCGAGGTTAAATGGACAACCCTTATTCGAATGCAGATTCTCCATTGGGGTTCGCTACTAGTCGCCTTTGAGCTGGTGAGTATGCTTTCCCATTTTGGCCGGATTAATAATACAGCGGTTAGCTCGATGAGCCTCTTGTTATTGGCACAGACTACGTTCCTGGTCGGGGTGCACAGGGATTGGCGGTTTTGCGTAGTGGCCATATTTCAGGTTCTTTGTTTAATAGTGCTCACTTATTTAGAAACATATATATGGCTAATGTTGGTTGTTGCTATCGCGATTATTGTGCTAGGGGCTTATTTCCATAGAAACTTCCCACAGTTGTCTTCAGCTCGCCACCAAGGCCAATGACCCACATTCGTCGCTCTGGAATTACGGTGATATGACACGACGATGTCCCGTCTCTTCCGCATCGTCGCTACCGGCATCTTTCAGGAGTTTGTGTGTTTCGGATCACGTCACCGTAGTTCCGTCAGACCCAAACGCGATTCCCCTGAGTGGCACAGAGCAACGAGATCGCAACAATTAGCCTGATCAGGGCGCATTGTCAGCGCAATCTTGATTGGCACGGCACACCACTTGGGGGAATGTCGGTTCACGGGTTCTATATATCGAAAGATCAAAGCTTCTGTAGGTATCCATTGGGATTGAAAGTCGCATTCTGCCCAAAAAAGTCCGTGTATTCCTCCATAACTTTAAAACACCCCGGCCATTTGGAAAAGAAACGACTAATTGCGAGGTTCGGTCCGCCGCCATAATAGGCGTTGGCCCCTTGGTCTTCGACCACACCATCCTCCATCACCAGAACCTCGCCGCGTTCCATACGGGCCTTAAAATACTCAAGTACTGCATAGCAGACTTCAAAAGTGTGTGCGCTATCTTCAAGGATCAGCCAAGGGCGGGGCAGCGTGTCAAGCGCCCGATGCAGATCGCTCTGATCAAGTTTAAGGGCGTCCGCCTGAATGAAGCGGATTCGCGGATCCGTGTGGCCTTGGATGGCGCGGAAATCGACAGTGACAATTTGGGTGTCGAGCTCATACATTTTACAAAGGTCGGCAAAAAATACTGCGCTGCCGCCGTGAAAAGATCCAATTTCGATAATCGTCCGAGGCTTTGTTTCCCAAATCAGCTTCATATACAGCGCTAAATCGATCGGATCTTTGAGACAGGAAATTCCCTTGTAAGTGTAATTCATTGTTCCAGCGTGATACGCCTTCAAGAACTGGTGGTCAAATGCGGTCTCAAACGCTCTCGGAATCGGTGGCGTCGGATCTGGAACCTGATTCTGGGTGGCGTTTTCCTGCTCTTCGGGTCGTCTGTTCGAATCATTTTCGGAACCGCTGTATCTATCCGGCATAAAACCCGCCTTTTTCTGTAAAATACGTAAACATACGCTTTTTGAATTTGCGTAAATTTTAGCTAGGATGGCCTGCCAAGTCCAGAGCAAGTATCCCTTCGCTTCTCGGTGAATAGGGGCTTTGACAATGTGACCGCCCGGCGACGGCATCAATGGGCCAAGGTAGCGGAATTACGGTGACATGATATTATGACCGCCACGCTGATTGATGATCGCCATGTCCCGTCTCCCCCGCATCGTAGTCCCCGGCACCCCGCATCATGTGACCCAACGTGGCAACCGCCGGCAGCAGATTTTTCACTGCGATGACGACTATGTTCTGTACCTTGACCTGCTGGCCGAGCGCTGCAAACACAATGGGGTGAGTGTCTGGTCGTACTGTCTGATGCCCAATCACGTTCATCTGATCATGGTGCCGACCACTACCGAAGGATTATCCCGAGCGGTGGGCGAGGCGCATCGGCGCTACACCGCCTACATCAATGCCAGAGAGCGGGTAACCGGCCACCTGTTTCCGGGCCGATTCAACAGCGTGGCGATGGACGAAGCCCATCTACTCGCGGCAGTACGTTACGTTGCGATGAATCCGGTGGAGGCCCACCTGACCGTGCAAGCAGTTGATTGGCCCTGGTCCAGCGTCCGGGCGCATCTGAGCGGTCGTGACGACGTTCTGGTCAACGTGGCGCCGGTACGAGCGCGCATTCCGGATTTTGCGGCGTTTCTGGAGCTTGAGCCGGAGCCGGAGACGACGGGGCGACTGCTTTCAGGGCAGACGATTGGCCGCCCGCTGATGCCGGACGATCAGCTCGAAGCGTTGGAACGATCACTCGGTCGGCGCCTACGGCCCTTGCCGCGGGGGCCGCGACGGAGAAACAAGGCGGGCGAGTGCCAGCAGGATTTGCGTGTTTAGCGAGCACCGCACGCCATGTCAGATCAGCAGGACAGAGTCATGCGGGGTTTCATGTCCATTGGCTTGATCTCGAAGTGACCCGGTAGAGGCGAACCGCTGATCACCATCCAGACGATTCATTGATCAACCAGGATGGCGAATACACAACCCGACCCCTGTTGCGAACGTGCCGGTTCAGTGACCAAACAATGCCCTGTTTTATTGATGTGCCCGCGGCTCGCATGACGCTTACGATGCGGGCGCAGCGCCGGAACGACAAAGGTGGTGGTATAAACGTGCCTCATCAACAAAGGCGATGCTTTCTCACCACACAGATTTGTAATACCGTGACTACACGAACACATCGATTGACTAGGAGGGGCGGCCCGTACCGTACCGGCATGCATTTATGGCCCTGATCAAACTGCCCAATCTCAACCTGCGCCAGCGCCTAGCGGAACGAATGGCGCTGCAGTTGATCACTCCCGAGATCGAAGCTCTGATCAGCCGTATTCCCGAGCCTATCGGCAGCTTTGGTTATGACGCCTGGGGGTATAACGAGGACAGCTTCAAACTCGCGCTTGGCGATGAGTCACCAAGTGCCGATCATATCGGTGGGGTGATCGGTTGCGAGGAGACGATGCCGTCGCTCTACGACATCAAGCCACTGTCGCGGTTGCTCGGTATTCCCTACGCGCTGATCTCGCTGCCGCTGCCGCGTACGGTCAGTAACCTGCTCAACTGGAATGCGTTTTTCCCGCCTTATCTGATCAACTATTTCAGGTATCCGGTGATCCTCGATGGGCGGCTGTTCGTCAGCACTTTCGGTTGGGAACCCCGCCGGGGGTTCAACGACATCTTCGCCTATTACCGCAACCAGAAGCTCCCCGCGAGTGTGGAGTCGTGAATCAGGATCACTATCCTTCCGCCAGGCCGCTACTCTCGGTGCGGCGCCTGTGCGTGCGGTTGCGCCAGCGGAGCTTGCTGCTGAAAGCGGCACGCGGCGATGTGCGCGTGATCGAAAATCTCGATCTCGATCTGCAGCCCGGCGAAGCCCTCGGCGTGATCGGTGAATCCGGCTGTGGCAAATCGACGTTGGCCCGCGTTATCTGTGGCTTGCAGGAAGCGACCTCCGGCAGCATTCGTTTCGCGGATCAGGAGCTGGCGCGGGCGGAAAACTCTGTTTGGGCGGCACAGCGCCGTCACATCCAGTTGATAGGCCCCGACAGCCTGCAGGACCTGCGTCCCCGGGCGGTGCTGGGACGTGTGCTCGCCGCCACCCTGAAAACCTTGTGCCCGGAACTCGGCAACACGGCCTGCGATCAACACGTACCGGTATTGCTGTCGCGGGTCGGCCTGTTGCCCGAGGATGCCGTGCGGATGCTGAAGTCGCTTTCACCTGCCGAGTTGCGGCGGCTGGCGATTGCGCGCGCGCTGGCGGCGCGGCCGCAATTGTTGATCTACGACGAACCAGCGGTGATGCTGGCGGAAGACTCCGAGCGTCAGCAGATTGTCGATTTACTGGCGCGCCTGCACCGGGAGGATGGCTTGGCGATGTTGGTCATGACGCAACAGCCGGCGCTGGTTCGACATTTATGCGACCGCGTGATGGCGCTGTATCTGGGACGGGTGATGGAACAAGGTGAATGCGATTCGGTGTTTCAGGCCCCCGCGCACCCCTACACCCGTGCAGTGCTGGCGACGCCGCCGACGCTGGAAACTTCTAAACGCGGTGAGCACCGTACGCGTTTGCTGCTGGAAGGCGAGCGTCCGAATCCGGCGCAAGCCCCCATCGGCTGCGTGTTCCACCCGCGCTGTCCGATGGCCGAGGCGGCCTGTGTGCGTGAAGTGCCGCACCTGCATCGTACTGGCACCACGTCACGGCATTATGCAGCCTGCCTGTTTGCGCCACAGCCGCAGAAATACACGGCTGCGGCGCCGACGCAATCGACTGCAACGGGAAGTGCCCCAGCTCTCTGAGCGCTGCCGGGCCGGTATTTCACCTCGTATCTAAAGTAATCTGAGCGCAAGGCGTATTGCGGGCGTCGGACGTCAACCCGACGCCTGTCTCGGTTAAAACGGTGTCGACAAGGTCACGCTGCCGATGCGGTCGTCATTGACCTGACCGGAGAATTCGCGCGAGCGCTTGATGTAGCTGATATCCACGCGCAGGCCGAAGTGGAACAGCAAGGAGATGCCCGCATCCGCGTCGGTGACGAAGTTGCGCTTTTCCACGCTGAGGCTGCTCTTGTACGAATTGCCTTCCAAAAACAGATTGCGCCAGACCGCTCGCGTCTGGATGCCGACGTAGATCATCCAGCCGAATGCGCCGTTGATCTTGTCAGGATCGAACCAGCCGCTGCCGGACAAACCCGGCGTGATGGTGCGTGGCGTGCCACCCGCCGCCAGACTCTGGCCGGCGCGCAGGGTGAAACCAATCTCGCCATAGGTCAACACGTTGCCGGCGGTGATGCCGATCTCGGGCAGGGCGTCGGTTTGCACGGGGCCGAGCGACACCAGCGGGCGATCCCAGATCGTCTGGTAACTGACAACAAGACCGGGTTCGTTGCCGATCTGGTGGGAGTAACCGTTGGCCTGACCGTAGCCCGCGAAGGCATGGAAGCCATCCTGCACCTGCTTGGCCAGCGCCGCCGGGCCGACCACGCCCAGCAGCAGTTGCAGGTGGTCGATCCGGCCGCTGTCCGAGCGTTGCATCAGACCGGCACCGACATACAGCCAGCCGGCGTAGGGTCGATCATGCGGATCGGGAGTAAATGTTTTGATGTTAGTCGGGGTGAACTCGCTCTGGCCGGCGATCGGCCATTGATAGCGACGTTCAACGGCCGGGCCTGCGCCCAGCCAGCCGGTGAGTTGTCCGAAGTTGCCGGCCAAACCATCCCAGAAGCCTCCGGCCAGCGGCGTGGCGCTGCGCGCGAACATCAGCCCTTGGGTGTAGTGTCGATCCTGATGCGAGAAGATGCCGTCGTTTTCCTCGGTCAGAGAATAGATTGGCGATTGCATCGTGGCCGACGCAGCTGGGGCTGCGTGAGTAGGTCCGCTCAGCAGCATCAGCGCTACGGCAACACCGCAAGCAGTGCTGTATAGCCGCACAGGGCTCCGGATAAGCAGGGTCGATCTCAATTTTTTGTGTCGTTGAACAGCGTCTTCATGCCTGCGCTCATCGCCGCCACGCCGCCCAGCGACCAGCCCCCGTCCACCGGAATCACTGCGCCGGTGACGTAGGCGGCATAGGGCGAGGCCAGCCATAGACAGGCCTGCCCGATCTCGCTGGCGGACCCGAGGCGGCCCAGCGGTACGCTGTTCAGCGTCAGTTTGCGCGCCTGCTCGGTCGGCGCCAGCCGCCGCATGCCCTCGGTGTCGTCGATCGGGCCGGGTACGATGGAGTTGACACGCACCCCGGCTGCCCCCCATTCCATCGCCGCTACCCGCGTAATCATGTCCACGCCAGCCTTGGCGGCACAGACGTGCATCTGGAATTCCATCGGGATGAACGATTGTGGGGCCGAGATGTTGATGACAGTGGCGCCCGGTTTGTTGAGCAACGGGAACGCCGCGCGCAACACATGGAAGCTACCGTTGAGGTCGATGTCGATGACTGACTTGAAGCCGTTGGCGGACAACCCCAGCGCCGGCGCCGGGAAGTTGCCGGCGGCGCCCGAGACCAGCACATCGAAGTTGCCCAGTTGCTGCTGCGCCTGCTTGAGCGCCGTTTCCACCGCTGCGTAATCGCGCACGTCGGCGCTGAACCCGGCCACTTCACCGCCGTGCGACTTGAGCGCGGCCACCGCCGCCTGGACTTTTTCCGGTGAGCGCGACAGCACGCCGAGCTTGGCCCCGGCCTGCGCGAAACAGTGGGCGATGCCGAGGTTGATGCCGCTGGTGCCGCCGGCAATAAAGACCGTTTTGTCGAGATAGTCGAACGGCTGTTGCATGCGGGTTTTCTCGTTTGAACAGGGGGTCAGGCCGGGACGCGGTAGCGCAATTGTTTTAGCAATTTTTGATGCAAGGTCGGTACCGCCGCCAGCACGCTGGTGGTCTCCAGTGTCAGTTCGGCACCTTCGAGATCGGTGAACACCCCCCCGGCTTCGCGCACGATCACGGCCAGCGCCGAGATGTCGAGAATGTTGACATCGGACTCCACCACCGCGTCGAGCTTGCCCGACGCCAACCAGTGGTAATGGAGGAAATCACCGTAACCGCGGATCCGGTGCAGCTGCGGGATCAACGCGCCCAGCCGCGCCCAGGCCGGGCTGCGCGCCAAACGCGCGAGGTTGCCGGTGGACAGCGTTGCCTTGCCCAAGTCGTCGATGTCGGAAATCCGCAAGCGCGAGCCTTCGATGCCACCGCTAGCGGGCAGCCGCCAGGCGCCGCCGCCGGACTCCGCCCACACCGTCTCGCCACCTGCGCTCTCGGCATTCCAGCATGGCGCGCTGGACACCCCGGTGATCAATGTTCCGTGCTGCATCAGGCCGATCTGTACCGAGAACAGCGGGTAACCGCGCACGAAGGCCTTGGTGCCGTCGATCGGATCGATCAGCCAGAGATACTCGGCATCGGCCTGTTCTTGTCCCAACTCTTCGCCATAGAAACCGTGATTGGGGAAGCGTCCTCGCAGCACCTCCTTGATCGCACGTTCGGCGGCGATGTCGATTTCTGTCACCGGACTGGCGTCGGCCTTGTAGCTCACCGCGAAATCGCCGCGGTAGGCATCGCGGATGATCTGGCTGGCGGCAGCGGCGGCGTCGAGTGCGGCGATGACGTAGGGGCTGGGCATGAAGCGAAGGGCTGGAGTGCAGGCGCTTATGATAGCTGTGGTTTGTGCGTGAGGTCAGACTGAGGCCGACACATTACGCCGTGCGACGTTATCCCTTCTCCCGCAAGCGAGAGGAGGGGGCGTCGTCCCTGCGCTGCATTTGACATTTCCTGTGACATAAGATACCAAGCTAAAGGACTGGTCAGTCACTGCGTGAGAAACTCGCTTTCAACACCACCGTAATACCGGAGACATCCGCCGACTGGACCGACAGCAAGCGCTATCTGTGGCTGCTGGGCATCGTCGCCATGGCTGACCTGCCTGCTGATTTTCGAACCACTTAAAACCTGAGGCGTTGGCTCCCACTAGCGACGAGGGAGCTGATGATGAAGAATCAATTTACAGAAGAGCAGAGGGTGAGGATTTTGCGAGAAGCCGACGCCGCGCCGGTTGCAGAGATTGCCCGCAAGCACGGTTTTGCCGAACAGCCTCAATGACTTGACCCCGAATGAATTCAAGGCAAAGCTGCAGGCCGTTACCCACCACCGCGCCTGGCTCTAGGAATCAATGGTACGGAAAAACTGGCAGCTCAGCCGATCCTTGCCGCTGATCAAAACATTGAAACCTAACCATAAGCATAGAGGGTCAGATGATGAGTCTACATTATGAACGCCGCGGCCCGTTAACCGAATTGAGCAGCTATCCGCAGTGGGCACAAGACATGGTCGACGCCTGCGAAACCACGAAACGGGAAATCGTGGATCACGATATTTGGCCGGCGATG
>Ga0307374_10006099_pt1 | contig 19139 bp, 15 predicted proteins | sample OX3MG_FD_202532 | JGI IMG/M metagenome (GOLD analysis project Ga0307374, IMG submission 202532) | Soil microbial communities from Risofladan, Vaasa, Finland - OX-3 | ecosystem: Environmental > Terrestrial > Soil > Coastal area > Acid sulfate soil | place: Finland: Risofladan, Vaasa | collected...
GGACGGACATTCATAAGGCGTTCTTGACGCTTGCCGCGTCCCTGATCTGTATGACGTTTGTATTACAGTAGTCACTATCAGTAGGTCTGCGGATGTTGTCATCGGACCGCGTTTTGTTACGGCCTCTCAACGCCGGGCGCGCGATGAAAACGACTCTGCGATTGGTTCTTGGCATGCTGCTGGGCGTTGCCTTGGGTGGCACGCTTGTGAGCGCCCATTTCACCGGGCGATTGACGCCACTCTATCACAAGCTCGGCTGGCATTCGCTGGCCGCGCAATCGACCGGGAGCACCTCGCAAGAACAGGCCAGCCACGACATGAGCGAACACGCCGGCATGCCCGGCATGGAGATGTCGGGCGACGACGCGTCGAGCAAAGACATGTCGGGCATGAATATGCCCGGTATGAACATGCCCGGAATGGAAATGCCGGGCATGGACCACTCGCAGCACAAGGCGGCGAAGGAGGCCGTGCCGGGCCATGTGATGGTTCAACTCAGCGAGGCGCGGCAGCAATTGATTGGGGTGAAGACCGGCCGCGTCGAGCGCGACCGGCTGCTGATGTCGGTCCGTGCCGTAGGCATCATTGAGCCCGACCAGACGCGGCTGGCGCGCGTGCAGACCCGCATCAGCGGTTGGGTGACCAAGGTGTTCGTCAATTACGTCGGCCAGAACGTGAAGCGTGACGATCCCTTGCTGGAGGTCTATAGTCCGAACCTGCTTTCGACACAGGAAGAGTATCTGGTTGCGCTCGCGCAAGAACCGCGCGTTGGGCGAGAGCGCGAGCCGAAGCTGGCGCAGATCGCGCGCCGCCGCTTGGAGCTGTTGGGCGTGCCCGAAGACGAAATCGAAAAGCTGGCCCAAACGAAAAAGCCTCGCGACACGCTTATGCTGAGGGCTCCGATCAACGGTGTGGTCTTGGAACGCAGCGTGCTGGAAGGGAACTATGTGGAGCCTTCCACCGATCTTTATCGCATAGCCGACCTGTCGGTGGTGTGGCTACAGGCAAAGATCTACGAATACGAATTGCCGCACATCGAGCTCGGCCAGCCGGTGACCGTTACCCTGCTTTCCGATTCGACGGCGGTGTTTCATGGCAAGGTTTCGTTCATTGAACCGATCGTGCAAGAGAAGACGCGCACCATCAAGGTTCGCGTGGAAATACCGAACGAAGACGACCGGCTCAAGCCCGGCATGTATGCCGACCTGAAGATCAACCACGACATGGGCGAGGGGCTGCTGGTACCTGATTCGGCCGTGGTGCGCACCGGCGAGCGAGGCGTCGCCTTCAAGGCGTTGGAAGGCGGCTGGTTCGAGCCGGTGGAAGTCACCATCGGTGGCCGCTTTGGCCAGCGGATTGAAGTGCTTTCCGCCCTGTCTGAAGGCGAAAAGATTTTGACTTCCGCCACGTTCCTGATCGACTCCGAATCGCAGATGCGAGCCTCGTCAGGCGGTGGGCACCATCACCATTAGGCATGATCGAACGCATCATTGACTTCTGTGCCAGGAACAAGTTCCTAGTCATCGTCTTTACCGGTGTCGCCGTGGCAGGGGCGGTGCAGGCGATGCGTTCCATTCCGCTCGACGCGATCCCCGACCTGTCCGATACGCAAGTCGTCGTTTTTTCCCGTTGGGACCGCAGCCCCGACATTATCGAAGACCAGGTGACGTATCCGATCGTCACCGCCCTGCTCGGCGCGCCGAAGATCAAGGCCATTCGCGGCTTCTCCGACTTCGGTTTTTCCTACGTCTATGTGATCTTCCAGGATGGCACCGACATTTATTGGGCACGCAGCCGGACGTTGGAGTACCTGTCGAAGATCCTGCCGTACTTGCCCGAAGGAGTGCGGACCGAAATGGGGCCCGATGCGACGAGCGTGGGTTGGGTCTACGAGTACGCGCTGATCGACAAGACGGGGCAGAACGACCTAGCCGAGCTGCGCACCTACCAGGACTGGTACCTGCGCTATCAGCTTCAGGCGGTGCCCGGAGTGGCTGAGGTGGCCTCCGTCGGCGGCTTCCAGAAGCAGTACCAGGTGAACGTCGACCCCAACGCCCTGTTGGCCTTCGATATTCCGCTGGCCACGGTGGTGCAGGCCATCCGGGACGGCAACAACGACACCGGCGGCCGGCTCGTCGAGTTCAGCGGCTATGAATATATGGTGCGGGGGCGCGGCTACGCGCGCAGCGTCGGCGAGATCGAGAGTATCGTCGTCGGCGTCGATTCGCAGGGCACGCCGGTGCTCGTCAAAAACCTGGGCGCGGTCACGCTGGGGCCCGACATCCGCCGCGGCATCGTCGATCTCGACGGCGAAGGCGACACGGTGGGCGGCGTCGTCGTCATGCGGGCGAACGAAAACGCCCTGAAAGTGATCGAGCGCGTCAAGGCCAAGCTCGAAGAGCTCAAGCCCTCCATGCCCAAGGGCGCCGAAGTCATTCCCACCTACGACCGTTCCGAGCTGATCGTTCGCTCCATCGACACCCTGAAGGAAGAGTTGCTGATGGAAATCACCATCGTCAGCATCGTGATCCTGGTGTTCCTCTGGCACATCCCTTCGGCCGTAATTCCAATTCTGACCATCCCCGTCTCGGTCGTGCTGGCCTTCATCCCGATGTACTTCATGGGGCTGACCTCGAATATCATGTCGCTGACGGGCATGGCCATATCGATCGGCGTGCTCGTCGACGGGGCGATCGTCGAAGTTGAAAACGCCTACAAGCGGCTGGAGCAGTGGATCGAAGGCGGCCGGCAAGGCGACTTTCACGAAGTGCGCCTGCGGGCCTTGAAGGAGGTGGGGCCGTCGGTGTTCTTCTCGCTGCTGGTGATCGCGGTCGCGTTCATGCCGGTCTTTACGCTGATCGATCAGGAAGGCCGCCTGTTCAAGCCGCTGGCCTACACCAAAAACCTGGCGATGGCCATCGCCGCGGTGCTGGCCATCACGCTCGACCCGGCCATCCGCATGTTGTTCGCGCGGATGGACCACTGGGAGTTCCGGCCGCGCTGGCTGGCTTGGCTCGCCAACACGGCGCTGGTCGGCCGGTATTATCCCGAAGAGCGGCATCCCATCAGCCGCTGGTTGTTCTGGGCCTATGAGCCGGTCTGCAATTTCGCCCTGCGGCACAAGGCGCTGACGATAGTTTCGGCCGTGCTGCTCATGCTCACCACCATTCCGGTCTACTTCCAGCTCGGCTCGGAGTTCATGCCCCCGCTCTACGAGGGCGACCTGCTCTACATGCCCGTCACCCTGCCGGGGATCTCGGTCACCGAGGCGCAGGAAGTGATGCAGACGATGGACCAAATTTTGAAAGATACCCCCGAGGTGGAGCGGGTGTTCGGCAAGGCGGGCCGGTTCGGCACGTCGCTCGACCCGGCACCCTTTTCGATGCTGGAGACCACCATCGTGCTCAAGCCGACCTCCGAATGGCGGAAAGTCGAACGCTGGTACGCGAAGTGGCCGGAGTGGCTGCAAGTGCCGCTGCGGCATCTATGGAACGACCGCATCACGCCCGACCAATTGGTGGCCGAGCTGGACAAGAAACTGCAGTTTCCGGGCATGAGCAACGCCTGGACGATGCCGATCAAGGCCCGCGTCGACATGCTCTCGACCGGCGTGCGCACGCCGATCGGCATCAAGATCATGGGCGGCGACCTGAACGAGATCCAGCGTCTGGGAGAACATCTGGAGATGATCCTGAAGCCCATCCGCGGCACGCGCAGCGTGTTCGCCGAGCGCACGGGAGGCGGCTACTTCGTCGATTTCGTGCTCAAACGCGAGGCGTTGGCCCGTTACGGTCTGACGATCAAGGAAGCGGAGATGGTGATCGTCTCGGCGGTGGGCGGCGAAGCGATCACCACGACCGTCGAAGGGCGCGAGCGGTACACGGTCAACGTGCGTTATGCCCGCGAGCTGCGCGACAATGTCGACAAGCTGCGTTACGTGCTGGTGCCGACGACGACCGGCGCGCACATCCCCCTGGCGGAACTGGCCGACATCAAGCTGGTGGCGGGGCCGGCCATGATCCGCGACGAGAACGCCCTGCTTACCGGTTATGTGTACGTCGATCTGGCCGACCGCGACGTGGGCGGCTACGTGGCCGAAGCCAAGCGCGCGGTCGAGGAGCAGCTAAAGTTGCCCACCGGCTTTACGCTCGCCTGGAGCGGGCAGTATGAAAACATGGTCCGCGTGGAGGAGCGGCTCAAAACCGTCGTGCCGCTCACGCTCTTCTTGATCTTCGTGCTGCTCTACATGAATACGAAGTCAACGGTCAAGGCGCTGATCGTGATGCTGGCCGTGCCGTTTTCGCTGGTCGGGGCGGTCTGGTATCTGTGGCTGCTGGGTTACCACATGTCGATCGCCGTGTGGGTCGGCATGATCGCCTTGATGGGGCTCGACGCGGAGACGGGCGTCTTCATGCTCTTGTTCCTCGACTTGTCGTACCACGACGCCGTGCGGCAAGGGAAGATGCGGACTTACGAGGACCTGCGCGAGGCGATCATTCACGGCGCGGTCAAGCGGGTGCGGCCGAAGTTGATGACGGTCGCGGCGGCCATGATGGGACTCTTGCCGATCATGTGGTCGCTGGGCACAGGCGCCGACATGATGAAGCGCATCGCCGCGCCGATGATCGGCGGCCTAGTCACGAGTTTCGCCCTGGAGCTGTTGGTGTATCCCTGCATCTATGCCATCTGGAAATGGCGCTATGAAATGAAGCAGGGCACGGTTGACGTGAGCACGCTGGCATCACTCGAGCGAGGCGGCCATTGAGTCAACTACGAGACGGCCAGCAAAGCCAAGTTCGAGGTCGTTAGCCGGTCGTGGCTGCGGTTAATCCCCACGGGACCCCGGCTTGCCTGCGCGCTGCCCTGGCCTTCGCGGCAGGCCGACAGGACCGCCGACTGCCTCGCTGCGCGAGTATTTCATTGTCGGCCCGCCATGCTCTCCGCTCGGCTGCGCCCCCGTGAGGCTGAACCGCCACAGAGGCGGTGCGACTGGCCGCGAAGTAAGTCCCACTCTCTCGCCTCGTGCTTTGTCGATGCCACAAAAAGAGCCGCCGCAGGCGGGGCAGGTACCTGGGCGGCCTGATTCAGCCTTTCGGCTGGGTCACCAATCAGCATAGCCTCGGCATCTCCCAATGCAATAGGCGGTCCGCCGGCCACGAGCCCGCGAAAGCAAGGGTAACATGCGACATGCTAACGCCGGCTGGCCGACCCCCATGCTTGCTGACGTTTCGCGGATTAGTAGAATTGGCTCCATGAAAACGCCGGCTTTTTCACCGTCCGCAGGCGCAAAGAATTGGTGGAAAAGGTGGTAAGGTGCCAGGTGCGCCCTGAAAACCGTTGCCCGAGGGAGAACCAGGCATGACTCACATCACTGATGCCATGCTGCTCACCGTCATCGGCCCGTTGCAGACGCCGTTCGATTCGCACGACGTCATCCGGGGCCTTATGACCGTCTTCCCCCAGGAGTACGTCCGAGAAGAGTACGCCAACGTGGGCAATCCGGACCCCATCCGGGAAACCCACCGGCAAATTGGCATCGCCCTGTTGGGCGTCTCGGGCATCCACCCGACGCGGAAGATCAACAGCCCCAACATTCGTGGCCCCGTCACTGAAAACCAAGAGTGGGAAAAGACGGGGACGGTCGCGGCCACGCCGGGCGTGTAGGAATTCCGACCGGTGGCGAAAAGCCAATGGACAAAGAAGAAAGCCGACTCCTCAAGAAGATAGCCAGATCGCCGTGGAGCAACGCGCCACGGCTCGAATATGCTGCCTGGATCGAACGGCAAGGCGATAAGGCACGCTCAGAGCAGGCCGAGTTTCTCCGCCTGGATGCCGAGCATGAACAGATCGTCGACGCGATCGGTGGCCCACACGTGTACGACCCAGCCCACGATAATCGCTTTTCCGAAATACGCCGCCGCCTGCGAGACCTCCGCTGTTCGCTCGATCCTGCCTGGCTGGTCCATGTGGACCGCGATCTTGCGATCCCTCCAGAGCTATTACCCCGAGGAAAAGAGGCAGCCCAGCTAATACTCACGTTTCTTCTCGCGGAAGGGCTGACGGGGACTTGCGGCTGCCAAGCCTTCTACTCGCCCCAGCAGTGGAAGGAACGCGGGGAGAAATACGGCCATGACGCTCTGCTCATTCTCGTTTACGACGGCGGGGACATAAACTCGTGCATGGACCCTACGACGGGGCCGCACGAGCTCATTGACCGGTTCGAGGAGAACCTTGAGCAGCATGGTTTCGTCATAGAGCCATGCACACACTGGTATTCTGCGATCTACGACGACAAGGACTACAAGCCGTTCGCAATCGGGCTGGGCTAGGGCAGTCTAAAGTCGCCTGATGCAGGAGGAATGCCCGCGTTTCGCTGGGAAAACGGGCGACAGCAAGCCGAAACCCTCAGTCCTGCTTCGAGTTACCGTCATCCATCCGCCGCCGCAACCCGGATTCCCAGCCGGCAATGCCCCCCAGAAAAAGTTCAATAGCCGTCTTGTTGTCCCGACTATGTTGCAGTGGCATCGCATTCACGTTGTGGTCACGTTGGCTTTCTCCGTCGGGGAATGTTCGACATGGCCTTGTGAAAGCGTCGGATAGTCTGTGTAGCCTGTTGGAGTGGAGCCGTAGAAGTATTCCGGCCGCGGTTGATTGAGGGGTGCACCACGGCGAATGCGTTCGGCAAGGTCTGGATTCGCAATGTAGTCTCGACCGAAGGCGACAAGGTCACCGGCTCCTTCGGCGATCAATCCGGCACCATGTTGGGCGTCAATCGCAGAGTTCAGGATCAGCGTTCCAGGGTAAAATCGACGGAAGTGATGCACGACAGCGTCTCCACTCATTTGCTGAATTGGAGTTCCGGCCAGGTCGGCCATTTGCCGCATCAGAAGCATGTGCGACAGTTTGTAGCCAGCGATTCTCCGATAAACATATTCGCTCGTCCGGAGCGTCTCGTCGGTCGCGCGGAAGGCGCCGTGTTCGCTCATCATTGGCCCAGCCTTCACGCCGACGCGATTGTTCGACCAGACTTCCAGTGTCGCCTCAAGCACTTCAAAGAGAAGGCGGACGCGATTCTCCAGCGAACCGCCATACTGGTCGGTTCGTCGGTTGGTAACTTCATGCAGAAACTGCTGGAACAGATAGACGAACCCACCTTGAATCTGGACTCCATCGAAGCCCGCGTCTCGTGCGACTCGTGCGGCATGTTTGAAGTCTTTGACGGCTTGCTTGATATCCTGAAGACTCATCTCGCGCGGAGTTTCGCTGGGAATCTTCCCGCCCTTGACGTGAATCAGTTGCCCGGGATTGACCGCGGACGGCCCGAGGGGCAACTGCCCGTCGTCAAAGAACGAGCGGTGAGAAACGGAGCCCTGATGCCAGAGTTGGACGAATATCAGCCCCCCTGCCTTGTGGACGGCATCGGTAACGAGCTTCCATCCAGCACCTTGTTCTGCGTTATAGATTCCTGGTGCTCCATACCATCCTTGTCCCTGTTCGCTCACAAAGGTGCCCTCCGTGATGATCAGGCCGGCCCCCGCCCGCTGCGCATAATACCCGGCCATCAACTCGGTCGGCACCTTCTCCGGGTTGGCAGCCCTGGTGCGCGTAAGCGGCGCCATGACGATGCGATTTTGAAGTTGCAAATCGCCGAGCGCGTAGGGCGTCAGGAGCACTTCCGTGGGCGTGGTTGACATGATTCCACTCACTCCGAATTAAACGATGCGTGTGCGAGGCCGGCTCTACTTGCTGATCTGCTGTAGCGCCGCCACCCAGTTCTCGACGTGGTACGCGGATGCGAGCCGGCCGTTCTTCACGGTGAATACGTCGATCGCCATAGTCTTGAAGCTCTTGCCAGTAGGTTTCAATCCGAACAACTCGCCCGTGGGTGTGCCGGTGGCTTTGCCGCGCACCACGATTTGATCGCCGAACGTTTGGATGTCCTCGATTGTCCAGCACAAATCGGGGATAACCGACCCGAGCATCTGGAATACCTCAGCGATCTCGTCGCGAGTCAGCCAATCGTCATTCGTCGTGTACGACCTGTAGTCCGGATTGGCCGCCTCTGCCAGCAAGGCATGAACGTCCTTCTCGGCAGGCTGGTTCAATGCGTCGTACAACGGGGCCACGATCGCTCGCGCTTGTGCGACAGTTAACGGCAGGGCTGCCGAAGCCGGCGCGGCTTGGCTAGCCGGTTCAGCGAATGAATCGCCAAACATCGGCGACTTGCTCTTGGATTGTTCTTCGGTCGCCTCGTCCTGGATGACGTCCCAATGCTCGACGAGAATGCTGTTCTCGATCCGCAGTATGTCCGCCACAATCCAGTTCACGGGGAGGCCCAAGCCGCTGAATCGTCCATGCAGGATCACGTAGTCGCCATCGGCAACGACGAGTCCGGGTTCATATTTCAAGGTTGGCGGTGCTGCCTTCACCAATTCGAACAGCCCCTCTCGGCCTGGGGCGATATGGGCACTGTGCTGGATGTAGTGGGGGGACCAAAAGTGCTCCGCACCAGCGTAGTCTCGCTTGTTGAAGAGCGTGTTGAACGCTTCGAGGACTAAGGTCTTGTTCTGGGCTTCTTTGGTTTGGTTCATGTGTTTCCTCCCATTGGTTGAGTCGAGAATGGATAGTCGGTGTAACCTCGAATGCCGCCAGTATAGAACGTCGATCTGTCATACGGATTAAGCGGCTGGCCACCGGCGATCCGCGCCGGCAGATCGGGGTTGGCGATGAAGTGGCGTCCGAATGCGACCAAGTCCGCGTCACCGTTGTCCACGATCGCGGCTGCCCCCGCTGGGTCGAACCCGCCAGCCGCGATTATGGGGCCGGAAAAAATACGTCGCAGGCGAGCGGCGGCCACCGGCGGACGGCCTGCGTCAACTGTCGAACCGGCCCCTTACGCGCGGTTCGATGACGTGCAGGTACGCGAGCCCGAACTGGCCGAGTGCCCCGGCCACGTGGTCGAAAATCGATTCCGGTTCACTGTCCGAGATCCCATTGAATGTTCCACTCGGGGAGATCCGCACTCCGACCCGATCCGCCCCCCAGACTTCTGCGACCGCGGAAGTGACTTCAATGAGCAGCCGCGCCCGGTTCTCGACAGTTCCACCGTACCGATCCGTCCGCCGGTTGGTGCCATTCTGCAGAAACTGGTCCAGCAGGTATCCGCCTGCCGCCAGGATCTCTGCCCCGTCGAACCCGGCAATTTTGGCTCGCTCGGCAGCCCGGTGGTACAGGTCGACGATCCCGGGCAACTCATCGGCCGAAAGAGCCCGGTTGGGTGTGGCTGGCAGGATGCCATTTGCCGTGAACACCTGGACTTCGTCCGATGGGATGGCAGAGGCGCCAACCGGCACGACTCCCGCGCTCAGTTTCATGTGCGAGACGCGGCCGGAGTGCCAGAGTTGAAGGACGATGCGCCCGCCGCGGGCGTGGACCGCATCCACAACGCCCCTCCATCCGCCGACTTGGACGTCTGTGTAAATGCCTGGAGCCCCCTCATAGGCGCTCGCGTCGGGTGTGATCTCTGCTGATTCGGTGACGATAAGTCCGCCGTCCGATGCCCGCTGTCCGTAGTATTCTGCCATGAGAGAGCCGGGTATGTCGCCGGGCTGCATGGACCGCAATCGAGTGAGCGGTGCCATCACTACTCGGTGCGCGAGCTCGATCGCGCCGAGCCAGATCGGGGCAAAGAGGGTGCGGTGGGTTTGCATGGCAAGATACGTGTGAGTGGTTGAGGCTAGAAGTAGACGTCGATGGATCAAAACAACCTCGTGCGTCCCTTTTCTCGGTGCTCCGAAAGTCATTATTGCCACAGTTCTCGCAACTGCTGACGAGATTCGCCGCGCGGCATGTCCCCAAGAGGCGCCCCTTCGGGTATGCCCTGCAGACCGTCAGGGAACACGGCCCGAACCACCTCTGCCGTGTTGACCGACTCCCTCAGGAGCTTGATCGCGCCCCGCTCGGCGACGAGCCGACCGAAGAAGAGATGGTGAATCGGCCAACCCGTTTTACTCGACGTGGCACGGAACTCATATTCCGCGAACACCTGATCCGGCGTGTCGATCAGCACCTTCAGGTTTTCGAAATCGAACCCCGGGTAAAGGTCGCGCACGAACTGAAAGAAAGCGGCGATCTCTCCATGTCCCTGATACATTGGCGTGAACCCCAGGTCCGCGAGGTACGGCATCTCGAACGCTCCGTCCTCCGCGAACATCTCCGCCGCTTTCTGCGGGTCCTTGAAGGACGAAGCGATAAACTCCTCAAGAAGTTGCCGTGCATTTTTCATTTCTTTGCTCCAGTAATGGCTTCGTGGGTTCGGAATAGCATCCAGCCATTCGCGGGCCGGCTGCGTGTGAGGCTAGAAATCGGCGTCGAGAACGATCCGGTACCGTGCCTTGCCGGCTTCGAGACGCTCGAAGGCTTCGTTGACCCGGCTCATCGGGAAGTGTTCGGTTTGTGGCGTAATGTTGTGCCGTGCGGCGAACTCAAGCATCGTTCCCAGGCCCACCGGAGAACCAATCGGCGAGCCGGAAATGCTCTTCTGCCCCATGATGAGTGAGACAACGCCGATCGGGATCGGCTCAAGTACGAAGCCGACAAAGTGCATTCGGCCGTTGGGGGCCAGGGAGGCGATGAGCGCGTCCCAATTGAGCGGGGCATTCGCAGTGACAATCAGCAGATCGAAGGTTCCGGCCAGTTTCTTGATCGCATCGGAGTCGCGGCTGGAGACCACGTCGTGTGCGCCGAACTCGCGCGCCTCGTCGAACTTGCTCTCGCTGGAAGTGAAAGCGGTCACGTCGCAGCCGTACGCGCCAGCGAACTTGACGGCCATGTGGCCCAGGCCGCCGATGCCAACGATGCCCACACGGCTGGCCGACCTGGCGTACATCGCCAGCGGATTGAACACAGTCATGCCGCCGCACAAAAGCGGGCCGGCCTCGGCAATGTCGACGTTTTCCGGCAAGGGAATGGCCCAGGCCCAGTGCGCGCGCACGCGGCTGGCGAATGCACCTTTGTGCCCGACAATGGTAAACATCGATTGCGGGCACAGATTGTGATTGCCCGACATGCACTGCCGGCAGTGCATGCAGCTCTCGGCCGTCCAGCCGATCCCGACGCGTTGCCCGGCTTGCAGCCCCTTGGCCGCTCGTCCGACATCGACCACTCGGCCCACCGCTTCGTGCCCCAGCACGGCCGGAAACTGCGAGAGCCCCCAGTGGTTATTGAGCATCGAGATGTCGGAGTGGCACAGGCCGCAGTGCTCGACCTCCACCTCCACTTCTTCGTCGCCGAGGGGACCGAGGTCGATCTGCTGGCGGACAAGTTTTTGTTTTGCGGCCGTGGCGACCCAGGCGTCAATCATGGTCATGGCAATTCTCCTGAGGAAAGACAAGGAAGGACGAGTCGTTCAGAAACTGTCTAGCATGCTGCAGGAACAGGTCTGCATGCTGCGATTGAGCACCATGGCTGGAATCGGGGTACACAATCAGTTGAGCGTTCGGCAGGTGCTGAGCCAGGATGAGCGCATTGATCGGCGGAACCACAATGTCGTTGTTGCCGTGCGCGATGAGAGTGGGCTGCTTGATGGACTGGAGAGTGGCGTATCGGTTGCTAGATGGCACACGGCCCCATTCCCGGATCGCTCGCAGTTGCGCTTCGGCGGTTCCTGGCGAAACAGGCAAGTCACGGTCGTGTGTTCGAGCTGCCAATCGCTTCAAGCAGGCTCGTCCCGCAGCCTGACTGGTTTCGGAAGGAGAGAAGAAGGCCGCCAGCACGAGCTGAACCGGATCGGCCTGCTCCTCAGCCGACAGTTCCGCGAACTCCATCCCTTCGCCGCCCCGCGGACCTGTCCCCAGGAGTACGATTCGCTGGATACGGTCGGGATGATCCAGGGCCAACTGCTGCGCGATCATGCCACCCAACGAGAACCCGACGACATGAAACAGATTCAGGTCGAGAGCATCGCAAAAGGCCATGGCATCGCGCGTCATCTTCGCAACCGTGTCTGGCGTTTTCCCTCCGGAACTCGCGACACCTGCATTGTTGAAAAGAATCACCTCGTGGTCGGCGGCGAAGCCGTCAGTGATCAGCGGATCCCAGTCATCTAGATTTCCCGTGAAGTAGTTGAAGAAGACAACCGGGAATCCTCCCGGCTTTCCCCAGCGCCGGTAGGTAAATCGAATACCGTCAATTTCGGCAAACTGCGTCGGTACTCTGGATGCCGTCTGGGTGCTCATTGCACGGTCTCCGTTCGTCTTGAACCTGGGCAGCAGCGAGGCTGCCGTGTCGGGGTCTCATCTGTCATAAATATGTATATGCAGGTAATACTCCGCAACTCAGCGTCCCTTACACCAAAAGAAAAAATCATGCCGCCTCGGCGAGTTGAGTCAGTTCCGGGAGAAGCTGTTCCAACAGGTTCGTCCAGGTCTGCTTCGACATGCGTGACCGCAGGCGATCCTGCGCCCGCTCCCACGCCGGCTCTGCCTCTTCCAGCTTGGCAGCCCCGCCATCAGTCAGGCGAATGAACTTCTCGCGACGGTCTTCGCCCGGACGGATCGCAATCCAACCTGCGTCGATTAAGTGACGCAGGTTGCGAGTGAGCGTCGTCTCGTCGAGCGATGTCAGCTCGCCAAGATCTCGTTGGCGAACTTCCCCCACACGACGCAACCGCCGCAGAAGTGAGAACTGCGTCGTACGCAGCCCCGTGCTTCGCAATTCCTCATCGTACAGGCGGCTTACCGCCCGGGTTGCCTGGCGCAAGGCGTTACAGAGGCACAGTGTAGATGGCAGCTTCGGTCGCTTGCTGTTCATGCAACATGTATATGCAAGTAACCGAGAGTTGTCAAGAGCCACGCCAGCGACCTGCCGAGTTCGCGAAAGGGCTCAGGCCAGGGCGATACGCATATTCCGCGGAACGCTGCAATGGTGAACCCCTGCGCCTACGATGCCGTTCTTGCCGCTCGTCGAGCCACAAAGCTTCAACAACGCAGCGGGGTTACACGCGACTTCGCGAAGTCGCAACCACCTGAGCAGTCATCACTTACTGTCAGACATCTTGCGTCGCATCCGGATTTCCCAGCCTTGGACGCCAGCGATAAAAAGTTCAATAGCCGTCCTGTCGCCCCGACTGTTCTTCAAAAACGGGCCCGTTCGGCGAAAACGTCGAACGACTTTTCTCCTGTGCCGCCAACGCTTTGCGGCAGGTTTGCGTTCTCGTTGGATCCGTCCAAGAATCCAATCGAAATTGGCGGGGCGGTGAGCTGCATAATCTCAGCCGATTGACAAAAACGGGGTTGCGGAGTTCAAATCCAGTCGTCAATTTCGGGACAATCGGCAGATGCCGACGACCACCGCCGTCATGTCGGTGCCAGACCATTCGTCGGCCTCCCGCCGATCACTTCGTAATCGCCGGGCAAACACGCGCACCAGCGAGACGACACCCCGGCACAGGTTGGCGGCGTTTACGGTTCCGCCGACTACGTCGAGGCGATCACGAATCCGAGTCACAGCGGGCACGGCTACTACCTGGAGTGGAGTGGCCCGTTCGACCCCGCGGAATTTGACGCGGCAAAAGTCACTCGGCGCATGAAGAAAGGACTTCCAACGTGGTAAAGAAGGGAACGAAGAGACCTCGCAAGCTCGCGAAGCCGGATCGCTTTCCGCTGATCGACAGGGAGCTGCGCAAGCGGACCAAGACGGAGTTGATTGCGATGATCCTGGTGATCGCCAAGGAGTATGCCGTTGTCGCCCGAGAATTGGAAGACCGGCTGAATATCGAAAAGCCAGTGGATCTACTCGTCGCCGACGTGTCGGCCGCCATCGATCGCGCGACGGATTTCGATGAACGCATGATGAACCACAACTTCAATGTGGATTGGCAAGCTTATGCCGAGGTTCAAAAGGGGCTCTCGCAGCTTGTCAAGCTGGGTCGTCTGGCAGACGCGAAATCGCTTGCGCTCAAGTTGATGAAAGCCGGCAGCTATCAAGTCGAATGCAGCGATGAAGGATTGATGACCGACGACATCAGTCAGTGTCTGAAGCCCGTGATTCAGACTGTCAAGGCTGCTGGCGGTGGCGAGGCGGCCAGGTGGGCGAAGGAGATGAGAATCGCCGACCGGGTTGGGTTTATCTGCGACAAAGAACTGGCACAGCTGCAGGGCAAGTCGTGAGCGAATATCAATACGTGGTCTTTCAGGCGGTTGACGGCCCGCTTAATGACAAGCAGTTGGAGTTCGCGCAGCGACAGTCCACGCGAGCCGAAGTGTCACGATGGTCGCTGTCAGTCGAGTACCATTACAGCTCCTTTCGCGGCGACGTCGATGGCCTGCTCCGACGTGGCTATGACGTTTACCTGGAGTATACAAACTACGGCAGCCGTGAAATTAAGCTGCGTTTGCCGCACGGCATGCCCGTCGCCAAAAGCGTCTTGTCGAAATACGTTGACGGCGAGCGGCTCAATTGGAAACTTGATGCCAAGGGAAGCGGCGGAATCCTGACTCTGCGACCCTTTCACGAGGGAGGCGAACTTGGCGAGCTGTGGGAAACGCAGAGATATCTCGATGCAGCTATTCAGGTTCGCGAACGTCTCATGAGCGGCGACTTGCGCGCCCTGTACTTGCTTTGGTTGTGTGCGGCGGACGACGACTACAACGATCCCACGGAGATGATCGAGCCGCCCGTGCCGAATGGCATTTCCGGCATCGCGGCTCATGGCGGTGAGCTCTTATCATTCTTCGGACTCGATCCGCTCTTGCTTGTTGCGGCCGGAAAGGACGTGGAGCCTGCTCCGACGGATGAGTCGACGGATCAGGCTATCGCCCGGTGGGTCAAAACACTTAACAACCAGCGATCAAAAGACTTGCTGCTGCAATTGTTGATCGGCGACACGGCGAGCGTGAGAGCCTGTTTACGTGCCGAGATTCGCGACTCTCAGACTTCAGACGGTTGGCCGACATCCGACAAGCAGCGAAGCGTTGACGAACTATTGCAGAAAACGGCGGCGCTGCGAGCCGAGGAAGACGTGAAGCATGTTCGCAAGGCCCAGGCAAAGGCCAAACGAGAGGCGGCCAAGGCTGAGCGCGTACGCGCCGACCGAATGAAGGAAATGCAAGAAGACCCGGACAAGTGGCTTCGCGAGGCGGAGCGGCTCGTCGACGCCAGAGGAACACACAACTACCAGGCGGCTGCGGAAATCCTCGATGATCTCCGCGAGGCCATCGGTGGCGACGAGGGAGACAAAATTGCTCGCCGTCACGCGGCAATTTTCGCGAAGAAGCACCCGACGCTCAATCATTTGAAAAGTTCGCTGCGGAAGCGAGGTCTGCTTGAATCGTAAAAGAACCGGAATCACTCCGGTCATCACCGCGTTGGGGATTTTGAAGGGCGGCACAAAGTCATCGTCGCATGTGCCCGGAAGACAGCGAAGAATTGCTCCGAAGAAGCGACAACGCCTGCTAGAAAGAGTTCAATAGCCGTCTTGTCGCCCCGACGTTCTCTCCGGGCTCGCGTTGGCCGACGCCCCCAACGCAACTTACGCAAACACGCCGAGTCGTCTTGCAGGGGCAAGCGTTGTCCACGTCGCACATTCGTCCCGTGCAAGAAGTTGGTGGTCTGGGGTGAAGCGGAAAGGTTCCTTGGGCCGACCGGGTCCAGACGAGCGAGCGACGAACGCGGCGCAACTGTGAATGCCGATCACAGGTGAGCTTTTGGCGCGATTATCGCGAAGCGGTGATGGTCGGCGGAACGTAGATTCGCGGGTACAGAATCCGGTACAGAATGGTTGGAAACGGGCGGAAAATACGGTAAATTATGGACGTTTTCGCATGTGCGAGGGGAGCGTCCTGCGTTCCCGAAGTCCTTGCCGCTTCACAACTTCGTTGCATCATTCGCCGCCGTTCTCGACCTGCCTCCGGAGCCGAAGGTTACAGGTTCGAGCCCTGTCGGGGATAGTTAAACTTAACCCTTGCCGAATCCTGGATTTAGGATACCTGCCTGTGTTGGGCAGCGCGGCCTTCGAAGTCCCAGTCGCAGTAGTACCGGTACTACTCGACCTGGATGGAGATCACCGCATGCCCGCGTCCGCCACTTGCTCTGCCCCAAAATATCGCCTGTATCGCCCCAAGCATCTCGGGGTAGTTCGCCTTAACGGCCGCGACTTTTACCTCGGCGAATACGGCTCAGTAGCCAGCCGCGAGAAATACGATCAACTCGTGGCCCAATGGCTGGCAAACGGTCGTCAGCTCCCGTCAGCTTCGGCGGGTGACCAGAGCCAGGATTGTCCGCCGATTTCCGTCAACGAAGTGCTGCTCGCTTACTGGCGGCACGCGGAGGCACACTACGCAACGGCAGATGGACACTCGAAAGAACTCACCTGCATGGAACACGCGATCCGGCCGCTCAAGAAGCTTTTCGGCCTGACGCCGGCCTGCGACTTCGGGCCCAAAGCTTTAAAGGCGGTACGCCAGACGATGATCGAGGCTGACATCTGCCGCCGACAAATCAACAGCCGGATCAACCGCATTCGTCGCGTTTTCAAATGGGCGGTCAGCGAAGAGTTGATTCCGCCTTCGGTCCTGCACGGGCTAAGGGCCGTCACCGGCCTCCAAAAGGGCCGTACCATAGCTCGCGAGTCAAGGCCCGTGAAACCGGTAGACGTGAAGCATGTCGATTCCGTTCTGCCCTTCGTGTCCCCCCAGGTTGCAGCCATGATTCAATTACAATTGCAAAGGGCGCAACGGGTCGCCCGCTCCCACGCAAGCCATTTTCGCGGCTGACTTTACAGCGTTTTGATGACCTGCAGGCGTAGCGATTTTGGGCCTTCATCGTTAGGGGGATAGTTTGTTGGGCTACCGGGCAGTTGAGCTGATTGGCCCGCCCGCATCCCTGGCGGCCAAAACCTCCGATTTTGTGGGGATTTTGATCGCGTGGCTCAAGTTGCCTCAGATGGGTTTTGTGCGAGGTAAATCCCAGCAGTGAAGTCACTTCCGTATGGAGCGGGCGACCGGTTGCGCCCATTAGTTAAAGCCTTGGCGACCAGTAGACGCGCTTTATCGGGCAACGAACTTTTTGGCGCGATTTGGCCGGACAACCCTGCTACCGATCGAAAAGACAAATTCAAAAAGCTCAGGAATTTGAAGTGGCGATTTGAAAAGAGGGCGGCCAAGCGCGGAGCGAACGCGACGACACCCCGAATTGTTTGCGATGGACCCGGTATTGAGGCTTTGTGGTCTATCAAACCCCCTTCATGAACGCCATGTCGCGTCCACCCTTGCAGTGGTCGTCAGCTCCAAATCCACCACACGAGGAAGCGAACTCAGGCCGGCAGTATTCACGGTCTCTCGCGTCAGGTTACCTCTTCGACGAGCATCCGGCACTCGGCGAGGAAGAAGATCCCACATCGCCGGAGTTCTAACCTTGTCGGCCGGCGAAGGATGCCATCGTCTGATTCACCCGAGGGCCGCACGAAAAGGTCACTAGTCCGGCGGTTTGGATTCGCTTGGATATGAAAACAGTAGTTTGGCCAATTTGACTTTGGAAGGCAAACGCCTTCGGTGGGGCGGGCAATAGTCGTGGCGTTGCGGCTGACGGAGTGGTTTGCCCGTGTAGGTCCAGTTGAACGGATGGGCCATCGTGAAATTGTAGTAATCCAGGAAACGCCGCAGCTTCTCTTCCAAGTCAGCGACTGACGGAAAGCTGCCTCTGCGGACCACCTTTCGCATGACGATGCCAAACAGGGTCTCGATCTGGTTCAACCACGAACTGTGCTTGGGCAAGAACACGAAGCGGATGCGATGCGATTCGTTGGACAAGAATTGGCGACGCGTCGCCTGACATTTCAGGATGCCTTCCTTCCCCTTTTTTTCCCAACGGCCGATTCGGCTCGCATCGCTCTGCCACCCATTCCACCAGTCCTGCGGACCAATGAATGTTGAGTGTGTCGACGATGAAAACCCAGTTCGCATCCGGCTCGGCCGCCACCGTCTGCTCGATGTGCAAGACAAAATCGCTTTCGGTGCGAGTCGGCCCAATTGTGGCTTGGCACATCTGTCCCGTCACCACGTCGAAGCTGCCAATCAGGGTCGTCGTCCCGTGGCGAACGTACTCGAATTCTTCCCGCGCAACCTGATCGGGCAGAACCGGCTTGGCGGGGGCGGTCCGCTCCAATGCCTGAATACCCGTCATTTCGTCGCAAGAGACCGTGTGCGTTCGGCGCCGTTCGTAAACAGCCGGAGCGGCTTGGTAGGTCTTGCAAACCGTCTCTACCTGCTGCTGAAACAAGTCCGGATCTTTCTCGGTGGTGTTCAACCACATCTTCCGCCGATGCGGCTGGAGCGCTGCTTCCCGCAGAAAATGGCCGATGCGAGAAACCGAAATTTCCTCGACAATGCCCCGCCGGATGACTTCCGCCCGCAATTCGCGCTGGGTCCAATGCGTGATTGGCCGACCGGACTTTCCGGGCGGCTCGCAGGCGACGGCCAATATCTGGGTGATCTGTTCGGCCGTAAACACGCCCGGAGCACCAGCTCGCGGCGCGTCGCGCAGCGTATCGCGCACGGCCTCGCGTAACCGTCTTGGCTCGCGGCATTCCAGGCAGGTCAACGATTCCCACGCGTCCTGCCAGCGCCGCCGCCACACGCCGACCTGCTTTCGCTCCAGCCGCACCTCAGCGGAAATATCTTCATTCAAGCACCCGTCAAAGGCGCGGAGCACGATCGTGGCCCGTTGAGCAATGATCTTGGCTTCACTCCGCGAGCGGCTGAACTCCTCCAGGACTACTTTCTGACGTTCCGTAATCGTCACCTTGGCTGCCTTCCCCGGCATGGTCAGGTCTCCCAGTTCAATGAAATCGACAAGATGCACAGCATCCTCGATTCCCCTCTTTCATGGGAGACCAATTTGAAACCGCCGGACTCGGCCGGGTGCATAAGGGGATTTGCGCCGGGGGCAGATTTCTTGGAGAACGTCAATCGGAGAATTAGCGGATTTTTTGCATGCTGGGCGCGGAGATGGGCGAATTGGGAAGCCCTGTGAGCAAACTACCTGCGTTCAAGGATGAACACGATGGGCCGTGAGAAGATCAGTGCGAAGGTCAACGGAGATGAGTGGCAGGCTTTTTTGGATGTGGCTGACCGGCTGGGGAT
>Ga0307374_10006101_pt1 | contig 19132 bp, 17 predicted proteins | sample OX3MG_FD_202532 | JGI IMG/M metagenome (GOLD analysis project Ga0307374, IMG submission 202532) | Soil microbial communities from Risofladan, Vaasa, Finland - OX-3 | ecosystem: Environmental > Terrestrial > Soil > Coastal area > Acid sulfate soil | place: Finland: Risofladan, Vaasa | collected...
CGAACAGGACCTCGTGCATGCACAGGCCGGGGAAGGCGAGGCTTAGCGCGTCGGCGAGCCTGACCCGCAGGTAGTTGGCATTGAGGACGGCGTCCTCGGCGACCTGGCGCAGCCCGTCGGCGCCGTGGCTCATCATGTAGGCGAGCGCCCGCACCAGCATGCCGATCTGGCCGTGAAAGCCCTTGAGCCGGCCGATCGAACCCTTGGCCGGCCCCGCCGCGTGCTCGATCAGCGCGCAGCCCGCGGCGTCGTGCACCAGCCATGGCACCGGCGCGTGCGGCGCCAACGTCGCCGCCAGCGCCACCGGGCCGCTGCCCGGGCCGCCGCCGCCATGCGGGGTCGAGAATGTCTTGTGCAGGTTGAGGTGAAGCGCGTCGATGCCGAGCTCGCCCGGCCGCACCCGTCCGACGATCGCGTTGAAATTGGCGCCGTCGCAATAGAAGAACGCCCCCGCCCGATGCACCGCGTCGGCGATCTCGAGGATCTCGTCCTCGAAGAGACCGCAGGTGTTGGGGTTGGTCAGCATCAGCGCCGCAACATCGGTGCCGAGCTTGGCCTGCAGTGCCGCGAGGTCGACCCGGCCGCGCGCATTGGCGGGAATGCTCTCGATCGTGTAGCCGCAGGTTGCGGCGGTCGCCGGGTTGGTGCCGTGCGCCGATTCCGGCACCAGGATGCGCCGACGCGGATCGCCCGCCGCCGTCAGCGCGGCGCGGATCGTCATGATGCCGCACAATTCGCCATGCGCCCCGGCCGCCGGCGACAGCGCGATCGCCGGCAGGCCGGTCAGCACCTTGAGCCAATGCGCCGTCGTGTCGATCAGTTCGAGGGCGCCCTGCACGCTCGCCATCGGCTGCAACGGGTGCAGATCGGCAAACCCCGGCAGCCGCGCCAGTTTCTCGTTGAGCCGCGGGTTGTGTTTCATGGTGCACGAACCGAGCGGGTAGAGGCCGCTGTCGATCGCATAGTTCTTTTGCGACAGGCGGGTGAAATGGCGCACGATCTGCGGCTCGCTGAGCCCCGGCAGGCCGATCGGGCCCTGGCGTTCGAGCCCGTTGAGGCGCGCGCGAAACGGCGGCGGCTCCGGCAGATCGACGCCGCAATGCCCCGGCGAATCCTGCTCGAACACGAGCTTTTCCTCGAGCTGCAAGCCGCGATTGCCGCTGGTCGTGGCGCCCAACGCGCTCATCGCAGCACCTCCCGCAGCGCCGCCTCGAAGCGGTCGATATCCTCGATCGTGACGGTCTCGGTCGCCGCCACCAGCAAGAGATCGGCGAGGTCCGGCCGCTCCGGATAGAGCCGGCTGACCGGGATGCCGCCGAGCACGCCCTGCGCCGCGAGCGCCTCGACGACCGGCGCGGCAGGGCAGGGCAGCCGCAGCGTGAACTCGTTGAAGAAGGCGTCATTCACCAGGCGGACGCCCGGGAGGGCGGCGAGCCGCTCGGCGGTGGCGACTGCGGTCGCGTGGTTGAGGCGCGCCAGGCGCACGAGGCCGGCCTCACCGAGCAACGCCACGTGGATCGTGAAGGCCAGTGCGCACAATCCCGAATTGGTGCAGATGTTGCTCGTCGCCCGCTCGCGCCGAATGTGCTGCTCGCGGGTCGCCAGGGTCAGCACCCAGCCGCGCTGCCCCGCCGCATCGACGGTCTCGCCGACCAGCCGTCCCGGCATCTGCCGCACGAAACTCTCGCGGCTGGCGAAGAGGCCGAGATGAGGTCCGCCGAAATTGAGCGCATTGCCAAACGACTGGCCTTCCGCGGCGACGACGTCGGCGCCCATCGCGCCGGGCGGGCAGATCGCCCCCAAGGACAGCATCTCGGTGACGACGACGACCAAGAGGGCGCCGGCCGCGTGGCAGTGCTGTGCCAACGCCGAATAATCGCGGATCTCGCCGAAGAAATCGGGGTTCTGGACGACGATGCAGGCGGTCTTGCTGTCGAGCAGCGATGCCAGATCTTCGCCGGCGCCCGGCGTCGCATCGCTTCTCTCCAGCTCGACCCCGGCGAACTGCGCGTAGGTCTCACAGACCGCGCGATAGTGCGGGTGCAGACCGCCCGACAGCACCGCCCGGTTGCGGCGGGTCAGGCGGTGCGCCATCGCCACCGCCTCGGCGCCGGCGGTGGCGCCGTCATACATCGAGGCGTTGGCGACCTCCATGCCGGTCAGCAATGCCACCTGGGTCTGGAACTCGAACAGCGATTGCAACGTGCCCTGCGCCAATTCGGGCTGATAGGGCGTGTAGGAGGTCAGGAACTCGCCGCGCTGGATCAGATGGTCGACCGCCGCCGGAATGTGATGGCGGTAGGCGCCGCCGCCGAGAAAAAACGGCGCCATGCCGGCGTGCAAATTCTTTGCGGCCATCGCGGCGAGGCGGCGCTCGACCTCCATCTCGCCCATCGCCAGCGGCAGGTCCAGGAGCCCCGGCTGGCGCGCCGCCAGCGGCACATCGGCAAACAGCGCCTCGATCGAGGGTGCGCCGATCGCCGCCAGCATGTCCCGCCGGTCGGCGTCGGTCAGCGGCAGGTAGCGCATCAGGGCTGCTCCTGCGCGATAAAGGCGTCGTAGGCCGCCTCGTCCATCAGCGTGTCGAGCTCCCTGGGGTCGGCGAGGCGCAGCTTGATGAACCAGCCTTCGCCCATCGCGTCGCCATTGACCTTGGCCGGGTCGGCGAGCAGCGCCTCGTTGACCGCGACCACCTCGCCCGAAACCGGGGCATAAATCTCGCTCGCCGCCTTGGCCGATTCGACGACCGCGGCCTCCTTGCCCGGCGCCAGGGTGCGGCCGATCTCGGGCAGTTCGACATAGACGACGTCGCCCAGTTGCGACTGTGCGTAATCGGTGATGCCGATCACCGCCATCTCGCCGTCCTGGCGGATCCATTCGTGGTCCTTGGTGAAGCGCAGCACGCTCATCGCATCACTCCTGTCAGCCGCGGTAATAGCGGGTCGCAACAAACGGCAGCGGCGCGACATGCGCCGGCCGGGGAATATCGCGGACGACCAGCGCCAAGGCGCTGCCGGTGGCGGCATGCGCGCTGTCGACATAGCCCATCGCCACCGGCGCGCCGAGCGAGGGGCCAAAGCCGCCGCTGGTGATCCGGCCGATCGGCTGGCCCGCCGAGCCGAGGATCGCAGTGCCGTCGCGGGCCGGGGCGCGGCCGTCGGGGCGGATACCGACGCGCTGGCGGCTCGGCCCCTCGGCAAGCTGGCGCAGGATGGTCGCGGCGCCTGGAAAATTGCCTTCGGCGCGCCGCCGTTTGGCGATCGTCCAGGCGAGGCCGGCCTCAATCGGGGTTGTCGTCGCATCGATGTCGTGGCCGTAGAGGCAGAGCCCGGCTTCGAGGCGCAGCGTGTCGCGCGCGCCGAGGCCGATCGGCATGACCTCCGGCTGGTTTAGCAGCGCCTCGGCCACCGCCACGGCATCCGCGGCTGCCATCGACAATTCAAACCCGTCCTCGCCGGTGTAGCCGGAACGGGTGAGGAAGCACGCCACGCCGGCGATCTGTGCCGCCGCCGCGCTCATGAACGGCATGCCGTCGACGCCGGCGGCAAAGCGGGCCAGCACCGCAGCGGCGGCCGGCCCCTGCAGCGCCATCAGGGCGCGCTCAAAGCGTGGCTCGACGGCGGCCCGTGGGCCGAGACGGGCCTGCAGATGTGCCAGGTCGGCTTCTTTGCAGGCGGCGTTGACCACCAGCATCAGCCCGTCGCCGACGCCATCCGGGATCCGGGTCGCGATCAAATCGTCGAGAATCCCGCCCGCCTCGTTAAGCAACAGCGTGTAGCGCATCCGCCCCGGCATCAGCCCCTGGATGTCGCCCGGAACCAGCGCCTCCAGCGCGCCCGCCGCGGCGGTGCCGTGCAACCGGATCTGGCCCATATGCGACACGTCGAAGAGACCCGCCCGGGCGCGGGTGTGGAGGTGCTCGGCGATGATGCCGGCGGGGTATTGCACCGGCATCTCATAGCCGGCGAAGGCGACCATGCGGGCGCCATGCGCAATGTGCAGGTCATAGAGCGGGGTGTGCCGCAATGGCGGCGTTTCGACAGCGATAGACCCAGCCGGACTCATCGGGGCGCACCTCCGCTCGGCGGACGCACAGTGCGCCCGGGAGATGCCCCCTCTGTCCTGTACCCTGAGAGATTCACCCGGACCGGCCAATTCGGATGGCCGGCCCCGCGGCTTACTCCTTCGGTGTGCGGAGCGGTTGCAAGCGCCGATCCGCCGCTTTCCAGAGCACCCTTCCGCCCACAGTCCTTTTGCCTGAGAGTTTCCGGGGCGGTTGCTCCTTCGGCGCCGCGCCTGACCTCAGCCCAGGGCGCGACCTCTCCTGCGGGCGTGCATACGGCAGCCCCCTCTCTAGCACCGCCCGCCGGCCCTGGCCAGCCGTAACGCGGAGCGTGCCGCTAGCGGCCCCGGAAGTGATGATAGAAATCGACGACCTGCGGGCTCTGCTGAAAGCCGAGCACGATGTTGAGGTTGCCTACCTTGCCGTCGGTGAGGGGGATCGTCTCCTCGATATGGTCGGTGACGCCGGCCCGTTTGGCGTCGGCCGGGATCGCGACATGGACGGGCAGCGAGCGCTTGCTGAGGATCGCCTGGTTGGGCCCGGTCACCGCGACGAAATATTGCAGATCGACGCCGGTTCCGCCGCGCGCCGCCGGTCCGCGCTCGCCGATGACGACGACATCGAGAGTGGCGCGAATCGCATCACCGTCGCGCTCGCAGTGGCTGCTGACGTCGTCAAGAATACCGTAGAACGCGACACTGATCGGCTCGGGCGTCGCGCCCGGCACAAACACGGCCGTCTGCGCCAGCGGATGCAGAATCGCGACGGTCGGGCAGGTTGCCGCCGAACCGCCTGACCCGTTCGATCCGCCCGAGAACGGATTGAGCGATTCGACCGTGCCGCACCCGGCGAGCGAGGCCAAGCCGCACAGCGCCAGCGCCAGCCCGGCACACACCACCCCCGGCGGCCGGTGCCGGCCGCGCGATCCCGCCCACAACACCGGAAAACCGGCGATCAGAGGTTTTTATGCGTGCCGTCGCAGAATGGCTTGTTGGCGCTCGCCTTGCAGCCGCACAGGTAGACGTCGCCGGTCTTCTCGGCGACAAATGCCTGCGGGGCGAGGCCGACGGCCTTGTGCGCGCCGTCGCAGAACGGCTGCTTGCTGCTGCGCCCGCAGGCGCACCAGACATAGCGCTGGCCCTGCTCGACCGAGACCTTGTAGGGCGCCTTTTGCGCCGGGATCGGTGCTTCCATGTTTCTCCCCTTCCTCGACCTTGCTACTGTCCCGCGCACGTCGGGCCGGTAGGGCGACTTTAGGCGAGGCTTGCCGGTCGCACAAGCCGGCGTGGTGCGCCACCTGGGCGCCGCCCTCGGGAGCGCGGAAGGACTGAGCGGACGCATGGCGGTCTACACCGAGATCGGCGACGATGAGCTGCGCGCCTTTGCCGCGCTCTACGACATCGGCGAGGTGCTGTCGTGCAAGGGCATCGCCGAGGGCGTCGAGAACTCGAACTTCCTGCTGACCACGGCGCGCGGCAATTTCATCCTGACGCTTTACGAAAAGCGGGTGGCGCGCGGCGATCTGCCGTTCTTCATCGCGCTGATGGACCATCTGGCGCATCACGGGCTGGCCTGCCCGACCCCGGTGCGCGGCAAGGACGGCGAGGCGCTGCGCGAATTGTGCGGCCGCCCGGCGGCGATCGTCACGTTTCTCAACGGCATGTGGCCGCGCCGCATCGATCCGTTTCACTGCGCCGGGCTGGGCGGCGCGCTGGCGCGGCTGCATCTGGCCGGCGCCTCGTTTGATATGGTGCGCCCCAACGATCTCAGCGTTGCCGGCTGGCGCCGGCTCTATGAGGGCAGCCGCAGCCGTGCCGGCGAACTCGATGCCGGGCTGGCAGGCGAACTCGGCGAGGAACTCGGCTTTCTCGAAGCGGCCTGGCCGCGCGACCTGCCGGCCGGGGTCATCCACGCCGATCTGTTTCCCGACAACGTGTTCTTTCGCGACCACGAGCTGTCGGGCCTCATCGATTTCTATTTCGCCTGCACCGATTTTCTCGCCTACGATCTCGCGATCTGCCTCAACGCTTGGTGTTTCGAGCCGGATCTCAGCTTCAACGTGACCAAGGCGCGCCTCTTGGTGCGCAACTACCGCGCCGTCCGGCCGCTCGCCGAGCGCGAACTGGCGGCCTTGCCGCTGCTGGCCCGTGGCAGCGCGCTGCGCTTTCTGTTGACCCGGCTCTATGACTGGCTGAACCAGACCGCCGGCGCCCTGGTGCGCCCCAAAGACCCGATCGAGTACCTCAAGAAACTGCGTTTTCACCGCGGCATCGCGGGGCCGGCCGGGTATGGCATCGATGGCTGAGGTCGAGATCTTCACCGATGGCGCATGCAGCGGTAACCCCGGCCCCGGCGGCTGGGGCGCGATCCTGCGCTATGGCACCGTCGAGAGGGAGCTCAGCGGCGGCGAGGCGCCGACCACCAACAACCGCATGGAATTGATGGCGGCGATCGCGGCGCTCGAGGCGCTGAAGCGGGGCTGCCGCGTCGCCCTCTATACCGACAGCCAGTATCTGCGCGACGGCATCACCCGCTGGCTGCCGTCCTGGAAGGCGCGCGGCTGGCGCACCGCCGACAAAAAGCCGGTCAAGAACCTCGATTTGTGGCAGCGCCTGGAACTGGCCGTCCAGCCGCACGAGGTGGCATGGCACTGGGTGCGCGGCCATTCGGGCCACCCGGAAAACGAGCGCGCCGACGCCCTCGCGCGCGCCGCGATCGGGGCGCTGCGCGCCGCCTCGGATTAGCTCAGCTCGCTTCCGGCTTTTCGACGAGCGCCAGCTACGGCTGAACGTCAATTATTTCGTCCACCCCAGGATCGCGGCAGCGACCTCGTCCGGCTGGTCGAGTTCGGCCAGGTGACCGGCGCCGGGGATGAGGCGGATCTCGGTGCGTCCGGCGATGCCCTTGGCGAATTTGTCGGCGTAGCCGCGCGGCATGATGCGGTCCTCGGCGCCCCACAGGAGGAGGGTCGGCGCGGCGATCAACGGCAGGCGTTTTTCCAGCTTGGTGTTGCCGAGCGGCCAGAAGATGCGGGCCGCGGCCTCGCTGGCGCGCACCTGCTCGATCGGCCATTCCGGCGAGTTCTGCCCCTCGGGCGGCGCTTTCAGCCATTCCCAGCGCGCCGGATCGGCGCACATCAGACCGGCCACGTCGGGGGCGCGCTGCGCCCAGGGGTCGGTTGCCGGGTCGGCTTCGTCGAACAGGCCGAACGGCGCGATCAGCGCGAGGCGGCGCACCGATTGCGGCCAGATCGCCGCCATTTCGGCGGCAAGCGAGCCGCCGACCGAGCTGCCGGCCAGATCAGCCCCGTCGAGCCCCGCCTTTTGCACCAGCAGGTGCGCGGTGATCACCCAGTCGAGATGGCTGTCGAGCACCGTGTGGCCGCGCTCGCCGCCGGGGAAGCCCGGCAATGACGGCACGATGACGGTACGCTCCTGCGCCAGCGCGTCGAGAAACGGGGTCCAGCGCGGCAGCCCGCCGAGGCCGGCGAGAAAGCCCAATTTCGGGCCGCTGCCCTTGGTCCAGATCCGGCAGGAAAAACCGTTAAGCTCGACGGTGGTGGTCTCAGGTTCGGCCATCGATCACTCCGCCGCCATCGCCGCCGCCGGCCGGAACGCCGGCAGCGCGGCCCGCTCGGCTTTGGCCATCGGCCGCGGCCACCAGCGATCCTCCCATTCGGAAAAGACGCCGCGCAGCTGCGGCAGCACTTTTTGCGCGAACAGCCCGGTATTGTACTTGGCGAGGTCCTTCTTCATGTTGCCGAACTGCAAGAGCAGCATCAGGTGCCCGACATTGAGATTGGTCGCCACTTCCTTGAGCTGCGCTGCGACCTCGTCGGGCGAGCCGATGATCACATAACCCTTGTCGACGATCGCATCCATTTCGCGCGCCAGGGTCTGGAATTTCGATTCGTAGCGCGAGGCGGCTGCCGCCTGCGCCACCTGGCTCTCGATGCCGCGGCGCTGCGTTTCCTCGGTGGTGTAGCCGGGCGGGCCGGCAAAGCGCGGGTCGACATGCAGGCAGCGGCCATAAAAATATTCGGCCGGTTCGCGGTAGAGCTCCATCGCCTGCTCACGGCTGTCGGCGACCCCGACGAATTGCAGAAAGCCGGCGTGGTACGGGTTGCGGTCCTTGCCGAGGCGGTCCATCTCGGCCCAGAACCCGTCCATCGTCGCCTGTCCGGCCTTGTAGCCGTAATAGGACAGGTAGCAGTAGACGTGGTCCATCTGGGCGCACCAGCGCCACGTCTCGACCGAGCCGCCGCCGGGTATCCAGATCGGCGGCCGCGGCTGCTGGATCGGGCGCGGCCAGATGTTGACGTAGCGCTGCTGGTTGAAGCGGCCGTTGAAGGCGAAGGTGTCGGGTTCGGTCCACGCCTTGACGACGAGGTCGTGCGCCTCGAGGTAGCGCTCGCGCAGCAGCGAGGGGTTCTGGCCGTAGGCGAAGCAGGTGTCCATCGGCGAGCCGACCGGGAAACCGGCGATCAGGCGCCCGCCCGAGATGACATCGATCATCGCGAATTCTTCGGCGACCCGGGTCGGCGGGTTGTAGAGCGCCAAGGAGTTGCCGAGGACGCACAGCGCCGTGTCGGTGGTCCGCCGCGCCAAGGACGAGGCGATCAGATTGGGCGACGGCATCAACCCATAGCCGTTCGAGTGATGCTCGTTGACGCAGATCGCGTCGAACCCGCTTTCGGCGGCGAATTCCAGCTCATCCATGAAGTCGTTGTACATGTGATGGGCGCGCCGCGGATCGAACAGCGAGGAATGGATATCGACCCACACCGAGGGATGCTTCTCCCGGAAATCGTCGGGCAGCTCGGTGTAGGGCATCAGATGGAACCACATCAGCTTCATGGCTTCGTCCTTCCGAACGGCGTTCAGAAACCTGATATGCCGCCAGCCTGACCGCACAGCGCAGCCGCGTCAACCTCATAGGCGGGCGCGGCGGGCCGCCGGTTGACAGTGCCGAACCATGTTGCAACACTTTTCGCCGTCTTGCCGCTTGGATGGCGTTAGGGGCTCGGTCTATGGTCCGCCCTGGCGGGGCATATGCTGTCGCCGAGCCGGGCGAGGATCGTTGCCCGGCCTGATTTTTGCCTGTCCGCACGGGCCAACACTTGGTGGGATCGGGACCTTTCCGGAATGAGGACCACAGCTGACACGCAAATTTCCCCAGCCGTGCCGCCCGCTGACCCGGCCGCGAGCCGGCGCGGGCGAGCGGCCCCCACAGCGCCGCCGCTGTCGGAGGCGGCGCAACCGGCCGATCCCGCGCCCTCGCCGGTCGCGGTTACCACAGTCAGAATGCTGCCGGTTGGCGAAGGGCTGCATGCGTTGCGCATCGGCGAACTGGCCGGCGCCGCCGGCGTGGTTGACGGGATGGCGGTTCCGGCGGTGCAGGTCGCCGCGCCGCCGGCCGGCGAGGGCAGCGGCGTCGAGATCGTCGCTGCATTCCCCGGACGCGGGCCGTGGCTCGGCAGGGAAGGCGGTACGATGATCCTGCGGTCGCCGCCCGGAGGCGGCTGCGTGATCGTGACGGCTTATGGCGCGCCAGGAGAGGCCGCCGCCGAGCTGCCGGTCGAGCTGCAGCGCCTCGCGGGGCCCACCGGGGGGGCGCCGGCCGAAGCCGCGGCACCGGCCGGCGCGACGGCCGCGCAGCTGGCCGGAACCCGCGATGTCGCGAGCGAAATCCTCCTGCACATCGAGCGCGCCGGCGATCGCCTGTTTCCCGGCCGCGGCTGGGTCGGCGCGCTCGGCCGGCGCATGCGCATCGAGGCCTTCAGCATCCGGCCGCTGGAGCGGCTGGCTCCGGCGGACATCGAGATGAAGGGGTTTCTGCCGAGCGGTGGAGAAACGCCGTGGATCCCGGGGGGCGTCTTATGCGGCACGCGCGGCCGAGGCCTGCCTCTGATCGGTTTCGCGGTGCGGGTTGCGCCGCAGCGCGCCGACCGGTTCGAGGTGGCCTATCAGGGGTCGTTTTTCGCCGGCGGGATTTCCGAAATTTGCCGCAACGGCGAACCATGCCGCGCGGCGGGCAGCGACGATCCGCTGGAGGCCGTCAACGTCAGGCTGATCGAACGAGTCCCCCAATCCGAGGCGGCTGCGACAGCCGGCTAGCGCCCGCCCAAACCCGTCGCCCGACGCCGGATGCCGCGCCATCCGGCAGCGACCGCTCGCACCCTGCCCGGTGGGGCGGCTTGTTTATTTGCTGTGGGGCACAATGAAGCTGCTGTTCGTTCATCAGACCTTTCCCGGACAATACCTGCATCTGGTTCAGTATCTGCGGGACGCCGGCCACACCTTGACGTTCATCACCCAGCGCCGCGACAGGGAGATCGCGGGCATCCGCATGCTCGAATATCTGCCCGCCCCGGCGTCGATCGCCGCGCAATCCTACGTCGGCGATCTGGAAAGCGGCGCGATGAACGGCCTCGCCGTCGCCCGGCTGTGCGAAGGGCTCAAACGCGAAGGGTTTCAGCCCGACATCGTCGTCGGACACACCGGATGGGGCGAGCTGCTGTTCGTCAAGGACGTCTGGCCGACGGTACCCTTGCTCGGTTATTTCGAGTTTTTCTATCGCGCATCGGGCTCCGATCTCGATTTCGACCCGGAGTTCCCCGCGACGATCGAGGACGTGATGCGGGTGCGGGTGCGCAACGCGACCAACCTGCTCAGTCTCGACGCCGCGGATTGGGGCCACACCCCGACGAAATGGCAGCGCGACCAATACCCGGTCGAATATCACCCGCGCATCAGCGTGATCCACGAGGGCATCGATACCGAGCGCGTCCGCGCCGACCCGACGGCGCGCTTGTGGCTGCGCGGCGGGCTGTCGCTGTCGCGCCAGGATCAGGTGCTCACCTACAGCGCCCGCCGGCTGGAGCCGTACCGGGGCTTTCACGTGTTCATGCGGGCATTGCCGAAGGTGCTGGCGGAATGCCCGAAGGCGCATGTCGTCATCATCGGCGGCGACGGCGTCAGCTATGGCCGGCCGCCCGCCGATGGGACGAACTGGCGCGCGCACCTGCTGGCCGAACTGGGCGATCGGCTCGATCTGAGCCGGGTGCATTTTCTCGGCTGGCTGCCCTATGTGCAGTATCTGGCGGTGCTGCAGATTTCTTCGGCGCACGTCTACCTGACCTATCCGTTCGTGCTGTCCTGGGGGCTGCTCGAAGCGATGGCCGCGGAGTGCCTGGTGATCGGGTCGCGGACGCCGCCGGTCGAAGAGGTCATCGACGGCACCGAGAACGGTTACCTCGTCGATTTTTTCGACATCGACGCGCTGGCCGGGCAGATTTCTGCGGTGCTGCAGAACCCGGCATCGACGACGACGATGCGCCGCAACGCACGGCGTAGCGTCGTCGAGCAGTACGACCTGAAAAGCCTCAGCCTGCCGGCACATCTGGCGCTGATCCAGCGCCTCACCGGCATCGATCCGGTGCCGCGGCCCCGCAGACGCCGGCGCGGCGCGGCGCGGCCGGCGCTGGAAGCCGCCCGATGATCGGGTTCGCGGCGCCGCCGCCGGTCGCCGCCGCGCAGCTGGTGCCACTGGAGCCCGGATTTTATGCCTTCAGCCTAACCGCCAGCCTCACCGCCAGCCTCACCGCCAACCTCACCGGCGAGATCAGCCGGCGCGCGCCGAAGAACGGGCTGGAGCTGCCGGCGGTGCATGTCTGCACGCCGCCGCATGGCGCGGGCGAAGTCGAAATCGTCGACGCTTTTGGCCGCACCGACGGCTGGCTCGGCAGTCATCGCGACAGGCTGTTCGTCCGGGCGCCGAGCGGCGGTGTCGCGGCGCTCGTCACGGCGTATTTGCCGCCCGACCAGGCGGACGTGCCGCTCGGTCTCGAGATCCGCCGCGTCGATCGGCCGGCTCCCTGCCGTACCCTCAGCCTGGGCGGCGCGGCCGCGCCGGCGCGAGGCGCCGGTCTGGACGTCATCGCCCATATCCGCGGCCGCGGCGATCTGCGCTTTGTCGACGCGCCGTGGATCGGCCGCGTCGGCCCGGGATTGTGGATCGAGGCGTTCACCTTGCGGCCGCACGACCCGACGGCGGCTGTAGCGATCGAATGCAAGGGGTTGATCGCGACCGGCGGCGAGACCGCGTGGCTGGCCGCCGGCATGCCCTGCGGCACCAGCGGGCGCGGCCTGCCGCTGATCGGGTTTGCGGTGCGCCAGAGGGCCGCTGAGAAGGCCGCTGAGAAGGCCGCTGCGGGCGGCGTGCTGTTCGATTGCGAATATGCCGGCTATTTCGCCTCGGGCGCGACCGTGGGCCCGGCGCGCAACGGTGCGCCCTGCCGCTCGGCAATCGCCAACGACCCGCTGGAAGGCATGCAACTGCGCATCGTACCGCGCTCGAAATAGGCTCAGGCGAGGATGTCGCGGCGCCGCAGCTCCTCGACCAGTTCCTCGGCCAGGGCGTCGGCATCGCGCTCGACCGTCGCCAGCCGGATCTCGGGGTTTTCCGGCGCTTCGTAGGCGGAATCGATGCCGGTGAAATTGGGGATCGCGCCGGCCTGCGCCTTGGCGTAGAGCCCCTTGGGATCGCGCCGGATGCATTCGGCGATCGGCGTATCGACGAACACCTCGAAAAACGCGTGCGGTGCGGCGATCTCGCGCGCCATCTGGCGGTCGGCGCGGAACGGCGAGATGAAGGCGCAGATCACAATGAGGCCGGCATCGCCGATCAGCCGCGCCACCTCGCCGACCCGCCGGATGTTCTCGACCCGGTCGGTGTCGGTGAAGCCGAGATCGCGGTTCAACCCATGGCGCACATTGTCGCCATCGAGCAGCATCGTATGGCAGCCGATGGCCAGCAGCTTTTGCTCGAGCCGGTTGGCGATCGTGGACTTGCCGGCGCCGGACAAGCCGGTGAACCACAGCACCGCCGGCTGATGCCCCTTAAGGGCGGCGCGCTGCAGCGGGTTGATTGCCGATTCGTGCCAGTGAATATTGGTGGCGCGCCGCAGGGCGAAGGCGACCACCCCGGCCGCGGCGGTCTCCTGGGTCAGGCGATCGATCAGGATGAAGCCGCCGGTGTCGCGGCCGTCGGCATAAGCGTCGAACGCCACCGGCACGCTGGTCGAGACATTGCAGAACCCGATTTCGTTGATCGCGAGGGTGCGCGCCGCGATGTGCGCCCCACTGTCGACATCGATCCGGTGCTTCAGCGCGGTCACCGTCGCCGACGCGGTGCGCGTGCCGATCTTGAGCCAATAAGAGCGCCCGGGGACCAGCGCCTCCTCCTTCATCCAGACAAGATGCGCGGCGAACTGGTCGGCGAACTCGGCCGGCGCGTCGGGATGGACCAAGAGGTCGCCGCGCGAGACGTCGATCTCGTCCTGCAACGTCAGGGTCACGGCATCGCCGGCCGAGGCGCGGGGCAAGGGGCCGTCGAAGGTCACGATCTCCTTGACCCGCGAGGTGCGGGCCGAGCCCATCACCAGGATCGGGTCGCCCGGCATCACCGAACCCGCTGCCACCGTCCCGGCAAACCCGCGGAACTCGCCATTCGGACGGTTGACCCACTGAACCGGGAAGCGCAGCGGCCGATCGGTCGGCGCACGGTCGAGCTCGACGCTCTCGAGGTATTCGAGCAGGTTCGGCCCCTCATACCAGGGCGTGTGCGCCGAGCGCTCGGTCAGGTTGTCGCCGAACCGCGCCGAAAGCGGGATCATGACCAGCGAGGCGAAGCCCAGATCCGCGGCGAAATGCCGGTAATCAGCCGCGATCTGGTCGAATACCGCGCGCTCGAACCCGACCAGGTCGAGCTTGTTGACCGCGACCACGATGTGGCGAATGCCGAACAGCGAGCAGATCAGCGAGTGCCGCCGGGTCTGCGCCAGCACCCCCTTGCGCGCGTCGACCAGCAGCACCGCGAGGTCGGCGGTCGAGGCGCCGGTTGCCATGTTGCGCGTGTATTGCTCGTGCCCGGGACTGTCGGCGACGATGAACGAGCGGCGCGGCGTCGAAAAATAGCGGTAGGCGACATCGATCGTGATGCGCTGCTGGCGCTCGTCTTCCAGCCCGTCGAGCAGCAGCGAAAAGTCGATCTCGTCGCCGGTCGTGCCAAACCGCCGCGACTCGCGCCGCAGCGCCTCGAGCTGGTCGCCCATGATGACGTCGGCATTGTAGAGCAGGCGGCCGATCAGCGTCGATTTGCCGTCATCGACCGAGCCGCAGGTCAGAAAGCGCAGCAGGCTTTTGTCGCCCGGCGCGGGCACCGGGAGGGGGCCATGCGGCATCAGAAATACCCTTGACGCTTCTTGCGTTCCATCGAGGCCGTATCGTCGCTGTCGATCAGCCGGCCCTGCCGCTCGGAGTGGCGCGCCTGGCGCAGTTCGGCGGCGATTTCGGCGATCGTCGCCGCCTCCGATTCGATCGCCCCGCTCAGCGGGTAGCAGCCGAGCGTGCGAAACCGCACGCTGCGCATCTGCGGGGTCTCGCCCGGCTGCAGCGGCAGGCGGTCGTCATCGACCATGATCCACACGCCGTCGCGCCACACCACCGGGCGCGGCTTGGCGAGATAGAGCGGCACTATCGGGATCCCGGCGGCCTCGATGTATTCCCAGACATCGAGCTCGGTCCAGTTGGACAGCGGAAAGACGCGCATCGTCTCGCCGACCGCCAGCCGGGTATTGTACAGGCGCCAGAGCTCGGGTCGCTGCCGTCGCGGGTCCCAGGTGTGTGCCGCGCCGCGCAGCGAGAAGACCCGCTCCTTGGCGCGGCTCTTCTCCTCGTCGCGCCGGGCCCCGCCGATCGCGGCGTCGAAGCCGTGGCGGTCGAGCGCCTGCTTCAAGGCTTCGGTCTTCATGATCTCGGTGTGCAGCGCCGAGCCCGAGGCGATCGGGTTGATCCCGCGCGCCAGACCCTCCTGGTTGATGTGGACGATCAGGTCGAGCCCGAGCCGCCGGGCGGTCGCGTCGCGGAATTCGATCATGTCGCGGAATTTCCACGTCGTGTCGACATGCAGCAACGGCAGCGGCGGCGTCGCCGGATGGAATGCCTTGCGCGCCAAGTGCAACAGGACGCTCGAATCCTTGCCGATCGAATAGAGCAGCACCGGATTGCGGAACTCGGCGACGACCTCGCGCAGGATCGCGATCGCCTCGGCCTCGAGCCGCTGCAAATGACGCGGCAACACTTCGCCGCGCGGCGAACTCTCGGCCACCGGTGCAGACCTACCATCGTTCAAGCCAGAATCCCCAGTCTGCCCTATCTCGGCAAGCTCCCGGGCACCGCGTGCCCGGCACCCGCCAGCGCCTCGCGAACGGTGGCGAGCAGCGCCTGCTCGCCGAACGGCTTCGCCAGATAGGAGACCGCCCCGCACGCGAGCGCTCGCGTGCGCTCGGCGCTTGTCGGACACGCTGTTATCAGGATTGTCGGGATCCGACAACCCTTGGCAGCCATGTGGTCGATCAGCGCCAGGCCGCTCATGCCCGGCAGCCGCACATCGAGGATCAGACACGACCGGCGGTCCGGCCCCGAGGCATCGACAAAATCTTCGGCCGAGGCGAACACGTCCGCCGCAAGACCGTGCGATTTTAACATGCGTTGTAATGCGTCGCGGACCGGCTTGTCGTCATCCACGATCGCGATCAACGGTTCCATCGGGAAGCATGCCCGCCTTTGTACCGGGCCAAAGATACTCCCCGATCGGCATGCGATCGATCGGCCGTGGAGACACTAGGCTACCGACAAGGAGCACTGCGACACCACCCCTGGCGTAGAGGGGGTCATCGCCCTGGGCGCGCGGCATCGGCCGGCGCCTGTGGCAAGATACAGCCGAACCGTGCGCCGCGGCCGGTAGCGGACGAGGCCAACAGCGATCCGCCATGGGCTTCGATGATCGAGCGGCTGATGGCCAGCCCGACGCCGATTCCCTCCGGCTTCGTCGTGTAGAAACTGTCGAAGATCCGCGACGCTTGGTCGGGGTCGAGGCCGCTTCCTGAATCCTCGACGGTGACGGTGACCCCGCCGTCGCCATTGACCGCCGAGCGGATCGTCAATATCGCCTCCTCGTCCGCGGGCTCGGCCATCGCCTCCAGCGCGTTGGTGATGAGGTTCACGATGACCTGCTGCAGCTGCACCGGATCGCCCATCACCAGGGGGAGCGCAGCGGCAAGATCGACCCGCAGCACGACCCGCTGCCGCTCGATGGCACCGCGCGACAGGTCGAGGGCCTGCCGCACGATGTCATTGACGTTCAGCAACCGCTGGTCTGGCGGTTCCTTGTTAAACAGCGAGCGGATTCGTGCAATTACGTCGCCCGCACGGTGGCCGTCGGCGATGATGCAGTTCGCTGCCTCGCGGGCGTTGTCCAAGAGCGGCGGCTGCTGCGCCAACGAGCGCGAGCACGCTGCGCCGTTCGCGACGATTGCGGCAAGCGGCTGGTTGATTTCGTGGGCGATCGCGGCGGCCAACTCGGCAACGGTGGCCAGCCGCAGGATGCGGGCCAGCTCCGCCTCGGCATCGCGCAAGGCCTGCTCCGCCCGATGCCGTTCCTGCTCGGCGGCCTCCCGCTCGGCGATCTGCGCCTGCAACGCCGCGTTGGCCCGCAGCAGATCGGCGGTGCGTTGCTCGACGGTCGTCTCGAGGACGGTCTGCGCGCGCCGTCGCTGAAAACTCCAGCCAAGGCTCATCAGGGCACAGATCATAAAGGCGGCGAACGACGGCAATTCGGCCAGCTGGATTCGCAGGTCGAAGAGCGGCGGCGTCCAGATATCCTCGACGATCACCGCCGCAAGAACCAGCGACATCAGACCGGGTCCGATGCCGAACCACGCGCTGGCGACCACCGCTGCGTAGAACGGGAAGGCCTGGAAGTGCCCCGTCATGATGTCGATCAGAAAGGCCGCCAGGGCCGCCCCACCGACAAAGACGATAGCCAGCCCGTGACGCATGAGCGGGGTGCGCCACCATCCGACGGCAGACCAAGGCCGGCGTCCGGCGTGCACGTTTGCGATGTCGGGCGATATCGTGTCGCCTGCTGCCATAGTGTGGGTTGAACTCCGCGAGCCACGGCCACCGGGGGTCCGCTTGCCCCATTTTCCGACATACCGAACCTAATCTTGCGGCTTCGCGCGTTCCAGGCAAGGCGAACGCTGAGCGTGACCCTCGACGCACCCGCCGCCGGCAGGCAGCCCCTTTCCCGGTCTGGCGGATTGTGGGAAGGTGACGGCGTCGTCGGGCGGCTGGGGGATGCGATCGAGCGCGTCAGCGTGCCCCGGCGGTATCGCGCTGGTCAGCGAGGCCTCGATGGACGAGGGCAGATCGTTTCCGCTCCCGGTGGCGTCGGGCTGGGCGTGGGAAGCCCCGGCAAAGTTGCGCGACGCGCCAAGCGGCGGCGCGGCGCCGCAAATCGCCGCCGAGGGGAATCCGGCCCCGACCGGCGAGCCGGCGTCGGCCGATATCGTTGCCGCCCTGATCACGGCGCGCGATGCGGAACGCGACCGGGTGCGGTGCCTTGAGCGGGACCTACGGCTGCTCGCCGGCGCCAACAAAGCGCTGCGGCGCGAGGGGCTGTCATTACAGGTGCGCGGCTGGCGCGATCAGGAGACGATTGCGGCCCGCGACCAGGAATTGCGGCAAACCCGCCGGGCGCTCGACGCCGCCATCCGGCGCGGCCGCTGGCTGGCGCGCGAGGTGCAGAACCTGCGCTCCCGCCGTCGGCTGCCGGGGTTTGGGTGGCTCGGCGGCCGGCGGCGTGCCAGGCCGCTGGCGAGCGCAAGCCGGCCGATCCTCGCCGGCGAGGGTTCCCTCGTGCAGCGCGGTTTTCTGCTCGGCGAGGCGAGCGCGGTCGTCGGCGCCGCCGTACAACGCGTCAAGAGCGCACCGTCCGGCACGATGGTCTTTGGCCCCTACATCAAGCTGGCGGCCGGGACCTACGCCGTCACGGTTGCCGCCCGGCTTTATCAGCGCTTGCCGGTCGTGGCGAGTTTCAAGGTCGAAATCGTGTGTGACGGCGCGCAGCATGTGATCGAGCAGCGCCGCGTCCGGCTGCACTCGATCGCTCGGTGGCGGCGCGCCGAGCTGGTCTTCACGGTGTGGGATGGCGAGGATCATCCGGATTTCGAGATCCGGATCTGGGCGCGCGCCGGAACGCCGCTGGAGATCGGCGGGATCGAGCTGTGCCAGGTGACGGCGATGCCGGAGCCAGCCTGCGGCATCGCCGCCGACGCGGATGGCGAGGCTGCCGCAGCGTGACCCTGCCGGAGGGATGGTGCCCGTCGTGTCGCGCCCGGCGGTAGAGGGCTGCATCGATGAGTGAGGATTTCGCCGGCGGCGACACCAATTCGGTCGGCTATTGGAACAAGCGGTTCTTCGAGGATTGGACCGCCAAGGGCGGGCGCGAGCAGACGGCGTTCTTTGCCGAATTGTGCTGCCGCGAACTGCCGGGCTGGCTTGTCGAAGAGGTGCGGGCGCGGCAGCTTGCGATTTTCGATTATGGCTGCGCGTTGGGCGATGCCCTGCCGATCCTGCAGCGCGCCTTTCCGCAATCGACCATTCGCGGCGGCGATATCGCGCAGGTCGGGCTGGGGCTGGCGCGCGCGCTCTACCCCGATTTCGAGTTCACCGACGTCAACGCCATCGACGAGGCGGTCAAAGTCGCCGACGTCGTCTATTGCTCAAACACGCTCGAGCATTTCACAAACTGGCGCGAGGTTCTGCTCTGGCTTGGTGCGCATGCGAGGGAATTTGTCGTCGTCGTCCTGCCCTTCGAAGAAGACGACCGGATCGACGAGCACGTCTGCACGTTCGAATTCGACACGCTGCCGCCCCGGCTGCAGCGCGGCATGCGGCTGTTGCACCTGGGAGTGGTCGATGCCGGCCGCGAACCGCAGACGCAGTGGAACGGGCTGCAGCTGATTGCCATCTACGGCAAAAAGCGGCGCCGAGGCACCCGCTCGCAAGCCGCGGAGAGCGGTCCCCGCCGCGCGGCGGGGACGGTCCTCGACCTGCGCGGCATCAGGCCGGCGGCGATGCCCCCGCTGCTCGCCAGTCTGGCGGCGGTCTCTCAGGAAAAGCGGCGGTTCGCGCGAGAATTGGCGACCATCCAGGAACATCGGCA
>Ga0307374_10006102_pt1 | contig 19130 bp, 15 predicted proteins | sample OX3MG_FD_202532 | JGI IMG/M metagenome (GOLD analysis project Ga0307374, IMG submission 202532) | Soil microbial communities from Risofladan, Vaasa, Finland - OX-3 | ecosystem: Environmental > Terrestrial > Soil > Coastal area > Acid sulfate soil | place: Finland: Risofladan, Vaasa | collected...
CCCGCCGGCTAGCCCGGCCGGGGCGAGGTCAGAGCCCGATCGCGTCCTTGAGGTTGCCGAAGAAGCCCTTGCGCAGCGGGTGAGGCTGACCGTCGGGGGGGAAGAGCTCGCGCAGTCCGGTGCGCTGTGCCTCGGTGAGATGGGTCGGCACCACCACGCTGGCGACCACCACCTGGTCTCCCCGGCGGCCGGTCCTGGGGTCGGGCGCCCCCAGCCCCGGGATCCGGAGCTGGTCGCCAAACTGGGTGCCCGGCTTCAGCGTCAGCGGGTGCGGTCCGTCCACGGTGGGCACCGTGACGGTGTCCCCGAGCGCCGCCTGGGCGATGCTGATCGGGCACTCGTACAGGATCGTGAGTCCCCGCCGCTGCAGCACCGGGTGGGGACGGACGGTGAGCGCGAGATAGAGGTCGCCGGGCGGGCCGCCGCGCTCGCCGGCCGCCCCCTCGCCGGGGACGCGAACCTGCATCTCACTGTCGACCCCGGCCGGGATCTGCACCTCGACCTCGCCGGCGGAGTCGACCAGTCCGCGCCCCCGGCAGCTCGGACAGGGGGACTCGACGATCTGGCCCGAGCCGCGGCACCGGCCGCAGGGCTGAACGTTGACCATCTGGCCCAGGATCGTCTGCCGGACCTGGCGCACCTGGCCGCTTCCGCCGCACTGCGGGCACCGGGTCGGGCTGGTTCCGCTCGCGGCGCCGCTGCCGCCGCAGGGCGCACAGGTGGCGGGACGCGTCACCGCCAGGCGACGCGTGACCCCCCGGATCGCCTCCTCAAAGGTGATGGTGACCGACATCCGCAGGTCGGGCCCGCGCTGCGGCCCGGTGGAGGGTCGGCGGGCTCCGCCGCCGAAGAACATGTCGAAGAGGTCAAACGCCGCCTGGAAGCCGAAGTCGCCCCCCTGCGCCCGGCCCTCGGCGGCGTGACCGTAGGTGTCGTAGCGGTGGCGACGATCGGGGTCGGAGAGAACCGCGTAGGCCTCGCCCACCTCCTTGAACTGAGCCTCCGCGCCGGGATCCCCCGGGTTGCGGTCGGGGTGGTAGCGCATCGCGAGTCCGCGATAGGCGCGCTTCATCTCCTCGGCCGACGCGCCCCGGCCCACCCCCAGGACCTCGTAGTAGTCGCGCTTGGTCTGGGGCACAGCCGCCTCAGACGGGTCCGGGGGTGTCGCCCCCGTCGCCCGGGGACGGGGGGGCGGGCTCCAGCGGCTCGCCCGCCCGCGCCACCCGCACCTGGGCCGGGCGCACCACCCGGTCGTGGTAGCGGTAGCCCCGTCGCAGCTCCGCGACGACGGTGTCGCGGGCGATCGCCCCGCCCGGTTCGGTCGCCACCGCCTCATGGACAGCGGGATCGAAGGCCTCACCCACCGCCGGAATCGTGGTGATGCCCTCCGCCGCCAGTCCCGCCTCCAGCTGTCGGAGAGTCAGCCGCAGCCCCGCCGCCAGCTGATCCTGTCCATCGTCGGGGAGGTGCTCCACCGCCCGGCTCAAGTTGTCGAGCGCCGGCAGGATCGCGACCAGCAGCGGGGCGCCCCCGTAGCGCCGCTCATCCGCCAGCTCCTGCGCCTTGCGCTTGCGGAAGTTGTCCAGGTCGGCGGCCAGGCGAACGTAGGCGGCCTGGCGCTCGTCGCGGGCCGTGGTTGCCTGCGCCAACTCGGCCTCCAGCTGCGCCACGCGCCCGTCACCGGCACCGTGATCCCCGCCCTCGGGGGCCAGCGGGTCGCCGCCCTCCGGCTGCCGCTGTCGATCTCGGTCCATCCTCACTCCTGCGGCCAAGCCACCGGGGCTGCTTGGCCGCGCCCGGGTTGCGGTCGCTGCCCGGCGACGGGCCGAGCGGGCCGGCTCATACCACGTAGCGGTCGAGCATCTCGCCCGTCAGCCGGGAGACCAGCTCCATCCGGGCCACCACCCGACCATAGCGGAGCCGGGTCGGCCCCACCACACCAATCGTGCCACGCATGCGGTCGCCCACCCGATAGGTGGTGACGAGAAAGCTGCAGCCGTGCAGCTCCTCGACCGCGTTCTCGCTGCCGATCACCGCCTGGACCCCGTCCTGCGGCTGAACCAGCGCCAGCAGCTCGGCCACCATCCTTTGGGTCTCCAGCACGGTCAGGACCGCGTGCAGCTGATGCGGATCCCCGAACTCCGGCTGACTCACAAGGTTGCGGACCCCGTCATGGACCACGACCGTGCCCGGCAGGTCGAGGGTGCGGAGCGCACCGGCAACCTCCGCCAGGATCGCCCGCGCCGCGGTCGGCTCGTCCTCGGTGGCCGGCACCAACCCCAGCTCGTCGGCGGTGCGCCCCGACGCCTGGTGATTGATCCACGACGCGATCGCGGTGAGACGATCCTGGTCCGCCTCCTCGGGAACGCTGATCAGCCGCTGCCTCACGAGGTTGTCCGCGACCGCCACCACCAGCAGCGCCTGGCCCGGGCGCAGCCCGACCAGGGCGACGTGCTTGAGTCGGCTGCCCGCCGCCGCCGGGCCGGTGAGCACGGCGAGATTCTCGCTGAGGCGGCTCATCACCCCGGCGGCGACCTCGAGGATCGCCTCCGCCGCCGGCGGCGCCGATTCGAAGGCGTGGCGAACACTCCTGCGCACCTGCGGCTCGACCGTCTCGGCTGACAGCAAGAAGTCGACGAAGTATCGGTACCCGCGATCGCTGGGGATCCGTCCCGCCGACGTGTGCGGCTGGAGCAGGAACCCGTCCAGCACCAGATCGGCGAGCTCATTGCGGATGGTGGCCGGGCTGATCTCAGAGAGGTAGCGCGCGGCCAGCGTCTGGGAGCCCACCGGGATCATCGTCTCGGTGTAATCCGCGACCACCGCCTGGAGGATCCGCTCCTTGCGGGCATCCATCGATCCTGGCGCACCTCCCGCTTAGCACTCGTGACCGGTGAGTGCTAAGCGGGAGTCTAGCATGGCCCAACGGTCGACCCGCTATGATCCCGGCGAGGATGGAGGCTACGCGGTCCCCTGCACCGGCACCCGCGGGACCGCACGCGCACGCGGCCGCCGCGGTCGCGCGCGGCGACGAGCGCGAGCGGTTGGCACGGCGCGCGGGCATCCGCGAGGTGGTCTTCGGAGTCCAGGACGGGCTGCTCACCACTCTCGGTCTGGTGACGGGAATCGCGAGCGCCACCGCGGGCGGGCGCGCCACCATCCTGTTGGCGGGGGTGGTCGTCGCCCTCACCGGGATGGTGTCGATGGGGACCGGCGCCTACCTCGCGGGCGTGTCGGAGCGCGACCTCAAGGCCGCCGCGATCCGCAAGGAGCAGGAGGAGCTCCGCACTCAGCCCGAGGAGGAGCACGGTGAGATGGTGGCCATCCTGCACCGTTCCGGCGTGCCCCACCCTCAGGCTCAGGAGCTGGCCCGCTCGCTGGCCGCCTACCCGCGCCTCTGGGAGGAGACTCACATCGAGAAGGAGCTGGGGATCCCGAGCCAGCTTCCCGACGCGCCCATCGGCGACGGCGTGCGGATGGGTGCCACCTTCCTGCTGGGAGCGATTCCGCCGATCGTCCCCTACGCGATCCTGACCGGCGCCGCCGCCTTCGCCAGCTCGCTGGCGCTGTCCGCGGTCGGGCTGGTGGCCCTCGGAATCGTCAAGGGACGCATCACCAGCACCAGCCCGGCGCGCTCCGGTCTGCAGGTGCTCGCGGTCGGCGCCGCGGCCGCCGCCACCGGGTTCGTTTTGGGGGTGCTCCTCCCCCATCTGCTGGGGCTCCACGTGGCCCCCGGCGCCGCCTGAGGCTCCGGCTCGACACCCAGCCGCCCCCAGCTGGTCGCCGGAGACCCCCCGCCGGGATCACGCGCTCGGACACAGCTCACGTCCCCTGCCGATCCGGGGGACCGGCGGAGCCCAGCAGAAGCATCGCGCGGCCGACTCAGCCGGCCAGCCTCAGCGCGATCTGGTCGAGCACCTCCGCGCCCCGGCGGGTGACGCGCACCCGCTCCCGATCCAGCGTCACCAGCTGGGCCGCAGCCAGCTGAGGCGCCTCGGCGCGAGCGTGGACGGTCGATAGGCGCACTCCCTCACGGCGACGCAGGCCGAGCAGCCATCGCTCCAGCCGGCGCTGCTCGGCTTGCACCCCCTCCCAGCCGGCACGGCCCTGGCCCTCGCGCTCGACCTGGGCAAGGTAGCGGGGGGTCGAGCGCTGATTCCAGCAGCGGACCGCCGCCGCGCCCGGCGCGACCGGCATCCCGAGCCGTCGCGCGAGCGGGACGGCGAGGTGGCCGTGAGCGCCCGCTCCCACACCCCAGTACGTGCCTCCGCGCCAGTAGACCCGGTTGTGGCGGCTCTGCTCCCTCGGGCGCGCGAAGTTGCTCACCTCGTACTGGGCCAGGCCGGCGGCCTCGAGCCGGTCGACCGCCCACCAGTGCTGCCGGAGCGCGGCGGCCGCGGCCGGGGGCCGCACCAGCCCCCGGACCACCTGCCGGTGCAGCCGCGTCCCGGTCTCGACCGTCAGCTCATAGCAGGAGACGTGCTCAGGGTTCAGGGTGAGCAGGCGCTCCAGGCTGCGCGCGAAGGTCGCCGCCGGGCGCCCGGGAACGGCGTAGATCAGATCGCAGCTGAGGTGGCGCACCCCCGCCTGACGGAGCCGCTCGACCGCGGCCACCGCGGTGGCCGCATCGTGGCTGCGACCCAGCTGGCGGAGCACGTCGTCATCCAGGCTCTGGACCCCGAGGCTGACCCGAGTCACCCCGGCCGCCAGCCAGCGCACGGCCGCCTCGGAGGTGATCCCCGACGGGTTCGCCTCGATCGTCACCTCCGCCCCCGGGGCAATCCCAAAGCCGGCTCGCACCCGCTCCAGCAGACGCTCCAGCAGCTCGGGCGCGAGCAGGCTCGGGGTCCCGCCGCCGATGAAGACGGTGGTGAGCGGCGCCCCCGCGGGGTCAGCGCCGGTTTCCGCGAGGGTGTCGAGCTCGAGCGCCATGGCGTCGACGTAGCGCGGGTGCAGTCCGGCGCCGCCGAGATGGACGGCGAAGTCGCAGTAGGGGCACAGGCGCTCGCAGAAGGGGACGTGCAGGTAGAGCGCCCGGGGCCGGAGGGTCCCCGGCGCGATCATGACTGTTCCAGCCGCAGCACCGCCATGAAGGCCTCCTGGGGGATCTCGACGTTGCCCACCCGCTTCATCCGCTTCTTGCCCTCGCGCTGCTTCTCCAGCAGCTTGCGCTTGCGCGTGATGTCGCCGCCGTAGCACTTGGCGAGCACGTCCTTGCGGAGCGCTGGCACCGTCTCCCGCGCGATGATCCGGCCGCCCACCGCGGCCTGGATCGGCACCTCGAACAGCTGCCGCGGGATCAGCGTCTTGAGGCGCTCCACCAGCCGCCGCCCCTGCAGCTGGGCGCGGTTCTTGTGGGTGATCGAGCTGAGCGCATCGACCCGGCTCCCCGCCACCAGCACGTCCAGCTTGACCAGCTCGGCGGGACGGTACGCGCGCAGCTCATAGTCCAAGGACGCGTACCCTCGCGACCGCGACTTGAGCTGGTCGTAGAAGTCGCTGATGATCTCCCCCAGCGGCAGGTCATAGCGGAGCAGGGCGCGGTCGCCGACCTGGTACTCCAGGTGGAGCATCTCGCCACGCCGCTCCTGGCACAGCTCCATCACCTGCCCCACGGCGTCGCGCGGCATCAGCAGCTCCGCCTCCACCCGAGGCTCGCAGATCTGATCGATCTGGCTGGCATCGGGGAGCTGGGCAGGATTATCCACCAGTATCTCCGCCCCGTCGTGGGTGGTCACGCGGTAGGCCACCGACGGCGCGGTGGTGATGAGGTCGAGGGTGAACTCCCGCTCCAGCCGCTCCTGGACGATGTCGAGGTGCAGCAGCCCGAGGAATCCGCAGCGGAAGCCGAAGCCGAGCGCGACCGAGGTCTCCGGCTCGTAGGTGAGGGCGGCGTCGTTGAGCTGCAACCGTCCCAGCGCCTCCCGCAGGTCGGGGTAGGCATCGCCCTCGACCGGGTACAGCCCCGCCCACACCATCGGGGTCACCTGCCGGTATCCCGGCAGGGGCGCGGCCGCGGGATCCTCCAAGTTGGTGACGGTGTCGCCCACCTTGGCATCGCGGACGTCACGGATCGACGCCACCAGATACCCGACCTCGCCCGCCGCCAGCTCGTCCACCAGGGTCATCTGGGGCCGGAAGATGCCAACCTCGTCGACCGTGAAGCTGGCGCCGCCCGCCATCATCTTGATCTGGGTCCCGGCCGCGATCCGCCCCGCCATCAGGCGCACGTAGATGATGACGCCGCGATAGGCGTCGTACTTGCTGTCGAAGATGAGGGCCTGCAGCGGCGCGGCCCGGTCCCCGATCGGCGCCGGCACCCGCTCCACCACCGCCTCCAGCACCTGGTCGATGCCGGCCCCGGTGCGGGCGCTGGCGAGCAGGGTCTGGCCTGCCGGGAGCCCGAGGACGCGCTCGATCTCCGCCACCACCCGCTCCGGCTCGGCGGCGGGCAGGTCAATCTTGTTGACCACCGGCACCAGGGCGAGCCCCAAGTCGACAGCCTTGTAGACGTTGGCCAGGGTCTGCGCCTCGATCCCCTGGGAGGCGTCGACCACCAGGATCGCCCCCTCGCACGCCGCCAGCGCGCGTGAGACCTCGTAGGCGAAGTCAACGTGTCCGGGAGTGTCGATCAGGTTCAGCTGGTAGGTCAGGCCATCGCTGGCCCGGTGGACGATCCGCACCGCCTGGGCCTTGATGGTGATACCCCGCTCGCGCTCCAGGTCCATCGTATCCAGCAGCTGCTCGGTCATGTCCCGCGCCGCCACCGTCCCGGTGCGCTCCAGCAGGCGGTCGGCCAGCGTCGACTTGCCATGGTCGATGTGGGCAATGATCGAGAAATTGCGGACGCGCTCGATGGGAGTGGCGGGCATCGCCCGCCATTATCCGGGCCCACCGCTCCGGGGCCGATCCCGACCCACCCGGGTGACCCTCCGGGTCGCCGCCGGTACCATCGTGGCGATGCCCCCCATCACGATCCGGCACGCTCGCGCGCTGGCCGACCTCACCGCCGTGAGCCAGCTCCAGGCGCGCATCTGGCAGAGCCAGGACATGGCCGCCCCGGCCTCCCTGCTGCGGGCGATCGGCGATAGCGGCGGGATCATCCTGCTGGCCGCCCGGGGCGCCGAGCCGGTCGGCTTCTGCTTCGGATTCACCGGACGCACCGCCGCCGGAGTCGATTACCACCGCTCCCACGCGGCCGGGGTGGTGCCCTCGGCCCAGGGACTGGGAATCGGTCGGCGCCTCAAGCGGGCGCAACGGCGAGCCGCGCTCGCGCTCGGGCTCACCCGGATGGTGTGGACCTTCGACCCGGTCCAGGTGCGCAACGCCCATTTCAACCTCCGTCGCCTGGGGGGGATCGCCCGCGGATACCACCGCGATTACTACGGACCGCGGGTCGACGCCTTCAACGGAGGTCTCCCCAGTGATCGGCTGGTGGTGGAGTGGTTCCTTGGCGAGTCGGCTCCCGCGGAGCTGGTGGCGCTCCGCCGGGCCGCCGCCGGCGGCGCGGCAGCGCAGATCGCGGTGCCGGTCGGCCTGCGCCAGCTGGCCACCGCCGACCCACCCGCCGCGCGGCGGGCCCACCGCCGCCTCCGGCGCGAGCTGAGAGTGGCGCTGGACCGGGGACTAGCCGTCGTCGACTTCGACGCCGAGCGCAGCGCCTACCGTCTCGCCCCCCTGCCAGCTTCGGGGTTGCCCGCGCCGCCCTGAGCGCGTCGCGGTCCGACTCACCCCACCGGCGTACCCTCCGCTGGCCGCCGGGATCACCCGGGACCACCCCAGCGGGGAGCCGGGGCGATCGGCAGCGGAGCGGCCTGGCTCGGGGCGGGGGCGCGACCGCCGCCGCCGCGCCGACTCGGGCGCGCGCCGATCACCCTGAGGCCGGCGCTCCTCAGCCCGGCCAGCGGCCCGCGCCGGCGCGCCAGAATCGCAGGCGGCCGCGGGTCGGGGCATCCCCGCCACCAACGGCTCCGCCCGCTGGCGCGGCTCACCCGCGCCTCCTCCCCCACCCGCCGGCTCGGGCGGATCGCGGCCCCGGGACCGCCGCGGCACGACGGGCTGGGCCTACCCGCCGGGCCCGCCGACCTCGACCCCCGCCTCCGTGAGCCGACCCGGGGCCACCCCCATCGTCTGTCCCGCCCGCCTGGGCGGCTCCAGCCCTCCGGACGACCCGCCCGCGGTCAGGCAGGCGTGCCCAGTGAGGCGAAGTAGCCCCGCACCGCCTGATCGAGGGCCGCGGTGGAGAGCAGCGGCTCCTCCCCCCGATAGCGGGCGCTGTTCACCACGTAGTCCACGAGGTCACGGGGATGGCAGCCGTGCAGGCTCCGCCCGGTGGCTCGGTAGTGCCGCTCCAGGCAGTCCTCGGCCACCTGGTCGTCGTAGCCCACCCCGCGGTCGCGGCAGACCCGACGCAGGATCTCCTTGAACTGGGCCTCGGTCGGATTGGGCACTCCCACCTTGTAGCGGACCCGGCGCAGGAAGGCCTCGTCCACCAGCTGCTCGGGATCCAAGTTGGTGGCGAGGATGAGGATCTCGGTGAAGGGAACCGCCACCGTCGTCCCGGCCCGGGCGATGTTGAGGAAGTCATAGCCCGCCTCGAGCGGGACGATCAGCCGATTGAGGAGTTCGCGCGGGGGGATCGGTTGCCGGCCAAAGTCGTCGATGAGGAACAGGCCACCATTGGCCTTGAGCTGCAGGGGGGCCTCGTAGAAGCCGAGGTCCTTGTCGAACCCGCAGTTGAGCTCGCGCCCGCTCAGCTCGCCGCCGACACGGACCACCGGCCGGTGGCACAGCACCCAGCGCGGATCGTGGGCGGGGAGGCGCCGCGCCACCGGGCGATGGTGCATGGGGTCGAAGAGACGGATCACCTCGCCATGGACGTAGAGAGCGTGGGGGACGAAGATCGGGTGGCCCAGCAGGGCGGCGCAGGCGCCCGCGATCGAACTCTTGCCGTTGCCCGGAGGGCCGTAGAGGAACACGGCCTGGCGCGAGATCAGACCCGGGCCCAGCTGCTCCAGCACCGACTCGGGGACGACCAGCCCCTGCAACACCCCGCGCAGCGAGATCTCCGTGATCGGGGGAGACTCTTTGGCCTGGGCCCGGGCCAGCTCAACATAGCGATCCAGCGGCACCGGCGCCGGCCCGGCGTACTGGTTGATGTCGAGGATCTCGCGCGTGCGATCCCGGCCCGCATTGCTGATGAGGTACTGGAGCCCCTCGGCGAAGGTCTCGTGGGCGGCCACCGAGCCCCGCAGCCCGGTGGTGCCACAGTAGCCCTCCTGGCTGAGGAACTTCAGAACGTCGGCGACCATCGGCCAGGGAAGGCAGACGCGCCGCGCCACGTCGCGGCCCAGCATGCTGCCGCCGAAGTAGAGGATCTTGAGGATCAGGTCACAGACGAACGAGAACGGCAGGCCGGTCTCCTCCGGGGCGGTCGGCACCTGGGGGAAGGCCGGGCCGTGGGCGCGCTCGCCGCCGGTCCCCCCCCGACCGGACTCCGGTGGGGGGGGGACATCGCGATCGCTGCCCACCTCGGAGGCGGCCGCCTCCGGACTCACGGGCGCGTCGCCTCAAGGGTCATCCAGGCCTCGTCCGGACCGCCGTAGTCGCCAGCGGGCAGGCGTTCCAGCCACGCCAGCGCGAGCGGGAGGCGGCGCAGGTGCTCCTTGCAGGTCTCCACCACCCGGTCCCGGCTGGCGGGATACTCCATCCCCCCGAGGGCCCGCCGGACCGCGAACCCGTCACCGCTCCAGGGCCGGCCGCGTTGGTCGCGCCACCCGGACCCGGGATCCCCGACCTCGATCGCGGTGCGGCGGGGCACGCCCGCGGCCCGGCGCGCCAGCTGCTCGATGGCGGCCTCGGCGAGCGGAGCCGGAGTGTCCTCGGTCACGACGTCCGAGTCTACGCAAACGTCGGCAGCGACCCGGGTCCCACCGAGGTGGGAGGACGGTCCCGGGCCGCCCACCGACAGGCGCCACCCTAGCATCGGCCAGCCAGCTTCCCCAGCCCGCCAGCATCCCGTCACCGTCTCGGCACCGGCCGTGAGCTGCTCGTGGCGGCTCAGTCCCCGCCCGCCAGCTGATGCACGGTGGCGACGACGTCGCGGGGCCGCTGGCCCGGGCCGCTGCGGACGCGATGGGCCAGCACCATGGGGGCGACCGCGACCACCTCGGCCACGCCGGCGCGGGGCAGCCCGCGCAGCGCCGCCACCGCTTGGACGGCGCGCCGGGCAACCAGGTCGGCCCGGTGGCCGTCCACCTCGAGCTGGATCCCGAGCTGGGCGATCAGCTCCAGCACCGACCGGTCGACGCTCACCCGCCCGAGATGGGCGATCGCCCGCTCGATCCGCTCCGCCTCCCCGGCCTCCCGCTCCGCGTACGCGTCACAGAACGCCGCGGGGTCGGCCTCGAACTGCTCGCGCCGGGAGACGATCTCCACCCGCTCGGCCACGTCCCGGATCCCCGCCACGTCGACGCAGAGCCCGAACCGATCAAGCAGCTGGGGACGGAGCTCGCCCTCCTCAGGATTCATGGTGCCCACCAGGATGAACCGGGCTGGGTGCCAGGCCGAGATCCCCTCTCGTTCGACCAGGTTGACCCCCATCGCGGCAGCGTCCAGCAGCACGTCGACCAGGTGGTCGTCCAGCAGGTTGACCTCGTCCACGTAGAGGATCTGGCGATTCGCCTCGGCGAGCACCCCGGGCTCGAAGCGGCGCGCCCCGGATTGGATCGCCGCCTCCAAGTCGATGGTGCCGACGACGCGGTCCTCGGAGGCGTTGATGGGGAGCTCCACCACTCGCATGCGCCGGCGCACCACCGGCAGCGGGCCGCTGGCGAGCCGGCGCCGGCACGCGTCGCAGAGTCCGTCGCCGCTGGGCGGGCAGGAGTAGGGGCAGTCGGCGACCACCTCAAGCTCGGGCAGCAGCCGGGCCAGCGCCCGCACCGCGGTGGATTTGGCGGTCCCCTTCTCGCCCCGGATCAGCACGCCGCCGATCTTGGGGTCGATGGCATTGAGGATCAGGGCCAGCCGCATCGCGTCCTGGCCCACCAGGGCGGTGAAGGGGTAGAGGGGCTGGCGTGCGCTCATCGGGTGATTCTCCCAGACACCCGCTCTCCCACGGGCGACGGCCGGCGGCAGTCGCTCAGGGGCGGAGCGCCTGGTTGACCGTGCCCAGGATGCTCTCCTCGGAGAGGTCGTAGAGGCCGTAGTGGCGCGCCCCGAGCCGCTCCGCGAGGTCGGCGCACGCATTGAACGTGTAGCCGGCGAAGAGCGGGCTGGGGGCGGCGACGCCCGGGCTCGACAGCGACCGGTGATTGCGGGTGGAGTCGATCACCACCGAGCGGATCCCCTCGCGCTGAATCTGGAGCGCGGCCCGCTGCGCCTCCACCAGCGGCTCGTCCCCGAAGCAGCTGATGTTGCCGCGACCGTCGGTGATCAGCACCAGCAGCGGCAGCACGCCGGGGTCGCGGCGACGCTCGGTCTGGACCAGGTGGAGCGCGGTCAACAGGCCGTGCGTCAGCGGGGTGGTCCCACCCACCCCCAGGCCCGCGAGCTGGCGTTCGGCGAGGTCGACGCTCCCGGTCGGGCGCAGCACGACGCGCGCGGTCCGGCCCGAGAAGACGACCAGCGCGACCCGGTCGCGGCGCACGTAAGCGTCCTGCAGCAGGGCCAGGACGGCTCCCTTGGTGGCCTCCATCCGCTGCTCCGCGTCCATGCTCGCGGAGGCGTCGACCACGAAGACGATGCAGTGGCCGATCCGGCGCTGACGGACCTTCTCGCGCAGGTCCTGGGGGCGCAGCAGGAGACGGCCCGATGCCCCCTCGGCCGCCGCGGCCGCCCGCCGGCTGCGCTGGTGCGGCGCCGCCGCCCGCAGCGTCGCGTCGAGGGCGAGGTCCTGGGGATGCTCCACCGTCACCGCCCGCACATAGCGGCCACGGCGGTTCCCCGAGGGCACCGGGGTGCGGCGCCCCGGCGCCCTCCGGGTGCGCCGCTCCCGGGGCAGCTGGAGCCGGCGCACCCGGAACAGGGGATCGGGCACGAGGTCCTCGGGCGTGTCCCCCGCCCCCTCCCCGGCCGCCGCGGCCCCGACTCCCTGCGAGCCGGTCCCAGCCGCCGTCGCCTCGGCCTGATCGCCGGCGGGCGCACCCGCGCCCGCCACCTCGTCCTGCGCGCGCGGATCGGCGGCCGGGGCACCGGTGGGATCGCCGGGCTCGCGCCGCGCGGTCGACCGCTCCGCCTGGGTGCCGGGATGGGTGGCCGCGGCCCCGCCCTCGGGCAGGCGGCGCCGGTGCACCAGCACCAGCTCGGCGACCTGGGCGAGGTCGTGGGAGGTGACCGAGGTGGGGTCCCCGCCGACCCCCCCCCGGGTCGCCGTCTCCAGCGCCCGCCAGGTGCGGGCGGCTTTGACCAAGAGCAGATCGGCTCGGTGCCCCGAGACCCCCTCGGCGGCGGCCAGACCGCAGGCCCGGGCCATCAGCTGCGGGGAGATGGCGATCCGGGGGAGCAGCGCCCGGGCGGAGACGATCGTCTCCGCCAGCCGGCGGTCGGCCCTCGCCAGGGCGCCCGCCTCGGCCGGGGCCGGCCCGGGGCCGGCGGCACACTCGATCACGGCCACCCGCAGGGCGAGATCGCGCAGTCCCCGGACGTCGACGCACAGGCCGAACCGGTCCAGCAGCTGGGGCCGCAGCTCCCCCTCCTCGGGGTTCATCGTGCCCACTAACGTGAACTGGGCCGGATGCACCACCGAGACGCCCTCGCGCTCGACGATGTTGACCCCCGTCACCGCCGCGTCGAGGAGAACGTCCACCACCGAGTCGTCGAGGAGGTTGACCTCGTCGACGTAGAGGACCTGGCGGTGGGCGGCGGCCAGGACCCCGGGCTGGTAGCGGCGCACCCCGGAGCGGACGGCGCCCTCAAAGTCGATGCTGCCCACGACCCGGTCCAGGCTCGCCCCCACCGGCAGCTCGACCACCCGGGGCGCGACCCGTGCGACCGGGGGCGTGCCGCCGGCGGCGCGGAGCCGGCCGCAGTCGGGGCAGCACGGCCCCTCGGCCGGGTGGCAGCGGTAGGGACAGCCCGCGACCGCCTCGATCGGTGGCAGCAGCCGGGCCAGCGCCCGCACCGCGGTCGACTTGGCGGTCCCCCGCTCGCCGCGGATGAGGACCCCTCCCAGCCCCGGGTTGACCGCACAGAGCAGCAGAGCCATCCGCATCGGCTCCTGGCCGACCAGCGCGGCGAACGGGAGGCCTCCGAAGTCCGGCCCTCCTGCCCCACTCGCCGTCACCCGAGGGTCCCCCCGCCGGCTAGCGGGGAGCCGGCCAGCTCCTCGACGATCCGGGCGGCGAGGGCCGCCGGCAGCCCAACCGGCAGGGGCAGGGAGCCCGCCTCGACCCGCAGCTCGAGCGCCACACCGGAGCGGATCGGGCCCCAGGCGTCGGGGCCGAGCGGAAGGTGGACCCACCCGACCTGGCGCCCGTCCCGAGCCGGTCCCGCCGCCACCACCACGCGTCCGGATCGGGTCGTGCCCGCGATCGCCAGCCCGAGGTGGGGAAGCTCGGCGCCGGAGGCGGCGGCGCCTGCACCCGGGGCCACGAGGACCAAGGCCAGCACGCCCGGTCCCAGCTCCGCGGGGAGCTCGGGCATGGGAATCCCGCGGGCCGCCAGGGACGCCGGCGTCTCCAGGCGGACCGACACCCGCTCACCGCAGCGCAGACGGCGCGACGGCCGGTCGGGGAGTCCCATCCGCCCACTGTATCCTGCTGCCGGGGGAGCGCCGACCGCGGCCGCGATCCACCCGCGCTGGAGGCCCACCATCTCGCCCGCCCTGCCGTCCCCGATCGCCATCCTCGGGGGCACCGGCCCCCTGGGCCGCGGCCTGGCCCTGCGCTGGGCGCGGGCCGGGTGCGCGGTCGTGGTGGGATCGCGCGAGGCGACCCGCGCCGAAGCGCTCGCCGCCGAGCTGCGCGATCTCGCCGGACCAACCGCGGAGGCGATCTCCGGCGCCGCGAACGAGCGGGCCGCCCACTCCCCGGTCGTGTGTCTTGCCGTCCCCTACCCGGCCCAGGCCCCGCTGGCCACCGGCCTGGCCCCACAGCTGGGCGACCGGATCGTGGTGGCCACCGCGGTCCCGATGAGCTTCGGCCCCCACGGCCCGGTCCCGTTCGCGGTCCCGGCGGGGTCGGCCGCCCAGGAGCTCAGCGACCTGTGCCCCACAGCCCGCGTGGTGGCGGCGTTCCACACCGTGAGCGCGCATCAGCTGCTGGGACCCGCCGACGCCCTCGCCGAGGATGTGCTGGTGACCTCTGACGACCGCGAGGCGGCGACCCTGGTGGTCCAGCTGGTGGCCCGGATCCCCGGCCTGCGCGCCCTCGACGCGGGGCCGCTGGTGGGGGCCGCCGCCACCGAGCGCCTCACCCCGGTGCTGCTACGGCTCAACCGGCGCCATCGCGCCGAGCTGGGCCTGCGCCTCGCCGGTCTCCCCGACCCGGGGGCACTCCTGATGGCGGCCTGGGTCGAGGCCTACCGGCGGGCCTGGCTGGCGGGGGATGCCGCCGCCGCGGCGGCGCTCTTCACCCCCGAGGGCCGATGCCGCAGCCACCCCCTGCGGCCCGACGAGGCTGCTGGCGCCTACACCGAGCGCAGCTTTCGCGACATGACCACCCTGGCGTGCTGGTTCGGCCGCCCGGTCGGGGCCGGACCCGACTTCGCGGTCGAGTACTGGGCCGTCGTGCGCCAGGGAGCGACCACCACCACCCGGATCGGCGGTGTGCGGGTGCGCCTGGCTCCCGATGGCCGCTGCATGAGGCTGCGCGACACCTGGGTGGCGGCCGAGGGACGGCATGACCCGACGCCGGGTTGGGGGGACTGAGACGCCCAGCCGCGCGCCCACCGCAGGCCGCCGGCGCGCCCCGGACGCGCTCGCTCGGAGTTAGTCCCCCGGGGCCTTGCGCGCCAGGCGGTCCCGACGCGCAAGGCCCCCACCCGCCAGTCAACCCCGGCGCCTGACTCGACTGCGGCGGCCGCGGCCAGCTCCGCCGTGAGCGCGGCCCCGCGGCGAAGGCGCGGGCGGGCGAGGAGGGTCGCGGTCCCCCGTGATCTCACCGACATCGCCGGGGGCGAGGGGAATCCGGCCGCGCGCGGGCCCCGTCGGCCTCCGCCACGGCCATCCGCATGAGGTGGCGGGCGAGCATCCCGGCGCAGGCGGCGGCGCGCTCTCCCGCCGTGCCCACGGCTCCCCCGGGACGAGGACGCCACCCTGAACGGCGGCGAGCGCCGCGGCCCGCTGGGGATCCTCGGGCGCGAGGAGGCGGAGTCGGTGGCTGACGGGGACTCTGACCACCCCCAATGGCGGCGCACCGGCCGCGGCGGGAGGCGATCTCGCGTCCCGGTGGCCGCCTCCGCTCTCAGCAGCCGGGGGCGATCTGGTGGCACCGCCCACGCGCCTTGGGACCTGCGAGCGCCGGGTGACGGGCGCGCACCGCTCCCACGTCGTCCCCCGGGACGATCGCGCTCATCCCCGGGGCGGGGCGAGGGTGGGGGGTGGCGCCTCGGTTTTTCCCCACGAGGCGCCGAGCTCCTCTCCTGTCGACCTGGGCCCGGGCCTCCGGGACCGGGTCGCCGTCTCCGTCGACCCGGGGGAGATCCCAGGCCGCCCGCGCGCCTTTGGGTGGGCGGGGCCGGCGCTCAGACCAAGAGCGCCGCGGGGTGCTCCAGGAGCCAGCCGCAATGGGCCAGCGCCTCGGCCCCCTGGGCGCCATCGGTGACGCGATGGTCGATCGCCAGCGTCAGCGACATCCGCCATCCGGCGGCCACCGCACCCTCCACCACGACCGGAGTCTGCTGGGTGGCGCCCACGGCGAGGACGGAGCCCTGGCCCGGGGTGATGATCGCGGAGAAGTCAAGGATCTGATGCATTCCCAGATTGCTGAGGGCGGCGTGCGCCCCGCTCATCTCCGACGGGCGCAGACGGTTGGCGCGGGCGCGGGCGGCCAGGTCATGGGCGCGGCGGGCCAGCTCGGAGAAGGCGACCTGGTCACAGTCGCGCAGGGTGGGAGCGACCAGCCCCTCCGGCAGCGCCACCGCCAGGGCGATGTTGCTGCGGGCGTAGCGGCGCAGCTCGCCGCCGACCCAGCCGGCATTGAGCGCGGCGTGGCGCTGCAGGGTGAGACTGAACGCGCGCAGGACGAAGTCGGTCACCGAGATGTGCGGCACGGTCGCCTCGGGCAGCTGATTCAGCTCGCCGCGCAGCCGCAGGCAGGCCCCCATGTCGACACTGGTCGTGAGGTAGAAATGGGGGATCGTCGACTTCGCCTCCACCATCCGGCGGGCGGTCGCCTCGCGGATGCGTGTCAGCGGCACCACCTGGTAGGGGTCGTCGGGTTCGCCCGGCACGGCGGTGCGGTCGAACCCCGTGAGCCGGGGGACCCCCGCCGTCGAGAGCCGTTCGACATCGTCCGCAGTTACCCGGCCAGCGGGTCCGCTCCCCTCCAGCTGGGCCAGGTCGACCCCCAGCTCGCGAGCCCGGCGGCGTGCCAGCGGGCTGGCGCGGACCCGCCCCCACCCTGCGGCCGGCCCGCTCGACCGCGGCGACCCGTTGGGTCCGGGGATCCCGGGCGCACCCGGGGGCGGCTTCGCTCCCGCCGGCGCCGACGGCACCGGCACGGCTTCGGAGCCGGCCACGGCGGGCGGCGGGGCGGCGGGAGCCGGCGCTGACGACACCGGCGCGGCTTCGGAGCCGGCCACGGTGGGCGGCGGGGCGGCGGGAGCCGGCGCTGACGACACCGGCGCGGCTTCGGAGCCGGCCACGGCGGGCGGCGAGGCGGCGGGAGCCGGCGCCTGCTCGGCGAGCTGCTCGTCCGGCTCGGCGATGACCGCGATCGCGGTCCCCACGGGAACCCGTCCCCCCGCCGGCACCAGGATCCGCCGGATCACCCCCGAGGCGTAGGCCTCGATCTCGATGTCGGTCTTGTCGGTCGCAATCGAGGCGATGATGTCGCCCCGGGTGACCGTGTCGCCTTCCTGGCGCAGCCACTGGTTGATGGTGCCGTCGACCATGTCGTAGCCCATCTGCGGCATCGTCACCGTGTAGGCCATCAGAGCACGCTCCGGACCGCCTGCACCACCTGGTCGCTGGAGGGCACCAGCGCCTGCTCCAGATTGCGCGCGTAGGGCAGCGGCACGTCCGGCATCGCCACCCGCGCGATCGGCGCGTCGAGGTCATCGAAGCAGAGGTCCTGGAGCTCCGCCAGCAGCGCCGCCCCGAACCCGCCGGAGCGCCAATCCTCGCCGCACAGCACCACCCGATGGGTGCGCCGCACCGAGGCCGCCACGGTCGGATAGTCGACCGGCCGCAGGGTGCGCAGGTCGATCACCTCACAGCTGCAGCCATCCTCCCGCTCCAGCGTCTCCGCCGCCTGGAGCGCCTGCAGCAGCATCCGCGAGTACGCCACCACGGTCACGTCGGTCCCCTCCCGCACCCGCTTGGCCCGACCGATCGGGACCAGCTGGGCGGGATCGTCGGGCATCGGCCCACGGGTGCTGTACAGCAGGCTGTGCTCGATGAAGATGACGGGGTCGGGGTCGCGGATCGCCGACAGCAGCAGGCCTTTGGCATCGGCGGGGGTGGAGGGCATCACCACCTTCAGCCCCGGCACCGAGGCGAACCAGCCCTCGAACGTCTGCGAGTGGGTGGGGCCGAGTTGGCCGAACCCCGAGACGGTGCGCACCACCATCGGCACCGACCACTGGCCTCCGAACATGTAGTGGAACTTGGCGGCGCTGTTGACGATCTGATCGAGCGCGAGCAGCGCGAAGTTGACCGTCATCAGCTCCGCCACCGGCCGCAGCCCCCCCATCGCCGCGCCCACCGCGAATCCCACGATCCCGGCCTCCGCGATCGGCGTCTCCATCACGCGCTGGGGACCGAACTCGTCCACCAGCCCGCGGGTGACCGCATACGATCCACCGTACCCCGTGATCGACTCCCCCAGCAGGATCATCTGCGGGTCGCGCAGCATCTCCTCGCGCAGCGCGCTCCGCACCGCCTCACGATAGGTGCTCTCCGCCATCGTCACTCGCCGGCGACCGCGACCGCGGGCCGGATCGGTCCCGCCACGGCCTCGGGGCCGGCCGCGAGCCGGGCGGGGTCGATCGGGTTGGCGTAGATCAGGTCGGACACGGTGGCCGGGTCGGGAAGCGGCGCGGCATCGGCGGCGGCGACCACCTCCAGCATCTCCGCCTCCACCTCCTCGCCGATCGCGGTGAGCTCCTGTTCGGTGCAGATCCGGTGGGCGATCAGCAGCTGGCCAAAGCGGGGGATGGGGTCGAGCGCCCGCCAGCGCCGCACCTCCTCCTTGTCGCGATAGAGCTCGGGATCGGCCATCGAGTGGCCCCGAAAGCGGTAGGTGATGCACTCAACGAAGAAGGGTCCGTGGCCAGCCCGCGCATGGGCGCAGGCCGCCTTCACCGTCTGATACACCGAGAGCAGGTCCATCCCGTCGCACTGGCGCGCCGGCATGGTGTAGCCCTCGGCGCGGATCACCATGTCCTTCACCGGCGACTCCTCGGCGAGGGTGGCGCCCATTCCGTAGAGGTTGTTCTCGCAGATGAAGACCACCGGGACCTTCCAGAGCGCCGCCATGTTCAGCCCCTCGTGGAAGATCCCGTTGCCGGTGGCGCCGTCCCCGAAGAACTCCAGCACGACATCGTCGCGCTGCTGGTACTTGGCGGCGTACGCCATCCCGGTCCCGATCGGGATGTGGGAGCCGACGATCGCATGCCCGCCCCAGAACTGGCGGGAGCGGTCGGCGAGATGCATCGACCCGCCGTGGCCACCCGAGAGGCCGCTGGCGCGGCCGAAGAGCTCCGCCATGCAGCTCACGGGGTCACAGCCGCGGGCGAGCGCGTAGCCGTGGTCGCGGTAGTGGGTGAGCAGGGGATCGGTCGGGCGCGCCGCCGCCAGGGCCCCCACCGCCACCGCCTCCTCGCCGATGTAGAGGTGGAGAAACCCGCCCACCTTCGCCTGCGCGTAGGCCTCGGCCGCGTGCTCCTCGAAGTGGCGGATCAGGACCATCTGCCGGTACAGCCGGCGGCATTCAGGGGGCGAGAGCTCCTCGGGAAGCACCGCCCGCCGC
>Ga0307374_10006103_pt1 | contig 19128 bp, 20 predicted proteins | sample OX3MG_FD_202532 | JGI IMG/M metagenome (GOLD analysis project Ga0307374, IMG submission 202532) | Soil microbial communities from Risofladan, Vaasa, Finland - OX-3 | ecosystem: Environmental > Terrestrial > Soil > Coastal area > Acid sulfate soil | place: Finland: Risofladan, Vaasa | collected...
CGCTCGCTGTTTACCTGACCGGCGTGTACGGCGGCTATTTTGGTGCTGCGCAGGGGATCCTGCTGTTGGGAATCCTCGGCGTGACGCTGTCGCAGGACCTGCATCGCACCAACGCCCTGAAGAATGTTCTGGCCGGCCTGACAAACGGCGTGGCGGCTATCTATTTCATGCTCGCCGCACACGTGGACTGGGGACCGGCTGGCATCATCGCCGGCGCTTCGATCGCTGGCGCCCAGCTCGGTGCGCGTTACGGGCGGCGTATGACACCGGCAGCGCTGCGAGCGATCGTTGTGGTGGTCGGTGTATCCGCCATCGTGCGGTTGCTCCTCGCGTGACCTGCTGAGAGTCGTCCGCGAGGGCCGCCGTCGTGGCCATGCTCATCGTTTAGCGCAGGAGCAGTGCCCGGCGCACATCAATCTTCCGGAAGAGCGGCAAAATCACGCTTTGCTTTCCTATACCACCCCATTCCCGATATGGGGTTCTTCCATCTACCCTGCATCTCCCTCAAGGCATCCGCGTGCAGTTCATCACCGCTTGCGACGATTTCCTTCAAGTGTCTATCTTGTGCCTTTATAACCTCATTGGCAGTGTTCCCGTGGTGCGCGAGGTCACACGGTCCACCCAATTGTTGACAGGTCATTGTCTTCATAGTCTCGTTTCCTTTCATGGGATGCAGCCTTCAACTGGGGCGGGTTACGTAGGCCGGTGCCCCAGGGAGCGTCTTCGCCGGCTGTGTCACGACTAAGCGGCGGGCGGCTGGTCGATGCGCACCATGTTGCCGGACGGGTCACGCACGGCGCAGTCCCGCGTGCCCCACGGCTGGTCGGTCGGCTCCTGCACGATCTCGGCACCCGCGGCTTGCAGCTTCTCGAATGTGGAGCCGAGGTCGTCGGTGTGGAAGTGGACACCGTTCAGGGCGCCCTTGGCGAGGAGGGCGGCAAGCGCGTCGTGGTCGGCGGGGCTGCCGTTCAGGTAGTTGGTGAGGACGATCGCGACGCCGGGTTGGGAGGCGGCACCGACCGTGATCCAGCGGAAGTCCTCGCGGGCGACGTCGTTGCGCAGCTCGAGGCCAAGCGTGTCGCGGTAGAAAGACAGCGCGAGGCCGGGGTCATGGACCAGGATGAAGCAGGTGGAAAGAGTGAGGTTCATGCTCCCAACACTAGGGAGCAGGCGCCCCGCGCGTTTCTCCGATCCTGCTCGGCTCGCTGCTCGGGCGGGTGAGGTCCTTGGCGACGCAACCCGGCACGCTCTGAAGCGCGCTGTGGTCACGGGCCCTGTAGGCCGTTGGCGTGTCGCCCACCAGCTGGGTGAAGCGGGCGCTGAACGAGCCAAGAGACGTACACCCGACCGCCACACAGACCTCGGTGACCGACTCCTCGCCGCGGCGCAGCAGCGCCTTCGCCCGCTCGATTCTTCGCGTCATCAGGTAGGCGTAGGGCGTCTCCCCGTAAGTCGCGCGGAACTGCCGGGAGAAGTGTGCGGTCGACATCAGCGCAGCGCGGGCGAGCGCGGCGACGTCGAGCGGACGCGAGTACTCGCGGTCCATCAGATCGCGGGCGCGGCGCAGGTGTGCGAGGTTGGCAAGGTCTTCGGGCGTCACGATGCCAGCGTGGTCAGACCGGCCGCCGGTCGCGCTCTTGCCCGGCAGATACGTGTGCCTGCCGTTGGCTGACCGAGGCCGGTGGCATCGCTCACGTTTCGCGTGGCAGGTCGCTTGCGCGGACGATCCCGAGCAGCTCGCCTTCGGGTGTGGTGAGGATCGCGCTGCTCGCACCGGCGCGTTTCAGCTGAGCGGCGAGCTCGCCGGGGGCGATGTGGGGGCGGCTGGTCGACGGGCCGGGCTCCATCAGCTGCGCGGCGCACGCGTCGATGGGTGCGTCCTGTAGTCGCGAGCGTCGCACGCGCCCGAGCACGACCCGCTCGGCGAGCACGAGCGCGTACCCGTAGGGACTCGAGTCGATTCGCTGCTCGATCTCCCCGGCCGGGGTCTCGAGGGTGCAGGTCGCGACGTCCTCACGGAGGAAGGAGCCAGCAGCAGGCTGGCCGGCGCCGGTACCTTCCATCGGCAGGCCGTGCGCCATCCAGTCGACCTTGCTGAGCGCGTAGTCGTAGGCGTCGAAGCCGAGCTGCTCGAGCCAGGCGGCGGCGCGGGGGCTCATGTCGCACAGCGCGTCCCAGCAGTAGACGATCACCGGGCGCTTACGATCCAGGCGCTCGGCTGCTTGCGCGTCGAGCTCCTTCAGCGGCAGGCTGATCGCGGCGGGAAGGTGTAGTTCTTCGTACTCCTGAGCGGGCAGCACCTCGACAAGCTGCGCGCCTCGCTCCAGCAGGTCGCGCACGCCTTGCAGATCGACCGTGCGCGCCATCAGGGGCTTGGTGATCGAGCACACGAAATACAGGCCCGCGAGGAAGCGCTGGCTGGACACCGGGGCAAGCGTCGCGAGGTCCTCCCACGGGCGCGAATAGGCATCCCCGGGCGCGATGCGGACGAGCAGGCGCGCAGCCTGTCTGAAGATTCTGCCGAGCAGAGTGTCTGGAAGTCCTACATCCATCACCACGAGGCGGCCGCCTGCTCGCAGCTGTTGCCAAGCAGCCTCAAGCGCTTGCCTACGGTCGGGGAGGACCGAGTAGCTGAGGCTGAACAGAACGGCGTCGACCTCGCCCTCGACGCTCAGCCGAGCTGCGTCGCCTTCAAGCAGCCGGACATTGCTCCAGCCGCGCTGCTTGACGAGCTTGCCTGCCTCGGCGAGCATTCCCGGAGAGGCGTCGAGGCCGATCACGCTCCCGTGCTCGCCGACTGCGTTGAGGAGGTGCCCGAGATTGCGCCCGGTACCGCAGCCGATCTCGAGCACTGTCTCACCGGGTGACAGGCCGAGGGCCTCAACGGCCTTGCGGCGTGCGCCGTCGTGGATCAAGTACAACGGCTCCAGCACGTTGTAGAAGCGCGCCAGGCGGTCGTAGCGGTGTGTGATCTGCTCGAGTGATTGACGCCGGCGGGGGCCCATGGGCCAACATTCTCGCTGAATCCAGCGCGTTCGCGCGGGGCGTCTCCAGGCAGTCGCACAAGCCGGACCTTGAGCGAGTCGTGTGCGTGCACACAGTAGGCCGCCGGTGTCGATCGCGGTGAGTCTGCTACGCCGTCGCAGCCTCGACCGCCTAGCAGGCCAAGCGGGGTATGCTCGCCTCACTCATTCGAGAGAGGAGCAAAGATGGCTGTAGGCATAAGACTCAAGTTCGACGGAGGCACGCAGGAGCAGTACGAGGCCGTCCACCAGCACATGGACATCGACAACAATCTGCCCGAGGGCCTGATCTTCCACTCGGCTGGCCCGATCGAGGGGGGCTGGGGCATCATCGACTTCTGGGAGTCGGCCGAGGCGTTCGACCGTTTTGCGCAAGGCCGGCTGATGCCCGCCGTCGGAGAGCTTGGCGACAGGGCGTTCGCTGGTCCGCCGGACCGCAAGGAGTTTCCGGTTCACAACTACAACAAGCCGTAGTCCGCAAAACCGCTCCGCGCGCCCGGCGTCGTATGAACGCGCGGAGCGGACGCGGGCGGAGCAGGTCCTCCGCCCGCGTCCAGATTTGCCGCGCATGGCGGCTCCGGACCCACCTGCGGGCGTGTTGGGGATCTCGCGTGAATACCGGCTTCAGCCGCAGGCCCGCGACATACATGAACGCGTGCGCGGCGTTCGCGTAGATCGTGACGTAGCGCCCGGGGCCGGAAAGCCCGTAGCTCTCTAGCGCCGTGGAGTCAAGCGCGCTCGTTGCCCACGCCAGCGCGTCCTGCGCTCTTTGCGCGAGACGCTCGGACGGCCAGGGTCGGGCGATGTGAACCTTCGCTCGCTCGGGGTGCGCGGCGAGCGTGGAGCCGGGCTTGAGCACTGCTTTGGGAGATGCCGCGAGCGGGCGGTATGGGTCGTTACGGGACGCGTCCAGTCGTACACCCATCAACCGTCGCTCACCGCGAGTATCCGCATGCCAGCGTCCTATAGCCACGCCTGCGAGCTCGAGCTCGGACACGACGCTGGCGGGGAATTCGATCCCCGCCTCGTGCAGCTGCGCGTAGCTCACCGGGGCACCTGCAGCCCGTCGCAATATTTCCAGGAGCACCACCTGTTGCTTATCGAGAGCACGCGTCATGCGCGGATCGCGACGGTTAGGCATCGGGCTGTCCCTGAGCAATGGTCCCCCTGCGAGGCGAGCCGTTGAGGCGGGCATCTGCGGAGACAATCCGGCGGCCGGAAGCTCGGTGCGTGCGGGCGAGCAACTCGGTGATCGCGTCATCGATGTCGTGGGCGAGCATGTCGGCGTCGGGCAGCGCTTCACGGTCGGCGTAGACACCGAAGCAGGCGCGGCCGTGGACAGTCGTCATGCCGACAGAGACCGCATGGCGGTCGGCGAGCGGGACGACCGGGTAGGTGGCCTGCAGCGGGCAGCCGAGCATGTAGAGCTGCTCTGAGGGGCCGGGGATGTTGGAGACCACGAGGTTGAAGGTGCGCGGGCTAGCCATGATCCGCGAGATCGCGTGTTGGACGACCCCGGGCGTATGCTCGGCGGCCTTCAGCGCGAGGTCGGCGCCCTCGGGCTCGCCGTCGCGCTTGCGAGCGCTCATCGTGGCGTGCACCTGGTACAGGCGGCCGAGCGGGTCCGGGTCGTTGCAGGGCAGCTCGGCGAACACGAACGAGATGTGGTTGCCGAGAACGTCGTTGGGGCTGCGCACGCTGACCGGAACCATCGCCTTCAGCGCCAGCGGCTGCTCGCCGTGACCGGTCAGGTAGGCGCGCATGCCCCCGGCGACCGCTGCGAGCATCACGTCATTCACCGTCGTGCCATGGGCGCGCTTGACGGCCTGAAGGTCGGCGAGGGGTCGCTCGGTCCATGCCAGGCGGCGCAGGGGGGAGAGCGGCCGGTTGAGCGGGCTGGCAGGCGCGGCGCGCAGCAACGAGCGGGTAAGCGCGCGGGTCATGCGCAGCGTGTCCGTCGCAGTCTCGCGCGCCGCGCGGGCGGGTGAGGTCACTGCGCGCAGCGGCCAGCGCAAAAGCCCGACCTGCTCGCCGAGCAGGTCGCGCACCCCCCGGACGAGCAGCCGCTCAGCGCCCGGCTTGGGCGCCGGGAGCCAGTCGTCGGGTTCACAGACGGCAGGCTCGGGGGTCGGGTCGAGCAGCAGCGAACCAAGCTCGACAGCCGCGATGCCGTCGACCATGCAGTGATGGACCTTGCCGACGAGACCGATCTGCCGATCTGGAATGTCCTCGCAGATCCACATCTCCCACAGCGGGCGGTCGCGGCGCAGCGGCATCGACATCACCTCATCGGCGAGCTCTGAAAGCGGGCCCGGCGCCCGGTAAACGTGCCGATCGACAGAGAAGTCGGGGTCGTCGATCCACTCCGGTGCGTGCAAGCCGAGCGGGATACTCGCGAGCTTTTGGCGGTAGCGAGGCGCGCGTCTGAGCCGCAGCTCGATGTGATCGCGTAACTCAGCAAAGTGCGGCAGCTGACCTTCGGCGGGCGCGGAGAGTACCGCGGCCCAGCCGACGTGCATGTGCGCGGTCGGCGTCTCCACCGCCAGAAAGGACGCGTCGAGCGCCGACAGACGGGCACTGGTCATCATCTCACCTCCGATCGAACTGGCGGTTGAGGGACTCGCGGTGCCTCTCCGGGTAGACGGCGCCCTGGCTTGCCCTGGCCTTGGCGCGTGGTATCGGCCGCCGTCCCCACTCGGCGGCGAGGGCGAACTCGACCAGCCGGTCGAAATATCCAGGCAGCGACGGGGGCCTGATGCCCGCCCCGCGAAGTGCCGCGCGGGAGCGACGATCGTCATAGACGACCGCCATCGAAAAGTACGGAAAGTAGACCTCGCTGCGCGCCAGCATCCGGCGATAGCGTCGGTCACTGCTTGCGCGAACGAGGAGCGGGTGCACCACACGGCGGTACAGCCAAGGCGCGATCAGGCGCGGCGAGGGTCGCTGGAAGCGAGCCGTCGCGAGCTCCACGAGCTCCCCGACGCTGGTCGTCTGCGGTCCGGCGGTGAGGTGAAAGGTGCCGCCTTCAGCCTCTGGAGCTTGGCTGAGTGCGAAGATCGCGTCGGCCACGTAGTCGACTGGTACTACGTCGACCGGCGAGTCAGCATGGGCGGGCAACGCCGGGTAAGCGCCTCGTGCGAACGCACGCAACGGCCAATAGAGCACGTTGAATGACGCCGTCCAGCCGCTGTCGCGCTCGCCGACGATGATGCTCGGGCGCATCACCGTGATCGGCAACCATGAGCGTGAGCGGGCCACGAGTGTCTCGGCCTCGAACTTTGACTGCTCATAGGCGTTTCGAAAACGCTGCCCCACGTCGAGCTCGTCCTCACTGAAGCACCCCGAGTGCTCACCGGCGACATAAGCCGTGGAGATGTAGGAGAGGCGTCGCAGCCCGCCGCGGGCGTGGCATCGCTCCGCGAAGTCGAGCATCCTCCGCGTGCCCTCGACATTGATCGCGCGCGAAGCCTCCAGCCCAAGCTCAAAGGACACCGACGCCGCGCCGTGGACGATCTCGTCGACCCGCTCAGCGAGTCCGTCGCGCTCGCGTGGAAGGCCGAGACCCGGGCGCGTGATGTCGCCACGAACCGCGATAACACGCTCCGCATACGGATGACCGGCACCGAACAGCGAGAGGAGCGTACGCCGCACCCGGGCGGCGACCTCGTGGTCATCAGCGCCTCGCACAAGCGCGTACACGCGACGGTCGGTGCGCTCCAGATACCGGGCCAGCAGCTCCATGCCGACGAACCCGGTTGCACCCGTCAATAGCACGCCGCCGGCTCCTAGATCCTCCGCTGCCTCCTCAGAACTGCGCGCCCTGCCGGGGATCGCACTCGCTTGGCGACGGCTCGTCACCTGAGCTCCACTGACCATCTCGTCAACTCCTCTCGATCCCTTCGAGTCGACGGCCCGCTGCGGTGCCCCAGCGGGCCCCTCTCGGTCCTGGTTATTGAACATCAGCTCCTACGGGGTTAGCTGACGGGCTCGCGGCCTCAACCGCTACGGCTAGATCATCAGCCGATTCGCCCATCCCGGCGGTGTGATCGCCGCTGGGAAACGGTTTCCCCGCCTGCCTGTGCACTCCGCCGACAGTTCGGTATCCAGTTCCTTGTTCCCGGTCTCTGCACCCGTAAACCCAATAACCCGCAAATAGCGGAACATTCGGCAGCTCGTGCACGCGGTCTGGCAGCGCTCAGTAGGTCCTGTGCCTTTGCTCCTTAGGCTCTGTCAGTCGCCGTGCGAGTCCCCGGCAGCGGCGACGGCCGGCGTAATCGCCTGGTTGCAGCTCGGCGACCGCCGTGATTTCAATGCTCGATAATGTATATTATGTCAACAAGAACGGGAAACCGGTCCTTGTCCCAAGAGCCCTACACCAGCAGGTAGGCAAGCGAAACCTGCGTCGAGAGCGTGCAGCTCACCACGCTCGCGTGTTTCGCCAAAGGCCTCTTGCGTTTCTTCTTACGGTGTTTCACCACGGGTTTGCGTATACCGGGAGCAGCGTTCGCCAAGACCCGCGGCGCCGCTGGCGACACGGCGGCTCCAGCTGAGCCAAAGTCCGGCTGTTCGCCGGTGTATTCGCCGCCGCCCGGTTCTTCGCCGCCTTTGCAGCCAATGTAGCCGCCGCCTTCGGCGATGCTCTGCACGCTGCCGAGCGTCGCTCCGGCCTTGCCAGCGAGGAATTCGGCCTTGGCCTGGCCGTCGGCGACAGCGGCAGTCATACCCTGGCGGTAGGCCGCCGTGGCCGTGGCGAGGTTTGCGCCCTGGGCGATCGGCACTGTTGTTACGCCCTGAACGTTCACGGTGCGCGCGGGAGATGCGGTCGGCGCTTCTGCTGAGGCCACGCCCAACAGGCCGGCGGCCACCAGTGCGACCGTGGTGGTGGCCGCTGCCGGCATCACAATCCTCATTGCGACTCCCCAGATACGCTCACCTCTACAAGGCTAGCGCGCCTCAGCGAGTTCTCGTGCACGCAGCAGCACCGTGTCGATCATCGGCTCGGTGAGCCGGCCTGTGAAGGTGTTCTGCTGGCTTGGGTGGTAGCAGCCGATTAGCGTGTACCGCTTGCCCTGCAGCTCCGCCCCATGACCGAACCGTGGCCGTGGCCGTGGCCGCGACACAGGCGGAGCGGCGAGCGCAGTGGTCAGGCGCAGCGCCGCATCCCAGGCGAAGGCGCCTAGGCACAGGATCACTCGCACGCCTCCCAGCAGTTCCAGCTCTCTCACGCTCCACGGCAAGCACTCGTCGCGCTCGGCCGGGACCGGACGGTTCGCCGGCGGGGCACAACGCACGGCCGCGGTGATCCACGCCCCACGCAACCGCAAGCCATCTCCGCGGTCTGAGGATGCCGGCTGATTGGCAAAGCCTCCTCGCCACAGGGCCGCAAACAGGAAATCGCCCGAACGGTCACCTGTGAACATGCGGCCCGTGCGGTTGGCGCCATGGGCGGCCGGGGCGAGCCCCAGCACGAGCATGCGCGCCGCCGGGTCGCCGAAGCCCGGGAGCGGCCGGCCCCAGTATTCCTCCTCGGCAAACGAAGCACGACGCTCGCGTGCAACCTGCTCGCGCCATGTCACCAAACGCGGGCAGCGCCGACAGCTGCTGATCTCCTCCGCCAGCGCCGCGAGGTCTTTTCCTCTACGTGATGCCATGAGGCAGTAGTAGCATCGGTCAGGCAATGTCGCTGTGGATGCTGTTCGTGCTGCTTGGGCTGATCAAGATCCCGCTCGCCGGCCTGATGATGTGGATGCCGTTTCGCAATGACGAGGCCATGAGCGCGCCGGAGGTGACCGGCTTCTCCTCCGAGGATGGGGGCAGCCACACTTTGCCCGCCGGGCCATGTGACCCTCACCCGCGCAGCCCCCTCCCCCGCTCCCCACGCCGCGACCCACACGGATCCTCGGCACTCCCGGCGCCAGCTCGGGTGCGCACGTCTGTGCGCGCCAGGGGTTCGAAGACCTTCCGCTAGACGCCTCGCGGCTGCCTATCTACGACGTTTGTTGTTCTGCTTGCGCTGGCGCCGCGCGGCCTTGGCTTTGGCACGCCGCTTGCGCAGTGCCGCCGCCGAGTCGCGCGCCGAGCGCGCTTCCGCCAGCTGCGGGTCGCTCGCCGGTGCGACGCCGCGGGCGTCGCGGGCGATCACGTAGGCAATCGCGACAAGTAGAGCGACCGCCGCGAAGATGATGATGATCACCGTTTTTTTTGAGTTCGACACCGATGTGTTCGAGGCGGTCGTTTCTGTTTTCTGCGTCTGCGTGGTTTCTTCCGAGCCTCCTTTGCTCAGTTCGTTGAACGCGTTGCCGTTCGCGGCCGAGCTGGCGGCCGAGCCGCCGGAGGAGCTCGACGAGCTGGGGGCCGAGCTGCCGGCAGCGGCGAGCGCGGCCGGTGCGGCAGACGTCAGGAGCACGAGGACGGCGCAGAGGCAGAGAAAGACCAGACGCACACTCGGCACGCGGCGAGCATACCGCCTGCCGGGGGCACGGCATGCGCTTGTCCAGACCGTAGAATGAGCCACCAATGGCACCCAAGCAGCGGCAGATCCGGATCGAACAGCGCGGTGGCCTCGAGGCGATTCAAGCGCTAGAGACGCGCTCTGACGAGGAGCTCGAGAGCGAGACCAAATATAAGGCCGCCGCGATGGCGATCCTCGGGGCCCGTGCTTCAGAGCGCTTCGACGCCGAGGCCGCCCGCAGCTATTTCCAGCGGGCGATCGCCGCCGCCCGCCCCCAGGAGCGGATGCAGATCCGGCGCATGGCCGACGCCTCCCTCGCCCTCGCTGAACGCCGCGCCGGTGACCTCAAGAGTGCCGTCGAGCGCCTCGGGCAGACACCCCCTACAGGCCGTCAGATGTTCGCACTGCGCGCGATGGGCCTGCTGGTCCCACCTGCGTCCGCCGGCATCCTCGCCCGTACACGTGGCGTCCTGTTGATCATCTTGTTGATTCTCGTGCTGCTCGCGCTCGGCCTTGGGGTCGTCGAGCTCGTCTCGCTGCCATTCGGCGGCCTCGGCCTCGCCCCGGGCATCCTGCTCGGGCTGTTCGTCGTGATCGCCGCACTCGGAGTGGCGGCAGCCGTTGGCCGCCGCCGGCGAGACCGGGCAAAAAAGGCTGCGGACTAACCGGTCTGCGACAGCCCGGTGCCTGTCCCTGTCTGCCTGATCGTCAATCCCTCCGCCGGCGGCGGCAAGGGCGGGCGCATCGCGCCGCAGGTGGAGAACACGCTGCGCGAGCACGGGCTGGCCGTGAGGCGTGTCGACACGCGCGATCTCGACGATGCGCGCAGATTGGCAATGCAGGCCGCGAGCGCCGGTGAGACAGTCGTGGCGCTCAGCGGCGACGGCATGGTTGGCGTCGTTGCCGACGCGCTGCGCCACGTTCCGGGTGCAGTGCTTGGCGTACTGCCCGGCGGCCGCGGCAACGACCTGGCACGGGTGCTCGGAATACCCGAGGATCCACTGGCAGCATGCAGTGTGATCGCCCAAGGCGTTCCTCGCGCGATGGACGTGGGCGAGGTTTCAGGGCAGGCATTCGTCGGCATCGCATCGGCCGGCTTCGACAGCGACGCAAACCGCATCGCCAACGAGGCTCCGTCGTGGCTCGGCGGCCTGGTGTACGCCTACGCGGCGCTGAGGGCGCTCGTCTCGTGGAGACCCGCCCGGTTTGAGATCGAGCTCGACCCACCGGGCGAGCGCCGCAGCTTCACCGGCTACTCGGTGGGAGCAGCCAACTCGAAGGCTTATGGCGGCGGGATGCGCGCGGCCCCGGACGCGATGCTCGACGATGGGCTGCTCGAGGTCCTGGTCCTCGAGAGCGTCAGCAAGCTCACATTCGTGACCAGGATCCTGCCAAGAGTGTTCAAGGGCACGCATGTGAAGCTTCCGACCGTGCACGTCTTCCGCGCCACCGAGGTCGAGATCTCTGCCGACCGTCCGTTCACGATGTACGCCGACGGTGACCCGATCGGTGAGCTGCCCGTGCGGGTGCGCGCGCTACGCGGCGCAGTCACGGTGCTCGTCCCCGCCAATGCCACCGCAGCGGCCTCTGCGTTCTCGACATCCCCCCTGCCCTCGGTACCTGCTGGATCGACCGAGCCTCTGGCGGGACGCTGATGGCGGTGCTACTCGCACCCAAGCTCGCTATGGCGAGGGCCGTCGGCACGGTCTCGCGCCTGCGCGGCGGCGGCGCGACGAGCGCGCCCGGGAAGGTCCTGATGCGTCTGGATCCCCATGCGATTGATGTCCTCGGATCACGCCTGCGACGCGGCAGTGTGCTCGTCTCGGCGACGAACGGCAAGACAACCACAGCGGCAATGGCAGCCTGCATCTTCGATCACGCGGGCATCTCGCTGGTTCACAACCAGGCAGGCGCGAACATGGCCGGCGGAATCGCCACCACCCTGCTCGCCGCTGCGCGCCCGCACGGTGGCATCGCCGGTGAGCTGGGATTATTCGAGGTTGACGAGTTCTGGCTCGGGCAAATCGCCGCCGAGCTGCACCCGCGGGTGATGCTGCTGAGCAACCTGTTTCGCGACCAGCTCGACCGCTATGGCGAGCTCGAGATGATCGCCGGCCGTTGGGCCGCGGCCACGGCGGGTCAAAGTTCGGGAGCGGCTACACAGACTGGGGACTCGCTGCTCGTCCTCAACGCCGACGATCCGCTGATCGCCGATCTCGGCCGGGAGCGGGAGAACGTTCTCTACTTCGGCGTACAGGACGATTCCCTGGCGCTGTCCGGAATGGCGCATGCCGCCGATGCGAAGCATTGCCGCCGTTGCGGTGCTCCGTACGTGTTCGATGTGGTCTACCTCGGTCACCTCGGGCATTACCACTGTCCGAACTGCGACCAGCGCAGGCCTGCGCCCACCGTGATCGCGACAGGCGTCACCCTCCAGGGTGTCCACGCGGCCCGCTTTACCCTGCAGACTCCCGCGGGTGTTGCCGAGGTCGCCCTCTCCCTCCCCGGTCTGTACAACGTCTACAACGCTCTGGCGGCCGCGGCTCTGGCGACCGCGCTTGAGGTGGACCTGTCCGAGATCGTCGCGGGCCTGCAGGGCACAAAGGCCGCGTTCGGGCGCGCCGAGACTGTGACGCTCGCGCTAGGCCCTGCACGGGGCGCCACCAATGCGCCGCCGCCGGAACAGGCGCGACGCGAGCTTCAGATCATGCTCGTCAAGAACCCCGCGGGCGCGAACGAGGTGCTGCGCACGCTTGCGCTGGAGCCGGGCGAACACGACCTGCTGGGGATACTCAACGACAAGCTCGCCGACGGTCGCGACGTCTCCTGGATCTGGGATGCCGACTTCGAACTGCTGCAGGGACGGATACGGCGTGTCACCTGCAGCGGCAGCCGCGCTCCCGAGCTCGCGCTGCGATTGAAGTACGCAGGAATCGATCCCAAGCGTATTCGCGTGCAGCCAGACCTATCCCTTGCGCTGCGCGAAGCCACCGAGGACCACCCCGAGGGCGCGGACGCGCCGCCCCTCTACGCACTACCCACCTACACCGCGATGCTCTCGCTGCGCGAACTGCTGGCGGCTCGTGGGGAGGTGAGCAGCGCGTGGTCGTGACCCCGGCGGAGGTCAGCTCGAGCAAGGTCATCTGGCACGACCTGGAGTGCGGCTCCTATCGGGCGGATCTGCCGCTGTGGCGCGAGCTTGCCGGCGCGCACGATGGCCCGGTCCTCGACATCGGTGCCGGAACCGGCCGGGTTGCGCTCGATCTCGCCCGAGCGGGGCACCGCGTAACCGCGCTCGACCTCGACATCGACCTGCTCACCGTGCTGCGCGATCGCGCTGGTCACCTCGACGTCGAGATCGTCTGTGCCGACGCACGCTCGTTCGACCTGGATCGAAGCGACTTCTCGCTATGCCTCGTGCCGATGCAGACGATCCAGCTGCTCGACTCCTCCGAGCAGCGAATCGCATGCCTGCGCCGTGCGCGCGCGCACCTTCGCCCCGGCGGGCTGATCGCCTGCGCGATCGTTACTGTCCTCGAGCCGTTTGACTGCGCCCGCGGGGATCTCGGGCCAACCCCTGAGACCGTGCGAGTCGGGGACGTGCACTACGCCAGCCGGGCCACGAAGGTCCACGCCGGGCACACCACCAGCATCGAGCGCAAGCGCCGGACGGTTGGTCCTGGCGATCAGACGGTAGAAGAGCTCGACATCGTGGAGCTGGCCCGCCTGAGTGTGCCTGAGCTCGAGCGCGAGGGCACTGAGGCCGGGCTTCGCGCCGAGGCCGCCCACGAGATCCCTCCCACCGGCGATCACGTCGGAAGCTCGGTTGTGATGTTCGGTGCCTGACTCCGTTCTCGCGCCTGCTCGGCCCCGGACCCTGCGTGTATGTGCGCTGTATCCAGACCTGATGAACATCTACGCCGACCGCGGCAACCTGCTGATGCTCGAGCGTCGCTGCGCGTGGCGCGGGATTGGCTTCGAGCTGTCCGCCAGCGGAATCGGCGAGCCGCTGTACCCGGACGCACACGACCTGTTCTATCTGGGCGGCGGCCAGGACCGGGACCAGCAGCTGTGTGCCGAGGACCTGATCGCGAACAAGCGTGCCGGGCTGCACGCCGCGGCCGCACGCGGCGCGGTCGTGCTCGGCGTCTGTGGTGGGTATCAGCTCCTGGGCCACTCCTACACGCTCGGTGAGGAGACGATCCCCGGTGTGGGACTGCTCGACGTTCACACCGTGCGTGAGGACGGAGCGCGCCTAACCGGCAACGTCGCCATTCAGGTGGCACTCGGTGACGAACGCACCGGCGAGACACGCGTGCTGGCGGGCTTTGAGAACCACGGCGGGCGGACGCGGCTCGGCTCCGGCCAAGCTGCGTTCGGCCGTGTGATGAAGGGTTTCGGCAACGATGGCCACAGCGGCAAGGAGGGCGCCCGCAGCGCCAACACGATCGGGACTTACCTCCACGGCCCGCTGCTCCCCAAGAACGCCTGGTTCGCCGACTGGCTGATCGCCACGGCCCTGCGCGTCGACTCCTCAGAGCTGGCGCCGCTCGACGATGCCCTCGAGCTCCAGGCGCATCTCAGCGCGCGCCACGCCGCGGGCATTTGAAGCGGTCCGATCGCCGCAAAGTCCAGGATCACGCGCGCCGGGTTACCGCACGTCCTCTTAGGATCGCGTGTATGGAGCTCTCGGAGTATCAGCGCCTCTCGCGCAGCACGGCGCAGTATCCGCGCAATGAGGCGCTCACCTACCCAGCGCTCGGCTTGGCAGGCGAGGCGGGGGAGTTCGCCGATCACGCCAAGAAGGTGATTCGCGACGACGGCGGCGAAGTCACGGCCGTCCGGCGTGAAGCTATGGCCAAGGAGCTCGGGGACGTCCTCTGGTATGTCGCACAACTCGCAAGCGAGCTGGAGCTCGACCTCGACGAGATCGCCCAAGCGAATCTCGACAAGCTGCTCTCCCGCCAGCGCCGCGGCGTCCTTTCTGGCAGCGGCGACGACCGCTAGGACGACGCCCCCAGTAAACTAAGACGCGACGGCGAACTTAGCGAAGCGCTCAGCCGCTCTTTGTGGCAGCAGCGCTCGGACATGGACGCCCTCGGGAGTGTCATCTCGTGAGAGATCCCCCGCTAGCTCGTGCAGCTCTGCCAGGCTGCCACCGTCTGCATAGGGCACAAGCAGCTCGACTTTGCACAGCATGTGCTCAAGCTCTGCCTGCAAGCGCGCGTTTAGCTCCACCAGACCCTCGCCCGTCACGCCGCTTACGAGCATTGCACGAGGATGGCGCAAGCGCAGCTCGTCACGTTCTTGCTCGTCGAGCAGATCGACCTTGTTCAAGACCAGCAGCATCGGGTGGTCACTGGCGCCGATCTCCTCCAGCGTCTCCTCGACCGCGTGCTGCATCCTCTCAGCCTGCAGCTCGGGCGCGGAGGCGTCGAGCACGTGGGCCAGCAGATCGGCGCGGCGGGTCTCCTCGAGCGTCGCACCAAAGGCATCCACCAGCTGGTGTGGCAGCTTTGAGATAAAGCCGACCGTGTCACTCACCAGATACTTCCTCCCCGAGTGACTCCGGCCCGCATGGCGGCCGTCGCCATTGCACACAGCCCTCCCGATCGGCCCTATCGTACGTGTCGTCGGGTCGAGCGTGTGAAACAGCCTGTCGCGCACCCCCACCTCCGCACCGGTCAGCACGTTCAGCAGTGTCGACTTACCGGCGTTCGTATACCCGACGAGCGCCACCGTCGGCAGAGCCGCGCGCTCGCGCTCGGCTCTCATCACCTGACGCGTGCCCTTCACATGCTCCAGTCTGCGACGCAACGCGGAGATCCTGTCACGTGCCAGCCGCCGGTCGGTCTCGATCTGGCTCTCCCCCGGCCCCCGCGTGCCGATCCCGCCACCCAACCGCTCGAGATGGGTCCACAGCCCGCGCATCCGCGCGAGGTTGTACTCCAGCTGGGCCAGCTCGACCTGGAGCTTGCCCTCCGCGCTGCCCGCATGCGCAGCGAAGATGTCAAGGATCACGGTCGTGCGATCGACCACTGGAAGTCCCAGAACCTCCTCCAGATTTCGCTCCTGGCGCGGGGTCAACTCGTCGTCGCAGACGATCACGTTTGCATCGGCTTGCTTCGCAGCCTCCTTCGCCTCGGCCACCTTGCCAGAGCCAAGATAAGTATTCGGATGCGGCAGCTCGCGACGCTGGACCATCTCCCCCACGACCGCCACCCCCGCAGTGCGCAACAACTCCTCCAGCTCGCCAAGGTCCTCACCTTCGGGCGATGCCGCGATGCAAAACGCCCGCTGAACCGCGCGCTGCTCAGACGGTAAGCCGTTTGCCGCGGCGTGCGAGCGATTCGATGTGGTCCCTGTGCGGCCGTTTCGGCTTCGATCCATTCACTCCCAGTCTAGGACCCGAGCTTGCCCAGGCGCTCGACCGCCTCCAGCAGACGATCATCGGGCGTCGTCAAGGAGATCCGGAACCAGCCCTCCCCAGCCGGGCCGTAGATCGCGCCGGGCGAGAGCACGACGGCTACCTGCTCGAGCACGTGCTCGCAGTACGCCTCGGAACTCTCGTAGCCGGCCGGGACTGGCGCCCAAACATAGATCGTGCTGCGCGGCGGATGCACCTCGATGCCGATCCCCCGCAGCGCCTCGCAGACGAGATCGCGGCGACGTCTGTACAGCTCGTTCATCGAGGAGACCTCCACGTCCCCGTCGGGCGAGAGGGCAGCAACCCCGGCTAGCTGCACGGCCTCAAACAGGCCGGAGTCGACATTTGTCTTCAGCCGCCAATAGGTCTCGACCGCCTCGGCGTTCCCAACCACGACCGCGCAGCGCCAGCCGGTCATGTTGTAGCCCTTCGACAGCGAAAAGACCTCGATCCCCACTTCCTTCGCCCCCGGCGTCGCCAGGAACGAGGGTGCGCGGTAGCCGTCGAAGACGATCTCCGAGTACGCGTTGTCGTGCACGACAAGAATCTCGTGCTCGCGGGCGAACTCGACGACCCGCTCGAAGAAGCCCGCAGGCACGACCGCTCCGGTCGGGTTGTTCGGATAGTTCAAGAACATCAACTTCGCTCTGCGTGCGACCTGCTCATCGATCACATCTAAGTCCGGAACGAAGCCCAGCTTTGGCTCGAGCGCCATTAGGACCGGCTCTGCTCCAGCAAGCCACGGGCCGGCGGTGTACACCGGGTAGCCCGGGTCAGCGGCAAGTGCGTAATCCCCCGGATCGAGGAACGCGAGGTTCAAATTGAAGATCGCCTCCTTCGCGCCGATCGCTGGGATGATCTCCCGCTCGGGGGCGAGCTTGACATCGAAGCGCCGTTCATAAAAATCGCTCACCGCCATGCGAAAGTCCGCGCGCCCGCGGTTCGACGGGTAGCGGTGCGTCTCCGGCTCGGTTACCGCCTCCTGCATAGCCTCTACCACCAGCGGTGAGGTCGGGCGGTCGGGGTCGCCGATACCGAGGCTGATCACGTCTACACCAGCGGCGCGCTTGGCGGCGATCTTGCGCTCCATCTCGGCAAACGCATACGGCGGGATGCGCTCCAAGCGCTTACTCGGTCTCATGCAGCTCCTTTTCGAAGTCCTCGCTGAGGCGGCCCTCGAACACAGGTACCGCCCAGCCTGTCAGATTCACGTGCAGATCCTTCCCCACCTCGACCTCGAGCTCCCCCCCATCGAGGATCACGCTCACCGGTGAGGTGCCTCCGCGCAGCACATGCGCGACTGCCGCGCCCGTTGCGCCGGTCCCAGAGGAGAGGGTCTCCCCCACCCCGCGCTCGAAGATCCTCACACGGATCCGGTGTGGATCGAGGACCGCGTACCACGATACGTTGGTCCGGTTGGGAAAGCTCGGGTGTGCTTCGATCCCGGGGCCGAGCACGGATAGATCGAGAGCCGCAAGCTCCGGCTCGCCGGCGAGGGCGATCGAGCACTGTGGGTTCCCGATCGATACGTACTGGAAGCGCCACGTGCGCGCGGAGACGGACTCGGAGGTCTCGACCTCGAGCTCCCCGGCGCCGTCGGCGGGCCCGCCGGGATAGTCCTTGGAGGTGAGCCCCGCGTGACCCATGTCGACCCTGCAGGTCGAGGGTCCGGTGATCGTCGGACGGATCTCCCCCACCGGGGTCTCGATCGAGAAGCTGTCCTGGTCGGTCCAGCCGTGGCTGCGCAGGTACATAATCGCCTCGCGCGCCCCATTGCCCGACAGCTCGGCCTCCGAGCCGTCCGGGTTGAAGATCCGCAGAGCAGCCACGAAGCGCTCATCGGCCGGAGGACTTAGGACCAGGATGCCGTCGGCGTAGATCCCGAAGTGCCCCTCGCACAACCGGCGCACCCGCGCGGGCGTAAGCGCGAACGGAAGCTCGTCCGCCTCCACGATCAGGTAGTCGTTGCCCAGCGCCTGCCACTTCTCAAATCTCATCTTGCGCCGGAGTCTATGGACCGGATGATCTCCTCGGCCACCGTGCCCGGCTCGCGGCCGGTCACGTCGATCGTGCGCACTCCGGCAAGCTTTCGCATCCACGTGAGCTGGCGCTTTGTGTAGTTGCGCGTGCGACGCTTCATCTTCTCGATATCCCCCGTCAGCAGCTCCTCAAAGCCGAGGGCTTTGCGAGCTGTGTCCGAGGCTCCAGCAGCGTGCGCGCTGCGTACCTCCTCGCGCACACCCGCCGCAAGCATCTCCTCGACGCGCTCATCAGTGCGCGCGTACAGCGCCTCTCGCTCCATCACGAGCCCGACAAGCACGGTCGGACGCCGCATGCCGGCGTCCCAAAGCTGCGACGGTCCTTCCGGCGGCTGGAGCTCACCTGCATCCAGCAGCTCGAGCGCACGCACCACCCGCTGGCGGTCGTTCGGGTCGATACCCTCCGCGGCCCATGCCGCACGGCGGCCGAGCTGGGCATGCAGGGCCGGTGCCCCATGCTTCTCGAGCTCCGCGGTCCAGCGTTCGCGTGCGCCCTCAGGTACAGGTGGACGTAGATTCAGTTCGGTCAGTGCCGCGCGCAGATACAGGCCGGTGCCACCGACAACCAGCGGGCGCCGCCCAGCCGCGAGTACACCGTCGATCTCGGCATGGGCCAGCTCAGCGTACTGCCCAACGCTGAACGTCGCGTCGAGTGGCAGGAACGACACCAGGCGATGCTCGAGCTTTGCCTGCTCGGCCGCTGAGGCCACCCCGGTGAGCGTCTCAAGGCCCTCGTACACCTGGAGCGCGTCGGCCGATACCGCGACTGGACTCGCCTCACCGTGATCGGTCAGCTGCTCGGCGAGTGCGATCGCGACATCCGTCTTGCCCACGCCGGTGGGGCCAAACAGCGCGATGATCTGCATTCTCGTAGGCTCGCAGCTAATGCAGATCTCCGGTTCCACCGTCCTTATCACCGGCGCCACCGGCGGTCTCGGTCACGCGATTGCCCGGGCGTTGAGCGCGCGCGGCGGCAAGCTGATTCTCACGGGGCGGCGCGCAGGCGTGCTCGACGAGCTCGCCACGGAGCTCGGTGCGCGCGCGCTGGCTATCGACCTGGCCGCCCCAGCGGAGGTGGACCGCCTCGTCGCCGAGGCCGGCGAGGTGGACATCTTGATCGCCAATGCCGCGCTGCCGGCCTCTGGGCTTCTCGATTCCTACACACAGGAGCAGATCGACAGGGCGCTG
>Ga0307374_10006105_pt1 | contig 19122 bp, 21 predicted proteins | sample OX3MG_FD_202532 | JGI IMG/M metagenome (GOLD analysis project Ga0307374, IMG submission 202532) | Soil microbial communities from Risofladan, Vaasa, Finland - OX-3 | ecosystem: Environmental > Terrestrial > Soil > Coastal area > Acid sulfate soil | place: Finland: Risofladan, Vaasa | collected...
TGGGCCACGTCGAGGGCCTCGGTCTCGCTCAGGGGGGCGGCGGCGATGGGGCTGCAGCACGAAATCACTTCGGCGTCCTTGGCCGAGATCTTCAAATCGCTCATCACCACATCCTAATATTGACAGATATCAATGTAACGGCTAGGGTCATTCATTGATATATGTCAATGTAAGGAGTACTCATGTCCCGCCTCCAGTTAGCGCTTAACGTTTCGAACCTCGACGAGGCCGTCGCGTTCTACAGCGCCTTCTTCAAGACCGCTCCGGCGAAGATTCGCCCTGGTTACGCCAACTTCGCCATCGCCGAACCACCGCTCAAGCTGGTCTTGTTCGAGAACGTCGAAGCGCCCGGGACGATCAATCACTTGGGCGTCGAAGTCTTCTCGAGTGACGAAGTCGTCGAAGCGACGTCGTATCTGAGCGCTCAGGGCTTCGCGACCGAGGTCGAAATCAAAACGTCGTGTTGTCACGCCGTGCAGGACAAAGTCTGGGTGAGCGGACCCGACGACTCGCGTTGGGAGGTCTACACGGTGCTGGCCGACGCGGATGACGCCCAAGAAGTGGTGAATGACGGCACTTGTTGTGTCCCGGAGTCGATGTCGGTGTCCGTGCCGGCACCGGCTTGTTGCTGAGGCGACCATCGCACAATGACGACGAGTTCGCTTCACTCGAACGCGCCCGCGCCCGTCGCGGCGCGACTCTCCGCACTGAACAGGTTCTTGCCGGTATGGATCGGTGTCGCGATGGGCGCCGGACTCGGACTCGGTCGTCTCGTGCCCACGCTCAATCGTGCGCTCGGCCACGTGCAGGTCGCCGGGACCAGTCTGCCCATCGCCCTGGGGCTCTTGGTGATGATGTACCCGGTGCTCGCGAAGGTTCGCTTCGACGAGATGTCAAGCGTCGCGACGAATCGACGTCTCATCGTTCCGTCATTGACCCTCAACTGGGTCGTCGGTCCGGCGCTGATGTTCTCTCTGGCCTGGCTCTTTTTGCCCGACCTGCCGGCGTATCGAACGGGTCTGATCTTGGTGGGTCTGGCGCGCTGTATCGCGATGGTGTTGATCTGGAACGATCTGGCGTGCGGTGACGGCACCGCGGCGGCGCTGCTGGTCGCGATCAACTCGCTCTTTCAGATCGTGGCCTTCGCGGGACTCGGCTACTTCTATCTCAAGGTGCTGCCCGCCTGGCTCGGGCTCTCAACCCAGAACGTGCACGTCGCGGTCTGGTCGATTGCGCGAAGCGTCTTGATCTTCTTGGGCATTCCCCTCGTCGCGGGCTATCTCACGCGCACGATTGCTGAACGCGCGCGGAGCCGAACATGGTACGAAGCAAAACTGCTGCCGCGCCTGGGGCCCTTCGCGCTCTACGGGCTGCTCTTTACCATCGTGATCCTCTTCGCCCTGCAGGGCAACGCCATCACCAGGCGGCCCTTTGACGTGGCGCGCATCGCGTTACCGCTGCTGTGCTACTTCGTTTTGATGTGGAGCCTCTCGTTCATCTTGGGGCGTTCACTCGGCCTGTCGTACCCGGCGACGGCGACCCTGGCCTTCACGGCCGCGGGCAATAACTTCGAACTCGCGATCGCCGTGGCGATCGGCACCTTCGGGGTGACGTCGGGTCAGGCACTGGCGGGCGTCGTGGGCCCGCTTATTGAAGTGCCCGCACTCGTGGGGCTGGTCTACGTTTCGCTCTGGGCGCGACGGCGCTTCAGCTTTCGCGCCGAGCCACCACGCTTGGGGAGCGACACGCGAGAGGCACACTCGTGACGGAGCGAAAAGTGGTGCTCTACGCCTGCGTTCATAACTCGGGCCGCTCCGTCGCGGCCAAGATCCTGACCGAGTACTACGCCAAGGGGCGCCTCGACGTGCGTTCGGCGGGTTCCGAGCCCAAGTCAACGGTGAACGCCGAGGTCGCGGCCGTCCTGGCGGAGCGCGGTCTGAGCAGCGCCGAGGAAGTGGCGACCCAACTGAGCGACGAACTCGTGCGCGACGCCGACGTCGTGGTGACCATGGGCTGTGGCGAGGCCTGCCCCTTCTTCGCGGGCAAGCGCTACCTCGACTGGACCGTCGACGATCCCGCGGGACAGGGTCGCGACAGCGTTCGACGGATCGTCGAGGAGATCGACGTTCGAGTCCGCGAGCTCCTGGGCGAACTGGGCATCGCTTTGAGCGATGGCGACTGAGCGCGCGCACGCCGCTCGTGATCGCGCCGTCCTTCGTCACTCGTTTTCGATTGAAGACTCGACCGCGCGAAACCTCCTCGACCCCTACGGGGGGCCGCTTCACGGGGACGAAGTGACTACCACGAGCCGTCGCCGTAAAAGAACGTCAGCTCTGCTCGCCTCGCAGGAACCTCTCGAGTTCGGCCGCCAGTTCGTCGCCGCTGGGCAGATCTTCGCCAAGGGACGTGCCCTCGGTCTCGTCGGCCGCCGCCTCGAGACGCTTCACCATCGTTGAGTGCTCGGGGTTGTTGGTGACGAGTTCATCGACGCGCTGGCGGGCCTCATCGGCCGAATCGCGCAGGTGCGTCGCGTCCAAGGTCAGCCCCGCGACTCGTGCGAGCCCGTCAATCAACGCGGCCGACGCCTGGGGGTAGGGCATCGAGGCGACGTAGTGCGGGACCCGGGCCCAGAGGGTCACGACGTCGACGTCCACTTCGCTAAAGCCGAGTTCCAGCGCGCTTGAGATGCCCGCGGGGACCTCGAGCTCGCCACTCACGGTGCCTACGACCTGCAGGAGCGCCATACTCGTCGCGGGCGCGGTGCCGATCACTCGCACGGGTCGCGTGTGGGGGGTGGGCGCGGGAAAGGCGCCCAGACCCACGACCATGCGAACGTCGAAGCGTCCCGCGGCGTCGGTCACGACGTCGATGAAGTCACTCCAGTGAAAGTCCGGTTCGGGCCCCACGAGGAAGATGATGTCCGCCCCGTCGCCGTCGCGCCCGTAGCGCAGCTGGATCTCGGGCCAGGTCAGTTCGGTCGTGACCCCGTCGACGATGCGCGCGAGGGGTCGACGAGCGCGCTGGTCGATGAAGTATTCGGTGTCAAAGGTGGCGAGCACTTCGGTCGGAATGGTCTCGAGGAGGTTGCCCATGGCGGTGCTGGCGCCCAGGCCCGCGTCAATCCAACCTTCGAGGCAAAAGACGAGGACGGGTTCGCTGAACTCGGGGTCGGCGAGGAAGATCACGCGGTCGTAGATTTCGTCGTCCATCAGTTCTCCAAGGTCTCTCTCGCGGTCTCGGCCAGCATCGCGATATGGGCGGGAAACTCATCCACGCTGCCCTGGTCGCCGGCGGTCGCTCCGGCGCGGTAGCGCGCGTAGACGCCTTGCAAAATGCAGGCAAGTTTCCAATACCCGAATGCTTGATAGTAATTGACTTCGCTGAGGTCTAAATCGCTGTAGGTGCCGTAGCTGGAAAGTACCTGTTCGCGCGTGGCGAATCCTTCGGCCGTGGTGGGAGCGGCTCCCAGTAACGCCGCGGTCACGTCGCTTCGTTCACTCCAGTAACAAAGCAGCACCCCGACGTCGGCCATGGGATCGCCGAGCGTACTGATCTCCCAGTCGAGTATCGCCTTGACGCCACCGTGCTCGTTGAGCACCGTGTTGTCGAGTCGATAGTCGCCGTGCACGACCGAGACGCGCTGTTGGCGAGGCACGCGGGCGGCCAGTTGCTCGCCGACCGCCTCGACGAGGCCGTGATGGTCGACGCCCTCGACCTTCATCTGTTCGTACTGCGTGCGCCAGCGCTTCAATTGGCGTTCCACGTAGCCGTCGTGTCGCCCGAGATCGCCCAGGCCCGCCTTCATCACGTCCACGTCGTGGAGCTGGGCGAGGGTCTTGGCCATCTGGTCGCCAATGGTCGCCCTCGTCGCGACGTCAAAGGCCGCCTCGGCCATGGCGCGGTCGCGCAAGATAGCGCCCTCGACGAACTCCATCACGTAGAAGGGCCGTTCGTTCACGCGCTCGTCCACGCAGAGCCCAAGCGGCGTGGCGACGGGGATCCCCTGGGGGTGAAGCGCCGAAATGATGGTGTGCTCGCGCACCATGTCGTGCGCGGTGGGTAGGACGTGGCTGAGCGGCGGGCGCCGAAGCGCGAAGGCCCGTTGGCGCGCGTCATCGACGCGAAAGGTCAGGTTCGAGCGGCCGCCGGCGATCAGGGTGAAGTTGAGGGGTGCCACGGCGCCGACGTGCTCGACCATCCACGAAGTGACGCTGGCTTCGTCAATTCCGGTCACCGAGCCCATGGTCGCTGAGGCTAACAGCGCTGTCCACCCCCCTTGATTCATGTCGGGCCCCATTAGTCTGGAGGTCGTGTTAGACGTGACCGACGCCACCTTCAAAGAAGAAGTCATTGACCGATCCCACCAAGTTCCCGTGGTGGTCGACCTGTGGGCGGCCTGGTGTGGACCGTGTCGCACGTTGGGGCCGATTATCGAAAAGGTCGTCGGCGAGACCAATGGCGCGGTCGCCCTGGCCAAGGTCGACGTTGACGCGAACCCTGAGATCGCTCAGGCCTTTCGCGTCCAGTCAATCCCGGCCGTCTTCGCTATTCACGAGGGCCAGGTCGTCGACACGTTCGTCGGCGCGTTGCCCGAGCACGCGGTGCGTGAGTTCGTCGAGAAGTTGGCGCCCGGTGCGTCAATAGTCGATCAACTCGTCAGCGCCGGTGACGAGGCGAGCCTGCGCGAGGCCCTCGCGAGCGACGCCCAGAACGAAGAGGCGGCTGTCGCGCTCGCGGAGCTGTTGCGCCAGAGCGATCGCCTTGACGAGGCCGAAAGCGTCCTGGCGCCCTTCGCGAACCAAGTGGCCGCGAAGACCGTACTCGCGCGCGTGAAACTCCAGCGCGAGGGAGTGAACCTGGGCGGCGACCTTGACCTGACCCTTGAGCACCTCTTGGAGCAGTCGAGTGACGAGGCCGCGAGGGCGTCGCTGCTGACGATGCTCGATGCCCTCGGCCCCGAGGACCCGCGTTACGTTTCGTTTCGACGTCGCTTAGCCAGTCGCCTCTACTAGTGCGCGTCGTCGCCCTCGAGCGGCCCGTCAACCTCGCCCTCGGCGAGCGCCGCGTCGACGTCTCGACGCGCTGCCTGGTGATGGGCATCTTGAACCGCACCAAGGACTCGTTCTTCGCCCCGGCGGCGACCTACGAGCTCGACGATTTCTTTCGTCGCGCCGATCAGCTCGTCGCCGAAGGTGCGGACCTGCTCGACGTCGGAGGCGTGAAGGCGGGTCCGGGCGAAGAGGTGAGTGAGAGCGAAGAGCTCGACCGCGTCGTGCCCGTCCTGAGCGAATTGGCTCGGCGCTTCGACGTCCCCTTGAGCGTGGACACGTGGCGCGCCAACGTCGCCCGGGAGAGTTTCGCGGTGGGGGCCTGCGTCGGCAACGACATCAGCGGCTTCGCGGACCCGAACTACCTTCCCGTCGCTGCCGCGGCCGGCGCCACCGTCGTCGCCACGCACATTCGCCTGCGTCCGCGCGTGGCGGACCCTGAGCCGCACTACGAGGACGTGACGCGAAGCGTCCGAGATTTTTTGCTCGAGCGTCGTCAGTGGGCGCTCGACGCGGGGCTCTCGCCCGAGCAGGTCATCGTCGACGCCGGGCTCGACCTCGGCAAGACGGCCGCGCACTCCCTGGAGCTGCTGCGCCACTCGGAGCGGTTGGCGAACTTGGGGGCGCCCTTGTTGTTGTCGGCCTCGAACAAGACGTTCCTCGGAGTCCTCTTCGATCAAAGCGTGACCGAGCGGCGCGAGTCGTCTCTCGCCGCGACGGCGCTGGGCATCCTGGGCGGGTGTCGTATCGTTCGGGTTCATGACGTGGCGGGGACGGTAAAGGTGCGCAACACGCTCGCGGCGTTGCTCGAGCGAGCGTCCTCGTGAGCGGCGCGAGCGTGTGCGTGGTCGGCACGGACGCGACCATGGTCGCCGACGCGTTGCACAACGTCATCGTCTCCGCGCTCGGCGACCTCGACCCCTCCTTCGCCCTCGAGGACTTCTCCATGGGCGACAACACCGAAGGCCTGGTGGCGCGCGTCGTGGGGGCGCTCAACACACCGCCGTTTTTGGTGGAGCGTCGAGTCGTCGTCGTGCGCGACGCTCAGCAGTTGAGTGCCGAGGACGCGTCGGCGCTGCTCGCGTGGATGAGCGAACCCTCACCCGCCACCGTGTTGGTGCTCGGGGTCGTGGGCGCGAAGAGCCATCGACTCGTGAAGGCGTCCCACGACGTCATCGAGGTCAACGTGGGCTCTCGAGCGGCGGACCACGTTACCTTCGTGCGCGAAAAGATGGCCGAGTATCACGTCACCATCGACGTCGCGACGGCGCAGAAGGTGGCCGAACAGATCGGTGACGACGTGGCTCGTGTGGACGCGTTGGCCCGAACGTTGCAGTCCATCTTCGGCTCGGCGCCGCTCAACTTCGCGCGCCTCGAGCCCTACCTCGGCGACGCCGGCGACGTGCCCGTGTGGGACCTCACCGACGCGATCGACGCGGGCGACGCCACCAAGGCCATCACGGTCGCGCGACGCATGCTCGACTCGCGCTCGCGCGCCGGCTTACAGATCGTGTCCATGCTGCAGCGGCACTTTCTCAACATGGCGCGCCTCGAAGGCAGCGGCGCGAGTTCCAAGGACGAGGCCGCGGCTCTGCTCGGGATCAACGCGTTTCCGGCCGGCAAGGCGCTTCTAAGCGCGCGGCGCCTCGGCCCCGAACGCGTCGCCACCGCCGTGCACTGGGTCACCGACGCCGACCTTGCCTTAAAGGGCGGGGTCAGTTACGGGGGTCGGGACCTCGTGAACGATCAAGACGTCACGGAGCTCACGGTGCTCGAAGTCCTCGTGGCGAGGCTCGCTCGCCTGAGCCACGCCGCGCGCCGCTCCTAGGGCCTCGACGCTTCGTCACTTCTATGACCGGGGGCTCGATCGCGTCCGGGAGCGTCGCGGCGCGCCACGCGCGAAGAGTCTGACTACATTCGAGGCGTGCGAAATGCCTTCGGACCCGTGGTCACGCTGAGCGACGGCGTCGTCACGCTTCGTGCGCTCACGCCGCACGACGTCGCGGCGGTCACCGAGGCGTGTCAGGACCCCGAGATGGTTCGATGGACGGCGACGATTCCCTCGCCCTACCGCGAACAAAACGCGATCGACTGGATCGCGGGACTTTCCGCGAGAAGGCGACGTGGACGCGAGGCGAGTTTCGCCGTCGTTGACGCCTCGAGCGACGCGCTGTGGGGGAACTTCAACATCGTCGCGCGCGACTGGACCCGTCGCGAGGGCGGCGTGGGCTACTGGGTGGCGGCGCCGTCGCGCTCCAAGGGAGTCGCGACGCGCGCGTTGGTGCTCGGCTGCAAGTGGGCCTTTGAAGAACTCGAGCTCGAGCAACTTCACCTCGAGACGCTGCTGGGCAACGTAGCTTCAGAACGCGTCGCGCAAAAGGGAGGTTTTACGTTCGTCGAGGAGTCCTACGACGTGCGCGTGCCGAGTCGAATGGACCGAACTTTTGACCTGAAGCGCTGGCGTCGACGACGCGGGGACGCCGCTTAGTTCGAAGCGCGAAGCGCGTTGATGCGCTTCATGAGGCCGCTCTTCTTGTTGGCGGCCTGGTTCTTGTGGATGATGCCCTTGGCCGCGGCCATGTCGATGCGCTTCATCGCGAGGCGCAGCGCCGCGTCTTCGTTCTCCGTGCCGATCGAGGTCACGGCGTTCTTCGCGCGCGTGCGGATCTCACTCTTGACGGCCTTATTGCGCTCACGAGCAATCTCGTTGGTCTTATTGCGCTTAATTTGGCTTTTGATATTGGCCACGAAACAACCTCGTTCTCGTCGCGCGTGTCTTCGCGCGGGCCTAGAGATGCTACCAGAAGCGCGCGATGGGTCGGCGAAGAGCGCTGACGCTGGCCCGGTAGCCTTGAGTGACCGTGGCCGCCTCTTTCGTACCCGTCGACTCGACGAAGATTCGCAATCTCAGCATCATTGCGCACATCGACCACGGTAAGTCGACCCTCTCGGACCGGATTCTTGAGATTACCGGCGCCGTCGACCCGCGCCTGATGCGCGCGCAGTACCTCGACTCGATGGACATCGAGCGCGAGCGCGGCATCACGATCAAGGCCCAAAACGTCCGCGTCCACTACCACGACCACATCATCCAGCTCATCGACACCCCCGGGCACGTCGACTTCGGCTACGAGGTCTCGCGCTCGTTGGCGGCTTGCGAGGGAGCGGTGCTGCTGGTTGACGCGAGCCAGGGCATCCAGGCCCAGACGCTCGCCAACTGTTATCAGGCGATCGAGAACAACCTCGAGATCGTGGCCGTGTTGAACAAGATCGACCTGCCCGCGGCCGACCCCGAGCGCTGCAAGGAAGAGCTCGAGCGGGTCCTGGGCATTCCGAGCGCCGAGATCCTTTCGATCTCGGCCAAGACCGGCGAGGGCGTCGCCGCGCTGCTCGACGCGGTGATCGCGCGTATCCCCGCGCCCCAGGGCGATCCCCACGCGCCACTGCGCGCGCTGGTCTTTGACTCGTACTACGACCAGTATCGCGGCGTGATCAGTTCGATTCGCGTCATTGACGGCACCATGCGCGAGAGCTCGAAGATCCGCATGATGCAGGCCGGCCAGAACCACGACATCGAAGAGCTCGGCGTTCGCACCCCCGAGATGATCAAGGTCGAAGAGCTCGGACCCGGTGAAGTCGGCTACGTCGTGGCGGGCATCAAGGACGTCGCCTCGGCTCGTTCCGGTGAGACGATCACCGACGCCGTCAAGCCCGCGCTCAAGCCCCTCGATGGATATTTTGACCCCAAGCCCATGGTCTTTTGCGGGATCTATCCCATCGACGGCGACGATCTGGCGGACCTGCGCGACTCGCTCGACAAGCTCAAGTTGAACGACGCCTCGATCACCTACGAACCCGAGACGAGCCACGCGCTCGGTTTCGGGTTTCGCTGCGGATTCTTGGGCCTGTTGCACATGGAGATCGTGCGCGAGCGACTCGAGCGCGAGTTCAATCTCGAGCTGATCGCGACGGCACCCTCGGTCGTCTACAAGGCCTACCTCACCGACGGCAGTGAACTGCTCGTCGACAACCCGACCGAGCTTCCCGAGAGCAGCCGCATCGACCACATCGACGAACCGATGCTCGACATCTCGATACTCACGCCCTCTGAGTACTTGGGCGCGGTCATGGACCTCTGTCAGAGTCGACGCGGCGAGATGACCAAGATGGATTACCTCTCGACCGAGCGCGTGGAGCTGCGCTACCGGGTGCCCCTGGCCGAAGTGGTGATTGACTTCTTTGACGCTCTGAAGAGTCGCACCAAGGGATACGCGAGCCTCGACTACGAGCCCAGCGGCTACATCACGTCGAATCTGGTGCGCGTGGACCTGCTGATCAACCACGAGCCCGTCGACGCCTTCTCGACGATCGTGCACAAGGACAACGCCGACCTCTACGGACGAAAGATGGCCGAGCGGCTGAAGGAGCTGATTCCGCGCCAGATGTTCGACGTGCCCATCCAGGCCGCCGTGGGGGGCCGGATCATCTCGCGCGAAACCGTGAAGGCCCGTCGCAAGGACGTGCTCGCGAAGTGTTACGGGGGAGACATCACCCGTAAGCGCAAGCTCCTCGAGAAGCAAAAAGAGGGCAAGAAGCGCATGAAGAACCTCGGACGTGTCGAAGTGCCCCAGGAGGCCTTCGTGGCCGCGCTCAAGCTCGAGGACTGAACTCAGTAACCGGTCGCGCCGTCGACCAGCTCGCGCAGCAGGTCCGCGTGGCCCAGGTGGCGCGCGTACTCCTCGATCAGGTGCACGTAGATCCATCGCAGATCCACGTGACGCCCGCGCCGCTCGACGGCCGCCATTTCGTCGAGGTCGTGGCCGCTGGCCACTTCGCGCGAGCGCGCGCAGGCCGTCAAGAAAAGTTCGTAGACCTCGTCAAGGGTGGCGCTGTCGAGATCACGAAAGTCGGCGTCGCGGTCTTCGGCGCGCTTGAAGTACTCGGGCGCCTCGACGCCGCTAAAGACGGCGTCGAACCACACCTGTTCGACGAAGGTCATGTGGCGAAGCAGCCCCAAGAGCGACAGCAGCGACGTCGCCACGGGCTGGCGACGCAGTTGATCCACGTCGAGGTCCGCGCACTTGATGAGCAGGGTGGTTCGTTGGAAGTCCAGCCACGATTCGAGTTGGACCCGCTCGGGCCCCGAGTGCAGCGGTGGCGCGCGTTCGGGCAGGGGTATTCGCTCCACGGGCGAATCCTAGGATGCGCCCCGGGTCCAATCCAGTGGTCGTGGCGAGTGCGACGTGGTTAGCACTCAGTAGAATTGAGTGCTAATAAAGGAGGTGCCATGGCGAAACGCGCGAACGTCGCGAACGCGGACGATGATCTCGACGCTCGAAAAGCGACGATTCTCGAAGCCGTCGTGACCGAACACATCGACACGGCCCAGCCCGTGGGCTCCTCCTCGGTCCTGCAAAACGCGGACCTTTCGGTCTCGCCGGCCACGGTGCGCGCCGAGATGGTCGCCCTCGAACGAGAGGGTTACTTGGCCCAACCCCACACGTCGGCCGGGCGTGTGCCCACCGACAAGGGTTATCGCTACTTCGTCAATCACCTCGAAGCGGGCGTGCTCGGACGCGCGCAGCGCGATCAAATTCAGGGCTTCTTTGCTCGCGTGCGCGGCGAAGTCGAAGACGTGCTCGAACAGACCTCGACGCTGCTCAGCCAGTTGACCAGATACACCTCAGTCGTCGTGACCTCGGGACACACCCACGCGACGATTCTCAGTGTCCAACTCGTCAACCTCGACGCTCGCCATCACCTGCTCGTCACGGTCTTTTCTGATGGCACCGTGTTGAAGAATTCCGTCAAGGCCTCCTTTGAGGCCACGCACCTCGAGGTCGCCGAAGCGTCGAAGCAACTCAACGCCTTGTTGCTCGGCACGACCCTCGAAGGCCGCGTGCAGGTGCCCTCGCGAGGCGACGCCGTGGCCAAGCTGGTGCGCGAGTCGGTTTCGATGCTGCACGCCGACGTGCCCACGACCGACGACGAACAGGTGTTCATCGGCGGCTCGGCGCGCGTCGCGGAGGTCTTCGACGGCGTCGAGACCGTGCGCAAGGTGCTTTCCATCCTCGAACAAGAACTGCTCGTGGTCTCCCTGGTCGAAGATATTTTGCAAAAGGGCCTCTCGGTAGCGATTGGCTCCGAGCACGGCTACGAGCCACTGAGTTCGTGCGCGGTGATCGTGGCGCCGGTGACCATTGACGGCGAGCCCATCGGCGCCGTGGGCCTCTTGGGGCCGACGCGCATGAAGTACTCCGAGGCCATGGCCGCCGCTGAGGCCGTCAGCTCGCACCTCTCTCGTCACTTCGGTGGGGAGCCGAACGATGACTAGCGCCAATCTCTACGACGTGCTCGAGGTCGAGTCCAACGCGAGTCCTGACGACGTGAAGCGCGCGTATCGACGCCTCGCGCGCCAGCTGCACCCCGACGCCAACCCTGGGGACCCGGCGGCCGAGGCGCGCTTCAAAGAGGTCTCCCAGGCCTACGAGATACTTTCGGACCCCGAGCGTCGGGCGAACTACGACCGCTTCGGCGCCGACGTCGGAGCGGGCGCCAACCCCTTCGGGGCCGGCTCAGTCCAGGACATCTTCGACATGTTCTTTGGCGGCATGGGCGCACAGGGGCCAGGTCGTCGTGGTCCCCAACCGGGTCCCGACGCGGAGGTCGCCCTCGCGATCACCCTCGAAGAGGCGGCCTTTGGCGCGACGCGCGAGATGACCTTGACCCTGCCCCAGCGTTGCGAGACGTGTTCGGGTTCGGGAGCGACGCCGGGCACGACGCCAATCACCTGCGTCGAGTGCGCCGGCCTGGGCGAGGTGCGTCGCGTGCGCAACTCCATCCTCGGCCAGATGGTCACTTCGATGGTCTGTAGCCGCTGCAGCGGACTCGGGACGCGAGTGGAGTCCCCGTGCCCCGACTGCCGCGGCGAAGGTCGGCGCAACCAGAGCACCACGATGACCATCCAGATTCCCGCGGGCGTCGAGGACGGCTCGACCATGCGCCTGGCCGATCGAGGTCCCGTGGGCGCGCGCGGCGGGGCCCACGGTCGGCTCTTCGTGCACCTGTCGGTGGAACCCGACGAGCGCTTCGAACGAAGCGGCGACGATCTGCACCACGAGGCCCACCTGGCCTTCACCCAAGCGGCTCTCGGCACCACCATCGAGGTGCCGACCTTGAAGGAAAACCACGTGATCGAAGTGGCGCCGGGCAGTCAAAACGGCACGGTGCACCGCCTTCGCCACGAGGGGGTCGAGCACCTCCACGGCCGCGGACGAGGCGATCTCTTCGTGCACCTGGTGGTCGACGTGCCCGAGGAACTCGACGAGACCAGCGAATCTCTGCTGCGTCAACTCGCCCAGCACCGCGGCGAGGCCATCGACGAGGCCCCGTCGGGCCTGTTTCGCCGGCGCAAGGCGAAGAAGTGAGCCGACTCGAGTGGTCGCGTCGCGTCGGGGCCCTCGGACAGTTCAAGGTCGCCGACGTCGCCAACCCCGTGCTCGACACGTCGGCGCGCCACCACTTGCACGGCGTGCTGCGTGCGAAGGACGGCGAGGAGATCGTCGTGACCGACGGACGGGGCCACTGGGCGATGGCCGGCGTGGGGACGACGGCCATCCTGCGCGCCAGCGACGTGTATCTCGATGATCCCTTGGCCGACACGACCGTCTACATGGCGCCGGTGAAGGGTGAGCGAAGCGAGTGGGCGATCGCGAAGCTGACCGAGGTCGGCGTCGCTCGGGTCGTGCCGCTGCTGAGCGAACGTCTCGCGACGAGGTTTCGTGGCGAGTCGCGCGACAAGGTCATGAACCGTTGGCGGCGAATCAGCGAGGAGTCGGCCGCGCAGTGCCGCCGCACGCATGATCTGATCCTGGAGGCGCCCGTCAGCGTCGACCAGGTGCCCGCGGACGTGGCGATTTGTGACTTCGACGGATCGGGTGACTGGAACGGGGTGAGCGCGATTGCCGTGGGCCCCGAGGGAGGCTTCGCCCCAGGTGAGTGGGACGAAGCTCGCCGGCGCCTGGCCCTGGGCCCGAGTGTGCTGCGCGCCGAGACCGCGGCGGTGCTGGGCGGTTCGCTCCTCGCCTTTGGCGCCGGTGGTTGGGGATTTACCCTCGGTGGTGCGGCCGATGAGTAATGATGGCTGCAGTAGATGAGTGACTGCCTGTTTTGCAAAATCGTTGCCGGGGAGATTCCCTCGAAGGCCGTCGCCGAGAGCGACGTCGCCTACGCCTTTTACGACATCGCGCCTCAGGCGCCGGTGCACGTCTTGATCATCCCGAAGGTCCACATCACCAGCGCCGACGAAGTCGCGACGCACCACGGTGGCGTGGTCGACGAGATGATGCTCTTGGCCCAAGAGGTCGTCGAGGCCGAGGGGGTGCGCGAGAGCGGCTACCGCCTCGTCTTTAACGTCGGGGCCGACGCGCAGATGACCGTGGCGCATTTGCACATGCACGTGCTTGGGGGCCGACGCCTCGAGTGGCCCCCCGGATGAGTTTCGACGCTTCGACCGAGTCGGCCCTCACCGCGACGACCTTCGTCGCCAACACGCACCTGATGTCGGGTCTGCTCGGCGCGCGCGATGAGCACCTGCGCGTCATCGAGCGGGCCTTTCCCGACACGAAGATTCGCGTGCAGGGCAATCGCATCTCGGTCGAGGGGGCCAACGCGGCGAGGGTGCTTCGGCTCTTTGACGAGCTCGTGCTCGTGCTCGAAGGGGGTCAGAACCTCGACACCACCAAGATCGCGCGCACCATCGACATGGTCGCCGACGACCTTCGCCCGAGCGAAGTACTCAAGCACGAAGTCGTGCGCGGGGCCAAGGGCAAGGCCATTCGCCCGACGACGGCCGGCCAGAAGCGCTACACCGACGCGATCGACACGTCGATCGTCACCTTTGGCATCGGGCCCGCCGGTACGGGCAAGAGTTATCTGGCCGTCGCCCAGGCCGTCCAGGCCCTGCACCGCCGCCAAGTCCAGCGCATCGTGTTGACGCGCCCGGCCGTGGAGGCGGGGGAGAACTTAGGCTTCCTGCCCGGCGACCTCATGGCCAAGGTCGACCCCTACCTGCGCCCGCTCTACGACGCGCTCTATGACATGGTCGGTCCCGAGGGCGCTCAGCGCCTCATCGCCAACGGGACTATCGAGGTCGCCCCCCTCGCCTTCATGCGAGGACGCACGTTGAACGACTCCTTCATCATCTTGGACGAGGCCCAAAACACGACGCCTGAACAGATGAAGATGTTTCTCACGCGCATCGGGCAGAACTCCAAGGCCGTCGTTACCGGCGACGTCACGCAGATCGACCTCAACGGCAAGCGCAGCGGACTGGTCGCGCTCGAGAAGATTCTCGGGGGGATTGACGGGCTGAGCTTCGTCTATCTCAGCGCGAAGGACGTCGTGCGCCACCGCATCGTGGCCGACATCGTGGCCGCCTACGAAGAGCACACGCCGTGATCGACATTTACGCCGCCGACGAACAAAGTGACTTCGAGGTCGACTTAGAGCGTTGGGTCGCCCTGGCCAAGGGAGCCCTGGTGGACGAGGGCGTGCGCGGGCTCGCCGAGGTCTCCTTAATCTTCGCGGACGAACCGACCATCGCTGATTTGAATCAGCAGTTCCTCGGAAAAGAAGGCCCGACCGACGTCTTGAGCTTCCCGATCGACGCCGAGCCCGACCTGAGCGGCCGGGTCCCCGACGCGGGTGGGACGGGACCGGGCGATCCGCCCCTGCCCGAGATTCCCCAGCTCATCGGCGACGTCGTGATCTGTCCGGCGGTCGCGGCGCGCAACGCCGTCGAACACGAGTGCACTTTCGACGACGAGGTGGCGCTGCTCGTCGTGCACGGAGTCTTGCACCTGCTTGGCTGGGACCACCTGATTGACGAGGAGGCCGAGCGGATGGAGGCGCGCGAACGAGACCTGCTCGCACGTCACTACCGATCGACGACGCCGTGATCGGGGTGCTGTGGTCCACGGGTGACACGATTCTCGTGGTCAGTGTCGCGCTCCTCTTGATCCTGTCGGGCTTTTTCGCGATGGCCGAAACGGCCCTCACGCGTACGAACAAGTCGCGGGCGCGTTCCCTGCGCGACCAAGGACGCCGCGGCGCCAAGGCGCTCGTCGCCTTGACCGAGTCGCCGGAACGCTTCCTCAATCCTTTGCTGCTTTTGATCTTGATCTGTCAACTGGTCTCGGCGACGATGGTCGGCGTGCTCGCGGGCCACCTCTTTGGCGCCGCGGGCGTCTTCGTGGCCACGGCGATCGAAGTGATCGTCATCTTCGTGGCCTTTGAAGCCATTCCGAAGAACTACGCCGTTCAGCATCAAGACGAAGCCGCCCTGGTGAGCGCGCCGGTCGTGGGGCGACTCCTTGGCTTCGCGCCGGTGCGACTTTTGTCGACGGTGCTCTTGTCCGTCGCCGACGGGGTCATCCGCCTCCTGGGCGGCAACGCTTCGAGAACTCGCATGACCGAGTCCGAAATCTTGGCGATGGCTGACGTCGCCCACGAGGACGAGGCGATCGCGTCTGAGGAGCGCAATTTCATTCACTCGGTGATTGAGTTCGGCGACACCATCGTGCGCGAAGTAATGGTGCCGCGCATCGACATCGTCGACGTGGCCAGCGGTGCCACGATTCGCGAAGCCCTCGATCTGGCGATTGAGACGGGCCGGTCGCGCATTCCAGTGCTGGGCGAGAGCGTCGACGACGTGGTGGGCATGGTGAACCTTCGCCACCTGGCGCGCCTGGTCGCGAACGGCCACGGCGAGGAGTTGGTGCAAGCGCACATGGGCGAGGCCTACTTTGTGCCCGAGACCAAGCGCGTGGCCGCCCTCCTCAGCCAGGTCCGCAGCTCCAAGGTGCACCTGTTCGTCGTCGTCGACGAATACGGCGGCACGGCGGGGCTGGTGACGCTCGAAGACGTGCTCGAGGAGTTGGTCGGTGAGATCACCGACGAGTCCGATCCGAGCATCGCGCAGTTGGCCCAGGAGCAGACCATCGAGGGTGGCATCGAGTTATCGGGGCGACTCAACATCGACGACGTCAACGAGGAGTTCGGACTTGCCCTGGAAAAGGATGGGTGGGACACCGTGGGCGGGCTGGTGCTTGACCTCGCCGGGGGCGTCCCTCGGGTCGGCGACGCCTTTGCCACACGCCACTACCGCTTGACGGTCGTTCGCATGGACGGACGACGCATCGAAACGGTCCTCGTCGAGACGCTCGACGAGGACGACGAGGACGACGAGTGACCCGCTCGGGACTGGTCACGATTCTCGGACGGCCCAACGTCGGCAAGTCGACGCTGCTGAACCAGATCGTCGGCACCAAGGTCTCGATCACCGCGTCGACGCCGCACACCACGCGTCACGCCGTGCGCGGCGTGGTGACCGAAGACGGCGTGCAGGTGATCTTTATCGACACCCCCGGACTGCACCGGCCCCGCACCACGCTCGGGGGACGGCTGAATCAGACCGCGCGCGCGGCCAGTGACGGCGTCGACGTGGTGGTGGCCATGATCGACGCCTCGGCGTCGATCGGCCCCGGCGATCGACTCGCGATTTCGACCATGCTCGAGCACGCCAAGGGCGAGCGAGGGGCGAAGGCGCTGGTGGTCGTGAACAAGATGGACCGTGTCGCGCGCGAAAAGGTGGCCCAGCAGTTGCTGTGGGTGAGCGAAGCCGTTCTCGAGGTCGCCACGACCATCGGCCAGGCGCAACTCGCCGAGCGCGTCGAATACTTTCCCGTCTCGGCGCGCACCGGCGAAGGAACCAGCGCGTTGCTGGGCTACCTGCAGGGCGTCATGCCCGAAGGTCCCTACCTCTTTCCCGAAGACGAAGTCTCCGACGTTCCCGAGGCGACCTGGATTGCCGAACTGGTTCGTGAACAACTGGTGCGAAAGACCAAGCAGGAACTCCCGCACTCCATTCACTGCCGGGTGACCGAGTTCGAGTGGCCCCACGTGACCGTCGAGATCCTCGTCGAGCGCGACTCGCAAAAGGGAATGGTGATTGGCAAGGGCGGACAACTCTTAAAGGACGTCGGCATCGCCGCTCGTCGTCAACTGCCCGAGGGCTGTTACCTAGAGCTTCGCGTCTCGGTCGAGCCGGGCTGGCAGAAGCGTAACGACGTCCTCGACCGCTTCGGCTACTAGGACTTTCGTGTGGCGCTGGCGCCACAAAACGAGCGCCACCAACGCGGCGAGCACGAGCGCGGCGACGCCCAAGGGGGCCACGGGAACTCCGACGTACTTGAGCCCGCTGACGAGCACCGTCGCGGTGATCACGAGGCGCAGCGCGTAGCCATTGACCCGTGAGGCCATCAACGACCCCACGATCACCGCCGGCACCGAACCCACGATGATCGAGGTTGTGAGTGAGAAGTTCACGTGGTTAAAGACCAGTGTGCCGAGCGTGGCGCTTAACGTCAGCGGCACCGATTGGGCGAGGTCGGTACCGACCAGGTGGTCGTTGCGGATGGTGGGGTAGAGGAAGAGCAATAAAACGACAATGAGCGAACCCGCCCCGACCGAGGTCATGCCCACCATGAAGCCTCCGAGGGCGCCCACGACGATCGTGGCGTTTCGCCTCGTCGAAATCGTCGGCGTGGTCGCGTGTGCGCGTCGCAGGGCGCGCGCGAGAATCGACACCGCGCCCACGATCAACGCGGCGCCGAGGAGCACCTGGAGTCGGTGTTCCGCGTTCGGCGAATGGCCCCAGAGCGAGAGCACGTAGGTGCCGAGGAACGCCCCAGGGATTGAGCCGTAACACAGGTAGCGAACGAGCTCGGCGTTGACGTTCTTTCGCCGCCAGTGCACGGCGACGCCGGCGGGCTTCATAAAGAGCGCGGCGACCAAGTCCGACGTGATGGCGGCGCTGGGCGCCACGCCAAAGAGCAGCACCAGCATCGGGGTCATCAAGGCGCCGCCCCCCACGCCCGTCAGTCCAACCATGAAACCCACGACCGCGCTCGCGAGGATGAGGACTAAATCGAGGTGCACCGGACTCCTTAGTCAAGTAAATCTAGTAAAATACTAGTATATAGCCTAGAGCCACGTTGATAAGGACTTTTGACACCACTTAGGGTGCCGGCGCGCGCCGCAGATCGGCCAGGAAGTTCGTCACGAGCGCTTTGTCGCGCGTGCGCTTCATGGGCGGCAGGGCGCGAAACATCGCGGCGCGGTAGTTAGCCGTCGCGAGGCGGGTGTCCAAAACGGCGACGACGCCGCGGTCGGTGGTGCTACGAATCAGGCGTCCCACGCCCTGGGCGAGGAGCATGGTCGCGCGTGGCAGATCGACGTCGTAGAAGGGGTTGGCCGCGCGCTCGCGGCGCGCCTCGGCGAGCGGGTCGCTCGGCACCGAAAAGGGAAGTCGGTCAATGGTGACCAGACTGAGCGAGTGGCCCGGCACGTCGACGCCCTGCCAGAAACTGGTGACGGCGAAGAGACTTGCTTCGTCCTCTCGTCGAAATTCGTCGATCAGTCGATGGCGTGACAGGCCCCCCTGCACCAGCACCGGCGTCGAGAGGCGCGGCGCCACCGCCTCGGCCACCCTGGCCATGACCGCGCGATTCGTGAAGAGAGCCAGGGTGCGCCCCCCGGCGGCTTCGATGAGATCGACGAGCTCGTCGATGATGGCGCTCTCGGCGCCGGGGTCGTTGCGCGTGGGCAGATGGGCCGGCACGTAGAGCAGGGCGTGCTCGGCGTAGTTAAAGGGGCTCTCGATGCGTTCGACGCCGAGTTCGCCCAGCCCCAACTGGCGCGGGAGCGCGTCGGGGATCGTGGCGCTCGTTAGGACCGCGCTCACGCGGCTCCAGAGGTCTTCGGCCAGCCGAGGTCCGACGTCAATGAGCGAGAGCTCGAGATCGACTTCGCTCCCGCGCTTGGCCAGGTAGAGCAACTCCTCGTCCTTTCGCCGGTGGAGTCGCTCGAGATCATTCAGCACGTGAATCGCCGGACCCTGGACCCGGGTCTTGCGGGCCTCGTCGTCCGCGTTGGCGGCGGCGAACTCGCGCACCCGTTCCACCAGTGTCGTACTCAGGGCGCTCACACTCGAGAGGGCGAGCGCCGACCCCTC